>Ga0209687_1000001_pt1 | contig 169021 bp, 74 predicted proteins | sample GraSoiAngelo_136_FD_185893 | JGI IMG/M metagenome (GOLD analysis project Ga0209687, IMG submission 185893) | Grasslands soil microbial communities from the Angelo Coastal Reserve, California, USA - 14_0929_09_20cm (SPAdes) (version 2) | ecosystem: Environmental > Terrestrial > Soil > Grasslands...
GAGAGAGCTCGAAGGCAAGGTGATCAACGGCTACGGTCCTACGGAAAGCACGACGTTCGCGTGCTGCGAAGAGATCCAGAGCGAGCAAGAAGGGCGAAGCATTCCAATCGGCAGAGCGATAAGCAACACGAGCGCGTATGTAGTCGACCAGGAAGGCGAGATAGCTGCGATAGGGGTAATGGGAGAGCTGTTGATCGGGGGTGATGGACTGGCGAGAGGGTACATAAGACGAGGGGATCGGACAGGAGAAAAGTTCGTCCCTGACAATATCAGCGGGCGATCTGGGGAGCGGTTATACCGGACGGGAGACATCTGCCGGTACCAGTCGGACGGAAAGATTCAATACGCGGGAAGGCGAGACGGGCAAGTAAAGGTGCGAGGGTACCGAATTGAGTTAGGAGAAGTGGAAGAAGAGCTGAGGAGACAAGAAGGGATCAGAGAGGCAGGAGTAGTAATAAAAGGAGAGGGGAGCGAGAAGCGGCTGGTAGGGTATGTGGTTTTAGAAGAAGGAAGGGAAATCAGTCAGGAGAAGATCAAGGAAGGGATGAGAGCGCGTGCGCCGGAGTACATGGTGCCCGGAGTGATAGTGAAGATCGAGGAGATGCCGTTGACGGGAAACGGCAAGGTAGACAGACGGGCGCTGGGTGTGATCCCGGAGCGAGAGACGGAAGAGAGCGAAAGGGGAGAAGGAGTACGAACGGAGATCGAAGAGATGACGGCTGGGATCTGGGAAGAAGTATTAGGAGTGAGAGGGATCAGGACGCGAGACAACTTCTTCGAGATGGGAGGGCACTCGTTGCTGGCGACGCAGGCGGTATCACGGATACGGGAGCTGATGAAAGTAGAACTGCCGCTGCGAGTGATCTTCGAAGAAGGAACAGTAGCAGGAGTCAGCCGAGAGATAGAGAGACGGCTGACGGGAGGCAGAAGCGAAACAAGAGCAATCAGGCGACGAGCGGACAAAGGGAAGGCGAGACTATCGACGAGCCAGCAGCGGATCTGGATCCTGGAGCAGATGGAGCCGGGGACAAGCACGTACAACATCCCGGTAGTAGTGCGAATAAAGGGCGAGTTGGACGAAGAAGCGCTCGAAGCGAGCCTGAGAGAGCTGACCAAGCGGCACGAATCCCTACGGACGACGATAGAAGAGGAAGAAGCCGAACCGGTACAGATAATCCACGACGACATCCGGATCGAGCTAAGAAAAGAAGATCTGAGAACGGAGTCAGGCGAAGGCCTGGAGCGGCTGCTAAGAGAGATCGGGGAAGAAGAAGGGCGAGGAATATTCGATCTACAAAGAGGGCCGCTGGTGAGATACCGGCTGGTGCGAGTAGGAGAGGCGGAGCGGATGTTCTACCTGACGATGCACCACATAATCAGCGACGGGTGGTCGATCGGGGTGATGGTGAAAGAGCTGGCGGAGCTGTACCGGGCGAAAAAGAGAGGAGAAGAAGCAAAGCTCAGCGAGTTGCAGGTTCAATACGGAGACTACGCGGAATGGGAGAGCGAGCGAAAGAGCGGAGAAGCTGAACAAGAGCAGTTGAGCTACTGGAAAGAGCAGTTAAGAGGCGAGCACAACCTGATCGAGCTGGGAGGAGAGCGAAGACGGAGCGCGGTGAGGAAGTACGAAGGGCGGACGGTGAGGCACCGCCTAAACAGCGAAATAGTAAAAGGGCTGAGAGAGGTGAACCGGCGAGAAGGGGTGACGATGTACATGTCGCTATTGGCCGGGTTCAAGGCGCTGATGAGCCGGTTGAGCGGAGAAGAAGACATTCGGATTGGGGCTCCGGTGGCGGGACGGATGAGGAGCGAGTTGGAAGGGCTGATCGGGCTATTCCTGAACACGGTAGTAATAAGGACGGAAGTAAAAGGCGAAGAGCGATTCAGGGAGCTGTTGGATCGAGTGAGAGAGGCGACGCTGGGAGCATACGCGAACCAGGAAACGGCCTACGAGCGGGTGCTGGAAGAGCTTGAGATAAAGAGAGACCTGAGCACGACGCCGGTATTCCAGGTGATGTTCAACATGCTGAACTTTCCGCACAGGCGAGAGGAAGTAGAAGGGATCGAGATCGAGCTGGAGAAGAGCGCGGAAGTAGGGTCGAAGTTCGACCTGACGATGTACATAGGAGAAGAAGGGGAAGAGATAGCGATAAACGGTACGTACGACGCGAGCCTATATGAGGAAGAGCGGATAAAGGAGTTGATGAGGCAGTACGAGGCGGTACTAGAGCAGGCGGTCAAAGACACGGAGATAAGAATAGAAGAGATCAGCCTGAGGACGGAGAAGAGCGAAGAGGTGCTCCCTGATCCTGAAGAAGAATTAAGCGGGAGATGGGAAGGGACGGTAGTGGAGCGAGTAATAGAGAGGGCGAAAGAAGCAGGGCAAAGAGCAGCGATAAGAGAGACGGGAAAAGAGTGGAGCTATGCGGAGGTAGAAGAAGCAAGCCGTAAGATAGCGGCGAAGCTGAAACGGGCGGGGGTAAGAAGAGGCGAAGCGGTAGGGATCTGGGGAGAGCGGACAGGGCGGCTGGTAGTGAGCGTGTTGGGAGTGATGAGAGCAGGGGCGGCGTTCTTGATATTGGAAGGAAAGTACCCTGGAAAGAGCCTGAGAGAGAGGCTGGAGATAAGCGGAGCGAGAGTGGTGATAGAGGCGAGCGGTAAAGAGAAGCCCGAAGAGTTAGAGCGGTACATAGAAGAGGCAGGGATAAAGGTAATAAGCGCGAATGAAGAGCGAGCATCTATTGAAGGAGCCGGGTTAGACGAGACGACAGACGAGACTACAGAGTGGAAGGAAGAAGAGATAGGGGCGGAAGACATCGCGTACATCTCGTTCACATCAGGCTCAACCGGCACCCCCAAAGCCGTACTCGGCAAACATGGCTCGTTGACTCATTTCATCCCGTGGCTTTGCAGCGAGTTCAAGCTCAACGGTCAGGATCGCTTCAGCATGTTGTCGGGGTTGTCGCACGATCCATTGCAGCGGGACATGTTCACGCCGTTGAGTATAGGAGCGACGATTTGCATTCCAAGGGAAGAAGAAATAGCCGGCAGCGAGCAATTGGCTGAATGGCTAAAGGCGGAGCGAATCACAATCTCGCATCTCACTCCGGCGATGGCCCAACTGATCAGCGGTTCGGAAGACGAGCACGCAAGCCGCGAGATCGAGTCGTTGCGATATGCATTCATAGTCGGAGACATTCTGACAAGACGAGACATTGAGAGGTTGAACGCGCGGGCGCAATTCATAACCTGCGTGAATTTTTATGGGGCTACCGAGACACAGCGCGCGGTCGGTTACTTTGTTGTGTCCGACGAATACCGCGGCAATGACGACGGTCACGGCACGCTGAAACAGACGATTCCGCTCGGTAAAGGAATGCCGGACGTTCAGTTGCTGGTTCTCAACAAGCGGATGGCGCTTGCGGGGATCGGCGAAAAGGGCGAGATATACGTTCGCAGTCCGCATATCGCCGCCGGTTATTTGAATGATGAGGCGCTGACAGCCGAGCGGTTCATAACAAATCCATTCACCGATATTGCCGGAGACCGGCTCTATCGCACGGGCGATCTCGGCCGATATCTGCCGGACGGCGCCGTCGAGCCGCTCGGGCGGGCCGACCGCCAGGTGAAGCTGCGCGGCTATCGAATCGAGTTGGGCGAAATCGAATCCGCGATCGGCGATCACCCGATGATCGATAAAGCGGTAGTGGTGCTGAGAGAGAGTGAAGATGACGGCGACATGCGACTGATCGCGTACGCAGTGACCAGGGCAGGTGAAACAGTCACGAGCACCGAACTTCGGAGTTTCCTCAAGAACAAGCTGCCCGAGTACATGACTCCGTCCGCCCTTGTGCTGCTTGGTGAGTTGCCGCTGACGCCGACCGGGAAGATAGATCGTAAGGCGCTGCCGGCGCCCACGATGGCGCGGCCGAATCTGAACGGCCTATTGGAGGAGGCTCGAACCCCGGTCGAGCAATTGCTCACGGCGATTTGGGAACAGGTCCTTGGAACCGGCCGCATCGGCAGGCTACAAAATTTCTTTGAGTGCGGCGGCCATTCGTTACTGGCGACGCAGGTAGTATCGCGGGTTCGCTGCACGTTCAATGTCGAATTGCCGCTTCGAAGCCTGTTTGAAACACCGACTGTCGCGGGACTGGCCGAAACAATTGAGACATTGTTGACTGCAAAGCAGGGATTGCAAGCCCCGCCCGTGATAACGGCTCGGAAAGAGCAACGGGCCGCTCTGATCCCGGCTGCCGGCCCGTCCGCTCCGCGGGAAGAAGCTGCGTACCCACTGTCATTCGCGCAGCAGAGATTATGGCTGGCTTACGAGTTGGACCCTGAAGATACCTCCTACAATATTCCAGCCGTCGTGGAGCTCATGGGATCGTTGAATTACGAAGCGCTGACACAAGCGCTTGCGGAAGTGATAAGGCGGCACGAGATTTTGCGAACGCGTTTTGAGGCGGTCGACGGCGCTCCGATTCAGGTCGTTCATTCAGGCCGAGAGTTTGACCTGAAGATAATCGAAATCGACGCGGCCGCGACTGGCCGAGTCGAACAAGAGGCCTCACGCCTCGCGACTGAGTGCGCGCGGGAACCGTTTGATTTGAGACAAGGCTCTCCGCTTCGAGCGAGGCTGGTTCGCATCGACGCGACGCGCCACCTCCTTCTTCTCACGATTCATCACATCGCCGCGGACGGCGGCTCTATGAATCTGCTCTCTCAGGAAATGAGCGCATTGTACAAAGCCTTCGCTAACGGACAGCCGTCCATACTCGCCGAGCCCGCAATTCAGTATGGAGATTTCGCGGTGCGGCAGCGCGAATGGCTGGCCGGAGAAGCGCTCGAAAATCAACTTGCGTACTGGCGTAGGCGCTTCGGAGGCGAGCTTCCGGTTTTGGAGCTGCCCCTCGATCATCCGCGTCCGGCTGTCTGGAGTCACAGAGGAGCGCACGAACCATTGATGCTTTCGGCCGGTTTATGCGAGTCGCTGAGTGAGCTGAATCGGCGCGAAGGCGTGACGCTTTTCATGACGCTTGCGGCTGCATTCAAGATTCTTCTGCATCGATACTCCGGACAGGAAGATGTAATCATCGGGACCCCGATCGCGAGCCGGAACCGCGCGGAGCTCGAAGGATCTATCGGTCCATTCATCAATGTGATTCCATTAAGGACCGATTTCTCAGGCGCACCGACCGTTCGAGAGTTCTTGCGAAAGATTCGGGAAGAAGCGCTGGCCGCGTACTCACACCAGGATGCCCCGTTTGAGAAGATAATATCCTCGCTTCAGCGCGATGCCGGCCGCTCGCCTCTGTTTCAGGTTTTGTTCACCCTTCAAAATCGACCTGCTTCAACCGGAAACGGTTCGGGGCTGACGATTAATTTCCTCCAGGTCGAGAACGGCGGAGCCAAATACGATCTGTCTCTCTCTCTGGTCGCGGACGAGGCCAATATCGGCGGCAACATCGAGTACAACACCGATCTGTTCGAGCAGCAGACAATCGAGCGAATGGCGGGCCATCTCACGACGATTCTGGAAAGCATGACCGAGAATCTCGACCAGCCCGTTTATCGAATCCAGTTGCTCACATCGGCGGAGCGCGCTCGAGCGTTGAGCGCTTTCGAGGCGTCGGCGCGCTGCTATCCGGATCAATCCGTCAAAGACCTGTTTGAAGCAGGAGTGGATCGAGCTCCGGATGCGGTCGCGGTTGTATATGAAGGACAGCATCTCTCATATCTTCAACTTGACCGCCGCGCGAACCATGTCGCGCGCTGGCTGCGGCTCAATGGAGTCGTATGCGATGAGCCGGTCGGCATCTGCACGGACAGGTCGCTGGATATGGCGGTCGCCGTGCTCGGCGTCGTGAAATCCGGAGCCGCGTATCTGCCTCTCGATCCCGCGTATCCCATCGACCGGCTCGCGTTCATGCTGCAAGACTCGGGCGCTCGTCTGGTCATCACGCAGGAACAATTTCAAGACGTGCTGCCGCAAGGCGGTCCGCAGTCGGTGTGCATTGATCGTGATTGGACGATGATAGCGTCGCATTCCCGCGAACGGATCGCGTCGATATCTGGGGGTGAGAATCTCGCTTATGTGATTTACACGTCGGGTTCGACCGGAAGGCCGAAGGGCGTCCAGATCAGCCACCGGGCGCTGGTCAATTTCCTCTGGTCGATGCGGGACGAGCCTGGAATCGCGGCCGAAGATGTTGTGCTTTCGGCTACGAGCCTCTCGTTCGACATCATGGGATTGGAGCTTTACTTACCGCTTCTTTTTGGAGCGAAGCTTGTGCTGGTTCCGCGAACGGTCGGCTCCGACGCGGCGGAGCTTGCAATTCGCATTGCTGAATCGCGCGCGACAATGATGCAGGCGACTCCGGCAACGTGGCGCATGCTGCTTCAGGGCGGCTGGGGCGGTGAAAGCAGGCTCAAGATACTCTGCGGCGGCGAAGCGATGCCCGAGGATCTACCGGCTGCGTTACTCGAAAGAAGCGCATCGCTCTGGAACATGTACGGACCGACCGAGACCACGATCTGGTCGATGATCCAGCGCATCGAGCAAGACGATGCAATCACCATTGGCCGGCCCATCGCAAACACACAGGTTTATCTGCTGGACATGGGTGACAGGGCCGCGGAGCCGGCGCCTATCGGCGTCGCCGGTGGTTTGATGATCGGGGGCGACGGCCTGGCTCGCGGATATCTCAATCGACCCGAGTTGACGGCCGAGAAGTTCACTCCTGATCCGTTCAGCCATCAGCCCGGCGCCCGGTTATATGCCGCTGGCGATCTAGCAAAGTACAGGACGGACGACCGCATAGAGTTCATCGGACGCGCCGATCATCAGGTGAAGATACGCGGATTCAGAATCGAGCTTGGAGAAATCGAGACCGCCTTGCTCGCCCATGAAGCGGTCGCTCAGGCCATCGTCATCGCGGGCGAAGATAATCCGGGTGAGAAGCGGCTGGTAGCGTACGTTGTAACCGATCGCGGCTACCTCAGTCCTGACGAAGAAGGGTCGAGGGACGAATCGCTGGACGGACGCGCTTCGACATCGGCGCTCACCTCAGAGGCGATTAACGACCGTGTCCAGTTTGACGAAATCGCAAAGCGCGGAATTGCGCTTACGCTGCGATCTCACCTTGCCAAACAGCTTCCAGATTACATGGTCCCTTCCGCTGTTGTGGTGATGAACGAGCTCCCGCTTACGCCCAACGGCAAGATCGATCGCAAACAGTTGCCCCGGCCCGATCAGTCGCGAACTCAAATTGATCTCGTCGAGCCGAGAACTCCGGAAGAGAAGATGTTGTGCGGCATCTGGTCGGACGCGCTCGGAATCGATCCTGTCGGCATTGAAGACAACTTCTTTGAGCTGGGCGGCGACTCGATCATCGGTATTCAGATCATCGCGCGAGCCAACGAGGCGGGATTATCGCTCAGGCTGGAGGCGGTCGGCGATCAGCGATCAGCGGCCGGCGAGAACGAACGGCATGAGGCCAGTGTGTCGCTCAAGCCGAAGCATCTATTTCAATATCCGACGATCGCGGCATTGGCGGCGCGAACGAGTTTGATCGATTCGCGAGAGGAAGCGGCGGAGATGGAAGGCACGGCGGCAAGCGTAGTCGCTCTGGATTCAGATCAGACCGAGCGTATAGCCGCGAACGGCGAAGTAGAAGATTTCTATCCGCTGAGTCCGATGCAGCACGGGATGCTGTTTCAGACGCTGTACGCACCCCAGTCCGGCATTTACTGCGATCAAGTTGTCAGCAGGCTTCAGGGCGAGTTGGATGTTGAAGCCTTCAAGGCAGCCTGGACGCAGGTCGTAGGCAGGCATCATGCATTGAGAACCTCGTTTGAATGGGAGGGCCTCAGCGAGCCTCTTCAAATCGTTCGCAAGAATGTTGCGGTCGACGTGCGAAGAGAAGATTGGAGCAAAAAGGGCGAGCTCGAACGAACAGAAGACCTTGAAGAATACTTGCGACAGGATCGCGAAAGGGGCTTCGATCTCGTGACCGCGCCTCTGATGCGGCTTCTGTTGATCGAAATTGGGGAGCGCGAGTTCGAGTGCGTATGGACCTGGCATCATCTATTGATGGACGGCTGGTGTGTGTCCCTGATCCTCAAGGATCTCTTCACGATTTATGAAGCGCTGGTCGCGCACCGGGAACCGGAGCTTGGACCCGTCGTCCCGTATCGGGACTACATCGACTGGCTATCAAGACAGGATTTGGCCGCGGCCGAAGCTTACTGGCGAGAAGCGCTGAACGGATACGAGCCGAACGCGCTTGAAAGGCGCAACGCGAGATTCGAAGAGATCGAATACGCCAGGGAGTTCCTGGAGCTTGATGCTTCGACTGCGGCCCGGCTTCAGACAATCGCGAGAAGTCACCAGTTGACGATCCACTCAATCACAGCGGGCGCGTGGGCGATCCTGCTGGCCCGGCTCAACGCTCAAGACGACGTGGTATTTGGAACGACCGTATCGGGAAGGCCCGCCGAGCTGCGAGGCGTGGAGAAAATAGTCGGCCTCTTTATCAATACACTTCCGTTCAGGGTCAGACTGGATAACCGATCGCCTTTGATTGACTGGCTCAAGAGAATTCAAGTCGATCAGACGGAGATGAGGCAGTACGAATACAGCCCCCTCGCGCGGATTCAGAAGTGGAGCGAGATACCCGCGGGCGAGCCGCTGTTTGAGAGTGTTCTGATCTTCCAGAATTATCCCGTCGAACCCGCGGCCCTCGACGCTCAGCGGCGAGTCCGAGTTCAAAATGCGAGGTTCCTCGATCGGCCGAGTTATCCGCTGGGCCTGACCGTCGCGGTCGGCGCCGAAATGGCGATTGCTATTCACTACGACACGGGCCGCTTCGATTCGGCGGCCGCGAAGGCGATGCTCAACGATCTCGCGGTGATTCTGAGCAGCGTCGTCGAGCGGCCCGCGGATACGCTGCAAGACGTTCAGCGCCTGCTCGGACGAAAAGACGAAAGGCGCCGAAAAGGCAAAGAGCAGGAGTATCAGCGCGCCCGAAAACGCAAGCTCAGGGAAGCTCGCCTCAAACCGGTCAGCGGCGCGAAGCAAATTCAGGAGATCGTGATATGAGCGATTCGAGCCAGGAAAGCACAGGCGCGGCGGGTTCGTGGGCCTCCAGACGAAAGAGCACGGTTCGCAAGGCGGTCGGAACCGGCCATGAGAGCCTAATACAGAGCTCCTTGTGGGAGGGCGGCAAGACTCTTCCGTTCGTAATTCAACCGGCGCTGAGTGGAGTCGATCTGGCGGCGTGGGCGGGGCGCGGACGGGACTTCATCGAAACGAGCCTCATGAAACACGGCGCGATTTTATTTCGAGGATTCAAGCTGGGAGCCCTGGCCGATTTCGAATCGTTCATCGGCGCGGTTTCAGGAGAGCTGCTCGAATACAAGGAGCGGTCGTCCCCGCGGAGCCAGGTTCAAGGACGGGTGTATACATCCACGGATCATCCGCCGGATCAGCGGATATTCCTGCACAACGAAAATTCGTATCAGCGCTCGTGGCCTCTGAGAATTTTCTTCTACTGCGCTACGGCGCCCGATGAAGGCGGCGAAACGCCGATCGCGGATTGTCGAGGCGTGTACAAGCGAATCAATCCTTCTATCAGAGATCGGTTTCAAGAGAAGAAGTGGATGTACGTTCGAAATTTTCACAAGGGATTTGGGCTGGACTGGCAGACCGTGTTTCAGACGACGGATCGTTCGGAAGTCGAAGAACATTGCGGCAAGCGTGGAATCGCGGCCGAGTGGCTGCCGGACGGACGGTTGAGGACGCGGGCAATACGGAACGCGATATCGAGACATCCGCGTACCGGAGAATTTGTCTGGTTCAATCACGCGACGTTCTTCAATGTAACGACTCTCGAGGCAAGCGTGCGGCAAGCGCTGTTGAGAGAGTTCCAAGAAGAAGACCTGCCGACCAACACATATTATGGAGACGGGTCGCGGATAGAGCCTGAAGTGCTCGAGCATCTGCGCGAAGCCTACCGGCAAGAGACCGTGAGTTTTCCGTGGAAACAGGGCGATCTGATGATGCTCGACAATATGCTGGCGGCGCACGGACGTGGAGCCTATGCGGGTCCGCGAAAGATCGTAGTGGCGATGTCTGAGTTGTACGAAGGCGATGCGACGGCTGAGTAATACGGAGAAGAGGGCATGCAAAGAGACGTAATTCAAGGTTACAGGCTCTCGCCTCAACAAGAGCGGCTCTGGCTCTTGTATCAAGCGGATCGGAGCGCGGCTTATCACGCGTTTTGCGCGGTGCTCATCGACGGAGTGCTGGACGCTTCTATCTTGAAGCAGTCGATACAAGAGATCGCGGCGCGCTGCGAGATACTTCACACGACTTTTCAATTTCTCTCGGGCATGAACCTTCCCGTTCAGGTCGTGAACGATGCGTGCGATCTGTCGGTGGGCGAAATCGATCTGACCGGATCGGATGATCAAGCTCAGGCCGCGAATCAATTGATTGAGGAGTTCGTCGAGGCAGGCTTTGATTTCGGGCGGGGTCCGCTCGTACACGCATCGCTGCTGAAACTTTCCGATCGGCGCCATCAGCTCCTGCTCAATCTTCCGGCAATGTGCGCGGACGGCGTCACGCTGAGAAATCTCGTATTGGAGATAGCTCAGTGCTATGAAGCGCTTCTGGAAAATCGCGAATTTTCCGGCGAGCCGCTGCAGTACGCGGTCATTTCGGAATGGTTGAACGATCTAATCGAATCGGATGAATCCGAAGCCGGCAAAGAATACTGGCGCGCCCATCATAACAACGACCGTGCGACTCCGCCGATTCCGTTCGAGAAAAAGCTCTCCGAGGGATCGCCTTTCGAGCCGAAGTTTGTAGCCGCCTCCCTTGAAGGCGATCTTACGGCGAAGCTCGAATCAACGGCGTGCGGCCGCGGAGTAACGCTTTCGACATTTCTCTTGACCTGCTGGAGCGCTTTGCTCGCGCGATTGACCGGCGAGACGAATCTGGTCGTAGGCGTTGGCTGCCACGGCAGAACCGACGAAGAGATCGAAAGCGCTCTCGGTCCGTTGACGAAGTACGTTCCAATCGAAGCGGACTTCGACCGCAACGCGGCATTCGCCGAGGCGTTGAAAGAGATCGGAGCCTCGATCGACGAAGCAATTAAGTGGCAGGAGGTCTTCAGCTTCGCGAGGCGCGAGGACGCAGCCGCGGAAACCGAAGATCCGGAGTTTTTTCCGATTGCTTTCGACTATCAGGAACCCACGCCCGCATACACGGCCGGCGGCGCGGCATTCACGCTTTCCACGCTGAGCTACTGCCTGGATCGTTTCAAGCTGAGGCTGGCTTGCGTGGAATTGAACGAGACGCTTGCTCTGCAATTCCACTACGACTCTGCTCTATTTGATCGATGCGACGTCGAGCGCATCGCCGAATCGTTCAGCTCGTTGCTACGCAGCTCCGCCGCAAGCCCTGAGCGCGAGATCGGCGACCTCGAGATAATCGGAGAGGCCGAGCGCAGGCGGCTTCTGGTCGACTTCAACAACACTGATGCCGACTACCGGAATCACCAGTGCCTGCACGAGCGATTTGAAGAGCAGGCAGGGCGTTCGCCGGACAGCGTCGCCGCGATCATCGAAGACCGACAATTGAGCTTTGGTGAGTTGAGCTCGAGAGCGAACAATCTCGCTTCGCGGCTCAACAGTCTCGGCATCGGGCCGGAAGATATCGTAGCGGTCCGCGTTGATCGGTCGTTGGAGATGGTGATCGGTCTGCTTGGAGCTTTGAAGGCCGGCGCGGCGTACGTTCCGATCGATCCGTCTTATCCGAAAGAGCGGACAGCCTTTATTTTGAAAGACTCGCGCGCTCGGGCGCTGCTGATCGCCGCCGGCGCGGGCGATGAATTCTCAGCGAGCGATATCAAGACCGTCGTAATCGACCATTTCGACCCCGCGGAGACGGCTGCGCCGTTCGGGCATACCCGGCCATCGGTCACTCCCGATAATCCGGCGTACTTGATTTATACGTCCGGTACGACCGGAACACCGAGAGGCGTGGTGATTGCGCATCGATCGATTTGCAACCGGCTTTTGTGGATGCAGAACGAATTTCCCGTCGACGGCAATGACCGCCTGCTTCAAAAGACATCCATCAGTTTTGACGCGTCCGTGTGGGAGATATTTCTGCCGCTAATGACCGGCGCTTGCCTGGTGCTAGCCGCTCCGGACGAGCAGCGGGACAGCCAGAAGCTGATCGAAAGAGTCATTCAACACGAGATCACCGTGCTCCAACTGGTGCCCTCGATGTTTCGAATCCTGCTTCAGGAAAGAGATCTCGATAAGGTCAAGAGCCTCAAGCGAATGTTCTGCGGCGGTGAAGCGTTGACCGCCGATCTGCGGTCTCGATCTTTCGAGCGATTGCCTGACACGGAGCTTATTAATCTTTACGGACCGACTGAAACTTCGATCGACGCGACGTTCCGTCGATGCGGACCCTCGATCTCGGGGTCGACGGTTCCGATCGGCAATCCCATCGGGAATATGCGGATCCACTTATTGGACGCCAAGGGACGGCTCGTCCCGAAAGGCGTGCCCGGAGAGCTTTATATTGGAGGCATGGGACTGGCTCGCGGTTACTTGAACACTCCTCAATCGACCGCCGAAAAGTTCATGCCTGATCCGTTCGGCTGTAACGCGGGCGCGCGACTATATCGATCCGGCGATCTGGCGAAGCATTTGAACGACGGCGGCGTCGAGTACCTGGGACGCGCCGACAGTCAGGTTAAGATCCGCGGCTTTCGAATAGAGCCGGGCGAGATAGAGTCCCTGCTCTCTACCCATTTACTCGTTCGCAAGGCGGCCGTAGTCATAAAGAACGATGAGCAGACCGGCCCCCGGCTTGCGGCATATATAATGCCGGCGGCGGCCCTGATGATGGAGGAATCCGCAAGCGAAGCTCGGCCGGCCGAGGAGCTTCGCGCGTTTCTCGAAACAGAGCTGCCAGAATACATGGTTCCATCCGCGATTGTGGTGCTTGATTCCTTGCCCACCCTTCCCAGCGGCAAGATAGATCGGCGGGCGCTCGCGATGCTCGACGATCCAGGATCGGAGAGATTCGAGGGGCGGGCGACGCTTCGCACTCCAGTCGAAGAGTTGCTGGCCAGCATCTGGAGCCAGGTCCTCGGAGTTGAAAAAGTAGGGCCCGACGACAGCTTTCTCGGTCTTGGCGGACATTCGTTGATGGCGACTCAGGTAATCTCGCGAATGCGAGAGGCGTTTCAACTCGATCTGCCGTTGCGCATCATTTTCGAAACCGCGAATCTTTCCGAGCTGGCGCGCCGGATCGAAGGAAAATTGAAAGAAGGGCTCGGTCTGCAAGAGCCGCCGTTTCTACCTGTGCCGCGCTCGCGGAATTTGCCGCTCTCATTCGCGCAACAGCGGCTCTGGTACTTCGATAAATTCGAGCCGAATACCTCGCTCTTCAACATCTCGACCACCGTGAAAGTAACCGGATTGCTCGATCTCGAAGCCCTTGAAAAGTGCTTCAACGAAATAACGCGCCGCCATGAGGTGCTTCGAACAAGGTTCGCCGCCGAAGATGGGACGCCCAGGCAGGTCATTTCGCCGCCCGCTTATTGGAAGCTGCCGATCACCGATCTGCGCGATTTGCCGGAGAGCGAGCGAGAGCCGCGAGCCAGGCAGCACATCTTTGAAGAATCACAGACTCATTTCGATCTTGCGAACGGCGGCGTATTTCGGGCAAGGCTTCTGCGGCTCACTGGAACTGAATCCATCCTGATTATTGCGATGCATCACATCGCATCGGATGCGTGGTCGCTTGGAGTGTTTATTCGCGAGATCAGCGCGCTCTACAAGGCATTCACGCGGAATGAGCCTTCGCCGCTGCCGGACTTGCCGATCCAGTACGCGGATTTCGCTGTTTGGCAGCGAGAATGGCTTCAGGGTGAGGTGATGGAATCGCACCTCTCGTACTGGAAAGAGCATCTCGCCGGCGCTCCGCCGTTTCTAGATTTGCCTACAGATCGACCGCGTCCGCGTGCTCAGTCGTTTCGAGGCGCGTGTTACCCGGTGGTCTTTTCAAAGGAGCTAACCAGTCAACTGAAGGCGCTCGGAGCCCGAGAAGGCGCGACTCTTTTCATGACTCTGCTCACGGCTTTTCAGATCATGCTGTATTTCTACACCGGTCATGAAGACATTGTGGTCGGTGCGGACGTGGCGAATCGGAATCGGCCCGAAATCGAGGGCTTGATCGGATTCTTCATAAATCAGCTCGTACTGCGGATCAAACTCTCGGCCAATCAAACGTTCAGACAGGTACTGGCGCGCGTTCGAGAAATTTCGCTCGGTGCTTACGCGCATCAAGATCTCCCGTTCGAAAAACTCGTGAGCACTCTTAGTCCGGAGCGCAGTCTCAAGTATGCGGCGCTGTTTCAAGTGAAGTTCGTGCTTCAAAACGTTCCGAGGGTTGATATCGAAATACCGGGCTTGACTCTGACGGTACTGCCGGATGACCTGACGATATCAAAGCTCGACTTGACCTGCTGGCTCTCGGAAAAACCCACGGGCATCGACGGTGTGTTTGAATATAACTCCGATCTGTTTGAGGTCAGGACCATCGAGCGGATGACGAATCACCTGGAATCAATTCTAAGAGAGGCCGTAGCGCGGCCCGATCTAAAAGTAGACGACTTTAAGATGCTGCTTCGGCAGAACGACATTCAACAGCAACTGGCGGAAAAAGAGAAGGCCGATCGAGCTAATCTCGCAATGCTGAAAAGAGTCAAACCAAGAACGGTCAGCTTGCAGCAAGAAGGCTTTAATTAATACCGCTGCACGACGGTTGCCCCCCTCGTCGAAAGTCAACAGCCGGAGAAAATAGATGCAGAATCAGAATCAAACTATTGGATATCGCCTTTCACCACAACAAGCACGCGTTTGGGTACTGGCTCAGCGGAGCCAGACGTACCGGGCTCAATGCGCAATTCTAATAGAGGGCGGCTTAAAAGCCGACAAATTGAGAGCAGCTCTTTCCGCCGTGGTAAACCGGCATGGAATATTGCGAACGACATTTCATCGAGCGGCCGGCTTAAGGCTGCCGGTCCAGGTTGTAGCGTATCAGGGCGTCGTCGCGTGGAGCGAAGCGGACTTAACCGATCAGCCGGCTGACAAACTGGATCGTACGCTTAATACGGTATTGCGGGACGACGAGGACCAGCCGTGCGACTACACAACGGGTCCGCTTGTCCGCGGCCGCCTTATCGCGATCTCCGAAGACAAACATGTACTGGTCGTAACGCTGCCGGCGCTTTGCGCGGACACGTCGACTCTTGGAACTCTTTTCCGCGAGATCGCTCGCTGCTACGGTTCGGCGGACACTCCGGAGCAGCCTTCAGATGAAGAGGTGGAGTACATACAGTTCTCGGAGTGGCAACTGGAATTGCTTGAGGGCGACGCTTCCGTCGAAGGACGCCATTATTGGCTCAATCAATCAACCGCGAGTCCGATCACGGTCAATCTGCCTTTCGAAAACAAACCGGATAAAAAGAAGACGTTTCAGCTTCGTTCCTTCCAATTTGCCTTTGATGAAGAAACGCGAAAGGCGATGCCGGCAATTACGGAACGATATGATTGCTCCGCTTCGGCGTTCCTCCTCGCCAGCTTTCAAACGATGTTGTGGCGCTTGACCGGCCAGGCTGAGATCTCGATCAAGCGGATGATTGACGGCAGAAAATATGAGGAACTCCGCGACGTAATGGGTTTGTTTGGTAAGTGGATCCCGATCCGCTGTTTGTTTCGGGACGATGCGGCGTTCAGCCGAATCGTCAAAACGATAGAAGGCGGTACGAAAGAAGCAGGGATCTGGCATGAATATTTCGTTCCCGAAGCCTCCGGAACCGGCGATGATCACGACGGTTCGATTGGATTCGAGTTCGAGGATCGGTTGTCCAGGATTACGGCCGACGGCGTCGCGTTCTCCATATATCGACAGCAGGCCTGTTTCGAACCATTCAAGATCAAGCTGTCCTGTTATAGTCAGGGCGATTCTCACTTCGCCGAGTTCCATTATGATCCGGATTTATTTCACGACGATTACATCGAAGCGCTCTCCCGATATTTTCAAACTCTAATAAAGAACGCCGCGAAAAACCCCCGCGCTCTCGTCGGAGACTTGGAGATACTGAGCGACTCGGAGCGGCGGCGGGTTATCGAGGAGTGGAACAGCGCGAGTGAGACCCACAAAGAAGCAACTTGCCTTCACGAGCTGTTCGAAGAGCAAGCTGAAGAGAACTCCGACCGAGTCGCGGTCGAGTATGAGAGTGAAGCGCTGACTTACGCCGGCTTGAACGCAAAGGCGAATCAGCGGGCAAGGCATCTAAGGGCGCTCGGGGCGGGCGCTGAGACTCTGGTCGGGATTTATCTAGAGAGGGGACCGGAGTTGCTCGTGACGCTTCTGGGTGTGCTGAAAGCGGGAGCGGCTTACGTGCCCGTCGACCCTTCGTATCCGAGTGACCGCATCGCCTTCATGCTGAGCGATGCCAATGTGAAAGTCCTGATAACTCAAGAATCGTTGGCCGCGAACGTTGACGGCGCCGTCGAACAAACCATCATTGTCGAAGCGCTCCAGCGGCCGGCCGATCACGACCATTGGAATCTCGGCGCGGCGTCCGAACCGGATAATGCGGCCTATGTCATCTATACCTCGGGCTCTACCGGCAAACCGAAAGGGGTACTGGTCACGCATCGCAATGTTGTAAGACTCTTTGATGCCGCCAGAGAGCACTACAGCTTCGATGAAACGGATGTGTGGACCCTGTTTCACTCTTGCGCGTTCGATTTTTCCGTATGGGAGATATGGGGAGCGCTGCTGTACGGCGCGCGGCTCGTCGTCGTGCCGTACTGGGTGAGCCGCGATCCGGCGGCGTTCTACTCGCTTCTTTCCAGCCAGGGAGTGACGGTACTCAACCAAACTCCATCGGCCTTCAGACAGCTAATCGCTGCCGCCGAGACGCAGGCCGCTAAGGACCGTCTTGTACTCAAGAATGTAATTTTCGGAGGCGAGGCGCTGGATCCCCAGCTCCTGAAGCCGTGGTTCGATCGCAATGGAGATGTTGAACCCGCCCTGGTCAATATGTACGGGATCACGGAAACCACCGTTCACGTGACTCATCACCCGTTGTCCGCGAGCGAAACAGATGGCGGAAGTACGATCGGCCGCGCGATTCACAACTGGCAGGTGTATCTGCTCAATTCCGCGATGCGATTGGCTCCGCCGGGAGTGAGCGGCGAAATCTATGTGGCGGGCGGAGGTATAACTCGAGGTTATCTGAACCATCCGGATCTAACCGCGGATCGCTTCAGGCCGGACCCGTTCGGCGGCGCCGCCGGCGCGAGAATGTACAAGAGCGGCGATCTTGGAAAGTATCAGCGCGATGGCGGCATCGAGTATCTGGGCCGCATCGACCATCAGGTCAAGATACGCGGCTTCCGCATCGAGCTCGGCGAGATCGAAGCCATAATCCGCCTGCATCCCTCGGTGCGGGAGGCAGTCGTAATCGCAAGAGAAGATGAAGCCGGTCATAAACGGCTGGTCGCGTATGTAGTGCCCGCCGAGCCGGCGGGTCTCGACTTAGACGAATTGCATTCCCTGGCGAGTTCCAAGCTTCCGGACTACATGACGCCGGGACATTTCATCAAGTTGGAACGTCTGCCGCTTACGGCGAACGGTAAACTCGACCGCCAGGCATTGCCTGCTCCGGAACAGGAGATCGATAAGCTTGATGCGTCTTTTGTGGAGCCTCGCAATGAACTCGAAGCGACGCTGTCAAAGATCTGGTCGCAGGTGCTTGGTGTCGAGCACGTCGGCATACACGACAACTTCTTCAAGCTCGGCGGCGATTCGATCATAAGCATCCAGATAATCGCGCGGGCAACCCAGGCGGGAATCAGACTCACGCCGAAACAATTCTTTGATCATCAGACCATCGCGGAGCTGGCCGCGGTCGCAGGCACGGCGTCTACGATCAACTCCCTTCAAGGAGCGGTTACCGGCAGCGTGCCGCTGACGCCGATCCAGCACTGGTTCTTCGAACAGCGACTGCCCGATCCTGATCACTTCAATCAATCTTTGATACTCGAGCTCAAGGAGCGGCTCGATCCGGGCGCGCTGAATCAAGCGGCGGCCCGTTTGCTGGAGCACCACGATGCTTTGAGGATGAGATTTGCGCAAGAAGGCGGGAGATGGACGCAGGAAAATCTCGAATCCGAGACGAACACGATCTTCGGCGTTTTGGATTTGGCGGAAATTGATCCTGGCAGGCAGAAAGAGGCGATAGAGCAGGCGGCGGCCGACGCGCAGAAAAGCCTCGATTTGAGAGAAGGCCCGCTGGTTCGAGTGTTCACGATCGATCTGGGAGAAAGAGGCTCGAGATTGTTGCTGGTGATACACCATCTGGTCGTGGACGGCGTAAGCTGGAGGATTCTGTTGCAGGATCTGACAAGAGCGTACGAACAGACAGTGGAGCATCAGACGGTCGATCTGGGTGCGAAGACAACTTCATATAAGGAGTGGGCCGAGGCGTTGATCGAGTACGCGGCAAGCGACGAGATCAAGAGCGAGAGAAGTATTTGGGAAGAGAAGACCTGGAATACCCTCGATGCTTTGCCTGTGGATTACACCCAGGGAGACAACAACGTCGGGAGCGGAAGAGTCGTGACGGTTAGTTTGAGCGAAGTCAACACCAGGGAACTGCTGACGAGCGTATGTGAGGCGTACCGGACCCAGATCCAGGAAGTGCTGGCGTGTGCGATCGGAATCGGAGTGAGCAACTGGACCGGTAAAGAGAAGGTGAAGCTGGTCATGGAAGGCCACGGACGGGAAGACGTAATCGAGGGCCTTGACCTGACGCGAACCGTCGGTTGGTTCACGAGCGTTTATCCGGCGGTGATCGAACTCAAGAGCGGCCAGGGATGGGAAGAAAAACTCCGGAGCGTCAAGGAAGAACTGAGAAGCGCGCCCGCTAAGGGAATCGGCTACGGCATACTGAAGTATTTGACCCCCGAAGGGGAATTGTCCGACCCCGGAGGGGAATTGTCCGACCCCGGAGGGGAACTGTCCGAAATGAAGCGGAGCAGCGAGGGCGAGATCATCTTCAACTATCTCGGGCAACTGGATGAAGTGCTCACGGAAACTCGATTTCAATCTTCGAGTGAGCTGCCGGGCCCGAATCGAAGCCTGGACGGAAAGCGCAAGTACGCGATCGACGTAAGCGCCAGCGTCACCGAGGGCCGTATGTATCTGCACTGGACTTACAGCACAAACCTGCACCGCCGGGAGACCATCAAGAGGGTGGCCGAAGACTGTAGAGAAGCGCTCCAGGAATTGATCGATCACAGCCGGTCCGAGGGGGCGGGCGACTACACGCCATCCGATTTTCCGCTCGCGCAGCTTGATCAACAAGCGCTCGACAAGGCGCTGCTTGAAGTCGAGTTTTAAGGTTCACGGTATGAGCGACAAAAGCCTTCAATTCAGCGCGCCCGCGATGTTCAAGCGGGTGAAGCCCAAAACGGTGAGTCTGCCGAAAGAAGATGTCGTAAAGTCGTCTCCGTTGAGATACGACCGCGATCTTCCGCTGGTGATTGAACCGCGCATCGACGGCATTGACTTGATCGACTGGGCGGCCGGCAGCCGTCCGCTGATAGAAGAAAAGCTGTTGAAGCATGGAGCGATACTCTTTCGCGGATTCGATGTCGCGTCGGTCGATGCTTTCGAGCGGTTCGCCTCCTCGCTTTGTCCCAATCTGTTCAATGAAAACGGGGAGCACGTTCGAGACTCGATAAGCGACAAGGTCTACACGCCTGTCTTTTATCCTCCCGACAAACAAGTGCTCTGGCACAACGAGAATTCATTCAATCAGACGTGGCCGAGAAAGATATGGTTTGGCTGCCTGAAGCCCGCGGATCGAGGCGGAGAAACCCCTATAGCCGACAGCCGAAAAGTGTTCGAGCTCATCGAACCCGCGATCAGGGAGCGCTTCATCGAAAAGAAAGTCATGTATGTTCGGAACTACGGAACCGGCCTCGGACTCGACTGGCGAACGGTCTTTCGAGTGTCTACGAGGGCGGAAGCAGAAGAGCGTTGCCGGGCGGCCGCGATGGAGTTCGAATGGCTGGATGGAGATCGGCTCCAAACGTGGTCGGTGCGGCCGGCTGTAGTGAAACATCCGATCACCAGCGAGATGACCTGGTTCAATCAAGCGCAGCACTGGCATGTCTCCTGTCTGGATCCAGGCACGCGAGAGTCGTTGAAGATACTGTTCACCAATGAGAAGGACTATCCGAGGAATTGCTACTTCGGCGACGGCTCTCGGATCGACGACTCGATCATGCAGGAGATTCTGGCGGTATATGCCGAATTAGAGGTCGCGTTTCAATGGCAGCGAGGCGACATCCTGATGCTGGACAATCTGCTGACCGCGCACGGGCGCAACGCCTTTGCCGGAGAACGCAAACTGCTCGTGTCGATGGCTGAAATGCTGGCTTATGACTAAGCGGGGCTATTAATCGAGCATCCCCTCGGGGATGTAGGGCGTCCGGAATAAAACCTGTTGGAGGCAATAATGACACTGCGAAGCGATGAGAATAATGTTCTGCTCGTGGATACCGCCAATTCCGTTGATCGATTGAACGCGGGTTTCTACGGGAGGTTTCCATATCCATGGTCCCCTTCGAGGCTCGACGTGGTCAGGCATCCGCGTCTTTACACGATGATGCTGAGCCAGGAGATTGGCGATTGGCGACACGACACGCTTCCAGACGGCGCTTCTATATGGGTTGCGGGCTGCGGAACCAACCAGGCCGTAATGACCGCGCTGAAGTTTCCGACGGCGACGGTGATCGGCTCGGATGTGTCGATCAACTCGCTTGATATCTGCGAGGACACGGCAAGGCAGTTGGGTATCGAGAATCTCGAGTTGAGGAATGAGAGCATCAATCAGACTGCTTATAAGGAAGAGTTCGATTATGTCGTTTGCACGGGCGTGATTCATCACAACGCCAATCCACAGTCGACGCTCGACAGATTGGCGGAGGCGCTAAAGCCGCGGGGCGTTATGGAGCTGATGGTCTACAACCGGTTTCATTGGATCGTCCCGGTTGCGTTCCAGCAAGCGGTCAGGCTGATGGGCTTCGGTTCGGAAAAGGTCGATTTCGACTGGGAGTTGCCGATCGCAAGAAAGATTTTGGCGGGTCTTCCTCGTGAAGATCTAATGCGAAAATCGTTGGCAGGATTCGAGGACAGCCCGGAGTCCATGTTCGCGGACGGCCTGCTCCAACCCGTTCTGTACAGCTACACGGTCGACTCGCTTGAACAGATGGCGGCGGGCTCCGGCCTCGAGATTCTTCTGCCCTGCCTCAACCAGTTCGACAGGGGCCTGCGAAGATACGACTGGAATATGGAGTTCGATGACCCGGCTGTCGCGGAAACTTATTACTCGCTGCCGGACACGGTTCGATGGCAGATTTCGAATCTCTTGCAGCTCGACAAGTCGCCGATGCTCTGGTTCTTTTTGCAGCGCAGCGATTCCGGGCGGCCCAGAAAGTCCGAGCACGACGTGTGCGAAGAGTTCCTCGACACCGTATTCGAGAAAAACGAAGCGGCGCAGACGAGCTACATCCGCGACTACACCGGCAGGTATCACAGGTTCTCAAGCACGCGAATTCCGGCGGCCGATCCCGATTCCTCCGTGCGCAAGTTCCTGGATCTCATAGATGGCAAGACAGCGATGCGTGATATTTTTCACCAGGCGGGCGTCGAAGCCGAATTTCGTTTCGTTAACCGCGCCAGAGTTATGCTCACGACTTCGATCTGTCCGTACCTGAGGGCTGTTGCACCGGTTCAAGCCGCGGAGGCGCGTCAAACCGCCGCCGCGAACATCGGACAAGGCGAAAAAAAGAAGCTCAACGAATTCAATCTGAACAAGCTCAAGAGCATCAAGCCGCTGCCTTTGACCATACCGGCGTAGCAATATAGCTTCACGAAATAATTTCGTCGATTTGGCCGCACCTTCGGCGCTCAGGATCTGTAGTAATTCTCGAGCTCCGCGCACTGAGTTTCTTTCAACCTGAAAATTTACTTTCGTCAAAAAGGACCTTCTATGAATAATCACAACGAACCGATTCGAGATGTATTGATTGTCGGCGGGGGAACAGCGGGCTGGATGACGGCCGCCTACCTGGCCAAAGCATTCGGACACCAATTGAATATCACCGTGCTTGAAGCGCCGACTATACCGAGGATCGGCGTTGGAGAAGCGACGGTCCCCAATCTGCAAAGGGTGTTTTTCGATTTCCTCGGTATTCCCGAGTATGAATGGATGCAGCACGTCAACGGCTCCTTCAAATCGGCGGTCAAATTCGTCAACTGGCGAAAGAGCGAGAACGGCGCTCCCAATCATTTTTATCATCCGTTCGGAATACTGCCGAGCATCGACGGAGTGCCGCTTCCGCAGTACTGGTTCCTGGAGACGAACGGCGCGGAGGAGCCCGTGGATTATGCATGCTTCCGCGAGCCTCCGCTGCTCGACGCAAAGAAGTCGCCGTTGTTCATGGATCACACAAGAGCGGTGCCTCACGCCTGGCACTTTGACGCGCATCTGGTAGCTGAGTTTCTCGGCAACTGGTCGAAGGAGCGGGATGTCAACCACATCACCGACGAGGTGAATCAGGTCGAGCTCGATGAGCGCGGCTACATAAAATCGGTTCACACAGTTCGCGGCAACAACCTCACGGCCGATCTGTTCGTCGACTGCACCGGGTTCAGGGGCCTGCTCATCAACAAGGCGCTCGGCGAACCGTTCATCGATATGAACGATCATCTGCTATGCGACAGCGCGGTTGCGGCGGCCGTTCCGAACGACGATGAAAAAGTCGGGATCGAGCCCTACACTTCGGCGATAGCGATGAAGGCGGGCTGGACGTGGAAGATTCCGATGCTGACGAGGTTCGGCTCCGGCTATGTTTATTCGAGCAAGTTCGCTACCGTAGACGAGGCGGCTCGAGACTACTGCGCGCTGTGGGGATTGAACGAATCCGCGGTGAACTTCAACAAGATTCGGTTCCGAACCGGACGCAACCGCCGCGCGTGGGTTAATAACTGCGTTTCGATCGGGCTCTCGTCCTGTTTCCTGGAGCCGCTCGAGTCCACCGGGATCTATTTCATCACGGCGGCGATATATCAGCTCGCGAAGCATTTTCCAACAAAGACTCTTGATCCGGTTCGAATCGAGGCATTCAACCGGGACGTCGAGTTTATGTTCGACGATTGCCGCGATTTTGTGCAGTCCCATTACTTCACGACAACCAGGGAGGACACGCCGTTCTGGCGGGCCAACAAGAACGAGCTTTTCCTCAGCGACAACCTGAAAGAGAAGATCTCACTGTACAAGGCAGGCTTGCCGGTCAATCCTCCTAGCTATAACGAAGACGATTACTACGGTTCGTTCGACACTGAGTTTCGAAACTTCTGGACGAACGGCAGTTACTACTGCATCTTCGCGGGAATGGGATTTCTGCCGGAGAGGCCGCATTCACGCTTGTTGTATCGGCCTGAGTCGCGCGCCAAAGCTCTGGATGAGTTCGTGCGAATCAAGAACGAGCAGCAGACGTTGTTGGAGCAACTGCCGTCCACTTACGAATACCTGCAGCATCTGCACGCGACTCAGCAGTCCGCCTTGCGTAGCCCGGCGCTTGAAATCAGCCACGGAAAGAAGCGTCGTCCTCGCGAATGGGAGCGGCTTCACGAAGAGCCGGGCGAGCTACCGTACCGGCCATAGGTCGGCGGTGCCGTCTGCCCGCGGGAGGTTCGGGCGATTTTCTGGAGTATGCGGCCGCGCTAGCGGTCGCATACTGAAGTTTGACACCTGGGAGCGCAGGCATCCTGCCTGCAAGGCCCCGAAGGGGCGATCAACCCCAAAGGCGTTGTGAAAGTCAGCCCAAGGTTGGCGTATTCGCCTACCTTGGGAAAGGGTAGGTAATTGGCGCCAACCCCAACGGGGTTGCGGCCTGCATGGATTAAGGAAAGGGGCGCCCCTTCAGGGCGCGAACTTCTTTCGGCGATCGTACCGGGGGCTGCGCTACGCTGGCCCCCGGCTATTAACTCGTGCCCCTTCGGGGCTTTCACTGTTCCTTCTTCGAATGGCCAAACTTCAGGGCCCCAAAGGGGCGATCAATCATCGCTGCCGCGACTCTAACTACGCAGCCGCTTTTTTGCCGGTGCACACGACGCTACGCGACTCGAAGATTGCTTACTTTTAGCCGGTACACACGGAGGACACTTGGAAAATCAGATCAGCGGATATCGGCTTTCACCGCAGCAGGCTCGACTCTGGCTGCTCGGGCAGCGCAGCTCGGCTTATCGCGCGCAAATAGCGATTCGGCTCGAGGGCGCTTCGAACCCTCACGCCTTGAAAGCGGCTCTGCAAGCAATTGTCGACGGGCACGGCATACTCCGCACGACCTATCACCGCTCTCCCGGCATAAGGCTGCCCGTTCAAGTAGTCAACGACGAGCCGCGTTTTGCGTGGCGTGAAATCGATCTGACCGGCTCCGTGCTCGATCTCGATGCGAATGGTGATCTCTCTCAATCCATCGCGGCGATCGACGAGATTCTTCGAGAAGAAGCCGGCGAACCCTTCGACTACAAGACGGGCCCGGTGATTCGATGCTGTCTCGTTTCGCTGGCGGCGCAAGAGCGCGTTCTGACGATTAGCCTTCCGTCGTTGTGCGCGGACGCTCACACGCTTGGGAACCTATTCCGCGAGATCGGAAACCGCTACGGCGCAGAATCGGCAAGCCGCTACGGCGCAAACTCAAATGATGAGTCATCCGAGGAGAACATAGTTGACTACCTTCAGTTCTCCGAATGGCAGAACGAGCTTCTCGAGGACGAAAGCGGCAAGGTTGGAAGAGAGTACTGGACACGGCAAAAGACGGCGAACCCGGTCACGCCGCGACTGCCGTTCGAAACAACCCCTTCACTGAGAGCGGCGTTCGAGCCCGCGTCGATCTCGACTCTCATCGACGATGATTCCGTCCGATCAATCGAGAGCGCCGCGCGGAACAACGGCTGTTCGAAGCCCGTATTTCTGCTCGCCTGCTTTCAGACGCTGTTATGGCGGTTGACGGCTCAAAGCAACATCACGACGGCGTATCTGGTGGACGGCAGGAAATACGATGAGCTTCGCGATGCGATGGGGCTTTTCGCAAAGTGGGCGCCTATTCGATGCACGTTCGAAGCAAACCAGAGCTTCAGCCAGGTGATCGGCGCTATTCAAGAAGCGACCGGCGAAGCCTATGACTGGCAGGAATATCTGATTCCCGAACAGAGCGGCATGACAGCTCTTGCGGATTCCGATGCCGGAATAGGATTTGAGTTCGAGGAAGCGCCGTCGCCGATAACCAAAGGCGGGGTGTCGTTCTCGGTTCTCGCGCGGCGTGATTGCTTCGAGCCCCACAAGTTGATGCTTTCGTGTCTCGCCGGCGACGGGTCGCTGGCAACGGAGTTCCAGTACGATCCGGAGCTCTTTCGCCGCGCGGATATCGAGCGCCTCGCGGAACAGTTCAAGGCCTTGATGAAGCACGCGGCAAAGGCCCCGAATGCGCTTGTGTCGGAACTGGACGTACTGGGCGAGATCGAACGCCGAAGGCTCCTCGTAGAGTTCAACTCCACCGCGGCGGAGTATCCTGAAGATAAATGTATTCATCACCTTTTCGAGGAAGAAGCCGATCGGACGCCGGACGGCATCGCCGTCGTGATGGGTAACGGGCAGCTCTCCTTCGCCCAGTTGAACTCCAGAGCCAATCAACTCGCGCATCACTTGTCCAGGCAGGGCTTCGGATCGGACGCCATAGTTTCGTTGTTTCTCGATCGATCGCCCGATATGGTTGTGGCCATTCTGGGCGTCCTCAAGAGCGGCGCTTCTTATTTGCCTCTCAATGCCGCGCATCCCGGCGAGCGGCTGGCGTTCATTCTCGACGACGCGCGTCCAGCGGTTGTGATAGCTCAAGAGCGTCTGGCGAATGCGCTGCCCGCGAACTCGCCGGCGACGATCTATATCGATTCCGATTGGGAGGCGATCTCAACCGAAGCGCAAACGAACCTATCGGCTCAAGTTCATCCCGACAATCTCGCGTATGTAATCTACACGTCGGGTTCAACCGGACGGCCGAAAGGCGTGATGATCACTCATCGCGGCGTCGTCAACTATTTGAGCTGGAGCATCGCCGAGTATGCCGTCGCAACAGGCAACGGCAGCCTGGTCCACTCGCCGCTGGTCTTTGATCTGACCGTGACGAGTCTTTTCGCGCCTTTGTTGACGGGCAAGCCGATAACTCTGCTGCCGGAAGATGCCGGCGTCGAATCTCTGAGCGAAGCCCTGCGGGCGCAGCGCGATTTGAGCCTGCTCAAGATCACACCGGCGCACCTCGAAACTCTGAATGCGTTCTTGCCGCCGGCCGAGGCCGCCGGGCGAACGAACGTGCTCGTGATTGGCGGTGAAGCGCTATTCGGAAAGAGCCTCAGCCTGTGGCGCACTCACTCGGCGAAGACGCGCTTGATCAATGAGTACGGCCCTACGGAAGCGGTGGTCGGATCGTGCGCGTACGAAGTTCCGGCCGATGCCGCATTCACGGACGCGGTTCCAATAGGCCGGCCGATCGCCAACACGCGGCTCTATTTATTCGATCCTCGCCTGGAGCCGGTTCCGGCGGCGGTTCCCGGCGAGTTGTACATTGGAGGCGACGGGTTGGCGCGAGCGTATCTAAATCGCGCGGATCTAACCGCCGAAAAGTTCGTACCGAACCCCTTCGGCGCGTCTGGAGAAAGGCTCTATCGAACGGGCGATCTCGCGCGACACCTGCATACTGGAATAATCGAATACCTCGGACGAAGCGACCATCAGGTGAAGATTCGAGGCTTCAGAATCGAGCTCGGCGAGATCGAGGCCGTGTTGAGTCAGCATCCTTCGATCAAGGAAGCGGTCGTGTCGGCGAGAGAAGAAGGCGCGGATCACAAGCGGCTTGTCGCCTACGTAGTTCCCGATCAGCGGGCGAATCTCACGACCGATCAACTACGGAACTACCTCGGCGCAAAGCTTCCGGAGTATATGATTCCGTCGTTCTTCGTCATCCTGCGTTCGCTTCCTCTCACGTCGAACGGCAAGGTTGATCGAGCCGCGCTGCCCCCGCCCTCCTACGGCGACAGCGGATCTGATGACGGTTATGTCGCGCCTCGCAACGAGATCGAAGAAACCCTGGCGAGCATCTGGTCAACTGTGCTCGCCATCGGCCGAGTCGGCATCCATGACAACTTCTTCAAGCTGGGCGGCGATTCGATCATTAGCATCCAGATTATCGCGCGAGCGAATCAGGCGGGCATTCACCTTACGCCGAAGCAGTTTTTCGAGCACCAAACGATAGCCGAACTCGCGGCAGTCGCGGAGTCCGCGCCGTTCATCACCTCGTTTCAGGGAACGGTAACCGGCCCCGTGCCGCTGACTCCGATCCAGCACTGGTTCTTCGAACAACGGATCCCCGATCCGCATCACTTCAATCAGTCGTTGATGCTGGAGTTAAAGGAGCGGCTTGATCCCGAAGTATTGAGCAGGGTTGTCGACATTCTGTTGGAACACCACGACGCGCTGCGAATGCGATTCCATCTCGAGGGCGAAAGCTGGATACAGGAGAATTCCGCGTCGGAGTCCAATACGCCGTTCACGTTGATCGAACTCGGCCAGTTGCCCGAAAGCGTGAAGCGAGCCGCCATCGAGCAGGCCGCGTCGCAAGCGCAATCGAGCCTCGATTTGAACGACGGGCCTTTGATGCGCGTGGTGTTGATCGATCTCGGCGAATCGGCTGCGGCAAGGCTGCTGCTGGCGAGCCACCATCTTGTAGTCGACGGCGTGAGCTGGAGAGTGCTGCTGGAAGACCTCAACCGTGCATATGAAAACCTCAGCCAGGGAAAAGAGGCGTCGCTGGGTCCCAAGACCACATCATTCAAGGACTGGGCCGAGTCGCTTGTCGAATACGCACGCAGCGAAGAGATGAAGGAAGACTCGCGGTACTGGAGCGAGCGGTCGCGCGCGCGAGTCGCGCGGGCGCCGGCCGATTATCTCGGCGGTCGGAACCTCGTGAATTCAGGTCGAGTTACAACGGTGAGCCTCAGCGAGCAGGAGACCAGGACGCTGTTGACGAGCGTCGGAAACGCGTACAGGACGCAGATTCAAGAAGTGCTGTTGTGCGCGGTGGCCGAGGCGTTGAGCCAGTGGACCGGCGGCGAAAGAGTGAAGATCGAGATGGAGGGGCACGGCCGGGAAGAGATCATCGAGGGGATCGAGCTGACGAGGACGATTGGATGGTTCACGAGTGTCTATCCGCTGGTTCTGGATGTGAAGCGGGGCGGACTGGGCGAGAAGTTGAAGAGCGTGAAGGAACAGATGAGGAGCGTTCCCAGGCGCGGAATAGGCTACGGAATCCTCAGGTATTTGAGCCCGGACGATTCTGTTTCCTCCCTGTTGAAGCAGCAAGGCGATTCGGAGGTTGTATTCAACTACCTCGGCAGGCTGGACGAGGTGCTCAACGAAACGGTATTCGCGCCCGCTGCCGAGTTGCCTGGGCCGAACCGAAGCCTCGCGGGAGCGCGTCGGTACCTGATCGACATCAGCGCGAGCGTTACCGAGGGCAGGCTGCACCTGCACTGGACTTACAGCACGAACCTGCATCGGCCGGAAACGATAAATAAACTCGCCGGCAGGTGCATACAAGCCTTGAAGGAGCTGATCGAGCACGCGACTTCAGAGGAAGCGGGCGGATATACCCCCTCCGACTTTCCGCTCGCGCAGCTCAATCAGACGGATCTCGACAGGGCGCTGCTCGAAGTTGAACTGGAAGGTTGAAGCGGAATGAGCAACAAAAACATAGAAGACGTCTATCCGGTTACTTCGCTTCAGGAAGGCATGCTGTTTCACAGCCAGCTTGCGCCTGAAAGCGGGGTCTATGTGACCCAGATCGGCTGCACTCTGAAAGGGTTGAACGTCGACGCGTTCGAGCGAGCCTGGCAGCGTGTTCTGGAACGGCACCCGATTTTGCGGACCGCGTTCGTATGGAACAACCTGGAGAAACCGCTTCAGGTAGTGGCTCGAAAAGTGAAACTGCCTCTCGCGTTGCACGACTGGCGTGATCTCTCGCAGGCCGAACAGGCGCAGGGTTTTCAGGATCAGCTCATCGAAGATCGAAGGCAGGGCTTCAAGGTCACCAAACCGCCTTTGATGCGGCTGTCGCTTTTTCGAATAGCCGATGATGCGTACAAGTTTTTCTGGAGCCATCATCATTTATTGATTGACGGCTGGTCGGGCTCGGTGCTGCTCGGCGAAGTGTTCAACTTCTACGAGGCGTACAGGAGCGGTCAGGAGATCGAGCTGCCGCTGCCGTGTCCGTATCGCGACTATCTGGCGTGGCTTCAGAAAAGGAGCCTGTCGGAAGCCGAGGCATACTGGCGGCGGGCGTTGAAGGGCTTTTCAACTCCGACGGTCATCGACCTCGGGCAGCGCGACGACGCTTCCGCTCGACAAAGCCCCGCTCCCGGCAGCCGGCGCGCGTTACTGTCGCGCTCGGCGACGGCCGCCCTCAAGAACCTGACTCGAGAACGCCAGTTGACGATGAATACGGTCGTTGCGGGCGCGTGGGCGCTGCTGCTCAGCGCTTATGGCGGAGAGCGCGACGTTGCTTTCGGCGCTACCTCTTCCGGCCGGCCCCCTGAGTTGCCGGGCGTTGAATCGATGATTGGGTTGTTCATCAATACGCTTCCCGTTCGAGTTCAAGTGCGGCCGGAAGCGACGGTGCTGTCGTGGCTCGAAAACCTTCAATCGCAACTGGCGGAGATGCGCCAATACGAGCACAGTCCGCTGGTCGAGGTACAGGGATGGAGCGACGTTCCGCGTGGAACGGCGTTGTTTGAAAGCATCCTGGTATTCGAGAACTACCCGGTCGCCGAATCGCTCGGCGCGCGCGAGTGGAGCGTAGAGATCGATGAAGTCAACGCGGTTGAGAAGACCAACTACCCTTTGACTCTCGGCGTGGCGCCCGGGCAGCAGTTGTCTCTGCAATTGATTTATGACGGCAGCCGCTTCGACGAAGCCGCGATTGAGCGGATGCTGAGCCACTTGACCAACCTGCTCGGCGCAATCTCGGCCGATCTCAATCAAAGAATATCGAGCCTGAACTTGTTGAGCGACATGGAACGCCGGCGATTGCTCGGCCCGTGGAGCAATACCGGCATCGACTATTCACGATCCGTGTCCTTCTTCGAGTTGCTGGAGCGGCAGGTGAAGCGAACTCCGGACAAGGTTGCCGCGGTATTCGGCAATAACGTCCTGACTTTTAATCAACTGAACGATAAAGCTGGAAAGCTGGCGGAGCTGATAAAGGAGCTACGATAATGATCCAAAACACTCAGAAGCGAATCCGAAGAGCGGACGTCGATGACGCCCGGTCGTTACCAGAAATCATAGAGAAAGCGATTGGCCCCACGGCTCTTCGGTGGTACATCGCTAAGACCACAGCGGACGAGATCGTGCTCGAAGTCACGAGCAGCGACACGGAGTCGCACTACCCGTTTTCACCCGGCCCGCGAGCATACCACGGCGGTAAGAGCGCCGTACTGAACATCATTCCGACCGGGATCGGATGCAGCATCGGGGGTTATGCGGGAGACGCCGCGCCGGTCACAAACCTGCTGGCGGCCACGACCGACTATCTGATCACGCATCCAAACTCGGTAAACGCGTCAAATTTCATCGGCCTCAACAGCGACAACGTCGTGTACACCGACGGACTCACAATAGACCTTCTTTGCAGGGGTCTCGTGGATCTTCACCTGCCGCAGTCCAACAAGATCGGCCTGATCGTTGAGAAGTCCGATCCGAAGAAGCTCGACATCGTGTTCAACGTAGTCAACACGGTCAGGGCCGTTCACGGCGCGAATATCATCGACTGCATAGTCACCGAGAAGCCGATCGGAGGCCGCTGCGTCAAGAATCAGTCGGGCGCGTTTGTCGGAACCGTTGACAACCCCGGTGTAATCTTCGAAGCGTGTGAGAAGCTGCTGCAAAGAGGCGCCACCGCGATCGCGCTGACGAGCAATATTCAAGACCTGTCATTCGAGGAATACGCCAATCACTTCGACGGCCAGTTCCCGAATCCGGTCGGCGGCGTTGAAGCGGTCATCTCCTATTCGGTTACCAGGCGATATGGAGTTCCATCGGCGCACGCGCCGTTGACCAATATTCACGATCTCGATCTCCGGCACAATGTAGTCGATGCAAGGGCGGCGGGCGAGTTCGCTTCCGCAAGCGGTCTTGCGTGTGTGCTGATCGGGCTTCAACGCGCGCCTCACGTTCGGCCTCCGTCCAATTGCCGCCTCGTCGATTTGCTCAACATACATAACGTGACGGCGATCGTAATGCCTGCGACCTCGCTTGGAGGAATACCGGCAATCTACGCGCAGAAGCATGAGATTCCCATCATCGCGGTTCAGGAAAACCGGACGATTTTTGAGGTGACGCAAGAAGAGTTGGGACTACGTAATGTCGTCGAAGCACGCAGCTATGCTGAGGCGGCGGGAATCCTGACCGCATTGCGAAAGGGAATAAGCCTGGAGAGCATCGCGCGTCCGCTGAAGACCCTGCGTTACAAGGAGCAACCCGCGGAAGTGTGGGAGAAGGCCCTTCCCGCGACGGATTCATTCGTGAACCTGGAATCCGGTCCTTTCTAGATTTCGGTGGTTTTTGGCAAATGATTCTACCTCCCGAAGGGCTATTGTCGTCCCTTCGGGACTGGGGCGTCGCGAACGAATCCCACCGATAAATCGGTGGGCTAAATTCAAATGACCGCTACGCGGTCATCACGCGTCGGCAAACCTTATGTCCTCCCCACCAATTCATCGGTGGGCTGGAAATCAAACCGACTCCCTCAGGAACTGCGTTGCTGGAGCAGCTATGTTTGTCGAGTCACGGGTCTTCCCACAAGCGAAGAATGAAATGAAAAGCGAATCGCAAGGCCGAGTAATTGCCCGAATGATTGCCCAAATAATTGCATTGATGGCCGATCCGACGCCTGATTTCCTGGCCGGAGTGCTGGGCATATTGAAATCAGGAAATGGGTTCGTTCCCATCGATCCCGCGCATCCCGTCGATCGCATCGGTTTTGTGATAGCCGACTGCCGAGCTGAAGTGCTTATCACCGAAGCAAAGTATCTCGATAAGGCTTTGAAGGTCGCCGAAGCAAGCCCGCGGTTGAAGCACGTGATCTGTCTCGACGAGCTCGAAGATAAGAACGATAAATCCGCGGGGCTCAACGCGAGCCTCCGTGACTGGTCCGATTACCGCGATAAGGATGCAGCTCCGGCGGCTGTTGTACCTGCAAGCATTGAAGCGGCAAGTCAGACCGCATACGTGATCTATACGTCGGGTTCGACCGGAAGGCCGAAAGGCGTTCCTATAACGTTCGGCAATCTTATGCCGCTGCTTCACTGGAGCAAGGACTATTTCGGTTTCAGCGAGCAGACCAGCGTTCTCCAAAATCTCTCGCAGTCGTTTGATTTCGGCGCGTTTGAAATCCTGACCACGGTGCTCTTCGGCGGCGAGCTGCACTTTCTGGACAAGTCGGAAATTACCCATACTTCGCGGTACGCCGAGTACATTACGGAACACTCCATCAACACGATTCACTCCACTCCGATGTTCTTCAAGGAAGTGATATCGGCAGGAGGAAGGCTCGACACGCTGAAGCTGGTGCATCTTGGGGGCGAGCAGTTGACCGGCAGCGCGGTGGATCAAATATTCGAATCGCTTCCAGCCGACTGCACGGTTTATAACGGCTACGGTCCGACGGAGGCGACGATCAACTGCTGCATCTTTGAAGTCGGCTCGCCGGCTTCGCGGAACGACAGCGGGCTGATCAACATTCCGATCGGGCGAGCGTCGGCGAACAATTTTGTTTATGTGCTGGACGCCGATAACAGGCCGGCGCCGGTAGGAGCGTCCGGCGAGTTGTGCGTTGGCGGCCTCGCGCTGACGGCCGGCTATATAAACAATCCGGATCTGACCGCTGAAAAGCTCATACCCAATCCGCTCAGCGACAATCCGGGCTCACGTCTTTACAGAACGGGTGATCTTGTCCGCTACGGCCCCGAAGGCAATATAGAGTTTCTGAGGCGAATCGATGAACAGGTGAAGATACGCGGCTTTCGTATCGAGCTCGGCGAGATCGAGTCCGTCATCGCCCATCATCCGGCCGTGCGCCAGAGCCACGTCATCATTCGCGAAGACGCCCCGGGCGATAAGAGAATTACCGCTTATGTTGTGAGCCGCGCGGGCGCCGAGTTGGAAGCCGGCGAATTGCGCTCTTTCTTGAGAGAGCGGCTTCCCGCCTACATGATCCCTTCGGCGTTCATCAACCTGGAAGCAATACCTCTGACGCCGAACGGCAAAATCGATCGGCGGGCATTGCCGGCGCCCGGCGTTGAACTGGTCGCTCCGGGAACATATTCGCCGCCGTCCAACCAGATCGAGGAGTTGCTTGCGAACCTCTGGGCGTCGACCCTGGGCGTGGCGCGCGTCGGAAGGAACGACAGCTTTTTTGAATTAGGCGGCCACTCCCTTCTCGCCACGAAGATGATGTCACGCGCGAGAGATATGTTTCAGGTGGAGCTGCCTCTGAGGACGCTATTCGAAGATCCCTTCCTGGCGTCGATGGCTGACGCGATCGAAAAAGCGATGAAGATCGCGCCTGGCTCGGAGTCCGCTCCGATCGCCCGCGTGTCTAGAGAAGGCGACATCCCCCTCTCCTTCGCTCAGCAACGCCTGTGGATAACTCACCAGATGCATCCCACGACAAGGGCCAACATCATGGCCGATATGACGCGCTTCTCGGGTGCGTTGGATGTGATTGCGCTTAGTTATGCCATAGATGAGGTCGTCAAACGGCACGAGTCGTTGCGTACGACGTTTCCGGCAATCGACGGGGTTCCCGTTCAATTGATCTCGCCCCCTCAGCCGGTTAATTTCCCGATGGCGGATCTTTCCGAGCTGTCGGAGACCGATTGCGAAGATGAAATCGAGCGGCTCGGTATTGAAAGCGCTGAACTGCCCTTCGATGTGGTCATTGGACCGTTGTTCCGCGTCCGGGTGGTCAGGCTGCGAGAAGACGACCACATCGTATTCCACGCGATGCACCACATCATCACCGATGGGTGGTCTCAGGATGTTCTCTTCCGCGAGGTCGCGGCGTTCTACCAGTCCCGCATAACGGGCAGGCCGGCGCCTCTGCCTGAATTGCCGATTCAATACGCGGATTTCGCGGTGTGGCAGCGGAATTGGTTTCAAGGCGAAATACTGCAAAGACAGCTTGCCTATTGGAAAACACAGCTCGCCAACGCGCCGCGCGGGATCAATCTGCCGACAGACCGGCCGATCCGTCCAGCGCAGGAGTTCAGCGGCGCCAAGGAGCACCTCGCTCTTTCAAGAGACGTTGCTGAAGGAGCCCTCGCCTTCAGCCGGAGCCATGGCGTGACGATGTTCATGACCATGCTGGCCGCTTTCAACGCTCTGCTCACCCGGTATACCGGCCAGGAAGACGTCCTGGTGCGGTTTGTCATCGCCAATCGCAACCGGCAGGAGATAGAGAATCTAATCGGCTTTTTCGTCAATACGCTTGTGATGCGCACCAATTTGTCGGGCGACCCGAGCTTTGCCGAGCTCTTGGGCCGCGTGCGGGAGACCGCCCTTGGCGCCTTCGCGAATCAAGACCTGCCCTTCGAGAAGTTGATCGAGGAGCTTCACGTCGAAAGAGAGATGGCGCGGCCTCCGCTGGCCAACGTGATGATCGCTTATCAAAACTTGCCGCGGACCGTTAAGGAGTTTCCCGGCGTTAAGTCCGGCACGATGGGAATCGACCGCGGATCTCCCAAGTTCGATCTGTCTTTCTTCATGGGAGATTCGAGCGAGGGCTTGTGGTGGTTGATGCACTACAACTCGCTGCTGTTCGACGCCGGAACGATCACGCTGCTGCTCGGCCACATACGGACCCTGCTTGAAGGAGCGATTGCAAATCCGAATGCTCCGCTTTCGAGCCTGCCGCTGTTGAGCGAACCTGAAATCCTCACGCTCACTACCTGGAATAAGACCGCGGCGAGCTACGAAAAAGACGCCTGTGTTCATAAGGCGTTTGAAGCTGAAGCCGCGCAGATTCCCGACGCTCTGGCTGTCGTCTGCGAAGACGAGCAATTGAGCTACGGCGAGTTGAATCGCAGAGCGAACCAGCTTGCGAATTACTTGAGGCGTCTCGGAGCCGGACCAGAGCAGCTCATAGCAATCTGCATCGACCGCTCCGTCGATATGCTTATCGCGCTGATCGGCATTCTCAAATCGGGAGCCGCTTATGTGCCCATCGATCCCTCATACCCGGCGGAGCGGCGTTCGCTGATCATCTCCGACTCGAAAGCTTCAATCGTCTTGAGCAGGCGGCGGACCGCGGACGCGATCACCGAATGCGAGCGCGTCGTTTGTCTTGATTCGGATTGGAGCGCCATCTCGGCCGAGAACGAGGACAATCCGCTGACAAATGTGACGAGCGACAACGCCGCGTATGTGATCTACACATCGGGTTCAACGGGCAAACCCAAGGGTGTTTTGATTCAGCATCGATCGGTGTTCAATCTGCTGGCGGGCCTCGACGACGCGGTATATCAGGATTCGGAGCGGCGCTCTCAGCGCGTCAGCGTGAACGGGCCCATCGCGTTCGATACATCGGTCAAGCAGCTTATCCAGTTGCTCCGCGGGCACACGTTGAACGTGATTCCGCGGGAAGTCAGGCTGGATGAGAACGCGATGCTTGCTTATATTCGGCGAGCCGGAATAAGCGTGCTCGACTGCACGCCATCGCATCTTGGCATGTTGCTCGCGGGCGGGCTGCTCGAAACGTCCAGCGGTAGTCTTCAGAAGGTGCTTATCGGAGGTGAGGCGATCGATGGTCCGACCTGGGAGATCCTCGCGCGGAACGATCAAGTCGAGTTCTACAATGTCTATGGGCCTACCGAATGCACGGTCAACGCCGCGATCTGCCGCGTGCGGCCGGAACTCGACCGTCCGACCATCGGTGAGCCAATCGCGAACGTTCAGACTCATGTGCTCGATCCGCTTCATCGGCTTCTGCCTTTCCACATACCTGGTGAGCTGAGCATAGGCGGAGAAGGATTGGCGCGCGGGTATCTCAATCATCCGGAGCTGACCGCGGAGAAGTTCATACCTGACGCGTTCTCGGGCGAGCGCGGAGCGCGGATGTACAGAACGGGCGATCTCGCGCGCTACCTTCCCGAAGGCAATATCGAGTTTCTCGGCCGAGTCGACAACCAGGTCAAGCTGCGAGGCTTTCGCATTGAGCTTGGCGAGATCGAATCTGCGCTCAACAAACATCCCGGTGTTCGCGGCTCGGTCGTCATAGCACGCGACGATATGCCGGGCGGCAAGGCGCTTGCGGCTTACGTCGTTCGCGAGCCCGCCAAATTTACCGAAGAGGAATCCAAGCAGCTTTACTTCCTTCCGAACCGAATGGCGGTCAACCACCTGAACCGGAATGAAACCGAGTTTCTCTACAAAGAAGTATTCGAGGTTCAGGCATACCTGAAAAACGGCATCACGATTTATGACGGAGACTGCATCGTCGACGTAGGCGCCAACATCGGCCTGTTCACCCTGTTCGCCAATCAGATGGCCGCGAACACGCGCATCTTCGCGTTCGAGCCGAACCCTTACGTGTTCGAGAAGCTTCAGCGGAATGTGTCGCTATACGATGTAAATGCGAAGCTCTTCCCGAAAGGTCTATTCTCCAACGGCGGCTCCGCTTCGTTCACCTTTTACACCAAGTTCTCTTTCCTGTCCGGTCTGTACGCCGATGTCGACGACGACAAGCGGGTCGTCAGGTCGTTCATTCGGGAACAGCAGCGCACTGAGGAGACGCTGTCTCTTGATGATAAGGGCGAGGCGCTGCTCGAAGAGCTTCTCGACGACCGCTTCAACAGCAGTGAGCTCAACGTTGAGCTCACGACTCTTTCGGACTTCATCAGGGAAAACAACATTCCACGGATCGACCTGCTCAAGATAAACGTCGAGAAGAGCGAGATGGATGTCCTGGCCGGCATACGCGATCAAGACTGGCCGAAGATACGACAACTGGTATTCGAGCTGTATGACATGGAGGGCAGGCTGGACCAGGCAAAGGCGTTGCTCGATCGACTCGGTTACACCTATGTCGTAGAACAGGACTGGTCGCTCGAAGAGAACGCGAAGATGAACTACTACATCTACGCGGTCAGGGAATACCGGCCTGCCGGCGGCATGCGGCCTCGCGCGCTTGAATTGCCCGCGGTGCAGACGCCGTTATCGGCGCCCGACCTGCGCGATTTTCTGAAGGAGCGGCTGCCGGATTATATGATGCCCGCGGCTTATGTTCTGCTCGATGAGCTGCCGCTGACTTCGCACGGCAAGGTGGATCGCGCGGCGCTGCCCATGCCTTCCCCGACGCAGCTTGCGAGCGAGAGCGAAAACTCCGCTCCTCGGACTCCGACTCAGGAACTGCTCGCGGGAATCTGGTCGAGCGTTCTGGGTCGAGACCAGATAGGCATTCACGACAACTTCTTCGATCTCGGCGGCCACTCGCTGTTGGCCACCCGCGTGGTCTCGCGCGCGCGCGAAGTGTTCGAGCTCGAAATCGGCCTTCTTGAGCTGTTCGAAGCGCCGACCATCGCCGGATTCGGAGAGCGAGTCGACAGGCTTGCCGCGTCCGGGCGCGGCCTTGAAGCGCCGTCGATTCGGCCCGCGCCCCGAGTGGGCGAGCTGCCGCTTTCTTACGCGCAGCAGCGGCTCTGGATCGTCAATCAGATCGATCCCGACAGCCCCGCGTACAACATCGCCAACGCCGACAGGTTCATCGGCTCGCTCGATCTCGGCGCGTTGCTGCGCGCGTTCAACGAAATCGTGGCCAGGCATGAATCGCTTCGCACCACGTTCCCGGCTGTAGATGGACTGCCGGTTCAGCGCATCGCTCCAAAGCGAGAACTTGAATTGCCGCTCGTGGATCTTGAGCTGGTTCCGGAAGACGAGCGAGTGCGTGAAGCGAGACGGCTGGCGAGCGTCGATGCGCTCCGACCGTTTGATCTCGCGACCGGGCCTCTCTTCCGCGCGACCGTGCTTCGGTTGTCCGATCAGGATCACGTGGTTATGAACACTCTGCATCACATCATCAGCGACGGCTGGTCGGGAGAGGTGCTCGACCGCGAGGTCGGTCTGCTATACGAAGCGTTCTCGAATGGAAAGCCCTCGCCTCTCCCTGATCTCCCGGTGCAGTACGCGGACTTCGCCGTTTGGCAGCGCGGCTGGTTGAAGGGAGAAGTGCTCGAAGCGCAGCTCTCATACTGGAAGCGCCGGATGACAGGCGCGCCTCCCGTGCTTTCGCTGCCCGCGGACTATCCGCGTCCGGAGATTCAGAGTCTGCGCGGCGCTCGTATGTTTATGACTACCTCGCGCGAGATCAGCGCGGCGCTAAGGGAGGTCAGCCGGCGAAAGGGAGTGACGTTGTTCATGACCATGCTGGCTGTGTTCAAGGTGCTGGTCTATTTTCGAACCGGGCGGCTCGATCTGGTAATCGGCTCGAATGTCGCCAATCGCAATCGCGGCGAGACGGAGGGGCTCATAGGATTCTTCGTCAACCTGCTTCCGCTTCGCACGGATTTGTCCGGCGATCCCACGTTCGAGCAATTGCTGGATCGTGTGCGAACGACCGCGCTTGATGCGTACGCTCATCAGGATGTTCCCTTCGAGAGCATATCGAAGACTCTGAAGGTGGAGCGGTCGCCTGGCCACACCCCGGTGGTGCAGGTTGTCTTTGCCTTCAACAGCCTGACTATATCGGCTCCGGGATTGCCGGGATTGACCATCAGCGCGCTGAGCACCCAGCTCGAGACCTCGAGATTCGATCTCGCTCTCGGAGTGGCTGAAGATGGAGATGGGTTCAGGGCGACGATGAACTACAACCCTGATCTGTTCAAGCCCGAGACCATTGAGCGAATGCTGTTGGATTACGAAAAGCTGCTCACGTATTTCACTGAACACCCCGAGGCTACAATTGAGTCGGCGAAGACGCACGCGGGTGTCGAGGCAGTGAGCCGGAACGTCAAGCGCGAGGACCTTCGAGAAGCGAAGTTGAAGAGGCTGAAGGTGGCGAGACGGCGAACGGTAAATGGCTCGAATGGAGCTACCGAAGCCGATCACAAGGCGCCCGGCCCCGTGGCCGCGGCGCTTCAAACACCGGATGTGGATCTGGAATCGTCAACGTGGTGAATGTCCCAAAGGGATAGCCGGGAATGGGAATGTTCCCAGGCGCCATCAATGATGTTCTTACTTTGGGCTGCCGAACAAACATCCCTTCGAGATGAGTTAACGGTTCTACCAACGCGTTGGCGGGTGGTTTGACGAATATTCTTCAGATCCGTTGAGGTCAGGAAACAATGAAGACACAGGGTGTAGTGATTGAGGGTTTCGAGCTTTCTCCACAGCAGAAGCGCCTTTGGAATCTGCTGCGTGAAGCGCCGGTGTTCGCGGCCGGATGCTCCGTCGAGCTGACCGGCAAGCTCGATGCATCTCGGCTCGAAGAGGCGTTTGGCGCCGTCGTGCGTGCTCACGAGATTCTCCGGACTGCGTTCGCCGTTCGTCCGGGGGAGGAAATTCCATGCCAGGTAATATGCGACGACTACGTTCCGGAGTTACGACAGCTTGATTTAAGCAACCTCAGTGAAGCCGAGCTGGAGACTGAGATCAAGAGCCTGCGTTCCAGCGCGACAATCAACGACGCTTCTATTTCAAACAACTATCAGCCCGGATCTCTTCTCGACGCGGCTCTGATCCGTATAGCGGAAGATAAGCATGTTTTGATCATCAACCTTTCCGCTCTATGCGCCGATGCCGGTTCGCTAGCGAGCCTGGTGATGGAAATCGGCCGCGCTTACGAGGCCGAAGAGCACGGCGCTGAATCACTCGATGGGCCCATGCAGTATGCCGATGTAGCCCGTTGGCTAAACGATCTTGGCGACTCCGAAGACCAGGATGCCGTGGCCGGGAGAGCTTATTGGAATTCGATCGACATCTCCGCCGCGCATCAACTGACAATCGCTTTTGAGAACAAGAACGCCGTAGCGCCCTTTCGGCCTGAAGCGCAATCGATTGCGCTGAGCGAAGAGCTTCAGGAGCGAATACGAACGGCCGCGGCGAATCTAGGCGCTCCAATCCCCGTCTTGATGCTTGCTTGCTGGAAGATTCTCTTGAGCCGCCTGACACGTCAGCCCGATATAGTTGTCGGCTACGTCGCAGACGGCAAGAAGCTCGATGAGATAAGCGATGCGCTCGGACCGTTCTCACGGATAGTGCCGACGCGGTCGCTCGTCGAGGGCAATACGTCTCTCACGGCGATTCTGGAAGTAATGGCTGATCGGATCGAGGAGGCGTCGGATTGGCAGGAGTATTTCGACTGGAATCGAACGGCGGTTATCGACGGCGCGCCAGGATCGATTCCCTTCCTGCCGATCTGCTTCGAGTTCCACTCGCGGCCGCCTTCTCGTCAATTTGGCGGCGTGCGGTTCACAATCAACGAACAGCACGCCTGCACGGACAGGTTCAAGTTGAAGCTCTCATGCGCGGATGCGGGGGAGACGCTCAGGGCTGAGATTCATTTCGACGCGAGCCGATACGAACGCGATGAAATCGAGCGCCTCGCTGATCGATATGAAGTGCTCTTGCGAAGCGCGATTGAAAATCCGCACGGCTCCATAGAAACGCTTACGCTTCTCACCGGCTCCGAGAGCCGATATCTCCTGAATGAGCTGAATGACACGCGAACCGAATATCCTCACGGGTCCTGCATCCATGAGCTGATCGAAGAACAGGCGAGGCAAGCGCCCGATGCGCCGGCGGCGGTGTTTGAAGAGCACTGGCTGAGCTACGGCGAGTTGAATGCGCGGGCGAACAGCGTCGCTTCGCATCTGCGGGGCGCCGGCGTCGGACCTGAATCGATGGTCGGCTTATGCGTCGAGCGTTCGCTCGAGATGGTAATCGGGCTGTTCGGAATCCTGAAGGCCGGCGGCGCCTATGTGCCGCTCGATCCCAAGTGGCCTGCCGATCGCGTTGACCTGATGATCGAAGACAGCGGAGCGACGGTTGTGCTGACGCGCCGCTCGATCGCGGAACGGCTGCCGGCCGTATCCAGCCGCGCGGTGTTCTTCGATGCGATCGAAGCGAACCGAGTATGGAATGTAGTCAGCGGCGTGAGCTCGAATAATGCGGCCTACGTTATCTACACATCAGGATCGACCGGCGCTCCCAAAGGAGTGGTCATTCCGCACCGGCAAATAGTGAACTATACGAGAGCGTGCGCGGACCGGCTCGGCTTCTCACCGGCGTCCTCGTTTGCGATGGTTCAGCCGCTCACGGTTGACTCGAGCAAGATGGTGCTCTTTGACTCTCTCTCCATGGGCGGGTGTCTTCACATATTGTCGGAAGAGGCGAGCATCGATCCGAATGCGCTGGCGAATTACTTTACCGAGCATATCATCGACGGTCTCAAGATCGCTCCGTCGCATCTCGCGGCGCTGCTCACTTCGGCTCGGCCCGAACGACTAATACCGCGAAAGTGGCTGGTGGTTGGCGGCGAAGCATCGCGGCCCGACTGGGTGAAGGAACTGGCGAAGCTGGCGCCCGATTGCGAGATTTTCAACCATTACGGCCCGACCGAAGCGACAGTGGGCGTGCTGACGCATCGAGTCTTTCCTGATCGTCTCTATGAGCAGGCATTGACGGTTCCGGTCGGCCGGCCGCTTCCAAACACGCGAGCTTATCTGGTCGACCATCAATTTCAACCGACGCCGGCGGGCGTCGTTGGAGACTTGTTGCTCGGCGGGACATGCCTGGCCCGAGGATACCTCAATCGCCCGGATCTAACCGCCGAGAGGTTCATACCAAATACATTCAGCGAAGATTGCGGCGCGAGGCTTTATGCGACCGGCGATCTTGCGCGCCGCCTGCCTGACGGCTCCATAGAGTTTCTCGGACGCGGCGATCATCAGGTCAAGATTCGCGGATTTCGGATAGAGCTTGGTGAGATCGAGGCAGTGCTCGCCAGACATGGCTCCGTTCGAGAAGTCACGGTTGTTGATTGGGAGCAGTCCCCGAATAGAAAAGAACTCGTGGCATTCATCGTTCCGGAACAAACTCCGGCGCCGTCAACCGCCGAGCTTCGCGGATTTCTCCAGGAAAGATTGCCCGAATACATGGTTCCGGCCGCGTTCGTCTTCATCGACTCGATGCCGCGAACGGCTCACGGCAAGCTCGATCGCAAGGCGCTCGTCAAACGCGAACCTCTGCTCGCCGAAGCTCATTCCGATTTCGCGGCTCCGCGCGGGCCGGTCGAGGAAACACTGGCGCGGATCTGGGGCGAACTGCTTGGGACCAGTCGGGTTGGAGTCCACGATAATTTCTTCGAGCTCGGCGGAGATTCGATCATCGGGATACAAGTGATCTCAAGAGCCAATCGCGCGGGTCTGCGTTTGACTCCAAGACAGATCTTTCAGCATCAGACCGTTGCGGCGCTTGCTGCCGTTGCGGGCACGGCGACCGCGTCGGAACCGCGCCGCGGCTTGGTAACGGGACCCGTGAGGCTGACGCCGATTCAGCACAGATTGTTTGAGACAACCACGGTCGAACTGAATCGCCACAATCAATCGCTCATGCTGGAACTCAGGCAGCAATTCGACGCCGCGCATTTGAGCAAGGTCGTCGACCGCCTGCTCGATCATCACGACGCGCTCAGGATGAGATTCCATCGGCAAGACGACATCTGGACGCAGGAGAATCTGGCGAGCGAGCGCAACGTCGTCTTCGTCGTCATTGATTTGAGCGGGATCACTGACGTGATGCTTAGAAGCGAAATAGAGAGAACCGCGGTCCAGGTTCAGGAGAGCCTGGATTTGAGCGAAGGACCGCTCGTGAGGATCGCGAAGATGGACCTCGGCGAAGCCCGAGGAGAGAGGCTGCTGATCTCTATACATCACACGGTGATGGATGGAGTGAGTTGGAGAATCCTGCTGGAGGATTTGGCCGCCGGTTACGAGCAGGCGCAGCGTGGACTTGAGATCGATTTCGGAGGCAAGACCTCATCGTACCAGGAATGGGGCGAAGCGCTCACGTCCTATGCCGACGGCGATGAGATCGGTAAAGAAACCGAATACTGGATCGAGAGATCCGGGGAGAAAACCGGGCGCCTACCGGTGGATTATCAGAGCGGTGAGAACACCGTAGGCTCACGGCGCGCCGTGCGCGTCGCCTTGGACGAAGGCGAGACCAGGGATCTGTTGACACGCGCCGGCGAAGCGTACCGCACTCGAATACAGGAAGTGCTGGTTTGCGCGCTGAGTGAAGCGCTGAGCGAATGGACGGGGAACGATCGAGTCAAAATAGAAATCGAGGGACACGGCCGTGAAGACATAGCTCCCGGCATCGATGTCACCAGGACCATCGGCTGGTTCACCAGCGTGTACCCTCTAATAATCGATTTCGATAGGAAGAGCGGTTCCGGAGAAAAGCTCAAAAGCGTGAAAGAGCAGATGAGACGTGTCCCGAACCAGGGGATCGGCTACGGCATTCTCAGATACTTGAGCGCTGACGAGCATACCGTGGAATCACTGAAGCAGCAGGGTGACGCCGAGGTGGTTTTCAACTATTTCGGACAATTGGATAACGCCGCAAGTCCTTCGCAATTCGCGATGGCGCCCGAAGACAAAGGCAGCGATCGAAGCGAACGAGCTCACCGCATATACCTGCTGGATGTGGTTGGCGACGTTGCGGGCGGGGTCCTCACGCTCAGCTTCTGGTACAGCGAAAACCGCCATCGTAGAGAGACTATTGAAAGGCTCGCTCTCAGATGCCGGGGGGCTTTGTCTAATCTGATAGCGCACTGCTTATCTGAAGGAGCCGGCGGTTACACGCCGTCCGATTTCGAGCTTGTCGACATCCAGCAGTTGGACCTGGATAGGATTGCGGCGAGCGGCGGCGAGATACAGGATCTTTACCCGCTGACGCCGATGCAGCAGGGCATGTTGTTCCACACCCTCTATTCACCAAGGTCCGGGGTCTACTGCAATCAGGCAATGGCCAGCCTCGTTGGAGACCTCGATGTAAACGCGTTCCGGCAGTCCTGGCAGGAAGTGTTGGATCGGCATGAAGCGCTCAGGACTTCATTTGAGTGGGAGGGCGTGGGCGAACCGGTGCAGGTGGTCTGGAAGCACGTGAACCTCGAGATAAGAGAGGAGGATTGGCGAGGAAAGGATAAACCCGCGAGAGATGCGCAAGCGGAAAGATACCTGCGAGAGGAGAGAGAAAGAGGGATTGACGTCCGCCGGGCGCCCTTGATGCGGATGGCATTGATAAGGGAAGGCGAGCAAGAGTACCGGTACATCTGGAGCCGCCATCACCTGTTGATGGATGGGTGGTGCATGCCGGTAGTTCTGCGCGAGGTAATGCGGAAATACGAAGCCAAGGTGAACGGACGCGAACTCGATCTCGGGGAGGCGGCGCGATACCGGGATTACATCGAGTGGCTGAAGAAGCAGGATATAAGCGAAGCGGAGCAGTATTGGCGAGAGAAGTTGAAGGGCCTCGCCGGAGCGGCCGGTATCGGCGTCAAGACCCTCAGTGCCGGCGGCGGCGCGGCTGGCCAGGGAAAGGTCGAGATCAGGCTGGGAGAGTTCGAGACTCGAGCGATCCTCGACGCCGCGCGGCGACAGCAGTTGACCGTCAACACGATGGTTCAAGGCGCCTGGGCGCTGCTGTTGAGTAAATACAGCGGAGAAGAAGAAGTGGTGTTCGGCGCGACCGTATCGGGAAGACCGCCGGAGCTGGAGGCGATGGAGAACGCTGTTGGCCTGTTCATCAATACGCTGCCAGTGAGGGTGATCGTGGATGAACGCGAGCAGGTGAAGGATTGGTTGAAGAAAATTCAGGACGAGCAGGTCGAGATGCGGCAGTACGAATACAGCAGGCTGGTGGACGTGCAGAGATGGAGCGGAAAAGTGGGAGGCGAAAGTCTCTTCGACAGCATTCTCGTGTTCGAGAACTACCCGGTCGACAACGATGTGGAAGGAGACGGCGGCGGGGTCGTTATAAAGGACGTGCGATTCGAGGAACAGACGAATTACCCGTTGACCGTAGACGTGGCGAGCGGACGGGATTTGGGAGTGCGAGTGAGCTACGACAGGCGGGAATATGAGGAAGAGACGATAAATCGGTTGACTCACAACTTTGTAGCTGCGTTGACGAGCATTGCCGAGAGCATGAACAGGTCGGTCCGGGATCTGGAGGTGATGAGCAAGGCCGAGATCAGCGAGACCGTGTACGAATGGAACGACACGGCCGTCGACTACGATCTCAACCAGCCCATACATGAAGCCATCGAGGAGCAGGCCGGGAGGACCCCCGACCGCATCGCTCTTGAGTTTGACGACGAGGTATTGACCTATCACGGATTGAACGAAGAAGCGAATAAGCTCGCGCGATTTCTGCGGAGAAAAGGCGTGGGAGTCGAGACGCTGGCCGGTGTTTGCATGCAGCGCGGCCTGGAGACGATCGTGGCGCTTTTCGGCGTCTTGAAGTCCGGCGGAGCATTCGTGCCGCTCGATCCTGAGTACCCGGACGAAAGGCTCGCGTACATGACGCGCGACGCCGGGCTGAAGGTGATGCTGGCCCAGAGCGAACACCTGGAGAAGCTGAGGCGGATTGAAGCGGAGGTCATATGCGTCGATGAGCGGCGAAGCGAGATCCAGAAAGAGAGCGGCGAGGACTTCGCGAGCGAAGCGACCCCCGACAGCCTGGCGTATGTGATCTACACGTCGGGTTCGACGGGACAACCAAAGGGGGCGATGAACTCTCATCAAGGCATCGCGAACCGGTTGAGATGGATGCAGGATGCATATCGAATCGGCGAAGAGGATCTCATGGCGCAGAAAACGCCGTACACCTTCGACGATTCGGTAGTCGAGTGCTTCTGGCCGCTGATGGAAGGAGCGCGGCTTGTCATAACCCGTCCGGGCGGCCATAGGGACAGCGCCTATCTGGCGAGCTTTATCGAAGAGCGAAGAATAACCACGATCCACTTTGTGCCTGCGATGATGCGAGTGTTTCTGGATGAGATGGATGAAGGAGCATGTGGAACGTTGCGGCGAGTGATCAGCAGCGGCGAGGCCCTGCCGGCCGAGATGGCGAGCGAGTTCATGTCCAAGAGCGCCGCGGAGCTGCACAATCTCTATGGTCCGGCCGAAGCCGCCGTCGACGTAACTTACTGGGATTGTGAAAGACGCGATGAACCGCGAAGCATTCCAATAGGCAGGCCAATAGCAAACCTGAGAATTCACCTCGTCGACAGGAACCTGCATCCGGTTCCGGCGGGAGTTGCCGGAGAGCTTTGTGTTGGCGGCGTAGGAGTCGGACGAGGGTACTTGAGCCGGGCCGATCTGACGGCGGCGAAATTTATACCGGATCCCTTCGGCAAAGACGAAGGACGGCGGTTGTATCGAACCGGTGATCTGGCTCGCTACTCATTCGATGGAACGATCGAGTACATTGGGCGGACGGATTATCAGGTGAAAATCAGAGGAGTCCGCATCGAGTTGGGCGAGATCGAAATAGCGCTGATGGAGCACGAAGCCGTGAAAGAGGCGGTTGTCGTCGCGCGGGAAGATGAGTCCGAGGGGACGCGGCTCGTCGCCTACATAACGCCTGTAGCTGAAACGGCGCCGTCTCAATCAGAACTGCGCCGTCATTTGAGGATGAAGCTTCCGGAGTCCATGGCTCCGTCGATTTTCGTGACGCTCGATCGAATGCCTGTGAGCTCTAATGGCAAGATCGATCGGAAATCGCTGCCTGAACCGGGGCGAAGCAGGCCTGAGCTGGAGACAGCCGCCATCTCGGCGCGAACGCCCATCGAAGAATTGCTCGCATCGATCTGGTCGCAGGTTCTTCGCGTGGATCAGGTCGGAGTATTCGATAACTTCTTCGAGCTCGGAGGACATTCCCTGCTCGCGACCCAAGTGATGGCGCGGGTCCGAGACGCATTCGGAGTGGAGGTGGCCTTAAGGGCGATTTTCGACAACCCGACTATCGCCGCGCTCGCTCGCTTTCTCGAATGCGCCGCCGACAGCGGCAAGGCATTGATTCCACCGATAACGCGGGCTTCGCGCGACGGTGCGCTGCCTCTCTCGTTCGCCCAGCAAAGGCTCTGGTTCTTCGACCGGCTTTATCCCGGCACGCCGTTGTACAACATAGCCACCGCCGTGAGACTGCGCGGCGAGCTTGATGTCGACTCGCTCGAACGCGCGCTCGACTCGGTTGTGAGACGCCACGAGGTTCTCCGCACGACGTTCGCCGAAGTTGATGGAAGACCCGTGCAAGTAATAAACGACGATGCCGTCGCGCCGCCGGCCAGGATCGATCTGAGCGCGCTTGACCCGGAGGCCGCGGAAGCCGAGTCGAGGCGACTAGCCGTTGAAGCGAGCCGACACAGCTTCGACCTGACTCGCGGAGCGATGCTTGTGGTACGGCTTATACAGCTTGCCGCGCACGACTACGTCGGAGTACTTACGATGCACCACATTGTCGGCGATGGCTGGTCGTTCGAAGTGCTGGTTCGCGAGATCGCCCGGTTGTATAACTCGTTTACTACAGGCGAAGAGTCGCCCCTCGAAGAGCTGCCGGTGCAATACGCTGATTATGCGGTGTGGCAGGAGCAATTATTGCGGGGTGACATCTATGATCGACAGGTCGAGTATTGGAAAGACCAATTGCAGAACATTCCCGCGCTGCTGAAACTTCCGATCGACAGGCCCCGCTCGGAGATGCAGAGCAACGCCGGCGACAGGGCATATCTCGAGATCGGACCCGAGTTGACCGAAGCGCTTAGAGAACTGGGCCGTCGCGAAGGCGTCACCCAGTACATGACTTTCCTGGCCGCATATCAAACCTTGCTGAGGCGCTATACGGAGCAGGAAGAGATTGTCGTAGGCAGTCCGTCGGGCGGACGCAGTCGCGTGGAGATGGAACCTCTCATCGGGTTGTTCGTGAACACGCTCGCGATGAAGACCGACTTTACCGGGAACCCTTCGTTTCGCGATCTGCTCCATCGCGTGCGCGAAACGGTGCTGGGCGCGCATGCGAATCAGGATCTGCCATTCGATAAACTGGTCGAGATATTGCGGCCGGAACGTACTCTCAAGCACACTCCGATCGTTCAAGTATGGTTCGTGTTCATGAACACGTCGCCGGTGGAGTTCAATCTTCCCGGTTTGACCTTGAGTTTTCTTCCGACCGATCCCGGAGCGGCAAAGCTCGATCTCGGCCTCACGATTATGGAACAGGAAGACACTGTGACCGCGGGGCTGCAGTACAAGACCGAGCTGTTTGATTCGGCTACCGTGAGAGAGATGCTGCGCCATTTCGAAATAGTGCTCGAAACGATGACGAGCCACCCTGAATGGAGGGTTCTGGATTTTCCGCTGCTCTCCGGAGAAAACGAATTCGCGGGCGTCATCTCGGATCTACCGAACGTGAGCGACGCGGAATCGTCCTTCCTGTTCTAAGTCTCTATTGGAGGCGTCGATGCGAGAAACCACAAAATATCATCTTGCCGGTTCGACTACCGTCGAGCCGCTGGTGAACTACTGGCCTGCGTGGTCGTATCTAATCTCGCCGGCGGCTGCCAGTCTACAACTGCTCAATTATCAAGTGAGGACGATGGAGTCCTACCTGCTGGACCCCGAGTCGCACGTCAAAGCCTCCAGAGATCCCGAGCTGTTGGGCGGCCCGTTCATGGATATTCCAATCGAGAGAAGCGATGACGTAGCCGCGCTGTTGGCGAGCACCGAGAAGAAGCAGAAACACAATCTGCATTTTGCAAAAGCCATCACCGACTTCTATGACGTGTTGATTAACGAGGCAAGAGGGCAGGAACTCGATTCGTTCTATCGACGAATGCCCTATGCGCTGCGCGGCTTTGTCGAGCTCGTATACGACTACAACAACAATCCGTCAATGCGCTTCTTCGAAGGTTTGCTTTATCAGAGCGAATACTATGACGCGGGTCTCCAATCTCTGAGATTGTCGCAGCCGGAAACCGATTCATCGCGGCCGTTCTTCATGAGCACCCCCTGTTTGCCCGCCGAAGACCAATTAGACTGGGCGGTCTCGTTCGATGATCCTCGGGTCGATGAGTTATTCAAGCTGGATTCCGAGGCTCAACCGCTCGGCTATATTCGTGAGGTGTTGGGACTCCGTGAAAAAGAAGAGACGCTCTTGCGGCGAATGCTTTCCGACGAGCCGATAACGCTGCCCGAAGCGTGGAAAGGCGATGAGGTACGAATCAGGTATTTCGGCCACGCTTGTGTGCTGGTTGAATGGAGAGGGATTGCGATTCTGACCGATCCTTTTATCGCCGCGGTTCCCACCCGAGGCGGGATTGATCGACTTACGTATCGGGATTTGCCGGCGAAAATCGACTATGCGCTGGTCACTCACAATCACTGTGACCACTTCGTCCTCGAAACCCTGCTCCGGCTGCGCAATCGCATCGAGTGCGTGATTGTGCCGAGAGCGGCCGGGCTCGCGCACGGCGACGTGTCGCTGAAGCTGATGGCGCGCAAGCTCGGCTTCAAAAACGTAGTCGAGCTCGATGCGCTTGAGGGCATACCGCTGCTCGATGGCGAGATCACGGCGATTCCGTTTTTGGGAGAACACGGCGATTTGCCTCACGGCAAGGCGGGATATGTGGTGCGCGCGGGCAAACAGAAGATGCTGTTCGCCGCCGACTCGAATTGTCTTGATGGGCTGATGTACGAACGTGTTCAAGGAGTGATGGGGGCTATTCAAAGCGTATTCATCGGAACCGAATCCGTGGGAGCGCCGCTCTCGTGGAGTTACGGCCCGCTCCTTCCGAAGAAGCCGTCGCATGCCGTGGATCGCTCCAGACGACAGCGAGGCTGCGATGCCGAACGAGCCTGGAAGATTCTCGAGGCGGTGGGAGCGAGACGTGTTTACAACTATGGAATGGGGCAGGAACCCTGGCTCGAGCATATCCTGGCGTTGGGATTGAGTGAAGATTCGCCCCAGGTGCGCGAGTCCGACAAGTTGTTGGCGCGGGCTCGCGAGCGAGGATTCCTCGCGGCGGAACGACTCTTCGGCCGAGGAGAGTTCTTCGTCGAAGACAGTTCGGAGCCGATGGAATGGCTCAGCCCCGCCGAGTTCGACTCGGGAAAACAAAACTTCAATCCTGCCGCCGCCGCGATGAACGACACTACTGATGCGGAAGACCAATTCGCTTTTTGAGCAAGGCGGTCAAATTTTGATCGTCAGCAGCAGCGCGAAGAGGAGCGGGCGCGGAGGCCCGCCCGTACAGCAATCTTCACGTTTCGCTGGAAATCCATTTTGCTGCTTTGAACTAAATCTCTAATCAACACCGCGGTCGAAAAGGAGTAATTCGGGATGAGTACAGGGTCGTCAGCCATAGTCGTGTACGGCAGAGAGTCGGAAGAGTTGCGGAGCTACTGGATGGAAAAACTCGCCGGCGGCATCGAGCCATCGAGTTTGCTGCCGGACTATCTCCGCTCCAGCGACAACCACTACGAGCCCGGCTTCGCCGAAGCGCGGATCAATGCCGAGCTCCGCGACAACCTGAGCCGACTGACCGGCGCCTCATCCTTTCTCGCATATACCGCCATGCTCTCTGCCCTGAGCATCTGCATCTCGAGGCACACGTGCAACAAATCGGTAATCGTCGGGACCCCGCCTCGCAAAAAGAATGACGACTCCGAGCAAAAGCCCAACGCGGTTGCCATCGTTATCCCGGTTGAGCCCGGCGCTACGATAAAAGAGCTGCTGTTGAGCGTACGGGAACAGCTTCTCGAGGCCTATGCAAAACAGAATTATCCGTTTGAACGGCTGGTCGAGCACCTGGGACTCGGAGGGACGGACGGCCGATCCCCGATCTTCGGAATAACTCTGGCATTCGACGAGATACATGGCACGCTTATCGATCCGCGGAACGACCTGAATATAAGCGTGGCAGGCGATGGAGACGGCTTCAGCGTGAAGGCTAAGTTCAATCGCACGCTCTTCGCCACGGCTTCGATCGAACAGTTCCTTAGTCACTTTCTTCTTGTGCTTGCCGAAATCGTGGAGCGGAGAGCCCTGACCATCGCTCAGATCGAAATGCTGGCGCCAACTGATCGAGAAAAGTTGCTTGTCGATTGGAACGATACGCGCGCTGAATATTCCGGCGACTTATGCGCTCATCAGTTATTCGAAGCTCAGGCCCTGCGAACGCCGGATGCGGTTGCGCTTGTACACGACGGCTGCCTGAGCTATCGAGAGCTTAACAATCGAGCGAATCAGCTTGCGCGGCGGCTTCAAGAGATGGGGGTAGGACCTGATGTCGCGGTTGGGATCTGTATCGAACGGTCGCTGGAAATGATCGTCGGACTGTTAGGCATCCTCAAGTCGGGCGGCGCGTACGTTCCGCTTGACCCCGCGTACCCCAAAGAGCGGTTGGCTTTTATTGTGCAGGAGACAGGACTGCCCGTTTTATTAACTCAGCAGCGGCTTCTCAGCGCGCTGCCTGAGCACTCGGCCGAAGTGCTTTGCCTCGATTCGGAGCGGCATCGCATCGGCCGATACTCAGCCGACAATTTCGACAGCGGCGCGAGTCCGAGCAATCTCGCTTATTTGATCTATACGTCCGGTTCGACCGGAGCGCCAAAGGGCGTGATGATCAGCCACGAATCGCTCTGTGCTCGAACGGCTTCAATGATAGAGAAGTACAGGCTCGGAGCGGGTGAGCGTATGCTGCAGTTCGTCTCACTCAGCTTTGACGCTTCGATCGAAGAGATTTTCCCGACGCTCCTGAGTGGTGCCAGCCTCGCGCTGATGAGCTCGCCCGGCCGGCTTTCGGTATCCGACCTCTTGCTTGCTTGCGAAAACAGCGGTGTCACCGCATTGCACATTCCTCCTTCTTACTGGACACAGATCGTCGACAGTGTTGTGGAGTCGGGTGGGGCCGTTCCGAAATGGATCAATCTGTTTATCACCGGCGGCGAGACGGTTCCCCCGGACAAGCTGGCCGCATGGTTGAAGCATACAAAACACTCGTCGCGCTTTATCGCGGCGTATGGTCCGACTGAAGCAGCGATAACGTCGACTATTTACCAGGCGACCTCGGAGTTCGCGGAAGAATCGCAAGCAAGAGTTCCCATCGGCAGGCCGTTATCGAACACGGAAATCTACCTGCTCGATTCTGAATTGCGGCTTGTGCCGGTCGGGACGCCGGGAGAGCTATTCGTTGGAGGCGTGGGCCTGAGCCGGGGCTACTTCAATGCACCGGAGATAACCGCGGAGAGATTTATTCCGCATCCGTTCGGCGCTTCAGGCGAAAGACTCTATGCCGGGCGCGATCTGGCTCGCTATCTGCCCGACGGAAACATCGACTTTCTCGGCCGCACCGATGACCAGGTCAAGATACACGGATATCGCATTGAGCTCGGCGAGATTGAAGCGGTTCTCACAAGAAACTCGGTCGTGAAAGACGCGGCCGTTATTGCGCGAGAAGATCAGCCGGGCGAGAAGCGGCTCGTTGCCTATGTGATCCTGTCGGAAGGCGCCGACGCCTCCGGCTCCGATCTTCGGTCCTTCGCTAAAGAGAGCCTGCCGGAATACATGGTTCCGTCCGCGTTCGTGATGCTCGATGTGTTGCCGCGCACTCCCAACGGAAAGGTCGACCGAAAGGCGCTTCCGCCGCCGGATGGCCTGGAGTCTCGGTCCGGAGCGATGGTGCTTCCTCGCACTCACGCTGAAACCGTGCTGGCCGGGATATGGGCCGAGCTTCTTGGGAAAGACGAGGTTGGTATCTATGACAACTTCTTCGAGCTCGGCGGGCATTCGTTGCTTGCGACCCGAGTTGTCTCGCGGATACGCGAAGCGTTCAACGTCGAGATAGCTCTGCGGAATATCTTTGAAGGACCGACCGTCGCCGAGCTTGCGTGCGTAGTCGAAGAAGCAAGCGGCGCCGGCGAATCATCATCAGCGCCGCCTATGGTTCGCGTTTCTCGCGAAGGAAATCTGCCCTTGTCGTTCGCCCAGCAGAGATTGTGGTTCCTCGATCAGTTGCATCCCGGAACCCCGCTCTTCAATATGCCCGGCGCTTTTAGATTAAGCGGACTCCTTGACGTCGATGCTTTCGAGCGAGCGCTCGGCGAAGTCGTCCGGCGGCATGAGATATTGCGGACGACCTTCAACACGGTTGACTCACGTCCGGTTCAAGTCATCGCACCGCCGAGTCATTTGACTCTGCCCGTAGTCGATCTTCGAAGCCTCAATGAGGAGCAGCGCGAAAAGCAGACCCGACGGCTCGCGACACAAGAAGGCCGCAGGCCATTCGATCTATCGCGCGGACCTCTGTTTCGAGTGCTCCTTGTGGAGGCAGGTGAGAGCGATCACGCGCTCCTGTTCACCCTGCACCACATCGTCAGCGATGGATGGTCCATGGAGGTGCTCATACGTGAGGTGACGCTGCTCTACGAGGCTTTCGCGCAGGGGACCCCTTCTTTGCTTCCGGAACTGTCTCTTCAGTACGCGGATTTTGCGCACTGGCAGCAGCACTGGATGCGCGACGAGGTGCTTGATAGGCATCTGGCTTATTGGACGCGGCAGCTCGCGGAAATTCCGGTTCTTCAATTGCAGGCGGACAGACCGAGGCCGGAGATGCAGACCTTTGACGGCGGCTTCGCCGCGATATCCGTTCCAGAAGATGTTTCGCGCGAGGTGGTCGAGCTTGGCCGGAGAACGGGCTGCACGACTTTCATGACGGCTCTCGCCGCGTTTCAAATTTTGCTGCACTACTACGCGGGTCAGGATGAGATTGTTGTCGGAACGGACGTCGCCAATCGGAACCGAGTCGAAACCGAGGGTTTGATCGGCTTCTTCATAAATCAGCTCGTGCTTCGAACCGATCTCTCGGGCGATCCCGAGCTGGCCGAGTTGTTTGTGCGAGTGCGAGAGACGACTCTTGGAGCATATGCGCATCAAGATCTCCCGTTCGAAAAGCTGGTGGAGGTTCTGAAGCCCGAACGCGCCGCCGATCATTCACCGCTGTTCCAGGTGAAGCTGATCCTGCAGAACGCTCCGGCCCGCGCGCTCGAGATTCCCGGTCTTTCGTTGAGTCCGATTGGCGCGACTCGCGGCAGGGCCGAGCTCGATTTGACGATGGCGCTATGGGAGACGGCGGCAGGGTTGCAGGGCTGGATCAACTATCGTACTGAGCTTTTCGACGCCGCTACCGTGGAGCGCATGGCGGAACATCTTGAAGCGCTGTTTAAGGCGTTCGTTCAAAAGCCGGGAGCAAGACTGAGCGAGTTCACGGGCATTCTGGCTGAACGAGACCGCCGGCGCAGCGCGGCTCTGGAAGCCGATTTCGAGCAGGCAAGCCTTGGAAAATTGAAACGAGCCCGGCGCAGATCGGTGAGCGAAACCACTCAATTTGACCGCGCTATGCAGAGCTAATGTATGGGCGGGCGCCCCTGCCCGGCCCTACCCAAGATGGGGTGGTCTCCTCTTTGGCGTGCCTTTGATAACAAAGAAAAAGAGACGCATGCCTACTTCTTCCGGATTCCCGCATAAAAAGACGCGCTCCGGCAAACGACGAAGTCTCTAACGAAACATCCAACTCGAAAGCGAGGTTTAGAAGTTGTTAAGCGAAGCAATTGAAGGGTTCGCGCTATCGCCTCAGCAGAGAAGGCTCTGGCTTGTGCAGCAGAGCAACCAGGGCCTGAGCCGCCGAGGCCGCTGCATAGTCTCGATCGACGGCGCGGTTGAACTCGATACGCTGAAGGGCGCGCTGGAGACTGTCGTATCTCGTCACGAGATTCTTCGAACACGCTACGTGCGCCTGCCCGACATGAGCATTCCCGTGCAGGTGATCACGGAAGCAGGCGTTGCGTGGCAGTCCGACCTTGATCTCAGCCGCGGCGAGTCGACGGCGCAGTCTGTTCTGATCGATGAATTGTACGAATTGTTCTCCCGCTCATCGTCCGACGTGGAAAAGGCTCTAGAGGCCTGTATCGTTACGCTCTCGTCGACGCGCCGCCTCTTGATGATGGGCATGCCGTCGCTCTCGGGCGACAGAGCAGGGCTCGAAAACCTGGTTCGAGAGCTCGGTCTGGCGTATGAAGCGGCGTTTCGAGGCAAGCCGTATCATGAGTCCCATATTGATGACCCGATCCAATATGCGGACCTCTCCGAGTGGCAAAACGAGCTCCTCGAAGCTGAGGACACGAAGATCGGCAGAGAGTTCTGGCGAAAGCAGGAGGTCCTTGAATCGCTTGATCTGAGATTCGATTTCGAGAAGGTCGACCGCGGCAAGGTCAATGACGGCGAGCCGGTCTTTACACCCGCGCGATGCTCGATCGATATCGACTCTTTCACCGCGAAATCGATCGCGCGGCTTGTCGATGAAAAGGGCGTGAAACTTCAGACGTTCTTTTTAACCTGCTGGCGCATACTGGTGGGGCGAATCACCGCGCGACCCGATTTTGTGATTGGCATGCTCTTCGATGGCCGTAAGTACGACGATCTTCAAGATGCGATAGGGCTCTTCGAAAAGCGCCTTCCGGTCCGCTGCCTGGTCGACGAAAGAGAACGTTTCGATGACGCCATGATTCGGCTCTCGGAAGCCGTAAGCGATGCGCATAAATGGCAGCACTGCTTCGCCTGGGACCAAACTCAGGAAGTTCAGGACGAGGGCTCGCTCTACTTCCCGGTTACTTTTTCATTCGAAGAACGCGCGCAAGAGCAGCGCTACGGCGCGCTCTCGCTCTCGCTCGAAAGACACGACATCCGCACGGATCGCGTAAAGCTGGAGCTATCGTGTTTTGGCGCCGCCGGAATGGCTACGGATGAGCTTGGGGCCGAAGTTGGGCCGGAGCTTGGGGCCGAAATTCGATACGACGCGGCATTGTTCGATCCGGCTGATGTTGAGCTGCTAGCCGCGCGATTTGTCGCGGTGCTGAAAGCGGCGGCGGCAGCAACGCCAACCACTGTGATCGGGACTCTTGAAGCCCTGACAACGGATGAGCGCAGGCATCTGCTGATCGAGTTCAACACAACGCGCGCGGAATACGATAACAAACGCACATTGCACGAACTGTTTGAATCCGCCGCATCGCGAGAGCCCGACAGAGTAGCCGCGGTCTTCGAAGAGCAAGTGGTTACCTACTGTGAGCTGAACCGCCGGGCGAATCAGTTAGCGCGCTACTTGAAGACCCTGGGCGCGGCCCCTGATGTACCCATAGGCATCTGCATTGAGCGATCAATAGAAATGATCGTAGGAGTGCTCGGGATTCTGAAAGGCGGAGCGGCCTATCTTCCGCTCGATCCCTCTTATCCGAAAGAGCGCCTCGATTTTATGTCGGCGAATGCCGCTCCGACTCTATTGCTCGCGCATCAGAACACGGCAAACCAGTTGCCGCGCTCCGAATCGAAGGTTGTTTTTATCGATTCTGATTGGGAGCGAATCGCCGAGGAAGATTCGGCGGATACACCGAGCGTCGCGGACTTCAACAATCTCGCTTATGTCATCTACACCTCGGGTTCAACGGGAAGACCGAAGGGTGTGATGATCACGCACGGCGCCATAGTGAATCGGATTCTGTGGATGCAGCAGGCGTTTCCGCTCGGCGGCGCGGATGCGGTTCTGCAAAAGACGCCGTTCAGTTTTGATGCTTCGGTGTGGGAGTTCTTTGCGCCGCTTTCGGCAGGGGCGCGGTTGATAATTGCGCGGCCGGGCGGACACCAGGAGACCTCATACATCGCGGAGGCGATAACCGAACACGGAGTGACCGTGTTGCAGCTTGTGCCTTCGATGTTAAGAGCCTTCTTTGAAGATAAGAAGAGCGTGTTATGCGCGAGTCTCAAGCGCATCTTCGCGGGTGGTGAAGCGCTCCCAGTGCAGACAGTCGAAGCCGGCCGCGCGCGGCTGCCGATTGCGATCAACAATTTGTATGGCCCTACGGAGACGGCGATCGATGCGACCTACTGGCAATGCAGCGAAGAGAATGGCGAAGAGAACGGAGACGGCCTTGTTCCGATCGGACGCCCCATCGTAAACGCCCGCACCTATCTTTTGAACGAGCATCTGAGCCACGTGCCCGCCGGCGCTTCCGGCGAGCTGTTCATAGGCGGAGCCGGGCTGGCGCGAGGCTACTTCGCTCGACCCGATCTCACCGCTGAGCGGTTCGTTCCGGATGCTTGCAGCGGCTCCGGAGGCGAGCGTCTGTATCGGACCGGCGACCTGGCCCGGAACTCCGGAGATGCGCTGCATTTCCTCGGCCGCATCGATCATCAGGTAAAGATTCGCGGCTTTCGCATCGAGCTCGGCGAGATCGAGTCTGCGGTGCGAAGTCACCCCGCAATCAGCGAAGCGATCGTTACCGTGTGGACAGATGAAATCGCCGGCGAAAGACTCGCGGCTTATGTTGTGAATCGGAGAGAGCACTCAGCCGCTTCAAACGAATTAAGAGTTTATCTCCAGGAGAGGCTCCCGGATTACATGATCCCGTCAGTATTCGTAGCGCTCGACCGCCTGCCGCTGACGACGAACGGTAAGGTTGATCGAAGCGCGCTTCCGCCGCCCGATCAGGCGCGCTCGGAGGTAGACGACGGCGGCTTGCCGTCAAGTACGGCGATAGAGGAGATGCTTGCGGGAATCTGGTCACGCACGCTTGGAATCGGGCGCGTCGGAATTCGCGACAACTTTTTCGAGCTCGGCGGCCACTCGCTTTTGGCTACCCAGGTCATCTCTCAGATTCGCGAAGCGTTTCAGGTGGAGATTCCGCTGCGAGAGCTGTTCAACGCACCTACGGTCGCTGGGATGGCGGAACGCGTCGACGCCGTGATGAAAGCGGGATCAGGCATTGATAGTGCTCCGATCGCGCTTGTTTCCAGGGAGAAACCGCTGCCGCTCTCGTTCGCGCAGCAGAGACTCTGGCTGGTGCATCAACTCGCGCCGCGCAGCCCGGCTTATAACCTTCCGCAGGCCGTCCGCATAAGTGGTTCGCTGGACAAGCTCGCGATCGAGCGAAGCGTTCATGCGTTGGTCGAACGACACGAGTCGCTGCGCACCACGTTCATTCAAATGAATTGGGAGCCGCTGCAGGTCATCGCGCCCAGTCTCACTCTCAATATCCCGATGATCGATTTGGGCGAGTTGTCTGAGGGCAGCCGCGAGGTAGAAGCTCGTCGAATCGCGGCCGAAGAAGCCGCTCAGCCGTTTGACTTGAGCACGGGTCCGCTGCTTCGGTTTTCGTTGTTGCGGCTTTCCGACGAAGATCACGTAACGCTGTTCACGGTGCATCACATCGTGTTCGACGGATGGTCGTCGGGCATCTTCATTCGCGAGATAGCGGCGCTGCACGAGAGCTTCTCCACGGGCAGGACCCCGTCGCTTCCGGAGCTGCCGATTCAGTACGCCGACTTTGCGAACTGGCAAAGAGAGCGGCTTCAAGGAGCGGTGCTCGAAACCCAGTTGTCTTATTGGAAGGATCAGCTCGCGGCGCTTCCTACGCTCGAGCTTCCAACCGACCACCCCCGGCCAACGGCGCAAAGCGACAGGGGAGGCGCCAGGTTCGTCTTTGTTTCCAAGCTGGTGTCCGATGCGGTTCAGGAGCTGAGCCTCAACGAGCATGCTACTCAGTTCATGACGTTGCTCGCGTGCTTCGATGTTTTGTTGCACCACCGCTGTCGACAGGATGACATCGTCGTCGGGACGGACGTGGCAAATCGGACGCGAGGCGAAACGGAAGGGCTGATCGGATTCTTTATCAATCAGCTTGTGCTTCGCACGAGCCTTACCGGCGACCCTTCATTCCGGGAGCTCCTGGAGCAGGTCAGGCGCGTGACTCTCGACGCGTACGCACATCAAGACCTGCCGTTCGATAAGCTTGTAGAGACGTTGAAGCCGGAGCGAAGCACAAGTCTGACTCCGCTCTTCCAGGTCAAAATCGTGTTTCAAAACGCGCCGAGGGGATCTCTGGATGTGAGCGGACTTTCCATATCGCCGTTCGAAGCCAACGCCGGCGCGGTAAAGTTCGATCTGCTGTTGAATCTCATCAGCGGGCCGGACGGGCTCGCAATGTCGTTGATGTACAGCAAAGACCTCTTCGATGAAGAAACTATCGATCAGATGCTCGAGTCTCTGCAACTGATCATCAGATCCGTCGTCGCTCGGCCTGATATCAAATTGTCGGAGCTGGTCGAGGATCTTGACGAAGCGGCGAAGGAGAGAACGCTGCGGAAGCAGAGAGCATTCAAAGAGAGCCGCCGCAAAGGACTGAAGGACTTCAAAGCCAGGGCCGCGAGCGTAGTTGAAGCCGTGAGAGAGGAGACGCTATGAACAACATGCAAACCGGCCACCCGGGCCGAAAACAATGGGGCGCCTTGCGCAAGGGCGTTCAGGCGCAAGCCGTCAGCATCTCACAGGAAGAACTGGTGCGAACCTCGCTCGAACCGGGCACGACGCTGCCGTTGATCGTGCAGCCCGCCGTCGAAGGGGTTGATTTGACCGCATGGGCGGCGAATAACAGGGATTTCATAGAGAGCAAGCTGATCGAGAACGGCGCGATTCTGTTTCGCGGATTCAACATGGAAGGCGCGTCCGATCTCGAACGGTTTCTCGACTCGATATTGCTGCGGTCGATGCATTACATGGAGGGCGCGACTCCGCGCACTTCGCTGGGAGAACGGGTCTACACCTCGACGGAATATCCGCACGATCAATCAATAGCCTTGCACAACGAGCTCAACTACGTCGTTACGTGGCCGATGAGAATAATCTTCTTCTGCGAAATAGCGGCCGATCGCGGCGGCGCGACCCCTATCGCGGATGTGCGCAAGGTGTACCAGCGTATCGATCCGGAAATAAGAGAGCGGTTCGAAGAGGAAGGATGGATGTTGCTCCGGAATTTCGGAGACGGCTTGAGCTTGCCGTGGCAGAGGTCGTTTCGCCTGGAAGATCCGAGCGATCTCGAGGCGTACTGCCGCAATTCACATATTGAATTCGACTGGAAGAGCGATGACCGGCTGAGAACGCGACAGGTGCGCCCCGCGATCCGCAGGCATCCGGTTACCGGCGAGCCGGTGTGGTTCAACCACGTTGCGTTCTGGCATGTATCGAGCCTCGACAAGGAGTTTCGAGAGATGTACCTGCCGAAATTCAAAGAAGAGGATCTTCCATACAATACTTATTACGGAAAAGGCATGCCGATCGAGGATTCGGTAGTCGAGCAGTTGCGCGCAGCTTATGACGCGGAAACCGTCGCGCTGCCGTGGAAGAAGAACGACTTGCTTCTCATGGACAATATGCTGGTCGCGCACGGCCGCGAGCCCTTCGAAGGATCTCGAAAAGTGCTCGTATCGATGGGAAACCCTTACAGCGATTTTGTTCCGGGAGTCGGTTTTAAGAAGACGGCGTAAACAGGCTGGCAACGTCCCCTGCTTCGCATGCTGAACAGAAGCTGCCGACTGGATAACGGGCCGGAACTAGCGCCATCTCACCACATTAATTCACAGGTATGAAAGAGAGCTTGCTCCCGCTCTTCTTGCTCTGAACTCGCCGCCTTCTTCAAGGCAGCGCGGGAGTAGAACTCCCTTCCCGACTTTCCAATCAGGAGAACCAAAATGAGCCAGCAGGTTATACAGGGCTTCAGGCTTTCCGCGCAGCAAAAACATCTCTGGCTGTCGCGTCGCCACGGAACTGATTTTCCGTTTTCGGCCAAATGCGCCGTGTCGATCGAAGGCGCGCTTGACGAGGACGCGCTTAAGGAAGCCTTGAGCAAGGTCGTCGCCCGTCACGAGATCCTCCGCACGAAGTTCCGCTGTTTATCCGGAGTGACGATTCCGCTTCAAGTCATCGCCGAGGAAAGTGAATTCGATTATGACTCGTTCGATCTCAGCGGCATGGAGTATCACGAACAGCAGGATGCGCTGGATAGAATCTACGACGAAATCGGAGATCTAACAGTGGATCTCGAAAGCTCGGCTCCGCTCAGGGCGTTGCTTCTGAGGCTTTCGAGCTCGAACAGTTTGCTTGTGATTAGCTTGCCTGCGCTCTGTGCGGATGAAGCGGGCCTCGGAATACTCGCCCGCGACATCGCGTGTTTCTATGACGCCTGTCGAACGGGGGCCGAGACGCCGGACGAGCCAATTCAATACAGCGCGGCTTCCGAATGGCTGAACTCGATAGTTGAGTCGGAAGACGCCGCGCCGGGCCGTTCCTACTGGCGGAAACAAGACTACTCGGCGCTCGATAGCGTGGAGCTGCCGTCCGCGGAACATCGCTCCGCCAATACTGAGTTCCGTCCGAAAACGCTGCCGGTGATCGCTCCCGCGGGCCTGTCGACGCGCCTTGAAGAAACAGCCAGATCCTGTGAATCGTCCCTATCGGGCGTGCTGTTGGCTTGCTGGCAAGTCTTGCTCTCTCGTCTGAGCGGTGAATCGCACGTGATCGTAGGCGCCGCTTTCGACGGACGCACGGACCCCGAGCTTGAAGAAGGAGCGTTGGGTCTATTCGCCAGACATCTTCCTGTCGCGAGCGACCTGGAAGACAACGCTCGCTTTACGACTTTTCTGAACCGTGTCGAGTTGGTGATGCGCGACGCCTATGAGTGGCAAGACTGTTTCACTGGAAGAGAGATTTACAGCGGTGACGGCGAGCCTCGCTGCATTCCGTTCTGCTTCGAGTTTGCGCAGCAGCCTCTGAATCATGAAACGCAAGATGCAATCTTCTCGGTGGAGAGGCGTCACGCGATCTTCGATAGATTTCAAATAAAACTGCGCTGCGAATTGCGGAGCGGAGAACTGCTCACAGAATTCATCTACGATCCAGCGTTGTATTCCGAGAAGCGCCTCAGATTTCTCTCGGAGAGTTATCACCGGTTGATTCGAAGTGCGCTCGACAATCCCGACCAGCGGCTGGCCGAGCTTATTGTGATTGGAGAATCGGAGAGCAATCTGGTCATCGGTGAATTCAACCAGACGGAGTGCGAATACGTCGAAGACGCCTGTATACATGGCCTCGTCGGACAGCAAGCCCGGAGCACTCCTGAGGCTGTCGCGCTCGAATTCGAAGGGCATCAGCTTACCTACGCCGAGCTTGATCGACGAACGGATCAACTCGCTTCCTATTTGCGCAACGCGGGAGTAGGGCCTGAGGTCGTAGTGGCCGTCTGCCTCGAGCGCTCGCTGGAAATGGTCATCGGGATTCTTGGCATCTTGAAGGCCGGCGGGGCATATGCTCCGCTCGATCCCGCCTATCCGAAAGAGCGCTTGCGCTTCATGCTTGATGACACAGGCTCGCCTATCGTATTAACGCAGCGCGATTTCTTCGAAAGTCTTCCTGAAAGCGACATCGCTCGGATCTGCCTCGATTCGGATTGGAGCGCCATAGAGGCTGGGCCTGGGCCGCCGGCCAACGAAGATAGCAGAGGTGGGAGCGACAATCTCGCTTACGTGATCTACACGTCGGGATCGACGGGCAAGCCTAAGGGTGTGATGAATACACACCGGGCCATTTGCAACCGGCTGCTCTGGATGCAATCGCGCCTACCCCTCTTCAGCGAAGACGCCGTGCTGCTCAAGACTTCGTTTTCGTTCGACGCCTCGATCTGGGAGTTGTTCGTGCCCTTGATGACCGGCGCGCGCGCGGTTCTGGCTCGGCCTGGAGGCCAGCGAGAGACCTCGTATCTTGCCAGGGCTGTAGCCGAACACCAGATCACAGTGCTGCAGCTCGTGCCGTCGATGCTTCAACTGCTTCTCGATGAGCCGGTGCTCGAGCGATGCCGCTCGTTGAAGCGAATCTTCTGCGGCGGCGAGATGCTCTCCGGCGATTTGCAGGAGCGATTCTTCGCTCGACTCAAAGCGGATTTGATCAATCTGTACGGGCCGACCGAAGCTTCCATAGACTCGAACTACTATCCGTGCACGCGCGAGCCCGCTCGAGTTCCGGTTCCGATAGGCCGGCCTATCGGAAACGTGCAGGTCTACATTCTCGACAAGCAGCAGCGTCCGGTTCCGCTCGGCGTCGTAGGCGAGGTTTGCATCGGAGGGGTGGGACTAGCGAGGAGCTATTCGAATCGCCCGGATATGACTGCTGAAAGATTCGCGCCCGATCCATTCAGCTCGAAGGATGGTTCCCGACTCTATCGAACCGGCGACACGGGCCGTCATCTACCGGGCGGCGAAGTAGTAGTCTTAGGCCGCATGGACAACCAGGTAAAGGTGCGCGGGTTCCGCATCGAGCTCGGCGAGATCGAAGCCGTGTTGATGGGGCATCCGGCGGTGAAAGAAGCCGTAGTCCTGGCCAGGAACGTAGGCCCGAGCGACAGCAGGCTCATTGCATACGCCGTGCCTTATAAGAAGCTGGATATCAGTGTGGACGAGCTGTCGGAGCTGGCGCGGCGCCAACTGCCCGACTATATGGTTCCCTCGGCATTTGTATTCCTGGATGCGCTGCCGCGGCTGTCCAGCGGGAAGATAGACCGCAACGCGCTTCCCGCCCACGACGCCGCGCGCCCTGATATGGCGGAGCCCTATGTGGCTCCTCGCAATGTGCTCGAGCTCAAGCTGGTCGAGATCTTCGAAGATAGTCTCGGAGTTCAACCCGTCGGAGTGAAGGATGATTTCTTCGGCCTTGGCGGGCATTCGATGCTGGCCGTCCGCGCGGTCACCCAGATCGAACGAATGCTCGGCAAGACCGTTCCATTGTCGGCGTTATTCGAAGCGCCTACCGTCGAAGAATTGGCCGGTCTCCTGTTTGAAGAGGCGGACTCGGTTTTCAAGTCCTCACTCGTCAAGATTCAAGGCGGAGGCTCGCACGAGCCGTTCTACTGTGCGCACCCGATTGGCGGCGGTGTTCTCTGCTTTCACGATCTCGCGCGCAGTCTCGGCCGAGAGCAGCCCTTTTTCGCCTTCCAATCGCACGGAATGGACGGACACGTACAACCGTTCAACCGCATCGAAGAGATTGCCGCGCATTTTGTGGATGAAATGGTCGCGCACAAACCTGAAGGACCATATTTGCTTGGAGGCTGGTCGATGGGAGGGCTGATCGCGCTCGAAATGGCCAGGCGTCTTGCCGAGATAGGAAAATCGGCTTCGCTGTTAGTGCTGATCGACACGATAGCACCGGATATGAAGAGTTCGCCCGAAAGTGTCACGGATACCGGCTTGCTTGCGGAGTATCTCACCGATCTGGGTGTGGGCCTGGATGAATTCTTGAAACTTGGTTCCGACGAACAGTTCAGCTATGTATTAGAGGAAGCGAAGAAAGCCAAAAGGCTGCATCCCAATGCGCAGGTTTCAGACATTCGCCCCTATTTTGAAGTCTTCAAGAATAATGTTAAGGCGCAACGGAATTACATTCCGAAGTCTTACTCCGGTGATGTAGTGCTTCTTCGGGCCAGAAACGCCAATGAAAAAGATCGCCCAGCCGATGAATTGCTCGGCTGGGGCGCGTATATTAAAGGCAGGATTCAGGTGGTCGATGTACCAGGTTCGCACACAACGATGATGGTTGAGCCTCACGTGAAAGTGCTGGCCGAAGAACTCAGGTCTTGCATCGACGCAGTTTTGCACGAGGATGAAATTAAAAATGTGGCTTGATGAAACCGCCCGCATCCTGGTGAAACTTTGAGAAGAGGATAGGAATCTCTATTTTTGAAGCGCCGGAGGCATAGCCTACATCAAATTCTGAAGGGCGTACCCGGCTACTGAACATCGGAGGTCGTATCATGGAAAGCCTGTTACAAGACATCAAGTTCGGCGTTCGACTCCTTTTCAAGAACCCCACATTTACGGTGGCCGCGATCCTGATCCTGACTCTGGGAATTGCTGTCAATACGGTGATATTCGGAGCGGTGAATACAGTATTGCTCCGGCCGCTTCCTTATTCTGAAACAGATCGCCTGTTCGTCCTGTGGGCAAAAAATAATCAGTCAACCGAGGCCTTACCCGTGACCTCCGCGGATTTTGCTGATTGGAAAGAGCAAAACCATGTCTTCGATGGCATGGCCATACTCAGCCCCGGCAGCATGACGCTTACCGGAGTCGGCGACCCCGAACAGATATCGACCTCCAGGGTTTCCGCGAATTTCTTCGACTTGCTAGGCGTGCGCCCGTACAGGGGCCGAACTTTTTCACCGGACGAGGATCAACCCGGCAAGAACCAAGTCGTCGTAATAAGCTACGGCGTCTGGCAGCGCTCTTTTGGGTCTCGGCCGGATCTTATCGGGGACACCGTGACGCTGAACGGCAATAGCCACACGGTTATCGGCATAATGCCTCCGGGTGTCAGTTTTCCAGGCGAGCTCTTCAAGGACAAGGTTGACTTCTGGATTCCTCTCGCCTTGGCCGGCAACTTGAATCGAGGCATCGCGGCTTACGGCGTGGTCGGCCGCTTGAAGCCGGATGTCACAGCGGCGCAGGCGCGCAGCGAAATGGAGATTATCGCCGGCTCGCTCGAACAGAAGTATCCCGACACGAACACAGGCAAGAGCGTCATGCTTAAGCCGTTCCGCGAAGAGGTGGTGGGTCACGTCAAGACCCCGCTGCTGATAATGCTGGGAGCGGTCGCCTTCGTGCTGCTTATTGCATGCGCTAACGTAGCCAACTTACTACTGGCCCGCGCGGCGAGCCGAAAGAAAGAATTCGCCATAAGAGTGGCCCTTGGCGCTGGAAGGCTGCGGCTTATCAGGCAGCTTTTGACCGAGAGCATCGTGCTCGCGCTCGTCGGCGGAATTCTCGGTCTGGTGCTGGCGGTCTGGGGCAGCTCGAGCTTAAAGGTCTTTATCCCGGCGACGCTCGCCGGCGTGAAGGATATGACCCTCGATTGGAACGTGTTCAGTTTCGCGCTGTTGATTTCACTTCTCACCGGTGTTGCGTTCGGAATCGTCCCCGCGCTCCAGGTGTCAAAGACGAATCTGCACGATTCGCTCAAGGAAGGCGGCAGGAACGCCGCACCCGATGCTCGCAACAACAGGGTTCGGGGCCTGCTTGTAGTGGGCGAGGTATCGATGGCGCTCGTTCTGCTGGTGAGCGCAGGGTTGCTGGTCAAGAGCTTTATCAATCTTATCGACGTGAACCCCGGTTTCAACGTCAATCATGCGCTGACGCTCAGTGTGTTCCTGCCTCCGAGCAGGTATGAAGTGCCGAAGATCTGGTCCTTCTATGAGCAACTCGAGCAACGCGCCGCGAATATTCCGGGCGCGGAGGCTTCCGGGCTGGTCAACAATCTTCCATTGGGCGGAAGCATCTACCGGCGAAGCTTCAATCTTGAAGGGCAGCCGCCCGCGCTTCCCGGACAGGAGCCGACGGCCGATTATTATTCGGTAAGTCCGAATTATTTCGGGGCGATGGGGATTCCACTGCTTAAGGGGCGCTACTTCAACAACGAAGATAGAGATGGGCGCACCAATGTGGTGATCATCAGCGACGCGGCCGCAAAGCAATACTGGCCGGATCAGGATGCCGTCGGAAAGCGGATAACGGTCGGAGACGGCGTCAATGAGCCGCGCCAGATCGTCGGCGTGGTAGCCGACGTGAAGCAGGTGGGGCTCGAAAAAGATTCGGTGCCGCAGCTCTACGTTTCATATCTTCAGAAGCCTCACAGGGCAATGACGCTCGTCGTGCGCACCAAGGGAGATCCGATGGCGCTGGCCGCCGCTGTTCGAAACGAGATCAGGAGCGGCGACAGGGACCTTCCGGTCACCAACGTCAGAACCCTTGAAGAGGTATTGTCTAACTCGATCGGCGCTCGCCGCTTCAACATGATCCTGCTTTCGATCTTTGCCTGTCTTGCGCTTGTGCTGGCCTCGATAGGCATCTACGGAATGATCTCTTATTCCGCTAATCAGAGATCGCAGGAAGTCGGCATACGCATCGCGCTTGGCGCGCAGCCGATGGACATTCTCAAGCTGATTGTCGGCCAGGGTATGAGATTGAGTCTGCTCGGGTTGGGAATCGGGCTTGCGGCGGCAATGGCGTTCACGAGATGGATGACGCCTCTGTTGTTTGGAGTGAGCACTGTTGATGCCGTCACGTATTCGTCGATTTCGGCGGTGCTGTTCCTTGTGGCGCTGACGGCGAGTTACGTTCCGGCTCGTAGATCGACCAGAGTGGACCCAATGAGCGTGATGCGCGCGGAATAAATGACTTCGCGCCGGATCGCTTTGTCTAAAAGCCCGTTCCGATGGCAGTTTTCCCAGTCAATCGTCGACTGATTGACTTCGATAGGAGGTTCAAAGTGAGAGTAATAATTCCGTTGGCGGTTCTGTCGTTGCTGTTTGTTTGCTTCGTCTGGCAGCGTGGATCTTCAGCATCCGCCCGGGCCGGTATTCAAGACGGATCAAACGTCGACAAGGATGCGCTCATTGAGACGCTGCTCCATCAGACTAATTCCGTCGCGCAGATTCAAGCGTCGAGAGCGCTGGCGCCTTACGTCAAAGAGGATCGGGTCAAGAGCGCGTTCATTGATGCGCTCAAGGTCGTTACCACCGATTCGGCGAGGTTGAATATCATCCGCGCTCTAGTGAGGAACTTTCCGGCCGAGCCTGAAGTCCAGCGCGTGCTCGCGAACGTGTTGATGACCGAGAGAAACAGCGGCGTGCGCGTGCTAGTAGCCGAATCCCTCGGAAAATACCTCGACAGGCCGATCATTCTCGAGGCCTGGATTCACGCCCTGCAGAAGGACAATGACGACGGCATCAGGCTGCGAGTGTCGAGCGATCTTGCGAGTAAAATCGCATTGCCGGAAGTGTACACGCCGATGCTCGACGTCGCGATGAAAGACCGCTGCGAGCTGGTGCGCGGCAATGCTCTGGATGCCATCGAGCGCAGGGTCAAAGACAGAAGCGAGCTGCGAAGTTTCTTCAGCCATTTGCTTGAGGAGCCTTCGCCATTGATTCAATACCACGGCGTCAAAGGCCTGGCGGCGCTGGAGGATCCTTCGGATAAGCCGATGCTTGTCGAAAAAGCAAAGAGCATCATTGCTTATACGAAGGACCGGCCGATGAACAAGATCCTGGCTCAATGGACTCTTCAATTGCTGAAGGGGCTTGATCCGCAGGCGGCCCAGGCCATTAGGCTCGAGTAGTAAGCTCAGCAAGGGCTGCGGCCCTTTTAACCTGTATCTGAATTCCCGAAGCGGGAGCACCCGCTCCCGCTCTTTTCTCACCGATTCAATCCAAAACTCGGCGGGAGCTTGCCCGCGCGAATTCCGCGGCCAGTGTCGCGCAAACTCCGCCATCACGCTTAGCTATAAGCCGTGTACTTTAGTGCGCGGTAGGCTGAGCGATGAGGGCTCGCCGTCGCGGTCAGCGACGATTGACCGATTGACTCCTTAATAAGGCTTCAGCAGACGGTCTAAATAATCTCAGATCATTCCCCACAATTGTGTAGGCGGCTCTTCAGGCTCGCCCCAAAGAGTTAATTAATCTCCTCGAATCCAGCAAAATTTCGGAGGTCCCATGACGTACGAAGGTGTCTTGTCTTCTATCGGTAACACTCCGCTCGTGCGGCTTAATAGGGTATTAGGCGACGAACGGTTCCAACTCTATGCCAAGCTGGAGATGCTCAATCCAGGCGGAAGCATGAAGGATAGGCCGGCATTCAATATCATCCGAAACGGAATTGAATCCGGCTCGATTCAACCGGATACGGTCGTTGTCGAGTCCAGCTCCGGGAATATGGGCGTAGGGCTCGCACAGGCTTGCGCCTGCTTCGGCTTGCGATTTGTGTGCGTCGTCGATCCAAAGACCACGATGCAAAACATTCGCCTGATTGAAGCCTATGGAGCAGACATAGTGAAAGTGACGGAGCCCGATCCCGTAACTGGCGAGTATCTGCAAGCACGAATCAATGTCGTGAAGACGCTATTGCGCTCCATCGAGCACGCGTTCTGGCCAAATCAATATGCGACGGAATACAACCCGCTCGCTCATCACGACACGATGCGCGAAATAGTGAAGGAGCTCGGCAAGGTCGACTACGTTTTCTGCGCGACCAGCACCTGCGGCACGATGCGGGGCTGCGCGGAATACATTCGCGAGAACCAGCTCGATACAAAAGTTTACGCCGTCGACGCCGTAGGCAGCGTGATCTTCGGAGGGCCCAAGGCGAAGCGATTGATTCCCGGCCACGGCGCCGCGGTTCGCCCCCAGCTCTTTCAGCCGGATCTCGCGTATGACGTCATTCACGTCACCGATCTCGACTGCGTAATCGGCTGCCGGCGTCTTGTGCGCAAGGAAGCCATCCTGGCCGGAGGCTCGTCCGGAGGCGTGTTAATGGCTGTGGAATATGCAAAACCGGAAATACCCGAGGGCGCAGTTTGCGTGATGATCCTCGCCGACCGGGGAGAACGCTACCTCGACACTGTGTATTCGAACGAATGGGTTCGCGAACACTTCGGAGAAGTTTCTTACATGTGGCATGGCCTGCTCGAAGCGGAGTCATGCACGGCGCTCATAAACTGACCGCTCGCCGACATGTTCTCGAATCTGCCTGCCTGAATTGCCGGACCGCCGTAACCAGAGCGCGATCCCGAAAACATATATAAACGGGCGCTGGTGTCCCGAAAAGGCGGAAGAATGGTCCAAGCGAAAAAGAGCATGCCCTGGCAAAAAGTGGCGCTGCGCCCGGTAGCCGTTGCCGCGGAGGACAAAACCTCCCAGTTGCCTGATCATTTATTGGAAATTTCTCCCGGACAGTGGGCGCTGTGGCGCTGCGCCGGGCTTCGAGGAGCGGGCTTTCCTGCTGAGGACGTGCTGAAGTTGTCCGCGCCGGATTGCTCCGCCGCGGCCGATGCGCTGTTGTATGCCGAAGAAACGGCAAAGCAGGCAGCGGAATATGCATTGAATAAGGTCAACGGAGCGCTCGATGCCCTTCGGCAAACCTCGCAATTCGAAGACCGCGAGAAGCGCGATCCGTTGGTTAAAGGCTTGCGAACGCTGAAGGCCGGTAAGATTCCGAGCGGTCTCGACCTGGGATCGGAAGTCGAAGCGGCCTTGGATGCGCTCCGCCTCGCCCGAGCGAACATCAATGCGGAGGAGCCGTCATATCGGAATGCTCATAGCGCCGCCGTGACTGACGCGTCTCGCGAAATCAGCGATCTTGTTTGCTCGGATCGCTTTCGAGAAGCGGTCCTATGGCAGAATCAAACCGCGTATCGCACGGCGGTTCCTTCACTGCTGAACAAGACAAAGGGCAACGGCAATCGCGGCTCGAAGCAGCGGCAATACGAGGAGCTGTTCGCGAGTTATCTTCAGCGCTATTGCGTCAAGAACGACACCATCGGCTTCTTCGGACCGGTTGGCTGGGCCTATTTTGACGAGAGGCAGGAAGGCCTCACGGTTAGATCGGGTTCAGAGCTGCTCGCCAAGAGAAACACTTACTTCGAAGGCTGGTGCCTGGATGCGCTGGCCCGGAAGCTCTCGAATGACGCCAGGCTCAAGCCCTGGATAGCTCCCCGTCGCCTTCCGTATCTTCGCCTCGAGGGAAACCTCCTTCAATTGCCGTTGCAGCGACCAACCAGACTCTCGCTAAAGCAGGTCGCGGCGCTCGAGCGGTGTAACGGGCAGACAACCGCAAAAGAGATTGCTCAGGACCTTCTGACAAATCCGTCGCTGGGGTTCAACGGCGAATCAGAGGTCTACGAGCTGTTTCAGCACCTTCACGATCGGGAATTAATTCAGTGGATGCTGCTCCTTCCTGTTGAGCTGCATCCCGAAATCCCGCTCAGGCGCGCTCTGGAGCGGATTGATAATGACGAGATTCGACGTGACGCGCTCGATCAACTCAACCAGCTCGAGCTGGCGCGGTTAGAAATTGCCGATGCTGCCGGCAGCCCCGATCTGCTCGATCGAGCGATTGAGAATCTGAACTCCACCTTTACGAAGCTCACGGGTATGAGCCCGACGAGATCAGCCGGTGAAAATTACGCGGCGCGAACGCTGGTCTATGAAGACTGCCGTCGTGATGTCGACGTCCGAATCGGCTCGCGGATTATCGAAGAGCTTCGCGGGCCCTTTACATTATTATTAGCCGGAGCGCGGTGGTTCACCTACGAGACAGCGAGTCTTTACGGCAGGGCCTTCGCCCGGATTTATTCCGACCTTACTCGCGAAACGGGCTCCTCGGTAGTCGACGCGGTTAGTTTCTGGGGCAAGGCCCAGCCGATTCTTTTCAACGAGAAAGCCTGTCTTGCGGACAGCCTGCTGCCCGAGTTTCAGAAGCGCTGGTCGGAAGTGCTGGCACTGGATTTCAATCAGCGGAGGGCTCGATATTGCGCCGCCGATCTTCAGAAGATTGTTAGGGAAGTATTCGATGCTCCCGGCCCCGGTTGGAAGAGCGCGCTGTACCACAGCCCCGATGTTATGATCGCGGCCGAAAGCCCGGAGGCGATTTCCGCGGGCGACTACGAACTAGTTCTGGGCGAGCTTCACCTCTCCAGCAACACGCTCAGGGGCGCGTTGTTTATCGGGCAACATCCGGCGCCCGATGAGGTCCATCGCTATTTTCAAAGCGATCTGCCCGAACCGCGCCTGTTGCTCAACGGCTCGAAGAGTGGGGACGCGGTTGCGGCGCGAACCGTCTCCGTGTGGTGTTCGCCCGGAGACTACTTTATCGAAACAAGCTGGGAATCCAGCACGCTTCCGTCTCCGCGGAGTATTCCGATCTCGGAGCTTATCGTCGAAGATCGGGGGACAGGACTGGAGGCGCGAACGCGCGACGGACGGCTCAGCTTCGATCTACTCGATTCGTTCGGGCCCATTCTGTCACAGAGGGTGATCAATAACTTCAAGCTCGTGCCGTCGCAGAGTCATACTCCGCGAATCAATTTCGACAGGCTCATAGTTCATCGTGAAACCTGGCGATTTCCCGCCGAGGAATTGGCTTTCGCCTATGAAAACGAATCGGCCAACCGATTTCTCGCTGCGCGGCGTTGGGCCCGATCTCGCGAGCTTCCTAGATTTGTGTTTGTGAAAGTTCCGGTTGAGCTAAAGCCGTTCTATCTCGATTTCGACAGTCCCATCTTCGTCGATAACTTCTCGAAGATGGTGCGCCGAACTATGGAGAAAGGCGCGCCGGGCGATCGAATCTCTCTTTCAGAGATGGTTCCACGCGCGGACCAGACGTGGCTGCCGGATGCCGAGGGCCGCCGCTATACGAGCGAGCTCAGGATAGTGGCCGTGGATTTATGTCGATAACGCAAAGGTTTCAACGGCGGAGGGCGGTCCCTGGTCGCGTCTCGCGCCTTACTTCGACTTACATTGTTTATTGCGGGCTGAGAAGAAGCCGTCGCGGGGCTGAAAAAAAGGAGCTACTGGGAAATGAAATTACTATCGTTCATGATGAAATATTCTCCGGGTCTCGTGATTACCGCGCTGATTGCGGGTACGATCAGCGGGGCCAGCAGCACGGGTCTCCTTGCGGTGATCAACAGCTCGCTCAGGCGCAGCGAGCCCGCTACCGCGACTCTCATATTGAGCTTCATCGGGCTCTGTTTGATCGTGCCGCTGAGCAGGATCATCTCGGAAGTTGTGTTGATTCGACTGGGGCAGGGAGCCCTATTCGACCTGCGCACTCAGTTGAGACGACAGATTTTGGCGGTGCCCCTGCGTCAGCTCGAAAAACTCGGGTCGCATCGCTTGATGGCCGCCCTCACCGATGACGTTCCCGCGATCACCAACATCGTGACCGTGATACCGGTGTTGTGCATCAACGCCGCTGTTGCCATCGGATGCCTGCTGTTTCTCGGTTGGCTATCGTGGCAGATGCTGACGGCGGTTCTGGTCTTCATTGCCGTTGGAATCGCTACCTATCAAATCCCGATCTTCAAAGCGATGGCGCGATTCAAGCTGGCTCGCGAGCAGGCGGATAAATTGTTCCGGCACCTGCGCGCCCTGACCGACGGAATCAAGGAGCTCAAACTGCACAGCCATCGCCGCGCCGCTTTCTCCGAGATGTTCGATTCAACGGCGGGTACGGTTCGCGGGCACAATGTGTCCGGCCTGACCATCTACACAGTCGCATCGAGCTGGGGCCAGTTGCTTGTGTTCGTAGTGATCGGAATGCTCCTCTTTGCGGTTCCCGTATGGAAAGAAACAACCGCGCAGTCGTTGACCGGTTATACGCTCGTCCTGCTGTTCCTGATGACGCCGCTGCAAGTCATCATGAATTCCCTGCCCGGTATCGGGCGCGCCAACGTCGCCCTGAACAACGTCAACGAATTGGGGCTGACTTTGACGAAGTACTCCAGCGCCGACGAAATCTCCAACACGCAAGAGTCACCGGCGAACTGGAGAAGCCTGGATATCATAGGCGTTACCCACGCTTATCAGATCGAGGGCGAGGAATCGAAGTTCACCCTCGGTCCAATCGATATGACTCTGTATCCGGGCGAGGTTGTCTTTGTGATCGGCGGCAACGGCAGCGGCAAGACTACCTTGGCGAAGCTTATGAGCGGGCTCTACATTCCCGAGTCCGGCGAAATACATCTTGACGGCGCGCCCGTCACTTCACGCAATCGCGAACGCTACCGCCATCTCTTTTCAGCGGTCTTCTCGGATTTCTATCTCTTCGAGAGTCTGCTGGGCCTTGAAACGCCGGGGCTGGATGACAACGCCGCCGACTACATACGGCAGTTGGGGCTGAGCCATAAAGTCGAGGTCAAAGATGGGAAGCTCTCGACTACGGAATTATCGTTAGGTCAGCGAAAGAGGCTGGCGCTGCTAACGGCATATCTTGAAGACCGCCCGATCTATCTGTTCGACGAGTGGGCGGCCGATCAGGATCCGATATTCAAGAGAGTCTTCTACTACCAGATCCTTCCCGAGCTTAAGGCGCGAGGTAAGACGGTAATCGTGATCAGCCATGACGACCGCTATTACCACGTAGGAGACCGCATCATTAAGCTGGATTACGGCCGAATCGAATACGACCGCCCGGTCGGCGGCGAGGAGGAGGTGACCAGAGAGGTCTATATGCCTCTGGCGAATTGAAGCGCGGCCTCGTAGAGGAAGAGCGAGATGACAAGCCGGAATGTCTATCTGAGACAAAACGTGATGCTGGAGCCGTTGGTGGCTCAATGGCCGGCCTGGTCTTATCTCCTCTCGCCTGCTCCTGCCGCGATGCACCTCGCGAATTTGAACCTGAAGATGATGCAGTCGTTCGTATCGTCGCCCGAGGTGCATATCGCCGCGCTAAAGAACCCGAAGATGCGAGGAGGGCCGTTCATAGATTACGGCCCTGACAAAGTCGGCGAGATAAAAGCCCTCAGAAACAAGACCCTCAATGAACAAGGGCATATGGTCGAACTGGCAGAGGCCATCCAGACGCTGGACCGCGCGCTGGCATCCGAAGCCGTTGGATACTCGATGGAGCCTCTCTATCGTCAGATTCCCGACGCCTTGAAGGGATTCGTTGAACTCGTTTACGACCTTAATAACCATCCTTCGATCAGGTTTATTGAAGGCCTGCTGTACAAGAGCCGTTACTATGACGAGGGCCTGCAGAGCATAGCTCTATCGCTGGCCGTCAAAGATGACCGCCGCTTTGCATTCAGCACGCCGCTGCTTCATGACGATGGCAAGGTTCATCTCAAGGCGCCGCTCAAATCCGGCCGCATCGACGATCTCTTCAGGATGAGATCGGAGTCGCGGCCCTTGGAAGAGATTTGCGAGCTGCTCGAGGTCAAGAACGACGATTCATCGTTTCCTTCGTTCTTCACCGATGATGCGTCTCGACCTCGGGACAAATACACGGGCGGCGGCCTACGTGTTCGATACTTCGGCCACGCCTGTATTCTCATTGAATCGAGAGATGTCTCGATCCTCTGTGATCCGCTCATTGGCTATGATCACGGAAACGGAATCGAGCGCTATTCGTTCGCTGACCTGCCCGAGCAAATCGATTATGTGCTGATCACCCACAATCACCAGGATCACTGCATGTTCGAAACGCTGCTGCAACTGAGGCACAAGACCCGCAATGTCATTGTGCCTAAGAACAACGGCGGCGGACTTGCGGATCCCTCTTTGAAACTTGCGCTGCGGCATATCGGATTCGGCGATGTATATGAGATCGACGAGATGGAATCAGTCGCCGTAGACCGTGGAACGATAACCGGCCTTCCCTTTCTCGGCGAACACGCGGAGGTCAATATCAGGAGCAAGAGCGCATACCTGATTTCTCTAGAAGGCCAAACGGCGTTGATTGCGGCCGATTCCAACAATCTGCAGCCCGAGCTTTATCGGCGGGTGCACGACTGCGTCGGAGATGTCGATGCCGTGTTTCTCGGAATGGAATGCGACGGCGCTCCGCTTACGTGGCTGTATGGCGCGCTTTTGACTCAAGCGCTCGCGCGAAAAATGGATCAGTCGAGAAGGTTTGACGGCTCGGACTACGAAAAGGCAATCGCCCTGGTCAACCAGCTCAACCCGAAACATGTCTACGTGTATGCAATGGGTCTGGAGCCCTGGCTGTCGCACGTGATGGCCGTTCAGTACACCGACCGGTCGCGCCCGATCATCGAGTCTAACAAGCTGGTCGAGGACTGCGCCGGCAGAGGCATTACGTCTGAAAGGCTGTTTGGCAAGAAGGACATATTCTTGAATCGCTAAGGAGGATATTTTATGGCTACCCGGCATGTACTCTCACTTTCCGAGCTGGGCCCGGAAGTTATTGCGTATCTTGTGAAACGCGCGCTGGCGATCTCGAAAGGCTCGGAACCCCGGCCGATCGGAAAAAAAGTCGTGGGCATGTACTTTCGGCGCTCGTCTACACGCACCCGCAGCGCGTTCATGGTCGGAGCAATCAAGCTCGGGGCCGCCACCGTCGTCTACCAGCCAAACGACCTGCAGATTGTCACCGGTGAAACCGTCGAAGATACCGCTCGCGTGTTGTCCGGCTTTCTGGATGCGTTTGTGATTCGCACCAACGGCTCGTTGGAAGAGATGAAAGCATTCGCCAATCAGGACAAAATGGCCGTCATCAACGCTATGAGCGAGAGCGAGCATCCGACCCAGGCGATCGGGGACCTCGCAACAATCAAAGAGGCCTTCGGTCGGCTCGACGACATTCACGTCCTGTACATCGGCGAAGGAAACAATACCGCCTCGGCGCTCGCTTTCGCGGTTGGAATGACTCCCGGGATGCAGCTTACGTTGATGACTCCCGGGGAGTACGGTTTGCCGGAGTGCGTGATGGAAAAGGCGCGCTCGTTCGCCGACCGAAACGGATCGTCCGTCGAACAGTATCACGACCTTGCGAAACTGCCTCACGGAGTGAACGTGGTCTACACAACCCGCTGGCAGACGATGGGCGATCCAAAGCCTGATCCAAACTGGAAGGAACTCTTCGAGCCTTACAAGGTCACGCCCGAGTTGATGGCGAGGCTCTCCAAACCGTCCGGAACAATATTCATGCATGACTTGCCGGCTGTTCGCGGCGGAGACGTGCTCGATGAAGTATTGGATGGACCGCAGAGCAGAGCGTTTCGACAGGCCCAGCACAAGCTGACCGGCGCCATGGCTGTGCTCGAGTGGTGCCTCGCCGCTTGACCGAAGCGGCGCTCTTGTTTGCGTGTTCAAGACGCGAGCACAGGTTGGCTATATGATCGAGAAATTTGCTTACGAAGGTTTGCTTACGAAGGTAATGCGGTTGGATCGGGCGCCGCAAATGCGCATCGCTATACGGCCTTTTTCCCCAGGGCTATGTGAATGTATTTAACATTTTCCGAAGCAAGTAAGAGGGGTTATGGCTTGCCCAAACAAATCCGTAGCACAATTGGTCGCCCTGCATGAGTTCGGCGCCCTGGATGGATCTCAACAGCAGCTTGTTCTGGACCATCTCATCGAGTGCGAAGACTGCTATACCCAGGTCTATGACCTGGAGCCGATAATGACCGCGTTCCGGCGGCACCGGGCCGAGGCAATCAGAGAATCGCCCAGGCGCGAGCTTCAGGAAGAGAGAGCCGCTCCGTTTCCGGCGAGGCTCCGATCATGGAATACGACGGCTCTTATGGCGGCCTGCCTCTTGATCGTGCTGAGCGTGGGGGTCTTGTATCTGCTCAGGAAACAAGACTCGCATTCGAATGGGGTTGATTTTGAAAACGGCGGCGGCCTCGCTTTAAACCGCTCTCCCTTCGCCGATCTTGCAATCCCGAAACCGGCACACGCGGAACCTTCGCCCGGTCTCCGGCTCCGAAACCCCGATGATGCATTTGAGCGCGCAATGCAGTCGTACCAAACGAACGATTTCCAGAGCGCTGCCGAGCAACTGGACACCCTGCGCGAACTCGGGCCCAGCAATCTGGATGAAGTCGACTTCTATCTTGGCGCGTCTCTGTTATTGATCGGTAAGAGTCAGGAAGCAATCCAGCCGCTGACGCGCTCGGCGGAACTGAGCAGCGGCGCACGCCTTGAGGCCAGTCACTACTATCTGGCGCTGGCGTTCGCAAAAACGAATCAGTCTCGGCAGGCGATCTCAGAGCTCGATAAATGTATTGAGCTAAACGGAGAGCACCAGTCCGCGGCCAGAGCCCTGCGCAAAAAGATCCTTGAGGCATCTCAATAGACGCAGCTCATAAGGCGTATTTCTCAATCGACATTGCTCAATAGGCATTGGCTAAGTAGGTAGCTGTTGCTCAATAGACGCTCAGGCCGTGGCAGCGGGTGCAGTCAGGCTCAGCAGACGTAGATCAATAAATCGGACTCGTTATGCGACAAAACTCCTGAGTCTTCCCTCGCACTCCGTCTCTTATAACCTATCATCAAACCTGCCCCTCTATGGACACCCGCCGACTCTCCCACTTCCTGTAACCTCTCCCCCTGTAACCCATTCCCTCTCCTGGCGCCCGATACCTTCCCCCATCCGCTGTCGCTTGAGAACTAAGCCGGCGGGGAGCTTCTCTAATTCAGTTCTTTAGGGCCGTGCTTGAACAATGCTGTCCGGCTCCCCATCCGCACAATGCAATTGTCTGACAGCCAGTTTCATAGCTGAATTACCCGACCCGATGGGCGAATCGGTTCTGGTCAGAGTCTAACAACGGCAACCGCTGGAGAGGAAAAATTCCAGGACGGGACATTCACGTTAATGCATCCCCTACGGCGCATTATCTATTAAACACGAGCTACGGATTAGAAGCTTTTCGAGGACGCGAGTCTCTCCGCAGAATATCGTCGTTTGCATTGGGACGGCCTGTCATTCGCCATTCGATGCGTTTCTTTGCGAGAGTAGCCGCGTTGGACTCGTCGCGGCTTGCGGTTAAGACTGAAGGCTCAAGCTCGCGCACCGTTCCTGCATCGCCTATACGACCCAGGATCTCGATTACCCGCAATCGAATTGTCTTGCTGCCCGATCGAATATAGGGGTAGAGATCAGCCGGGTTCGGCGTCTCTAACAAGTAGCCGCGCGCCTGATCGTGCCGCGGTCCGTCCAGCTCTCTCACCACGTTTTGAATATTTACGGTGCTTCCCATTCTATAGATGGCCCAGTACTGAGCCAGCTTCACATCATCGTTCGATTCCGACGACAAGAGGCGCGAGGTTTCTTCGGAGTATTTCGGATTGGCCGCTCTAGCCAATCCTTCGAAAGCGTACTGGCGCCGGTCTCCGTCCTTATCATTCATGTTCTCGGCAAACACATGCAGCGCTTTCTCGTCGCCGATGAGCGACAGAGCCCAGAGAGCGGCTTCATCTCGCGCGGGCATGTATTCAAATCTCCCTTTGATTTTATGGCCGACGCTCGTCAACACACCCTTTTTGTCGGGTCCGAGACCGTAGACCTCAAGCAGAGGCTCGACGGCCGGTCGATACTTGAGCAGGCCCGCCGCCGCCATTGCCTGAGTTCGTACCTTGCGATCCGTGTCCCTGAAGAATGAGATTAGATAAGGCCCTGCCGCGAGGTCGCCTATCTTTATGAAAGTCCGAAGCACGTCAATTCGAACCTCCTGATCCGCGTTCAGCGCATCGCCCAGTTGTGGTATTGCGGCCTTGGCCCTTAAGACGCCGAGGGCGCGAATCGCGCTGATGCGAACCTCTCGCTCGTGGTCGCCGCGGGCGCATTCGCCCAGGGCTGAGATTATGGAAGGATCGACGTCGACATAAGGCTCTATCACTTCGTGATCGTCGGTGTCGAGAAACGGATTAATCAGGTTCCAACCAGCTCGGCGGTTCGTGATGAAATCTATATCGGTCTCCGTGTAAAGAATGACCAGTGATTTGACCGCGGCTTTTCGAACATCGGGTTCTGAGTCTCTGAAGCAGGAGATTAACCCCGGAATCGTGGTGTCGCTTTTGGTCAATCCCAGCGAATGGACCGCCTCTGCTCGCACTGCTCGGTCGTCGTCTTTTGTCGCGGCCGCCAGGAGCGCTTCGATGGATGTCTTATCGGCTGCGCGACGCTCGCCAAGCTTGCGGGCAGCGTCGCGGCGAGTGCTCGGATTCGGGCTCTTGAGATAAGCGAGCAAAGTTTCGAGGGATTCGCCCGCGGTCATCGCCGGCGCCTCGGGACACAGAAGAGCAAAGACCAGAAGGACCACACAACCGCACTTCATGAACATAATGACTCCTTGAGAAAGACAGACACTGGACAGCCCTGACTTGAGCCGGGCGTGGAATGATTCATTCGAGGGAACCTGTGTTCGGCGGATATTCTCTTGCGCGCTGCTCGGCTAAGTCAAGGGAATACCATTTCGTGATGATTTTTACGTAATGCAATGGCGAGAACGAAGATGACCCTCACCGAGAATAATATGAATCTATAGTTCTTCGCACAGAGCCCATCACGGATGCGATTTCGCGGCGTTTCTCTTCTTTGATGTAACTCTCAAGCTCTTTCACTAGAAATTGCACCTCTTGTTCTCTAGTAGAGGAACACTTACGGGTCACAGCCAGAATCAGGTTGAGTTGGGACACTGCAAAAGCCCTCTCATCATCATCAGCATCCCGCAAGCTCAGTTTGGAAATCTCTGAAAGGTGTACAGAGAGCCAGCGATCGACAGATTCACAATCCTTTGCGAGGTCTTTTATCGCGGGATTATCGAAGGTCATTAATATCATAACCCTGCGTGTTAAATCATGAATGCCTTCACATGCCGGTAAAAGTTCAAGTATCTTGCGGGCCTCCAAATGATGCTCTCTCTCAATAAGAAAATGAGCAAATATGAGAGGATATCTCGTAGCGCCATCCTCCTGAATGAGTAATGCACCGTATTTCTCTAAATCAATCTTTTTTAACCCAAGTAATATGGTAACCGCCACGATAACCCTAACCTCGTTGGGATTACTGCTAAGACATTCTCCCATTAAGTTTAGTAGGCAGTGCTCGGGGATAGGTGCAACGGCTGCACCAGTCACCGCAAGCGAGATGCTTCGGCCATCATCGAACGGTTCTTCCTTCAGAACGTAATATCGTCTCGCTGCCTCGATCGCCTTCGTTATCTGATTCGTCCCCAAATATGCTACAGCTTGAATAAACGATCTTTGCGGATCAGGACTCTTTACTCGTTCGAGCCAGTCGAGAGCTTTCTTGAATCTCCCGAGACCAGCATATTGCGTTGCGATCGAAACAAAGTCTTCATCTTTTCTATCGAATTCCTTTATCCGCAGGATCGTCTGAAAGAGAGTTACATAGTAAAGAAATCCGGTTATCGTGACAAAATAGTCGATAGGGTACAGGGTCTCACCTCTACGGAGCGCTTGAATTCTTCGAAATCTCAGCATATCGAGGGTAATGTCAATCAGGTGTTGGAAAGTCACGTTTGGTACGGCGTGAATATAGCCAGCAAAGGCCAGAGTGAGCACGCAATAAAAGGAGAGAGAAACAATGAAGAAACTAACGAAGGGATTCTTGGGCATGCGCCGGAGCCGTGTAGCTAGAGATATAGGGCTAACCGTGTAGTGTAAAAGAAAAAAGAATAAAGAAGCCAATATGAACGCCAGTATTGGCTTTCCAAAACGTATTGGTAAATCGAAAGCCATGTGCAGGGCATACAGGCTCAGCACTAGGCCAAGGATACTATTCATAAACAGGATCACTATGGGGAAAACGCTTTCGTGAATCCAATCCAATTCACTGCTAGGATACTTCTTCGAGGATAGTCTTCGCTGCTGGATAAAAATCAAAAGCACTGGTATCGGCCAAACAGGAGCTATCGCGAGTACGAAGAAAAACTGAGCAAGCCGTTTTCGCCAAGACTGGAGTCGACTCGTTGTGTAAATAGCATCCGCTATTCCAGAAAGGATTGTTTCCATACCCTTTGGATTCTCAATCTTTACCGCCCGTAACGAGGAGTACATCTGCAAAAGAAGGAACAGTGTTACGGTAGAGGAATAGGCCCATAGCAACGTGGCACCCAGATGATAGATGAAAAGATAGGAAATGAGTGAAATGAAGCCCAATGCAAAAGCTATCAAGATCGACAGTATGAGATATTTCCGAGAGTTCATCGTAAACTCTTAGCCGTCATCGCTGCCGACGAATGCCGCTACAACACCGGCAATGCCCGCGCCGCTTTCAACGGCTTGGTAGAAGGCGGTTCGTAGTTTTCAGGCAGGTCGCCGTTGTCCGACCTGAGGTATTGCAGATAGTGCAGTTTCAATGATGCGATCAGCTCTTTACGCGTTTTTAACGTGAGCGGCCGCCCTAGATGAATCTTACCCATCATCTTAAGCGCGCTTTCAGGGAGGGCATCGGAAAACATCATTAGCGGCCACGTGAAGTTAGGTCCGTTCAGTTTTCGCAGCTTGTACGCCCACAGCGCCAAGGCTCCGACTCGCCACGCCGTTGGAGCCCACCAGCTATACTGGCCCGGCCGAAGGTTCATCTTCCAGCACTTCATCATCAACTGCCATTGCAGCGGCGTCAGCTTGCTAGTCTCGGTTACGCCCGTCTTTTTCTCCATTCGAGTATCGTGCAGCGGAGTGAATATCGACGGTACGAAGAACGCGAACAAGCCGCGCCGTTCAACTTCATAAATCAGATCGATGGTCTCCTTTAGCCGGCGTGATCGATAATCTCGGTTAATGGAGCCGTAAGCACGATCAGCGCGCCGGCCTCGTGTATTTGAGACGCATCGCCGGCCAGGACCGCCGCTTCGGCCGAAGCGGCTTCAGTTGCGTGAGTCAAACTCATCATCTCACCTTTACCGGTTTACTCCGGTCCGGTTTGTTCGTATTGAAGAAGCTTCCGATATAGGGTCTTTCTCCCTATTCCAAGAATTTGCGCGGCACGAGTCTTGTCGCCATGCGTATGAGCAAGGGTTTCGATGATTACCCGCTTCTCGACGTCTTCCATCGAGGAGCCCACTTCTATCTCGATAGATCTGGACGATTCACTTTCACTTTCTGCGCCGCGGACGGAATCCGGCAAGTCGTCAACCGTGATCAGGCGGCCCTGCGCGATGATTACCGCGCGCTCGACGGCATTCTCCAGCTCTCGCACATTGCCCGGCCAATCATGCCGGCGAAGTCGAGCAAGCGCCTTCTCCGTTATGCCGGTTATGCCTTTGTTGGCGCGTTTGTTGTAGATCTCGAGGAAATGAACGGCGAGCAGCGGAATGTCCTCGCGGCGCTCGGTGAGCGAGGGCAGCGTTATTGGATAGACATTCAGCCTGTAGAAGAGGTCTCTTCGGAATCTTCCCTGTTGCATCGCCTCTTCAAGATGAACGTTGGAAGCCGCGATCAGTCTAATGTCGACTTTAATAACCTCGTTGCCGCCGACCCGCGTGAACTCGCCGTTCTGCAGCACGCGCAGGAGCCGAACCTGCGCGGACAGCGACATCTCGCCGATTTCATCCAGGAAGAGGGTTCCGTGATTGGCTTCTTCGAATTTTCCGATCCTGCGCTGGCGCGCGTCGGTAAAAGCGCCCTTCTCGTGTCCGAACAACTCGGATTCCAGGAGGGCTTCAGGGATCGCGCCGCAGTTGATCTTTATGTAAGGGCCCTCCGCGCGAGATGACCGCGACTGAATCAGATCGGCCATCATTTCTTTTCCGCTGCCCGATTCACCCTGCAAAAGCACCGTCGTATAGCTGTCCGCGACGTAGAGCCCCATCTCGAGACAGCGCATCACCTTCTCGCTCTTTCCGATGAAGGTCTGGCCGCTTTGATTGCTGCGGGCGTGATCCAGCTCGCGCCTAAGCCGCAACACCTCGGACGAAAGGCGATCTTTCGATAACGTCAAAGCAAGTTGATCGGCGATGCCCAGCGCGAGCGAGCTCTGGTCGTTGCTGAAGCCCGCCTTAGGTTCGGTCCAAAGCAGCAACAGCGCGCCGAATATCTTCTCTTCGATCAGTATCGGTGCGATTATAGCGGCGCCCGCGGTGAACACTTGAGTGAGGAAAAAGTGCGAGACCGGATTCTGATCGGGGCCAAGGAGCTTCAGCATCTGGCCGCGCTCAACCGTCGACGGGATCATCTGCTGGCTCGGGATTTTCAGCGAGCGCGTCTTCATTATCTCAGGGCTCACTCCGGCGGCCGTCCGTAGATTGCTGAAGTGAACTTCGCTCTCGTTCGCGTCGAGGATGGCAAGGCAGGCCGCTTCGAGACACAGCAGATCTATAGATCGATCCAGTATTCTGGAGGTGACTTCGGTAAAATCGGAGCCGGTGTTTATATCGTTCGCGATATCGAGAAGAGCCTTGTTGATACGGGCTTCGCGCTCCATTTCGCTGTAGATCCGCGTGTAGCGGTAGCCTATCGCGATGTGTTGAGCAAGACTGCTTATGAAACCGATCTCGTCCTCGAGCCAGTGGTGCGTCCTCGTGCAGTAATGAAGCCCAATCATTCCGAGCAGCTCTAGCTGGAATGTTATCGGGACGAAGATCACGGATCTGGTTCCGGTCATCTCCGCTATCTGCCGCAGCATTTCGGGCAGGCCCGCTGCCGATGTGTCGTCGAAAGCGTGAGGCCCCTGCAAATCCACGTTTTCGCGCAAGCGGCTTACGTCAATCGGCGCCTGCAGCCCCAACGAGGGAGGCACTTGCTCATTTGCTCGAAATTCGTGTGTGATCTTGAGATCGCCCTCGCCGGTCAGCATAAGGATGTCGCAGCGATCCACCGCCATGATCTTACCCACTTCATTCACGGTGGCTTGCAGAAAGTGATCGAGGTCAATGACTGAAAAAGTCGCGGCGCCGACCTTATTCAGCAAGGCCTCACGTGCCTCGTACATTTTGAGCTTTCGCTCGATGGAAAGTGTTTGTGCCTCTTTTACCATGATTCGACCAGAATGACACGATCTCCGACAAAGCGGCGGGATTATGACCCAGCAACGTGTCACACGGCAAGGCGATGTGAGTAGATTAACAGCGGGATTGCGTCTTGATACGGTCAGCCGCCCGATGCCTGGCTATCGCTAGTTAGCTCATGTTAAGCGGCCGGGTTGCGCTGCATCGAGAGGAGAACAGGTCCGGTGGTGTCTGCGCCACTCGGACCCAAATATCCATAGATTTGGAGCGATCGGAATCACGCAAGCTAACTAATTCATTGGCGGTCTTAGGCTGCTGAGCTCGAACCGCCAGGCCTGCCGTACTTCTGCGTAGCGAAACCGACGATCACGCCGAGTATGCCGCCCGGGAGCATGATCTCGAAATAGTAATGCTTTCCGTTTGGATCTGGAATCGCCGCCACTATGAAGGCCAACAACAGTCCGACCGCGAGGCCGAAGATGATTCCCAGCGGAAGCGAGTTCACCTTGCGGGCAAAGAAAGCGATCGCAATACCGGTGATTAGCCCCTTTATTGTCGAGCCTATGACGATTCCGAGCAACTGCGAGCGCACCGCGGGAGTAAACCACGCGGTGAGGCCGTCGAAGATCCCCAGTATCCCGCCAAGCATCAGTCCCAATGATATTTTTGACATTGCCGTCTCCTCGAGTCGATTTTGAGCTTCCATGGTTCTATTAAACATCCATTCGCTGATCTTTAAGTTCGGAACGAGAAAAATACGATCAGTCTCATCAACAGGTACGCGAGAATCAACAGCACCAGGACTTGATTTCGATTTAGCCAGCGACCCGCGATCTCCAAGATATTCTCTCGGTAAGCCGATACTGGGCGACCTTCGAGATATCGAATGATGTCGTCGGCCAAATCCGAGGCGTTTTGATATCGATCTTCCCTTACGGGAGCCGTCGCTTTGAGCGCCATCGCCTCGAGCGGACGGGGAATCTTTCGATCGGATATTCGCGATTGCGGCCGTGAGCCGACGGTCCCGGCGCTTGAAGGAACGAAATCGTGTTCGCGAGGCGGTCGGCCGGTCAGCAGAAAATACAGGATGCCTCCAAGCGCGTAGATGTCGCTTCGTTCATCGACGGAGTCGGTCTCGCCGCGCGCTTGTTCGGGAGCCATGTAGGCGGGTGTTCCAATCACCGTCCCGGCTGCCGTGTCGTTATTGCCGCCGGGCGCGAGGCCAAGTGGAAGCGTAGTGACTTCGTCGGATCTCCGGAGCTCCGCGCGATCAGCGGCTTCAGTCGAGCCGCTCTGCACGGAATCCGAGCCCGTCGGTTCAAGGCGGTTTGTAAGCACCTTTGCGACGCCCCAGTCCATCACGAGAACTTCTCCAAACGCGCCTGCCATGATGTTCTCCGGTTTAAGGTCGCGATGAATGACGCGGCGCGTATGCGCGAAAGCTACGGCTTCGCATATCCGCTGAAAGATGCGGAGTAGGTCCGGGAGCGAGGCGTCGGATTTCACGTATTCGTCGAGTCGTTTACCCTGTACGAGCTTCATTACGTAAAAGACACGGCCATCCGAGAGCACGCCGACGTCATGAATCGGAACGATGCTGGGATGTTCGAGCAGCGCCGCGATGCGGGCCTCGCGCCGAATTCGCTCGGCCAAGCTCCCGTTAGCATCCGCCAGATTCATCACCTTTAACGCCACACTGCGTCTTAGGACCGAATCGTGCGCGAGGTAAACCGTTCCCATTCCGCCGGCGCCGATGCGGCGAATACTCTCGTACCTTGCGCTCGCGAGATCCGGAAGATCCAGTTCTTCACGAAGCCGTTCTACGATTCGATCAGAAAGCCGTTTCATCGCTTCGATGTGATCTCGTTTCGATGTGATCTCGAGCGCGGCAAGAATTCAGGAAGGCCCGCGGAGGTTCGTCGGCCCGTTATGTTTTCCGGCGATTCGATTTCACAGAGTGACGCCCAGCAGAGCGCGTGCTTCGCGCTGATACTCTTCTTCGGAGGCGGTAAGCTCGCGCAGTTTCGCAAGCACGCAAGAGCGAAACTCTCGCCTTGCAAGCGCGAGAGAATTGGTAACGTCGCTGACTGAAATGCTGAGTTTTTCGGCGAGCTCTCGATAGCTCGGCTTCCCTGAGCCTTCGTCTTCGGCAAGCACAATGCTCTGGAAAATCTCGTAGTATGTCGTCTTCCCGGCCTCGGTAAGTCTATGACGAAGGCTGTCCAGTGCGAGGCCGAATACACTCCGGGTCCATTCCTTTTCAAAAAAATCCTCAATATCGTTTGGCGCGACGAAGGATCGACCGTGAAGCTGGGCTTCCGCTTCTTCGAAATCGATTGCTACCGTCATAACTCCGCCGCCTCGTTTTATGCGATGAGCGGCCTTGTCTTGATTCGCGATGAAACCATCGACGCAGGCTCGAATAAAGGTTCGGAACCGCGCTCGTTCCGGATCGTAGCGCGCAAAGAAATTTTTCTCTATCGCTTCCGTGAAGAATCCCTGCGTGAGGTCTCGAGCGTCTTCGGCCGGCTTGCTCCACTTAATGCGAATGTACTTATAGAGCGGCATCCAATATGCCTCAACCAGTACTTCGAAGCCTCGCGCTCGCTCGTTAGGGTCCGCGCTGGATGAAGCTACAATTGCTGAAACGCGCGTACTCGGGAATCGGTCATTGCGTTGGCTTTTAACTTTTTCCGACATTGCTGGAGGCCTGGCGGTTTCAATCTGAGCGCGGTATTGAGACTTGTCAAGATTCACTCGGCTGCAACGCAAGAGGGCCTCTCGTCGTACGAATTTCTGATTCCCGTAACCGGCGATTTTTGGATTGTCTGTTCTTAGCAATTTGGATTGTCTTGGCCGATCAAATGAGTGTCTGCTAGGATAATCGGGTCTTTTCTCAGGAGAGCTTAATGACCAATTCGAACGTCGCGCTTTCGTCCCCCTCAACAACCGCCGAAGTTATAAAGAAGCAGAGAAGGTATCATCCCTTAAAGAGCATACCATTCGCGCTCATGCATCTCGCGTGTTTCGCGACACTTTTAACCGGTGTATCCCTAAAAGCCATCATCCTCTGTGTTTCGATGTACGCTATTCGCATGTTTTTTCTCACCGCGGGTTATCACCGCTACTTCTCTCATCGCACATTCAACACGAGCAGGTTTTTTCAATTCATACTGGCCCTCATGGGTTGCACCGCCGTGCAGAAGGGTCCGCTATGGTGGGCATCCCATCATCGCCGCCATCATAAATTCACGGATCAGGAAGGCGACGCTCATTCTCCGAGGATCGATGGGTTCTGGTGGTCGCACATCGGCTGGGTGTTGAGCACGGAATATGAATCCACGGACTGGGAAGCGATGAAGGATTTTGCCCGGTTTCCGGAACTGCGCTGGCTCAATTCGTGGCATATAGTTCCCGGCGTAGCGGTTGCGGTTCTTTGTTATTTTATCGGCGGATGGCAGGGACTGATATGGGGTTTCTTCATCAGCACTGTAGTCCTCTATCACGCGACATTTTCGGTTAACTCGCTGGCTCATATGTGGGGCAAGCGCCGGTATCCGACCGCGGACGATAGCCGGAACAACTGGTTCATAGCGCTGTTCACCGGCGGCGAAGGCTGGCATAACAACCATCATCACTACATGGCATCGGTTAAGCAGGGCTTCTTCTGGTGGGAGGTAGACTTCAGTTATTACGCCTTGCGAGTCATGTCGTGGCTGAGGTTGGTGCGGGATCTCCGAATGCCTCCCAGACGCCTGATTCTGGTCCAGCGCTGACGCGCTTTCCGGAAAAATAACCCAAGAAATAAGCCTGAGAAAAATAGTCTTGCGGAGACTGGTCGCTACATGATAGTTATTCTCAGGTGATAATTAATCGCAACAAGGTCGGTAGAGCAACGAATGATGTCGAGCGACAATGCTCCGCTTTTGAGGCTCTCTGCCGATCGCGAGGAATACGGGTCACTCCTCAACGGCTGGCGGTCTACCGCGCCCTGAGTGAGAGCCTGGCGCATCCCAGCGCGGAATCCGTTTATCGACAACTCAGCAGCCGCTTTCCTACATTATCCCAAGCTACAGTCTATAGAACTCTCGAATTCCTGGAGAAAGAAAATCTCATCCGGCGCGTTAGCGCGCCCGAGGGCACCGGCCGGTTCGACGCCAATCTGGACAAACACCAGCATTTGATTTGCAGAATCTGTGGAACTCTTACGGATGTTTCCGTGCCCGAGCTGCATGAGACAAAGCTGCCGACGGTATCCGGGTTCACCGTCGAGGAGCTCGATATTCGATTGGTCGGGCGCTGCCGAGACTGCTCCGATCTTGCGAGGAAAGGCTCTGTGCGCCGGTCTCGAGGCAGAAAGAAATCTGTATCGTAAACGTGGAAAGGATGGAAGGAAGAATGGCAGAACTTAAAGGAACGAAGACACATCAAAACCTGAAAGATGCTTTTGCCGGCGAGTCCATGGCAAATCGCCGGTATCTTTATTTCGCGAAGATTGCTGATGTTGAAGGTTACCCGGAGATTGCCGGTAACTTCCGCGATACCGCCGAAGGCGAGACGGGCCATGCGCACGGGCACCTCGACTATTTGAAAAAAGTGGCCGATCCTGCCACCGATAAGCCTTTCGGCGACACCGCGCTGAACCTCGAGTCCGCCGTACACGGCGAGACCCACGAATACACCGATATGTATCCTGGGATGGCCAGGACGGCTCGTGAAGAGGGGTTTGCGGAAATCGCGGATTGGTTTGAAACGCTGGCCAAGGCGGAGAAATCTCACGCCGGGCGTTTTGGCAATCTCCTAAAGACGATCAGCTAAGCGGAGCGCCGTTGGGTCACGGTAGAACCCCGCTAAGCTGAATCGACCAAGGAGACACTGAGGATAGAGTTGACTCGGCAGCAATGCCGGTCTTCTCGCCGTCGAACCTCAGTGTCTCCTTGGTGACGCGCGAAGAACAGAACGCGGCGTCACGAGTAGAAATCTGACACGAAGTGGAAACGGCCGACAAGAACATAGCATACAAACCATCCGATGGAATCTCATATGATCCAGCGGAAGAGAAATACTGGAACCCCGACGCCCTCCACAAGGAAATCGAGCGAACGTTCGAAATCTGCCACGGTTGCAGGCTCTGCTTCAAGTACTGCGATAGCTTTCCAACACTTTTTTCGGTTCTAGACAACAAATACGACGGGGACGTTCGGCGCGTCACAGGTAAAGAAACGGAATCCATAATGGATTCCTGCTTCCAGTGCAAGCTATGCGAAGTTCAATGCCCATATACCGAGCGAGAAGGCCATACGTTCCGGCTCGACTTCCCCAAAATAGTCCATCGCTATAAAGCTCAGCGTACTCGCCGAGAAGGTCTGGATTTTGGAGGCAAGATCCTGGCCGACCCCGATCTGGCCGGCGCCTTCGCGAGATCCAGCTTCGGAATGGCGAACGTAGCCAATCGCACGAGAATACATCGCATCTTCCTTGAAAAGGTTCTCGGCATCCACCGCGACAAGCTGCTCCCGGACTTTGCTTCCACAACCTTTGAAAAATGGGCTGCCAGAACCGAGAGGATCAAGCCGGAGCCGGGCGGTGAAGCAGTCCTCTTTCAAACTTGCTACGTTCAGAACAACGAGCCGCAAATCGGGCGAGACACGGTCGATGTGCTCGAGAAAAATAGCGTGGATGTGCGATGCGCCGCAGGTTTTGAATGCTGCGGCATGCCTGCGTGGGAGCGAGGAGACTTGGAATCGCTGCAAAAGCACGCGAAGGCGAATCTCCGAATACTGCAGCCTTTCGTAGATCGAGGAGCGAAGGTCCTCGCCATAAATCCCACCTGCTCGATGATGATTCGGCGTGAGTACCCAACGCTGGTCGATTCGGCCGATCGCGCCGCGGCGCAAGCCGTGGCCGCTGCCGTCATGGATCCCGGCGAGTTTCTCTGGTCGATTCGCAACGAGCCCCGATTCAACACCAATTTTCGCAGCACGCCAGGCTCTACCGTCTCATACCACGCGCCGTGTCATTTGCGAGCCCAGTTTGTAGGTTTCAAGGGGAGGGACCTGCTCAGAAAAATTCCCGGCGTCGTTCCCCGCACCGTGATGGACTGCTGCGGACACGACGGCACATACGCAATGACTCTCGACGGATTCGAGCCGTCAAAGCGAATCGGACAAAAAGCATTCGATGAGATGAAGGAGGCCGGCGGAGAAATCTGGGCTACCGACTGCCCGCTCGCGGCCATTCAGTTCAAACAACATGCAGGGGTTCATCCTTTGCATCCGATGTCTATTCTGGCGCGCGCGTACCGGGAGAATGGCTTTCCCCAGAAGGTCGAGCGCTGAACCTATTTGATCAAGGGCAGTAAACAAAGGGGTAATTTTCGAAATGAATCCCGTCGAACGCAGTGAAATAGTCGACTATATGACCTACGAGGAGACTCGTGACGCGTTTCGAGACAGAGTCATGGCCGCTAAAGCGATTCGCCGCGTACACGTCGGCGAATATCTGACCTTGCTCTTCGAGAATCATCTGACCGTTCGTTATCAGATTCAAGAGATGGTCAGAGCGGAGCGTATCGTAAAAGAGGCGGATATAGTTCACGAGCTGGAAACGTACAATGAGCTTCTTGGCGGAGAGGGACAGATAGGATGCACGCTGCTGATCGAGATTCCCGATAGCGCGGGACGTCCTCAGAAACTCAAAGAGTGGTGGGATCTTCCTGAGAAGCTTTATCTCGAGCTCGAGGACGGCGCTCGGGTCCGGGCGACTTTCGATGAACGCCAGCGCGGTGACGATCAACTGAGCTCGGTGCAGTACTTGAAATTCGACCCCAAAGGAAGAGTACCAGTCGCCGTCGGTTCCGATTTGCCCCAACTCGAAGTGCGCGTGATGCTGACCGGCGAGCAACGAAAAGCAATTGAGGAAGATTTGGCGTAGAGGTAAAAAGGCTTTCTTTATTCGCCCGGTGGAGCGAGCGCCTCCCGAAGGAGCACGCGCCTAATGAAGAGCGGAATTGAGCGCCGCTAGTCGGGGGTTTCGTTGGTCGAGCCCCGTTCTTCTTCAGATTCTCTTTTTTCCTCCAGCACAATTCGATAGGCCTCGCTCTTACTAATGCCTCGTGCATGAGCAGCTTGTTTCAGGGCCTGTTTGCGATCGAGGCCTTCGGCCACGAGCCTGTCAACGTGCGCGACAAGTGATTCGCCTTCAACAGCGGCGGCTGCTCCGGGAGCGGGCGGAGCGACAAGCAGAACGAATTCGCCTCGTTCGGTGAGTCTTGCGCCGGCTTCTGTGAGCTCCGACAGCGTACCTCGAATAAACTCCTCATGTATCTTCGTCAACTCTCTTGCTATTACAGCCCGGCGGTCTCCGAGGACCTCGAGCGCGTCGCGAATACTATCCGTGATTCGATGCGGGGCTTCGTAGAAAATGAGGACCGCCGGTATTTGCGCGAGTTCCAGAAGCTTCGCCCGGCGAGCAGTTCGTTTTGAGGGCAGAAATCCGACAAACATGAACTGATCGGCTTCCAATCCGGCGGCCGCCAGCGCTGCCGCGAGAGCTGAAGCACCGGGAACGGGAACTACATCGATTCCATGTTCTATCGCCTGACGGACGAGGGTGAATCCGGGATCGGATATCAGCGGGGTTCCCGCATCGCTCACTAGCGCGATATTTGATCCTGCGTCGAGTTTCTCAATCAACTCTCCGGATCGCTGCCGCTCATTGTGCTCATGATAGCTGATCAGCGGAGTGGAAATCTCATAGCGCGACAGCAGCTTTCTCGTGTGCCTGGTATCCTCGCAAGCTATGAGGTCGGATTCGCGAAGCACTCTCAACGCCCGCAGAGTGATATCCTCCAGGTTCCCGATGGGAGTCGCCACAATGTAAAGCGTACCTGCCGACATAGCATCCCGCGGAATCAGCGCCACAGATTAACCAAAGCTCGTTTACAATGTACAGGGATGAGATGCATCGGAGTGAAAGAGAATCATGTCAACGGAAAGGGATGAAACGCTCCAGAAACTGGTCAAGGCGCTCGGCGTAGGAAAGATCCGCCGGCACATCTTTCTGTGCTGCGATCAGACAAAGCCCAGATGTTCGGACAAAGAACGGAGCCTCGAATCGTGGGAATACCTGAAGCGCCGCCTGAAAGAGTTGAACCTCGCGGGCGAGGGTGGCGTCTATCGCACGAAGGCCAATTGTCTTCAGATCTGCGAACGCGGCCCGACGGCGGTAGTATATCCCGAAGGCGCATGGTACCACTCCTGCACGCCGGAGGCGCTTGAACGAATAATTCAGGAGCACCTGATCGGAGGCCGGCCGGTGGAGGATTATCTGATCACCATACGACCGCTTCCACCGGGCCCAAAATTGATCGAATAATCACCATCAATCGCTATGTTGATCGCGAGATTTGCGTAATACTACTCCGCGCTGGCATCATCTTAAGTGTAAGTCGGAAGCGTCCGAAATTGAGTCGTTGACATAAACAACCCCCTACTCTATAGTGTGCCGAGTTCATATCGGAACTCCACTTATTGTGGTCTCGATGATGTGCAGGAAATCATTGGATGCTTAAGCTCGAGAAACTCGAAATCAGCGGATTCAAGTCTTTTCCCGATAGAACAACCCTCCTGTTCGGTGAAGGCGTCACCGGAGTAGTCGGCCCAAATGGATGCGGCAAGAGCAATATCGCCGAAGCAATATCATGGGTGCTCGGCGAGCAGTCCGCCAAGAATCTTCGCGGCGGCAAGATGGAAGACGTCATCTTCAACGGCACGCGCGACCGCAATCCGATGGGCATGGCCGAAGTGCTGCTCACCCTTATCGCCGTAGCTGATATAACGGTTAACGATACCAATGAGGCTTCCGTAGACGACGAAACTCGCTATCTGGATGCGATCCAAAACGCGGAACGAGCTTCAGAAGCCGCACGCACGCTCGTCGACGAACACAATGCATCAGAAGAAGCGTCCGCGAAGATCGATGAAGAAGGCTCCGCGAATCCTATAGAAGTTGATCAGGCTGTTGAATCGGCCGCGCCGGATGCCGCCGGGTCAGAAAGCGAGCTTTCCACCTCCAACGCCGCTGTTAGCGAAGAAGCAAGTTTGAACACGGGCGTCGCCGATCAAACTCCCGTGGAAAATAGGTCAGCCGAGGTTCGGGAAACCGGAGGTAATGCCGAACTCACCGTCGAAGCGAGCCAGGAAGCGTCGGTGGATTCCGTGGGCAGCGAGCCTGAATCCGAATCGACCGCTACGACGGCTCCGCGCCGTCCTTCTAGGCCGGCTTCACGCAAGCGGGTTGCGGTTTCAGCGGGAGAACGGGTTACCGTTGGACGCAGACTTTATCGGACGGGCGACAGCGACTACCTCATGAATGGCCGCCAGTGCCTATTACGAGACGTACAGGATCTGTTTGCCGGCACCGGGCTGGGCGGCGCTCATTACGCGATCGTCGAACAGGGCCGCATCGGCCAGATACTCTCATCAAAGCCGCTTGACCGTCGAGGACTCATTGAAGAAGCGGCCGGCATCACCAAATTCAAGTCTCGCAAAAGAGCCGCCGAGCTGAAGCTCGAATCCGCGAAGGGCAATCTAACTCGGCTGAACGACATCATCAGCGAAGTCGAACGCCAGGTTAATAGCTTGAAGCGGCAGGCGCAGAAGGCGCGGCGATATCGACGATTGCGCGATGAGATGCGCTCGCTTCAGAAAGTCGCGTTCACGGAGGAATATTATCGGCTGACTGGAGCGGCTGAGCGCATAGCAGCGGAATTCGAGGCGGCTGACGTATTCCAAAAAGAAATTGATTCTCAGGTTCGCGAGCGCGAATCCGAACACAGGATTTCATCTTCAGCCGCCCGCGCCTGTGAAGACGCGCTCTCTCAACTTAGAGAGCGTGCATCCGCCATCGACGTGGAGACTGAACGCGCCAGGAGCCGTGCGGCCCTGGAAGAGAAGCAGCTCTCAGATCTTACGGCGCGGCTCGAAGAACTGGAGCGGGAACAAGAGGCGTTCGCCGAGCGCCTGTCGTTAGCCGATGAAGAGGTGCTTACCCGCACCACTGCCCTTCGCGCACTTGAGGCTCAATTGATCGGCGAACGCGCCGAACTCATCGGACATGAGGCGGATTTTCAAAGAAGACTATCTGAGCTGAGGGACACGGAAACCGCCATCGAACAGATCAGGCAGCAGCTTTTGGTTGAGATTGGAAACACCGAGCGGCTTCGTAATCTCGCCATCAGCGCCGAAGAGGAGATGGCCAGGCTTGACCGTAGAAGAGAAACCTTGCTTGGCGACATGAGAGCGGCCATCTCGCGCAGAGCCGACGGCATTACCGCGCTGACCGATCTTGAAGACGAACTGCAGCGAGTCGTCTTAAACGTATCGTCGCTGCGGGTCCGATTGAACGAAAAGGCCTTCTCTCTTGATGAAGTCCGAAGCACGGCAAAGGGCGTGAATGCCAACCTCGCGCAAGTGCAATCGGAGCGGCGCGAGATCGAACACAGGCTGGCTTCGCTGGAGGATCTTGATCGTCACCGCGCCTATTATACGGATGCAGTTCAACAGATACTATCGCCCGAGCAGGCTGCTCGATTCAACGCTATGGGCACTCTCGCCGATTATGTTGAAGTTGAGCCGCAATACGAACGATTGATTGAGAGCCTCTTTTCGCGCGAGCTTCAGAGCGTGATCGTTCCGACGATCGACGACGCGCTTGCGGGCGTTGAGTACCTGAAGGCCGAGGGGCTGGGTCGAGGCGCGTTTTTGGTGGTTGGGCTTCATGGCGGCGAAGATTCCGATGACCGTGAGACGGATCAGAATATTGACGATCTATTCTTAAACAATGATTCCGGTGAAGAGCCCTCGGACAGCTTTTTGAGCGAGCCCTTCGCGGCAGGGCTTAATTCACAGCCATGGCCTCCCGAGCGTGACAACAGAGCCCCTCGGTTTGAGCTCGAGGTTCTTCGAGCCATCGACCTTATAAAAATCAGGCCCGAGTTCAGGGCGGCAGTAGAAAAAGCGTTTCCCGATAAGTGCGCCGCCAGCGTCGCCCCGGATCTGGAGGCGGCGCTGCAACTCTCAATTGAGACCGGCTGGCGGATATATGTCACGCATCAGGGTGAGCAGGTAGTAAATGGGAGGTTGATAGTCTCGGGGGCCGGAGAGCAGGGCACTTCTTTGTTGGCTCTCAAGCGTGAGATACGCAGGCTGCGCGAAGAGGCCGTCCCGAAAAGAGCCGAAGAAGAACGGCTCAACGAGCAGACTCAAATATTAGGGGAGCAGTCCGAATCGCTCGGGGCCGCGGTCGCGGCAATTGACGCCGAGCTTCGATCGGCGGAGAGAGAAGCCGCCTCTCTTGAATCGACCGCCACGGGTCTCGGTCGCGAGTTGGCTCGCTCTCACCAGCAGGTCTGCTCTCTTGAAAACGAGCAGATACAGATCGCGACGGAGATTTCAGAAAACGCGGCGCGACGAGTAGATCTGGATCGTAGGCACGCTGACGCCGTTTCAAGCCGCGATCAGATGCAGGCGGCCTTGAATGAGGCTCAGGAAGCCTATTCTGAAATGCGCGCCGGATTTGAGCGCTTCGCCGAGGAGCTTTCAACGTTCCGTGTAACCGTTGCCGCCAGAGGCGAGCGGCTTCAGGCGCAGCAAAGTGAGCTTAAGCGAATCGAGAGCGAAGCCGAAGATCTAAGATCCCGATTGAATCGCAACCGCGTCGAGCACTATGAAGATCAGGGCCGAATAGAGCAGCTCACCGCATCGCTGGCTGCGTGCAAAGGGACGCTTGAAGAGCTTGAGATTGCGCGTTCGGGACTTGCCGTCGAAATTACGTCGGCTGCCGAGGAACTGGCCGCGGCGCGCGGCCGAACGGACGAACTAGAACTCCTGCTGGCGGAATTACGGCAAGCCGCGTCTTCGGCTCAGGAGCGGCGCGGCCAGATCGAGGTCGACCGAGCGCGAGTTCAATCCGAAGCGCAGCATCTCGCGCGAACCTGCCAATCCGAGCTCGCGATGCCGCTTGAAGACGTCGTGACGAGCGTCGAGCTGGAGCGCTCCGCGATAGAGATCGAGCAGCCGGGAGCCGAAAATCAAGTGCAGGCCCAGGCGGAGGGGGACACGGTTCACGTAGACCAGACTGATGACCCAAATGAATCAATCAGGGAAACGCCGTGTCCCCCTGCGCCAGCGCCTCGATCATCGACGATAGACCTGGAGGCCGTCCACTCGCGACTGGACGAGCTTCGCGCGAAACTCGACGACCTCGGGCCGGTCAATATGATGGCTCTCGAGGAGCTCGAAGAGGCGGATCAGCGCTACAAATTTCTTTCCACTCAGCGCCGCGATATTCTCGATTCGATTCTTCAAACCGAAGAAGCCCTTTCCGAGATTCGCCGCCGATCGCAGGAGCGATTCCGCCACGCGTTCATCAGCATAAATGAGAATTTCCAGCGCACTTTTATCGAGCTGTTCGGCGGAGGGCGCGGCGAGATGATTCTCATAGACGAGGAGGAAGTGCTAGAATCCGGGATCGACCTCATAGCGCAGCCGCCGGGCAAACGCCTGCAGAACGTGCTGTTGTTGAGCGGGGGCGAGAAGGCGATGACCGCCATCGCGTTGGTTATCGCGATTTTTCAATACAGGCCGTCCCCGTTTTGCGTGCTCGATGAGGTTGATGCGCCCCTGGATGAAATGAACGTGGGCCGCTTCTCCGAAAAGGTGCGCGAAATGAGCAGTGAAACTCAGTTTCTCGTGATCACACACAACAAGCGAACGATGGAAGCCGCCAGGGCGCTTTATGGTGTGACCATGGAGCAACCCGGAGTTTCCAAACTCGTCTCAGTCAGATTCGAATAGCAGGCCCGCCGCGGTATTCAAGTTGGCGAAAAAAGAATATAGAGAGTCGTTCCGTGCGTTCAGCGTGTCGCTGGCCCTTCTAATTCAACTAAGTCCCATTCTTGCGCGGGAACAACAACATCCACGAAAATTTCGCCTTCTTAAGCTGTCCGAACAATCGGCCAAAGAGCCCACTCCCGCGCCCCGCGAGGCTCCGGGCTATAGCTTCAAATTCGAAAATCCGCGATTCTATATCCCGCTAATAACGATTGACCTCGATTCTTACGGCGCGGGCGAGCTCAAGTTCAGGCGTGGGGAGTCCGATGACGTTATCGCGGTAGCAGTCAAGCTGCAGGCCTCCACGCTCGCGCGAATCGGATGGCTCATGGATAATGTGAAGTTCCTGGAGTCTGATGCTGAGTACCAGGGCAAGAAGGACTTCTCTCATCTTGGATGGATTTCGATCGGCGCCCGACAGGGCGGGCGTGAGCGGACCGTCCGCTTCAACTGGACTACAAATCCGGCGATTTACGAATTGAGCGAGGTATTTCGCGGTATCTCGACGCAGGAGATCGATCTATTCGACATAGAACTCGCCCGCCAGCATCAACCGCTGGATCTGCCCCAACGACTGGAAATCCTGGAAAACGATCTGAAGCTTGAAAGGGTCACCGAACCTTCGCGATTGTTGACACCGCTTGGCGAAATCGTCAATGATGACACGGTGCCGCTGATAGCGCGCAACGTGGCCAGGCGAATAACGAAAAATATCGAGAAGGGGCAGTACAAAACTCCGATTAAAGCCGCACGCTAGAGAACTATATTGCGGCTGTCCGGCGACCTTCTCGGAAGCGCATATGCTGGTACCGCCAGGAAAACCCGTATACGAGAATTTAGCAACCAGCTATGTATTGCTGGACGCATTGATCAGCGACCTTTGCGAAGGCGGGTTCTCGGGCATTGTCGAGGTGGTGCTTCGCGGCGCCGATGGCCACGTGATCATCAATCAGGGCAAAGTAGCGGGGTCCTTCGATGGGAGCGGGAGCAAGCAAGAAGCTACCACCGTTTCAGATCTTGCCGCCCGCGCTCGCGCCGAGCGAGGCCGAATCTCGGTTTACGGATGCTCGATAGAAACCGCTGAAGCCCTCTCGGGATGCGCCAACGCTGAGCCGCTGTATACCCGACTGAGCACCGAGTTCGCCGACATAGAACGAATGATTTCAAAGCTCGGACGCGAGCGCGATCGCGAATGGTTCATTGAAATCTATGCCGAGGGCGCTCAGACCGGCCTCGTACACATAAAGGACGGGAGCCTCTGGGCGTTCAGCTCCCGAGCCGAAGGCGACTCACAAGCCATCGTCAAAGATCTAATAGCTGAATGCAATTCAGCCGGCGGTATTTTTGATGTTTACTTTCGGCGGCCGCTCATCGATGCTTCACAAAACAGCGCGGAGGAAGCCGGGATTACCACCGGTGAGCAGACACTGGACTTCGCGCCAGCGGAGCCGTCTACCGCCGATCTTCATGATGAAGCCGATTTCACCAAGGAACCTGCGCATTCACAGCCTCAAAATGGCGATGAAAGCCATCGCAATGTACCCATCTCCAGTGTTTCGGAATCGACCAGCCTTCCGGAAACTCCCATAGAATTGCCTGACCTGGTTTCATTGGCGATTAAGGCCGAGAGCATTGCGATCTCACCGGATAACGGCGCGCGAGCCGACCGGAAACGGGATACCGGCGATGCTCTGTCGATGGCTACGATCAAGCAGTTGCTTGGCGAGATAGCCGGCGCAATTGAAAAAAGCGTGCGAGCCGTCGAGCCGAGGGACACCTTTGCGATGTATCTGCGGGCCGGGCAGTTGAAAATTGCGGATCGCTATCCTTTTCTTGATCCCTTTGGCGCTGAGTTCGAATACATGACGGGCGAGATCGCTTTTGTCGGTAGGGCCACTCCAACGGAGTTCATCGACGGTATGACGGAAGCTTTGCGGCTTGCGATGAATAGCATTACCGACACCAGCAGTCAGCCTTCCCGTCTTCGCGCTCGCGTGTCGGACGATTTACATAATCTGCTGGAAAGCAGAAAAGACGAATTCGAACCGTTCGGTCTTGATCATGCAATTGAATGGATACTGAGGTGAGCCGCGAGAATCCCGTCAGAGTCGGATTGATTGGAGGAACCGGGCCCGAGGGTCGAGGACTGGCCCTGCGCTGGGCTATGGCCGGCGCGCGCGTAACCGTCGGATCTCGGCTCGTCGATCGTGCGCAGGTAACCGCCGCGGAGTTGAATCGCATCCTGGGCGAAGACCGAATAGTTCCGGGCGGAAACCACACCGCGATTTCGGAATCAGAGATCGTGCTGTTGACCGTTCCCTTCAATCACGCGGCTTCGACTCTGGAGGCTCACGCCGGCGACTTCGACGAGAACTCAATCCTGATCGACACGACAGTGCCCGTCACATTTGAAGCGGGCCGAGCGCGATACGTCGAATTGCCGGAGGGTTCGGCAAGCGAGCACCTCCGCAAGCGCCTTCCCGAAGCGATCCCGCTCGTAGCAGCCTTCAAGACGATTCCCGCGCATCTTTTAGAAGATCCGAATGAGCCTCTGGATTGCGACGACTTCGTCGCCGGCGACTCGGGAGATGCGAAGAAGCGAGTCATTGAAGCAATGTCCACTATGTCGGGACTCAGGCCCATCGACGCCGGCGCGCTCGAGAGCGCCCGGACGATTGAACGCATGACGGTACTTGCGATTGGCATCAATCGCCGCAACAAGATCAAGACCGCGCGCTTTCGCGTAGCGGGGCTGTGACCATGAAGGTAACCGCGCTAGCAGGCGGGGTGGGCGCCGCAAAATTCCTGCAAGGCCTCGCCCTCGTGATTCCTCCCGAGAACATAACAATTATTTCGAACACCGGGGACGACATAGAACTTTACGGCCTTCGAATTTGTCCGGATATTGACACCGTTATTTACACGCTGGCCGGCTATTCGGATGAAGTGAAGGGCTGGGGTCTGAAGAATGACTCGTTTGAATGCCTGAGTTGGTTATCTCGCTATGGTGAAAGCCCCTGGTTCAATCTCGGTGACCGCGATCTTGCCACTCATATCTACAGGACGGAATTGCTGCGAACCGGCTGTTCCTTAAGCGAGGCAACGGATCGAATTCGCGAGTCGCTCGGCGTCAGGTCTCGCGTTCTCCCTATGACCGACTACTATACTCCGACGTGGATTACGACGGATGAAGGAGAGATGCATTTTCAGGAATACTTCGTGCGAAGGAAATGTGAGCCGCGGGTTGCAGCTATTCGCTTCGCAAACATCGAGTCGGCGCGACCTGCCGCTGGAGTTGAAGCCGCGATCCTTAACGCCGATTTGATCGTAATCTGTCCCAGCAATCCGTTCATCAGCATCGGGCCCATTATGGCTGTTCCCGGTGTGACGGACGCGCTGAAACAGACTTCAGGAGCCAAGATCGCGATAAGCCCGATCGTGGGCGGTAAAGCGCTCAAAGGTCCGGCGGCCGGTATGCTTCGCGATTTGGGCCACGAAGTGTCAGCCTGGGGAGTGGCGCGAATCTATCGCGACTTTCTGAACCTATTCGTGCTCGACAACCGAGATGAAGCGGACAAAGCGCGTGTTGAAGCGCTCGGAGTACGGGTAGTCACGACCGATACGGTGATGAACACCCTTGATGACAAGCGTCGTCTCGCCGATTTTGTGATGAATCTCGTCACGGAGTGGAATGGAGCCCGCCTGCAGCGTGCCTGACGTATGAAGGCGCTTTTAATCCCAGTCAAAGATCCGTCTCGCGGGAAGACCCGCCTCGCGACCATCTTATCCGAAGAAGAAAGGAGACTGCTGGCATGGGCAATGCTTCTGGACGTGAGCAACGCAGCGGCTCAGGTCAAATCGTGCGAAGGTATCTTCGTCGTTTCGAGCTATGAGCCTGCGCTTAGCCATGCCCGCTCTCTTGACTTTGATGTGATAGAGGAGAAAGCCCAACAGTCCGAGAGTCAGTCCGTTGACGCGGCGTCCCTGTCGCTGGCTGGGCGCGGCTTCAAGACGGTGATGAGGCTGCCGGCCGATCTTCCGCTGGTTCGCTCGGAAGATATTGAAGATCTACTTGCCGTCAAACTTGCTCCGCCAGCGGCTTTGATGGTTCCGTCCCGCGAAGGCACGGGCACAAATGCGATTTTAAGAACGCCCCCGGTTGTATTTCCTTCAAGATTTGGGCCGAATTCGCTTTCGCTTCATATTAGTGAAGCAGAGCGTGCGGGAGCGCGCTGCGTTTTGGAATACAATCCGCGAATCGCGCTGGATATAGACGAGCCATGCGATCTCGTGGAGTTTATCAGCTATCGAGTCGATACTCACACGCTCGACTCGCTCCACTCGATGGGAGCGGCGGCGCGTTTGAAGAGTGTTGAAGAGAAAGCCGGAGTATAGATGGGCGATGGAATTTCAATACTTCCGGTTGAAGGGGTTCCGGAGGTTAAACCGGGTGACGATCTATCGTTGACGCTGATTTCAGCGATTCGCGGAGGTGGTCGGTCGCTCAACCCTAAAGACGTTCTTGTAGTAGCTCAAAAGATTGTATCAAAGGCGGAAGGCCGCCTTGTTCGGCTCGACGATGTTCGGCCTTCTCTAACCGCTCGAAGATGGGCCGAGGCATTCGGTAAGGATCCAAGGATGGTTGAAGTTGCTCTCTCCGAATCGAAGCGCGTCGTAAGAATGGAACGAGGCGTCCTGATTCTGGAGACGCGGCATGGATTTGTCTGCGCGAACGCTGGGGTCGATCACTCGAACGTAGCTGAGGGCGTTGTGAGCCTCCTACCTGAGGATCCGGATGGATCGGCTTACACAATTCGGTTAGCGCTGGAGAAGGAGTTCTCAGTAAGTCTGGCGGTTATTATCTCGGACACATTCGGACGCCCATGGCGCGAAGGTCTGGTCAATGTAGCTATCGGCGTCTCGGGAATGGCTCCCGTGGCTGATTATCGCGGGAGCCGGGACTGGATGGGAGCTCAGTTGCGAGTGACTACGATGGCTGTAGCGGACGAGGTTGCCTCGTCAGCGGAACTGGTTATGGGCAAGGATCAAGGCATTCCAGCCGCTATTGTGCGTGGAGTCGATTTTGCCGAAGAAGGATCCAATCAACTGAAGTTGACCCGCCCTCCGGAATTGGATTTATTCAGATGAAGGACACCGCCGCACGTTGCGGCCTTCTTTAGCGCCGCCTCACAACATCATCCCATCGAAGTCGTGTGATCGGGTCTGATCTTGTAAAGCACTCTTACCTCGTCCGGCCTGCGCCATGGATATCGATCCTTGCCCAGGTACTTCTGCGCCATCTTATCGATGTGCTCGTCACCGCCTTCTTCGGTGATGTCTACGACCTCGCCTCGAATCTCGAGGTAACGGTAAGGATTGTCAGGGTCCAGGAGCGAAAGCGCGACTCGGGAGTTGCGCTTCATGTTCTTGTCTTTGCGGCGTCCACGCGCCGAGTTGATTATGATATGAGTTCCGTCATAGTCGCACCAGACCGGCGTCGACTGAGGCGATCCATCCGGCATTAAAGTACATAGATGCGCGAACGATTTCTTTTCGAGTATATCTCGATACTTTTCCGGTATTCCCGCCATTATTTACCTCCATCGAATCGGGTTTCATTTGCCGGCCAGCCATATTAAAGATGCCAGCCATATAGCGAAGGCGAAACATGTGAGAACGACGCTTCCGCAGATCGTCACTTCGGCGGCTCGAAGAATCCGCGTTCCGACTAGCTGCGGATGTCTCCTCTCGATTGAGAGAATCAGATTAGTACTGAAGTACGAGAGTCCAAACCATGCCACAACCGCTACTGCCAATCCTGTTATAGATGCGATAAGTAACACTATATTTCTCCGAATCCGGCATCAGGGCTTGCCCAGCAGTCTCAGTTGACGCGGTGTAAGGAGCCAGCTCAGGGTCCCGCGAACCGAGGGAACCGTCTCGATCACATTTATACAGCACGTGCTCCCCTTCTTTAGAGGTAGGGACATCCTGCTATCTCCCCAGACTAGCGTGGATACGAGCGCCCCGAGGTCGGGCTGGTGTCCAACCAGCGCGATGGCTTCGGCTCCGTTGTGACGCTTAACTTCCGCGAGCAGCTCGGTGAACGATGCGCCAGGAGCCAGATTGAGGGTTTGAACGATGTGTGTTCCGTCGTAACCCAGCGTGTCCGCCACTATTTCCGCCGTTTCAATCGCGCGAATGAGCGGACTGCTGAACATCAAATCAAGTTGGATGCCCAGTCGTCGAAGCCCGCGCGCGGCTTCCGTCATAAGCTCTCGGCCTTGAGTAGTCAGCTTTCTCTTTTCGTCCGTGAAATCATTCTTTGAGCCAATTGGTTGCGCGATGGCATGCCGGATAATGTAGAGATCCATAAGGCGTATTCATTACTGAAGTGGAAAGAGAATTATACTGAACGAGTCGGATTGAGTCTACGCAACACACGCGCTGGGGTGTTTAACCGTTTTGGGGAGAGATGGAGTGAAGTAAATAGGGTTCGGAAGTGACAGAGAGGAGTTGTGTGTGGGAAATGTATTGGTAGATGTGCTTGGGGTAGAGCCTGGACGGATCAGCGGATCGCTGGCGCGGCTTTTAGGGTTGCTGGCGGTAGTAGCGCCCTATCAATTGGCGGCAGAGTTGGCATGGCTATTGTTGGGAGTGAAGATTAGCGCGATGGGGGTGTGGCGACTATCGCAGCGATTAGGAGAAGCAGCGGCACAACATAGTGAACAGATGAGCCGGTATCACAGTGACAGCCGGAGCGAGGTGTCTGCTGATGATGCAGCACCGGCAGTAGTGTTGACAGGGTTTGATGGGTGCGCGCTGGGGATGCAGGTGCGGACAAAACGGCGGCCAACAAGAAGGGTGCGGGGCTGGCTCACACCGTAGCCTCAGCCCTCGGCGAAGATCAATGAAGCCCTCTCAAGGCTTTGCCAAATACTCTCAGCCAGGATTCTTCGGAGAGCTTCGGTCTTCGAGCCCAGCTTCTGCCTTCGGCTGATGGAAGAAAGGCCCAGGTTAACCGGGCGGTATGGTAGACTAAGCACGAACGCTTTGATTGGAGTGGGGCATGAATTTCATCGTCGAGACTGAGCAGGAAGATGACGGACGCTGGCTAGCCGAAGTGCTCGAACTTCCAGGCGTACTGGCTTACGGCGATACGCCGGAACAAGCTAGGGCAAAGGCGCAAGCCTTAGCGCTTCGTGTGGTAGCAGAACGGCTGGAACACGGAGAGCTAGCGCCAGACTTGGTGAGCGTTTCATTTGCCGCAGCATGAGTCAATGGCCAACAACCAAAGCCAAGCGCGTGCTTGCGGCACTGCTTCGGATTGGATGGACTATTAAACGCCAGTCAGGTTCCCATCGCACTTTGTCCAGGCAAGGCTGGGCTGACGTAGTCTTCGCATTTCACGACAACGAGGAAATCGGCCCTCGAATGTTGGCGCGCATAGCCAAGAAAACAGGGTTGGGACGAGACGATTTGTAGGCTACGAGCGCCCCAGCATAACAAGGGTTCTCTAGGATTTGAAGTACCCGATGACCTGTGGGTGCTTAACCGCTTGATGGAAGATTGTTTTAGCTGCTGAGTGGATGGGGGGTAGCGCTTCATCTGAACAAAGAGGTTTTAAGAAACTCAAACCGAGAGATCGCAGGTGAATCACATATGTGATTTGTTCTTTTTTCGGCGTTGAACCGAGTGAAGTATGCTTCAGAGCCATTCGGCGTGAAGGTAAGTCCAAACTCGCTTCCCGTAGAAACGACACCCGGCGCGAAAACCACCGGTGCTGAGCTGTTCCCGGTGCTCGCGCCGCTCTGAATCCCAAATCCCGGCGAGAGAGAGATAAAAAGAAAAAAAGCGGCGGCGAGTCCTGAGAGCACGCCGCCGCCGCGAAGGCCAAAATGCATAGAGTCCTTACTTCGTACTATTCATATCTAAGCGCAGTCATAGGATCGACTCGACTCGCGCGCCAAGCGGGCAAGTAGCACGCCAGCAGCGCTACGAGAATCAACAGAATGGTTACGGCCCCGAAAGTAAGCGGATCCGAAGCCTGTACTCCATACAGCATACTGTCCATTAATCGGGTCAGGACGAGCGAGGCGATCAGACCTATGACTATTCCGAGTCCGGTAAGCAGCGCCCCTTGTCCAACAATCATTCCTACTACGGTGCTGCGCTGAGCGCCCAGAGCCAGTCTAATCCCGATCTCCGGGGTTCGCTGAACTACGTTGAACGAGATCACGCTGTACATACCAAGACAGGCGAGCAACAGCGCTGTCCCGCCAAATGCAGCCAGCAGCAACATCGAGAATCGGGGTTTGGCTATTGAATCGTCCACGAGAGTTGTCAGCGTAGTCACCTTGGCGATAGGCAAGTCGGAATCGATTCCATGTAATGCCTCCCTCACGCTTCCAATAATCGACGCCGGCTCGCCGCGAGTGCGCACGACCGCATGCATGATGAGCATTGAAGGATATGGCTTCTGCGTATACGGCACGTACATCTCTGGACCCGGCGACTCCCGCGGAGACAGATGTTTTACGTCGGCGACTACTCCGATGATTTTCATCAGCGGAAAGCGAGGGCTTCCCAGGCCGACCTGTTTGTCTATCGCATCTTCGCCCGGCCAATACTGCTCAGCCATCGCTTTATTCACAATGACAACCGGAATCGAATCGGCGGAGTCGCCTTCATCAAAGTCGCGGCCTCGTAACACAGGTGTGCTGACAGCCGCAAAATAGCCTGGGGACGCTATAGTGTAGTTGGCGAATGGCCGCTTCCCATCCTCGTTTGTCGGGGGTCGCCCTGGAATCCGAATGACGCTGCCTTCAGTCGCGCCTCCCATCGGTACGGCGTATGCAATGCCAGCGGATTGTACTCCCGGCAAAGACTGCCACGACTGGAGAGCCCGATGATAGAGCCCCGCTATGCTGCCCGCATCCTTATACTTGTTCTGCGGCAGTGAAACCTCGAAAGTAAGCACCTGGGCGGCATTGAAACCCGCGTCGGTGTTCAGCAGTCTCACGAATGTGCGGAATAACAGGCCCGCCGCTACGACCAGAACCAGCGCCATTGCAACCTCGAGCACCAGCAGAACTTTGCGCGATCGCTGACCGCTCGCGCTGTTGCTGAGCCGCTGATTGCCTTCTTTCAGCGAGTCGGCGAGATTCAAACGGCTCACACCGATTATAGGCACCAGTCCAATGAAAGCCGCCGTAACGAAGGTGATCAGAACGGCAAAGGACGACACCCAGAAATCGAGCGTGACCTCTTGAAGCCTTGGGATGCTGGAGGGGCCCAGTACCTTCACGAAATGGATTCCGGCCTGGGCGATGAATATACCTACAATGCCGCCCGAGATAGCCAGCAGCAGGCTCTCTGCTACGAGTTGCCGCGCGAGCCGGCCGCTCCCGGCTCCAAGCGCCGCCCGCACGGTAAGCTCGCGGGTTCGGCCCAGAGATCGTGCAAGGAGCAAGTTGGCTACGTTCGAGCACGCTATAAGCAACACGACTCCGACCGCACCCAGCATCAAAATCAGAGGAAACCGCGTGTCTCCGGCCACCTGTCGCGATAGCGGCGTTACGCGAGCGTTGAACATGCCCTTCGCCTGCGGAAACTGCTGCTCCTGAGGCTCAACAAGCCTATCCATCTCCTGCTGTGCCTGTTCGATGGTAAGATTCGGAGCGAGCCTGCCTATGATCGCGAGATCGGATGGAGCGTTTGGCGGCGGCGCCTCGGGGAGCGCAAGAGGCGTCCACAATTGTGTTTCGCGAGGGAAGTTGAAGTTGTCCGGCATCTCCTCGCCATGAGGGAACACAAACTCCGGCGGCATTACGCCGACAATTGTATAGGGCGCGCCGTTCAGATCAACGGTCCGGCCGCGAATCTCCTCGCCGCCGAATCGCTCTTGCCATAGACGATATCCGAGCACTACGACGTGCTCGTTGCCGGGTTTATCCTCGTCCGGCTCGAAGGTGCGCCCCAGAACCGGAGACACTCCGAGCGCCGGAAAGAACCCGGCGGACACGCGGAGCCCTTCTAGCAAAGCCGGGTCCCCTACTCCCGTAAGATTGAATGAATCGCCTTTGAACGCGCCTAGATCCTGGAATGTCTTTGATTCGCGGAGCAAGATCTTGAAGCTTACCTGGTGCCACGGAAGCTCGTTGTAACCGACCTTCAGATGTGGAGGCGTCTGCCGCCACGGAATCGCGATTCTCTCGAAGTCGGTATACGGCAGGGGCTTAATTAGAATCGCATTGACCACGCTGAATACCGCCGCGCTCGCGCCGATTCCGAGGCCGAGCGTAACAATAGACAGTAACGTCGCTCCGGGAGTCTTCATATGTATACGGACCCCAAACTTTAGGTCTTGCAGCAGTGTGCGCATATTTACCCCTCCGGGTTCTGACTGATTGTAGTTGCGGTGAGGGACTACGTAGGGATGTCCTCGTTATCACATGCACGGCGACGAACTGTCAAACCGTCCGCCGCTCAAATCAGACAATGCGATAAACGATAAGTTCGGAATGCGCTGAAACAACGACGCAGAGTTTCTACGCATATGCTCTCCGAACCCAATTGATCCCCTCTTCAGCTATCTGAGCTTCGTTGCTTTTGTTTTAACGAGGGCTGCTTGTCGTACTTCATTGCTAAGTCTCCGGTCAGGAACCCATGCCCTGTCCTGCGTGAGATCTTTCCCGTACGCTATCGAGCAGCGTCTGGAGGGCGAGTTTGTCCTGCTCGATTTGTGTCATATGCATCGCCGCCTCAATATCCTCTTCAGCCGGATGGTAACGGCCAAGATCAGCGAGAACGACAGAACGATTGTGATAAAGATCAGCATTATCAGGCTTGAGCTTTATAGCCGTATTCAAATCGATAAGAGACGCCTCCAACTCCCCTGCTTCGTAATAGAGCACGCCGCGGCTTGCAACCGCTTCCCACTGAGTTGAATCTTGGGTAAACGCAGCCGTGTAGTCAGCGATGGCCGCGTCCCGGTTTCCAAGCTCTTCGTTCGCCTTTCCGCGCCCAAGTAGAGCCAGCAGATGATTCGGCTGAAGATCCAGCGCTCGAGAATAGGTTTCGATGGCTTCGCTCATTCGTCCCATTCGGCGACAACACTGGCCGATGTTCGCAAACACTTCGAAATAAGGAGGGCTCAGTTCAACGGCTCGAAGATAGTCCTCTAATGCCTCCTGCAGCCTGCCTAGCCTGAGCAATGTATTCCCGCGTTCGTTGTAATACTCGGAGTAATTTGGATCCATTTCGATGGTCGAGGAGTAGTACTTGACCGCTTCTTCGTTCGCTCCGATCGCGAAATAGACCTGCGCGATGTTGTAGAGAAGAATAGACCGGTAAAGTCGATGCTCGTCGGGCGCGAGGTGCTGGTTTAAACGGACAATGCCGGTTCGGCAAAGCTCGATCGCATCTTCGAAACGGCCCTGAAAGTTACGAATCATCGCAAGACCGTTGCGATTGAAGACGTATTGAAAGTGATACTTGCCATTCTCCAGATTAGCTGATTCGATGGCTTCCAAAGCCAGGTTGAGGTACTCTTCTCCGCGATTCAAATCGCGCGGCTTTGAGAATCGCGCATACAACATCGCCACCAGATGGAAGAGGTAAGCTCTGCGCGCGTAGTTATCGCCCGCAAGCCTCATCCCCTCGCCCTTGGCCAGCGCAAAACTCGCTTCTACATTCTGAAGGCCAATGTGACTCGTCAGCAGTTTGAGCAATATCTTCCATTGGAATTGCACATCGTCAGGCGCATACTCCCGCGCCGTCTCAAGAAGACCTCTTCCGTATCCAAGAGCGTCCTGATAGAGACCCTGCGTGTCGTAAGTTTCAAGCGCGAAGAATCTGGGCTTAAGCAGCTTGTCGGGCCTTTCCGCGAGCGACCAGAGCCTTATCAGCTCCTGAAGATGAATCTGCATCTCCAGTCGATCGTCACCGATTTTTTCTTCAAGCTCGATCGCAAGCGCCTCAGCTTCTGCCTTGCCTATTACTGATTTCGTTTCTAGCGGTGTATCGATGTCTCTCAACTTTGTTGTGACAACGGAGTTGAAGGAGGAGCGCTGAGCATTTCCGCTTCCAGGCTCCACCATTGCCAAAAGGAAGAGGTGCAATTTTCCGGCTCCGCGGCGCATGAGTTCCGCGAAAAAGCACCTGCTCATTGCTCCGGCAAGATCAAACTCATCGCAACCGATCAACCACTGCGACTCGGGTTCGGTTGCAACCTTCCAGGCATCGAGCAAGTCGATCAAGCCATGCACTACGCGAAACGCGCGATCCGCCGGATAATTTCGAGTGCGCTCTTCGGGAGAAGCCAGATCGGTGAGATTCGGATTGCGTACCGTCAGAGTGCGTTTGAGCTCCGGTATGATGCAAACAAGCTCGAATGAGTGCCGCTCGATAAGATCAGGACGAAGCTTCTGAATCGCGGGAAGCAGCTCCGCGAACAAAGCGCTGACTCCACCCCAGGGTCCGCCCGAGTCGAAGTCGCACGAGAGACAGAAGCCGCGCGACTGAGGAGCCGAGCGCGCCTCAAGGAACTGCTCTAACCAGCGATGTCTTGCCAATCCCGACGGCACCTCGACGATCAGTGTTTGCGGCGAAGATTCGGCTGCAAATTTATCCAACAAGAGCAGAGTTGTAACGGCCATCTTTAGATCCTCACGCGCTTGACGAGTCCGCTCATCCAAAACATCAGACCCAGACTCGTCGGTATGATGAAATAAGCGGCGGCCACAAGCGCGTCGATAAAGTCCGATGGATTGGAACTAAAACCGACCTTAAAAGAGAGTGAGAGATTTCGGAGGTAGAGGATCGCAAGCGGTATGGTAACCGCGAACAACAAAAAAACCGCGAAGAGCCGTCCTCCAAGCCATAACACCGAATACGCGCGGATCACTCGGCGTTCAGCGAGCGGTATCGCGGATTGATCCACCGGCCTCACGAAAGAAAAAATCCGCGACAGTTGATTGCGCAGGAATCCTTCCGTGTCTTTGAGCAGGTTTCTGCAGTTGAACAGGCTCGCAATCACGAAGTAGAAGTCCGTGCGAACAAAAAGGAAGCACTGCCAGACAATGCGCATCAGATACGTGAAAGCCATCCCTCGAGCCAGCCGCGCCGCAACGGCTCCCAGTGATATCCAATGCTTTTCAGTAGCGAATACCAGCAACACAAGGAGCGATCCCGAGACTGCATCAATCAGCACGCCGGCCAGCATCGGCAAATAGCGTTGCCGTTTAGGCACGGCCCATAGACCCGTGAGATCCGTCTCGACGACCAGGTACCACAGGCGATTGCTGATGCCGATTCGCGAGTTGATGCCGAGGGACCGCGCGGCTATCAGATGGCCGAACTCATGAATGAAGATCGTAAGATAGCTGGCGCCGATCAGGATCGCCCATGTGATCGCGCGATGATCCGGAAAGTAGAGATCGGTGGGACGAGGTCTCAACGAGGGCTCGAAGGTCATGGCGATAAGCGCGGCCGTAACGACAATGATGCACGCGCCTATTACGCCCTTGCTGAAGAGTCGCTGAGCAAGCCTATGAGGGAAGTTGCTGAAATGATAACGAATGCGGGGCGCGACATCGGTTGTGCCCGTGAGCTGAGCCTCTTCACCGGGAGCAACTGCTTTGAGCAGTGACTTCTTCTCAAGCGCATCGAGAAATTCATCAAGGTCGGGACGCTCACCATATTTCTGCTCGAAGATGTCGCCGACTTCACGGATGGTTTTGCCGGAGGCCAAGCAATCGAGCGCCTCGACGGCTTCAAGCGGAACCGCCAAAAATACTCCCGTCTCAATTCTCCCGATCACTACTTCGTCGCCCTCGGGCTGACGGGTGAATGGGTATACACTGAAGGTAGTTTCCGGGGAATACATGTCCTCGTCCTCACCACAAGGCTTGTGGGGACCGCCCGGGCGGCCCCCAACCAATGTTTATTGGATTGTTAGCGCTAGCTGGTCACGCGGCCGCGCGATGCAGAAGCGCAATGCCTATGCCCAAATTGAAAACCGGAAGGTTTACGAACCCGCCACATAACATAAGTCATACACTGCAGCGGTGGTTTTGAGAGTCTCTACTTCGCGAATGCTGAATTTCTTCATGTCGCACGTCACCTCCTTTCGGTGCATAGTATAAGGGGGTGGGGTCCCTCACACCGATCAAGTGTGCGCAGAAAGAGCATGCTCCATAGACCTCGCACGCTAGAGCTTCGGTGCTTGTATCACACCGGGAGAGCGATGTCAATTACCAATAAATTTTCTTTAGCAACAATTCCCAAATTTCTTACCCTAAAGAGGGAAGCCGCGAGGATCGGAAGTCGAAAACGTCAATGAAATACTCAAATTTGAATGGCATAATAATGACTATAGTAGCGATTATATGAGCGCGATACTTAAGACTCGTAGCCTGGTTCTGCTCTACGACGGCACATGCGGGGTGTGCAATAAGGCGGTGCAATTCATCATTCGCCACGATAGACAAAGGAGCATGCTCTTTGCCGCTGTGCAGAGTCGCTTCGGTATGGCCGTTCGCGCGCGTCACCCCGAATTAGAAGGGATCGATTCGATTGTTCTGGTGGAGAAATACCTGGGAGACGAACGAGTCTTCTCCAAGTCGGATGCAGCGTTGCGGGTGGCCGACTATCTCGGGGGCGCGTGGAGGCTCTTCTCAATCGGATGCGTTGTCCCCCGCGCGATTAGAGATTTTTTCTATGATGAGTTTGCGAAACGCCGATACAAGTGGTTTGGTAAATACGATCAGTGCTTAATGCCGGATGGTCATGTGCGCGCCCGCTTCCTGGGCTTGGAAGAGCGCTCCGAAGAAGCGAGAGCGACAGAGTGAAGCGGCGATGACATCACCGGCGTGAGGAATACAGCGAATGAGCAAAAAAATTACTTCCGTGGATGCTTCTCGATTTTCATTTAATATTCACCGCGATCTCTCTGTGTCGACAAGGGCTCGCATGCCTGGTGCTCCAGAGAGAATCGATGGCCTTACCGTAGGTTTTCTGACGATTACGCACGATGCGCCGCACGGCGGCGAGATTCACCCGGATGGAGACGAGATACTTATTGTTATATCCGGAAGGCTGCGCGTGACGGGCGAGTCGGAACCAGATGCTCCGCTGGAGCTAGGCCCCGGAGACGCCTGCATTGTCCACAAGGGAGAGTGGCATCGCGTATCCGTGCTCGAGCCCGCGCAGCTCCTTCATATTACTCCCGGCCCGAATGGCGATCATCGACCGCTGTGATTTGATCTTGCGAGCGTATTTCAATTTGACGAGCGGATGCCGTGATCGATTGTAGGCATGCTCGCGGCCATCGCACGGGGTCTGCCAAATCCGCGAAAAATCTCAATATTTCCGGGATTTTTTTGTTGCAATGCCCGACTCTAGTGTAGTAATCTCCGCATCGCAGAAACCCCTGTGACTAGCTGTCCTCTAACAGGGCCAGCGAGAGCAGGGGTTTCTTAATTATGGCGGCTGACCACTTCAAGCGGGGCAGGCGCTAGTTCAAAACCTAAAGGAGACATAACAGTTATATGGTAAAAGGCAAGAAGATGACCAAGACTCAGCTTGCGGCGGAGCTGGCCGATGCGACAGGCACAAACAAGAAGACCGCGGGTCAGTTCCTCGAGAGTCTGTGCTCGATCGCCTACACCGAAGCGAAGAAGAATGGCGAATTTACCGTGCCCGGTATCGGAAAGCTGGTCAAGAGCAATCGTAAGGCTCGCATGGGCCGCAATCCCGCGACCGGCGAAGCAATCAAAATTCCGGCTAAGACTGTGGTGAAATTCCGTGTGGCCAAGGCTGCGAAAGATTCCGTTCTCGGCGGCAAGAGGTAAGCAAGCTCGGCATCGGAAGGTTAGGGCTGGCGCCAGTGCTTCAGTACTGCCAGTGCTTCAGTACTGAAAGCTAGGCTGGTTGCAGGGTCGGCGATTGATCCCTCAGCCCTTTCCTTCGCTGCTGGCTTCCTCGACCAAGGAGCGCGGCAAAGCGATCGATAATTTCCATACCGTGAATAGCGAGCCGCCGTTCTATTGATCGCCGACCTTGTTGGTCACAAATATCCGACACGCTCTATCCGACACACCCCGCTCGAATTCATCACCTGATCCAACTTAAACTCTCGCCCCCTGCTCCAGAAAATTTGATATAATCGCCCGGCCCGAAGCATCACTACGAGCCTTCCGAACCTGCTGGAAACAGGGGCGTCATTTCGGCGCCGCACAACTCGAGAGGTGAGCAATGAATAGCCGAAGAAATTTCTTGAAAGCAATGGGAGCGGCGTCCGCAATGGCGGCTTCCTTCCGCGAAGGCGGCCTCGAACGCATACTCGCTGCGAGTCGCGATGCGGATTCAATGCCCGCCGAAAAGATTGCGGCCGACGAAGATTTCTGGCGAGAAATTCAAAGCGCGTTCACAGTCGACCGCTCGCTTATAAATCTGAACAATGGCGGGGTCAGCCCTTCGCCGAAAACCGTTCAGGAAGCGATGCGCCGCTATCTTGAATTCTCAAATCAAGCTCCGACGATAACGATGTGGCAGGTGCTCGAGCCGGAAATCGAAGCCGTTCGTCGCAGACTCGCCGCATCGTTCGGCTGCGACGCGGAAGAAATGGCGATCACGCGAAACGCGAGTGAATCTCTCGAAATCTGTATCTTCGGGTTGGATCTCAAGCCGGGCGACGAAGTGCTCACCACCAATCAAGATTATCCGCGGATGCTTACTTCCTGGCGTCAACGCGAGCGCAGGGATGGAATTAAGCTGAGAACAATATCCTTTCCTGTGCCGCCGCCCTCAATGGATGATTTGTACGAGCGCATCGAGCGTGCGATTACGCCTCGCACGAAAGTCATTCTGGTTTGTCACATAACGAACTTGACGGGACAAATTTTCCCAATCAAACGCATATGCCGGTTGGGACGCGAACGCGGCATTGAAGTAATCGTGGACGGCGCGCATGCCTTCGCGCACTTCCCGTTCAAACACTCTGATCTCGACTGCGATTATTACGGGACGAGTCTTCATAAATGGCTGCTGGCGCCTCACGGAACCGGCTTCCTTTATGTCAGGAAATCGAAGATCGCAGGCCTATGGCCGTTGATGGCGGCGGACAAGAGACAGGATAACGACATTCGGAAATTCGAAGAGATCGGCACGCATCCCGCCGCCAATCACAATGCCATCGCCGAGGCATTGACGTTTCATGAGGGCATCGGCGTCGAAAGAAAGGCCGCGAGATTGAGATACCTCAAAGACCGCTGGGCGCGTCGCCTTGAAGGACAAAACGGAATAAAGATCCTGACCCCGTTCGATCCACAGCAGTCCTGCGGACTCGCGAACGTCAGCATCGCGGGGATGGATCCCGGCAAAGTCGGCGCGCATTTATGGGAGCGCTACCGGATGATAGTCACGCCGATCGTCCACGAGGAGTTTCAGGGATTGAGAATCACACCGAACGTTTACACGACCCTTTTAGATATAGATACTTTTTGCGATGCAATTGAAAAACTACTGAAGACGGGTCTGCCTGCTTGACGGTTATTCTTCATCGACAAGCCGGCGCGGATCTTTCTTGTGCTTCTCTTGCCGCTCTATCTTCAACTTCTTGTCTTCGATCTTTTTCGAAGGCAGTATGGGCGCTCGCTCACGAGGCCGAAGCTTTTCTTTTTCGATCTTGATACTGCCGACCTTCTTCGCCATCAGTTAACCCACCTTGATCCCGAGTCCCTCCAGGAATCGAGTAGGCCTGTCGCCGCCGATCAGCGCAAAGACATAATCGTTTGCGAGCCGCGCCGTTTCCGTCTTGGCGCGCACATCCATGAGCACGACTTCGTTCGCTTTAATTTCCTTTATCTCGGTGCGAAACAGAACCTTAAGCCGTCCCGCGTCCATGCAATCATAAACGTTGATTTTGTTCCCGAGCTTTAGATCGCCTTTGAAGTCGCTTCGGATCACGAGAGTGACGTCATTGTCGCGCACGAATTCGATGCGATTCCCGCTGCGTTTGAGGCCGCAGAGATCAACGGCTGCTTCGATCGCGGAATTACCGGCTCCGACAATGATGCATTTCTTGCCGCTGTAGTCGGCTGGATCGGTAAGCTTGTACTTCACCTTCTCATCTGTATAGGGTTTGCTCGTACGGTCGGTAACCGCAACTCCGCAATGAGGACACGCGTTTGACGCGCCGCCGATCTGTTTTCCGCACTTCGGACAATCCCGCGGTTGCTTTACGTCAGGCCCGAAATGAACCTTCAATTCCTCACCGGGAACCTTCAGTTTCATCGGGGTGCCGCGATTGCCTATCGCCAGAATGACGCGCCGCACAGCGTACACAGCGGATTCCTTGGCTTTACCGCGCTCGGTAATAACATTGAAGAAACCCTGGTCTTTTTTGATGTCCTTGCAGGTTTCATCTTCGTTCACTCTGAGCCCTGTCTGCATCATTGTCGTCATCCACGACTCGATGATCTTCTCCTTCTGGTCGCCTGCTCCGGCCGCGGAGATTCCGCCGTGAGGCTCGACGGTGTCAGGTTTGAAGAATACGTACTTGCCGGCCGGGTAATTCGCAATCGTACTCGCGACCTTGTCCTGTTCGATGGCAATGCATCGCAGGCCGCGCTGTCTTGCGATTACAGCGGCGGAAAGACCAGCGGGTCCGATTCCTATCACGGCTACATCGTAGCTTGCTTCGGTCTTCGACGGCTCACGGCCAAGCTCTTCCGTGATGTGGTCGATAACCTGAGCGCCTTCATTAATGGCATTCTTGATCAAAGGCACTCCTGAGACGTCGCCTATAAGGTAGATTCCGGGCACGTTGGTCATGAAGCGAGAATCGCGGGCAGGCACCTTTCGCTGCGGAATTACCTTGGTCGTGTTTATGACTATGCATGCTTTCGGGTTTGTCGGGCATTCCACCTGACAACTTGTGTCTTCCATGCACTGGTCGAGAGCGATTGGAGTAGAGATGCCGTTGACGATTGCAAGCACGTCATGCGGGCAAGCTTCCACGCACGCGTGACAGCCAATACAGAGAACAGGATCGATGACCGGGTGCGGATATGGAGGCCCCTCCGCTTTAAGCTTTTCCAGATCGATCGACATCGTGCCCAGCAATTCGGTTTGCTGTTTCGGGCCGGAGCCGACGGCGATCGGCGGTATCGCGTTTCTAGCCCTCGCGGCGCCGGCGAACATAACCGCAACTCCAGCGAGCGGTATCATTGCGGCAATAGCCAGCCAGACATACCATGACAGTCCGCCAACGCTCTTGATCGTAGCCAGCGTAAGAGCAGCGCGTTCCTGCCGAATCGCGCCCGCGCCGCCGGTAACCGAGCCGGCATCGATGGGTCCTGTGTCGAGGCCTTCGACGTACTTTGCGACAGCCGCCTGATCTTTTCCTTCCGAGGGGATAATCTTCGCGAGATCTTCGATCTGTCCGTGTTGTTGATGACACGAATTGCAGTTTGCCTTTGTGCGACGGGAAGCCGGCACGTCAAAGGCGACTCCGTGACACTTGATGCACGTGTCGCGCGGTGTTTCGCGCCATAGTTGATCGCCGCGCACGCCGCCGGTGTGACAATCGGTACAGCGTATGCGCGACTGCATCGCGCCCTTCTGATGTATGAGGTGAAACTGGTCGCGAGGCGAGTAGGTTGCGAAAGCGGCGGAGACGCCCTTTTTTTGCCATTCGCCTTCTGATAGTCCTCTCCACTTCCATGCATTATTCGCGACCGGATATCCGACCTCGCCTCCGTGCGGAATCGGCAGGGGAGCGCCGGCTCGTTCTCCAGTCCTGACTCTGTAGGAGCCGTTGTGACAACTCGAGCAGATTCCGTAGCTGATTAGACCGGCTTCGGTTGCGCGGCCCTGGTGTTCTGAGTGACAGCTCGCGCAGGTAATTCCCTCGCGCTTATGCGCATCGTAAACCGCGGGCTGAAAATTCGCCGTCGAGTGGCAGTTCGAGCACTTTGTCTGCATCGACGTGAGCACCCCGTGGCAGCTCGTGCACGAACCTCCATTGGCCCGCATGGAGAGCTGGCGGCTTGGAGGCTCCGTGGATACGTGAGTATCCGAAATCGTGCCGGGCGAATAGGCATCGACATAAAACATCGCTCCCATCGCAAAGACAGCGGCGATGATTACACCCCATGAAAAATAGGATTTGCGCCAGAGCCTTCGCAGGTCCAAGGTGGGCGTCCAGTTCAGTTGAGCTTTTCCGGTTCTTGTTGTGCCCTTCGGACGAAGAGGTGTTTTAGCGTCGATCTTGCCGGCTTCCCGCTTTCTCTTCTCCCAAAACACATCCAGTGCTTGCTCATCCAGCGCGGGCAGGAGAGCCTGAAGCACGCCGGTGCCGCCCAGCATCATCGCCGACGTGCGCTGCTGGGGCGCGCCGGCAACATTCATCAGGATCGTTCCCTCTTCGGCCGCGGCGCCAGCGGGCAATTGAAGCTGAACCGTTCTACCTTCAACGGGGCGCGAATCGAGCTCGATCTCGACCGCAATCGAGAGCGCGTTGCCCGCATAGCTCATGCGGAGAAGATAGGGGCCGATCTGAACCGAATCACCGTCTGAGATTGGGACCCGCGCTGCCAACTGTCCGTTGAGCAGGGTTCCATTGGAGGCAGAGAGATTGAATATCCAGAACTGGCCTGCGATTTCCTTGATACCGGCGTGCGTGCGCGAGACCGATCTGTGGTTGAGCACAAGATCGTTGCTGATCAATCGACCGATGGTCAGCCCCTCACTTTCAATTATCGTATCGTCGGTCTGGCTGACCTTGTCATGACGCTGAATGATGAATCTGCTCTTGGTCATTTTCGCGAATTCACAAACACCGGCCGCGGAGGGGCTCCGCGCATCGACTGCAATGTTCCGTCAAAGGCATTCTTGTTCAGCGAGACGCAAAGTAGATCACCTGAATTATATGCACCAGCACGAGAGCGAGCATCAAAGATGTCGCGGCGACATGCGGCGGAATCCAGAGCTTGAGGAGGCGGTGCAGGAATACCAGCGAGTCGATTCGCCGAAGCGTTACGGCGATCTCGATGGCGCGATCCAGCTTTCGCTTCTCTCTTTCGCTGGGCATTTTTGAAATATCGGCTTTGAGAGCCTCGCGCGCGCCCGCAACAGCTCGGCTTAAGCTCTCGCGTTTGAGGTACTGGCGCAACATAAAACGGAATGACAAGAAGCTTGGAATTACTTTTCGGGTCACTAATTCATTTACGGCAGCGGAAGCGGCGCCGGTTTCCGCAAGCTCCTTTTGCAGCTCTCGCTGACGTTCACGCAGATCGTCGATCAAGAGCGGCGCGCCTTCGATCTTGGTCAGAAGTCGCGGAGCCGTGTAATAACATAAGATTCCAAAGATCCCGGTGAATATGGTCAGGTCGAAGCTGATCACAAGCAATGTCGTCAACAGACCGCCCGACTCGACGCCGCTATGCAGGAAGATCAAAACGGCGGCGATTACGCCTGCATAAGAATGAGTCAGCAACCAGTATCGAAGCGGGCCGGCTCGCTTCTTATAAATCTGTCGCCTCAGCGGATACGCCATTACCACGCCGATTCCAGCGAGGCCCGCCAGTCCCGTCAGCCAGCGCATGTTCAAGAAACCTGCGAGCCTTCCGCCGAGACCGTATCGCGAGAGTCCAAAGAGAGCCGATGCCGTGATCAAGAGCGTCAACAGAACGCCCGCGATGTTTATGATTCGCTTAACCGGATCCGACCGGTGAATGTTTCTACCCGCGGCGTGTCCTGGATTTATGATGAGGAGTCCTTCGATGTCTCCGATTTCGGTGAAGTACTCGCGGGGATTCACGCGAGCAAGCGCTCCCGTAGGACAATTCTCTTCACAGCTATAGGCAGGACGTTTGCTATCAGGCGGATTTAACGATGTTCCCTGACATAGATTGCACTTGACGGCCAGCAGGTCGTCGGTTTGTTCGACCGCGGAAGGAAGCGGGTCGGGTGCGATTCGCAAAAATTCTCTCAGCTTTCCGAGAAGACCGCCCGATGCGGCGGCTTGCTTGCCTTTGCGAGGCGTCATCGAAATCGCATCGTATGGGCAATTCATCGCGCAGTCGCCGCAGCCGATGCAGGTCTTCGTATTGATGTCTATTTGGCCGCCGCTGAATCTGCCTATGGCTCCCGTGGGGCAGCCGGTCAGGCATTCGGGATCATTGCAGTGCATGCAGACTTCGGGTGACAGGATGCTTTGAACCGACCGAGCAGTTGGAGACACAAGGCGCGAGACATGAATTCCCCGGCGCAAGAGCCGCGACTGCCCGTGCACTTTGTGACATGCCAGTGAGCAATTGCCGCACCGGACGCACAGATCCATGTCCATCACGAGCAGGTTAGTGGCGTCGACCAATCCTGTTTCGATCAGAGTTCTTTGGGCTGAGAGCGTGCGCCGTCGAATCGGGCTTCCGGCAATTTTCGGAGGCTCGAACTTCGCGAGGTCCTTTGCCAGATCTGCTCTTAACCGAGTATTGGATCTGAGTTGTGAAATGGATATTTCGAGGGCTTCGGTGCGGCCCAGAACGGTTGCGGTATAAGGCCAGTCAAGGTCCTTGTCAATTCCTTCCGTCCCAAAGCAATAGCCCCTCGCAAGGAAATCTTCCTGGAGCTTGCGAGCCGCGTCTGGTTCGATGCTTCGATTTATCCACCCGTCCATAATTATGTAGACGCGATCCATCAGCGCGCCCTCCGAAAAGAGCACGTGGTTCTTTGAGTAGACTCGAAACAGCGAGATCGATCTAAGCTGATCGATGGCTGCAGGATTGAAACCCGCGGCTTTCAACCCTTCCAGAGTCACGTTCTTGCCATGGGTGCGATAGGCTTTATCGAGAGCTGCGCTGAACTCGGGAAGTTTGCGAAGGAGCCTGAGCGCTGGGCGCTGCACCTCGAGGACCGTGACCTGGCCGTCGGCAGGAGCTTTGATCGTGGCGTTTCTTGGGACGCCGGCTAGAACCGACATCTCTCCGAAGTGAGCGGGAGGATCGAGAGCGGCAACCCTGGAAGACGAATTCTTGACGAATACTTCGGCCCTGCCGCTGACGACAATATAGAACGCGTCGCCGCCCCAATCACCTTCTTTGACTACGATCTCACCCGATTCATAGGTCCGAAGGCTGACGTAAGGTCCGACCTTCTTGCCGCCGTAATTGCGGCCATAGACAACGACTTCAAGATCGATCTCATGTTCGAATTGGCCATCGTGTTCGCTTAGAAGGCCCGATACCGATGGAAGCAGGCTAATGGCATCTAGAATTTCGCGACGGCCTTTGTGCTCACGGGGCATTCAAAATACCACCTGAATGTCGTTTAGCGGTCTGCATTGATGTGGGAGTAATAAAGACGTTGAGGTGTGGTTGTCAAGGTTGATGCTTTTTGCTGCGGGTAGACGACCCCCAGGGAGATTATTTGCGCATATCATTCGCTCAAGGGTTCGCTTGAGGACTTCGTCCGAATGAGGAGGTTGGAGACGACTAGATCGCCGCAAGGAATTCATCCACGGTGAGATTTGCGGATCGGATTAAGCTTCTTAAAGTGCCTTTGGATACCTCACGATGATCAGGAATCGATAGAGTTATGTTCTCTTGCTCCTTCGTCATGATTATGTGACTGCCGCGGCGCCGCGCAACACTCCACCCAAACGCCTCAAATATCACAACGACATCTCGCCCACTCAGACTCGGAAGTATCGGCACTAGGCGGCAACCTCGACCTGCCGAGTTTCTATCGTCAAAGGTATGCCCTTTTCAGCGCGAACCTCCAAACAAAGTATTATCGCTTCCTTAATATTCTCCAAAGCGGCCTCTTTAGTTTCTCCCTGACTAACACAGCCCGGAATCGCGGGGCATTCAACCACCCAGACGCCATCTTCATCGCGATCAATTGTGACATTGAATTTCATCTCTACCTCCCAACTAAAAACATTGTAACCCTTGATCATCCATTTTGCGTCTCCGACATGAATTTTCGCAAAGTTTCAGAATAGATGCCTCCGCCATCTATCGGTTCGGTTGGCGCGGGAACTTCACGTAAGGCAGTCTGACTCCCCGGACGAAGACGCGATCGGATCTGACGCCGTCCGGCGCCTCAAAGCCGGAGCTTCCCATCGCCGCGATTAAGTCGTCCTGATCGACGCCGTCGCCGCTGACCCCGATTGCTCCGACAAGCCTCCCGTTCTTATAGAGCGGAACGCTTCCGGGGAATATCTGCAAGCCATTCTCAAGACCTCGAATAGCCGTGCAGCTCGTCTGCGGCTGCCCGTTCAACACAAGTCCGAGGGCGGTCTTTACAAGATCGAGCTGCAAACCATCATTGAACGGGCTGAATTGGTCGATCCGTTTTGAAAAGGGTCCGTTGTCGGTCTCATCGATCCCGTCCGGGAAGAAAGGTCTCGAGAGAAATCCCGCCGCTCTATCGCTGAATGCAACTGATCCGTCCAGCTTGACCCCGTCGCGAGTTGCCGCATCCAGATACTTTACGAACTTGCCGTGCTCCGCTGCTTGCAACTCCGCAGCCGATGTAGCGCGGCTCAGGAAGGCTGCGGTGCGCGCCTTTTGAACGCAAACGTCGAATCCAAAAATCGCCGCGTCCGGAGTGCTGAATATTCCAAGAACGATCCCGTCTACATCTACCACGGCTATGTTCACCTGAGCGGCGCTGCCTTCGGGCACTCGGATCGCGCCTCGTGTTATGAATGCCTGCCTCGCCGCCTGAAGCAGGAGCAGTTGAACTTCGTTCGCCGTAAGCCCGCGGCTACTTTGCGGCGGGAAGAAGCGGTCGCTCACCTGTCCTTGCACTCCATCCACGGTTACCGCGTGAAACTGCGAGGGCAAAGCCGCTCTTATTGGGAAGCCCGGATCGACCGAGCCTCTGAGCTGGGCGAAATCCTGAACTTGCAATTGTGCAGGCAGAGCCGTGTTGACGAATGGAAACCTGATTCCGTTGACGATGATCTGATCGCCTCGGATCGCCGCGGGTGCTTCAAATCCGCGAGAACCTGCCACGGCGACAAGTTCCTCAACCGGCTGATCGTCATCTCGAGGATCGGCGTCGAGCGAATACCGGCCGTCTCCTTCGATTCCAATTCCGCCGGCCCGAATTCCGTTCTTATAAAGCGGCACGCCGCCCGGATCAGCGGACAGACCAAGAGGCAGCACGGGATTGATATCACCGCATGGCAGTTGAGAGAACTGGACGCCGAACAACGGCCCGCCCGAGGTGAAGCTGACGCCCGGAGGAAAATGTTCCTGCACGATGAAGCTGGCGGTGCGAGTAGTGAAAGCGTGTCCCTGACTGCTTAGAAACGCTCCGGTACCGGCCTTCGATATCGCGGCGAAGCCGGACGGGACGCGAAGCCCCTCCAGACCGCAATCGGAGGGCTGCGGGCAGTGTTTCCCAACCCCAATCAATGTGTCCGCAGGCGCTCCATTCATTCTAAACACCCCCAGCACGTTGGCTTCCGTGTCGACGACGGCGACCGTGGCCCGCAACCCGCTCGCCTGCGCCTGTGCGACAGCCTGAGCGATTATGGTTTGGACATCACCGCCGGTGAGCATGTGATCGGTTGATGAGTCGAATATTAGCCGAACCGTAGGCGAAGCATTGCCGCCAGGATTAGTCACGGTTACATCGACTCCGAGCTTGAGATCCGAATCGGCGATGTCGGTTATTATGATTTTCCTGGAGTTCTTGATTTTGGTTCGGCCGTGCGCCGCTTCGCCCGCCTGTCCTACGATCTGAACGGTGGAGTCCGTTTGAAAGCCATCCCCTTTGATGATCAACCGATGAAGGTCGCCGTCGTAGGCGCATGCCTGAGCATTGATCGACGGAGGTGTATTGACCGATTGCGCCAACGGAATGAGCGATCCCGAGGCGAGAAAAAATAAGGCTACGGCGGCGATCAATCTGAATCTATTGGGAGAATGAATTGAAAGAGAATTCATAGCCATCCGGATTCGCCTGGCTTTCATACGAGGCAGGTGCAAGCTCGCTCGTGGATTTGACCATCGCTACTCTATCGAATGACGACCGGCCTTGCAATGAGGTTCTTACCGGCCTTCCTGTCAAGCTCGGCGTTTGAATCCGCTCGTGAATGAGATTATTCTTGCCAGACTTACAACGTTGATCGCTTGATGGAGGAAGATGGCTACTTACTTTATGACTAGAGTCTCTTGTCGGCGAATAGCTGCATTACTACTAGCGGCGCTCGCCTTGATATCGTCGCGAGCTACGTCCGCGTCTGGTCCGCCGCCGCCGCCGCCGCCGCCGCCGCCCGCTGTTACCGCGGTCGTGTACGCCGGACATTTGATCGACGGAGTTTCCAACTCGGTTCGCTCCAATGTCACGATAGTAATCGAAGGAGACCGCATTCGAGAGGTAAGGGACGGAAGAGCATCGGTTCCGGGCGCCGAAGTGGTAGACCTCAGCGAGTTCACGGTGCTGCCGGGCCTGATCGATTGCCATACTCACGTGACTATGCAGATCGGCCGCGACCAGCTTCTGAACAGCCTCATCCATCGCAATGCGGACCTTGCTTTGACCGCTTCGGTATACGCCCGTCGAACGCTGCTGGCGGGATTCACGACAATAAGAGACCTGGGCTCGTCTGGGTTTGTGGATATTAGCCTCCGAGACGCGATTAATAGCGGAACAATCTCGGGTCCAAGGATGTTTGCGGCGACACGGCTTATCGGAATCATCGGAGGGCACGGCGACACGGGCGGTATTCGCGAGGATTTGTTGCCCGATCCGGATTATCGCTCCGGCATCATCACAGGTCCGGAAGACGGCGCTCGGGCAGTTCGATACGCGGTGAAGTATGGAGCCGACGTCATAAAGATCGCCGCGACTGGAGGCGTTCTCTCTCTGGCCGATTCGGGATCCGGCCAACAACTGACGCTCGCGGAGATGAAGGCGATTGTCGATGCCGCTCATTTGCTCGACCGCAAGGTTGCCGCTCATGCTCACGGAGCTGCCGGAATCAAAGACGCGCTTCGCGCAGGCGTTTCTTCCATCGAACACGGATCCTATCTTGACGACGAAGCGATTTCCTTATTCAAGCAGCACGGAGCCTATCTGGTGCCTACGATCATAGCCGGGAAAACGGTTGAAAACGCCGCAAAGATTCCTGGCTTCTTTCCTCCTGCGATTCAGGCCAAGGCCGCGACAATCGGGCCTCTAATTCAGAACGCATTCGCTCGAGCCTACAAAGGCGGCGTCAAGATTGCTTTTGGAACCGACGCGGGCGTCTACCCGCACGGACAGAATGCGAAGGAATTCGAGTACATGGTGGAGGCTGGTATGCCTCCCATGGAAGCGATTCTGGCCGCTACTCGAAGCGCCGCGGATCTACTCGATCAGTCAGCCAACGTCGGCAGCGTCCAACGCGGCCGATACGCGGATTTGATCGCGGTGCGCGGCGACCCGGTCACCGATATAAAACTGCTGCAGAACGTGAGCTTCGTGATGAAGGCGGGGCGGATTTATAAGCGGGACGGCAAGCCCGTGCTGCACTAGCGTAACTTCACGGGCGTGAAGCTCGTATTACAGATAAGAAGCGAGCTTAAACCGGTCATCAATGTATTCTTATACCGATGACCGGTTTTTTTAATGATTCAGTTCAACGAGACCATGAACGCTCTCGCTTCCGGTTCCGCGGACTTTCCAAACTCATCCGGCGTGCAGATCTCGACAAGAGCTCCATCCTTGAACAAACCGATCCGAGTCGCAAGAATGAAAGCCTCTCTTACATCGTGAGTGACAAACACGATCGTCTTGCCGAGACGTTTGCTCAAATCCGAGAACTCGCGCTGTAGTTGAGCTCGAGTCAACGGATCGAGCGCTCCGAACGGCTCATCAAGCAATATGATCGGAGGATCGGCGGCAAGCGCTCGCGCTACACCAACCCGTTGCCGCTGTCCGCCGGAAAGCTCACGTGGATATCGCTCAGCGAAGAGCGCGGGTTCCAGACCGACTAGTTCAAGCAGTTCGTTGACGCGTTGCTTTGTTTTGTCAGGATTCCAACCCAGCAATCGCGGAACGAGCGCTACGTTGCGTTCCACGGAGAAGTGCGGGAAGAGGCCGGTCTCCTGTATGACGTAGCCGATGCTTCTCCTAAGCGCGAATTCATTCCATTGCGTCGTAGCCGTCCCTTCTACATCGACCTGTCCGGAAGTCGGTTCAAGCAATCTATTGATCAGCTTCAGCGTCGTAGTCTTGCCCGAACCGCTGCGGCCGAGCAGTACAAGCGTCTCCCCGCGCGCAATCTTCATGTTCAGGTTCGAGATGATTCTGCGGCCGCCGCCAATGTCGAGGCTCACATCATGAAACTGGACGACATCGTCGCTGACACCCTCGGTGCTCGATGTATGTTTTGTATCACCCACATCCGGCCGCCGCGCTCTGAGCGCCGAAATAAGAATAGAACTTAAAGGAACCGCGTTGGTCTTCGATTCAAGCCTGATTTAAGAAGACATCGGTCCCTCTTTTCTCATTTAACGGCGCTGATCTTATGCTGCTTAAGAAAGAAGACTCAAGAGAATAGCTACAATAATGTCACTCCAAATTTGACAGGGCGGAACTGTCGGCGCTATATATCCGGCGCGACAGACTGCAAGAGGCGGCACAAACAACAAGCTCACGAAGCGTCCCGGACGGCCTAAATTTCAAGAGAACGAAAAGTATGCTCGAAGTCGTCGCCGGTGGTGCTATATAGCCCGAGCGAGACGAGCCAGAAACGAGTTTTCCGAATGAGCGTTTATCGAAGGGGAGAATTCCACGAGTTCAGCGGCGGAGATAAGTCATATCTCTATCTGGTTCCGAGTGGAGGCATATTTGCGCCCGACGACCTTTCAAAGTCACTGTTGAAGCTGTTAGAAACCGACGGCCTGAGCAGGGCTGAAATCGTGACACAACTAAGATCCGATAAGTACTCCGCATTTGAGCTTGAAGAGTGCATTGATGAACTGCATGGCGCCCAAGCGATCGTGCTGGACACCGATGTGACCGATCTTCCGACCCAGATTCCCGAGCAGTTTCCGCTTCAAACGGCTGTCCTTAACGTGACGAACCAGTGCAACCTGAGCTGTTCGTATTGCTACGAGTACGGCGAGGACCGGATTGCTTCTTCCGAAGGCAAGACAAAGTTCATGGAGGAAGAAACCGCAAGGCAGGCAATCGATCTGCTTTTCGAACAGTCACATGACCGTCGATCAGTGCATGTAACTTTTTTTGGAGGTGAGACCCTTCTCAACTTTGAAGTTGTGAAGAGCGCGGTTGAATATGCCCGCAAACGAGCCGCCGAAACCGGCAAGTATGTCGACTTCAGCATGACTACGAACGCCACGATGCTGACGGAGGAGATCATCGAGTTCCTTGTGAAAAACAACATCGGTGTCACCGTTAGCATTGACGGCCCGAAGGAGTCGAACGACCGCTTCCGGGTCTTTCAAGGCGGTAAAGGGAGCTACGACGTGATTGCTCCCAAAATAAGAGAGCTGCTAAAAACGCATCGCGGCAGGCCGATCGGAGCCCGCGTCACCTTGACTGCCCAAGTAGTCAATGTAAAAGCAATCTTCAGGCATCTGACCGAAGAGATGGGTTTCACCGAAGTAGGATTCGCTCCGGTGACGACTTCGCCTGTGCGGCTATATGCTATCGGCTCAAACGGACTCGACGACATACTGACTCAGTTCGCGGAACTGGCGGAGGAATACCTTGCTCACGCCCTTCGGAACGAGCATCACGGCTTCTCGAACATCAGCGATACGCTTCAAGAGCTGCATCACGGCGTAAGCAAAGCTTATCCGTGCGGCGCCGGGCTTGGGCTGATCGGTGTATCACCTTCGGGCGATCTCGGTCTGTGCCATCGCTTTGTAGATTCGGAGGCAGGTTTGATCGGTCACCTGAATACCGGAATCGATCGCACGGCGCAGCGGGCGCACCTGACGAGCGGCCACATCAATAATAAATATGACTGTCATACCTGCTGGGCGAGGCCGGTTTGTTCGGGTGGATGCTATCACGAAGCGTTCGTTCGATATGGCGATACCTCTCGACCGAACCTTCACTACTGCGATTGGATCCGCGGCTGGACGGATGTGTGCCTTCGAGTCTACGGCGAGATTGCCGCGCGAAACCCCGATTACCTCAAGCGATTTGAGGATCGAAAGGTCGCGTAAAATGAGCGGCACGCTGTCTGCTCCGGACCTTCCTTGAACCGGCCTTTGGTTAAGGTCCTTCCTTCGATCATAATCAAGCCTCGCGTCGGCCTCACTCGATCATTTGCCAACGAAGCGAATAAGAGCGATTCGTCTCTGGAACATGGTCTGATGGAAATCGCGCTTCACATACAAAGTCACCGGGATGTAGCTGCCGTGCTTCGGCCGGAAGATGTCGGCCGGTTTGGCTCTGGAGCAAAGCTGCGTCCGACGGTTGAGTTGACGGCTTCATTGTTGAGCGAGTTTTTTGCCGAAGCAAATCTCATCAAGATCGACCGCGTAGTCTATGGAAACGAGTTTTGTGAGCACCTGATTCCGCCGTTGGAGCAGCTTGAGGCCGTTATTGAACGCGCGGCCGCGGAAAGAATACCGCTGACTCTTGTCACTCCTTATGTCAGCGATTCGGGAATCGCGAAGCTCCGTCCATTATTAGAGTCGGCGACCCGCGCACCAAGCGATATTGAAGTGGTCTTCAATGACTGGGGAGTGCTTGGTCTTCTTAAACGAGACTTTCCGAGACTGATTCCGGTGCAGGGCCGCTTGATGAACAAGTCGTTGCGCGACCCGCGAATAATGGGAGCTTACCGAAACGATAGTGGACACGAGGCGACGTTGGTCACGCTGCGACGGTCCAATTTGGATTCGGCGAGCTATACGAATTTTCTGGCGAAGCTCGGTGTGCGGCGAGTGGAGTTGGACAACCTGCCTCAGGGTGTAGACTGCGGATTTACTTCGCAGGGCCTTCACGCGAGTGCGTATGTGCCCTTCGGCTTCATAAGCACGAGCCGCATTTGCATGGCGGCCGGGCTCCATTACGCAAAGCCGGAGAAGTTTCAACCCGGCGCGCCGTGCCATCACGAATGCCAGAGCCACTTGCTGGAATACACCTACGACAACAGCCCGCTCGGAAATCGGGATCAGAAGTTCTATTTGAAGGGCAATACGTATTTCTACACGCACAGCGAGCAGATGCTGAGAACGCTGTTTCAACAGGCGCGAGCCGGCTCGATTCAGCGCCTGATATTTCAACCTTATCTGCCGATGAAATGGGAACGGACGGAGCTATGAGAGGTGATAATGAAGATCCTTGCGCCCATTAGCTCGCGTGATGAGCTCGAGATGTTGATAGAAAACGGCGCGGAGGAGCTCTATTGCGGAGTAGTGCCTTCGGAGTGGCTCGCGCGCTACAGCGGAGCCGTATGGCTCAATCGGCGAAGTCCCAAAGGCGGGAGCCTGGAAACCGTGGCGGGGCTCAAGCTTCTGGTAGAGGAAGCGCATCAACGCGGAATACCGGTGTTTGTCACGTTGAACGCTCCGTACTACACCGAGGAGCAGCTCGCCTGGGTACTCGACCTGGCGAAACGCCTGGACGGTGAAATAGGTATTGACGCGTTCATTGTCGCCGATATCAACCTATTGATGCGATTGTCGACAGCGGAGCTGAATGCGGCTACTCATGTCAGTTCGGTGGCGGCTGCGCTGAACAGCGAAGCCATCCGGTTCCTTTTGGAGTTTGGTCCTTCTCGCGTGATATTGCCGCGAAGCGTAACGCTGCCGGAAATCGAGAAGATCGCGCATTCAGTAGCAGGGCAGGTCGAGCTCGAGGCGTTCATGCTCAACGACGGATGTGCTTTTGAAGAAGGCTTCTGCGCGACAACACATCACCATTCAGTAGGCGCCTTCTGCACGAACCTCTCGGAGATGAGGACAGAGTTCGAAGCCAGCGGGGGCCGAACGCTTTCACTTCGACAGAATAGGCGGTTCGGAAGGAACCTGCGTGATTATCGCGAGTGGGTCTGGTACATAAACGGCAACGGATGCGGTGCAACTCCGTCTGGATTGCCTTATGGGCCCTGCGGTCTTTGCGCAATTCATGATTTCCTACGAATCGGAATTGCGTCGCTCAAAATCGTCGGACGCGAGGCGTCTCCTTTCAAGAAACTCGCGAGCGTAAAGATGGTTAGCGACATTGTCCGGAGGGTCAGGTCAGGTGCGCCGAAACTGGTTGCAATCGAGCGGGCGCGTTCCCTGCGAGGCGCGCCCGAGCATTGCGATGCCGGCTATATGTGTTACTACAAAATCGACGGCGGAGAGCTCCATGAAAAATAGGGACGCAAAGCACTCCGAGTACAAGCGAGTTTTTAGCTATATCAGACCCTACCGCGGCCGGTTCTCGTTCATAGTCGCGCTGACTCTGCTCTCTACGCTGCTTGGCCTGTCCCAGCCTTACATCACCAAGCTGTTGATCGACGATGCGCTGCTTCGCGGCAGTATGCGGTCGCTCGTTACGGTGGCAATTCTAATGGTGGCGGTTACCGCGGCCGGGTTTGCGATCAGCATGCTGACGAGCTATCGCTATGTATCGCTCTCAGCCAGGATACTCTTCGACATGCGGCTTTCCGCATATCGGCATCTGCAGAGACTGTCGCCCGGCTTTTACACAAGAATGAAAATCGGCGATATAGTCTCGCGCCTGAATAGCGATATTGGAGAGATTCAAAGAGTGGCATCCGACACTTTGCTCTCGACCGCGAACAACGCCATCACCCTGGTAGGCAGCATCATCATTATGTTGGCGCTCGACGTAAAGCTGTTCGCCGTGAGCGTCATTCTGCTGCCTTTTTCGGTTTTGACGATCAAATACTTCAGCGGCAAATTGTCGGGCCAGGCGATGAATCTTCGAAAGCAGAGCGCGGGGATCGGAAGTTTTTTGGTGGAGACCTTGATCGGAATGCGGCTCGTTGTTGCTTCGAACGCTCAGGGGCGGGAAGCGGAGCGGTTTCAAACCGCCAACAGGGGTTTTGTTGAAGCGCTTCTGTCGATGCAGTTGACCTCGTATCTCGCCGGCGCGCTTCCGGGAACGCTGCTCAGCATCAGTACCGCGGCGGTCTTCCTCTACGGAGGCAGCCTCGTCATACGGGGCGCATTGAGCATAGGCGCTCTCATAGCATTTATGGCGTATCACATGCGATTGATGGCTCCCATCCAGGGCTTTATGGGGCTCTATTCAAATATTGCAACAGCACGGGCATCCTTGAGCCGAGTTTTCGAGATTATCGATGCCCCTGTTGAGGTGGAGGAAACAGCGAATTCCAGGCTCATCGGCGAACTCCGCGGCGAGATCGAATTCAAAGATGTGACCTATATGTCCGGCCGCGAAATGATTGTGCTTGATTCCGCGAGCTTCAGGCTTCCCGCTGGAAAACTCTCGGCCGTCGCCGGAGCAAGCGGCGTTGGCAAATCGACAATCGTGGATCTTCTCGTGCGTTTCTACGATCCTCTTACGGGCGTGGTTGAACTGGACGGCCATGGTTTACGCGATCTTCGGCTGCAGGACCTCCGACAAGCGATAGCGTTGGTGGAACAGGAACCGGTTCTGTTCAACGCGACGATCGAAGAGAACATCAAGTATGGTCATCCGGCAGCGACGCATCAGCAGGTCGTAGAGGCAGCGAAAGCCGCCTCGCTTGATGACTTCATCGATAGACTTCCAGACAAATATCAGACGCAGGTAGGCGAGCGCGGTCAGGCCCTGTCAGCCGGTGAGAGACAAAGGCTCGCCATCGCGCGAGCAGTGATCAGAGATCCGGCGATCATAGTACTGGACGAGCCGACCGCGTCGCTCGATCCTCTCAATGAACAACGAATCGGCGCCGCGTTGCTGCGCATCTTGAAGGATCGAACGATTGTTGTTGTTTCGCACAGGCTTTCGCTGATCAGGCTCTGCGATCATGTGGTTGTACTCGACAAGGGTAAAGTCGCGGAGACCGGCTCGCCTTCGGAATTGCTCCAACAGGGTGGAGCGCTTGCACGATTGTTCGGAGAAGCAACCGCGGCGTGATTAGAGAGAGGACAAAACCCCGGCGGTGAAAGCACTATGTTCTCGCGTGAGCCTATCCAAACCTGCACCGGCCGCGGTGTAAGCATCGCTGTAATCGATAGCGGTGTTAATCCGGATCATCCTCACGTAATTCCGGTGTCGGGCGGTTTTCATATATCCGCGACGGGCGAGCTTGATGAAGACTTTCTCGATCGCAACGGCCACGGAACGGCGGTAACGGGAGTCATTCGAGAAAAGGCGCCTGACTCATGCATCTATGCGATTAAGATTTTTAACCGACGCTTGACGACCAGCGTTGCAAATATGATTAAGGCTATTGAGCTGGCTATAGAAAAGGGAATGAGTATCATCAACCTGAGCCTTGGAACCCGTAATAGCGCACACGTTGAAAAGCTGTCACAGGCGGTCCTACTAGCAAGTCAAAAGAACGTCGCCATCGTTTCAGCACGAGAAGTGAACGGTGTTAGCTTGCTGCCGGGTTGCTTACCGGGTGTTATCTCCGTGATTGGTGATCTCGATATCAGAAGAGATCGGTACCGGGCTGAGATGTGCAACAGAGAACCGGTGTTTGTTGCATCGCAGTATCCACGCGATATTCCCGGTCTATCGAGGGATCTGAATTTCAGCGGGATAAGTTTTGCGGTAGCTAATATGACGGGATTCGCGGCGAGAATTCGTGAGGCTCATCCCTCAATCAGCGTCGAGAAGCTGAGACAATTTTTGGTGGAAGGCGCCGGGCTAATGCAGTAATTGATGAAGTCCGACATCACCTACTGGAGGGCCGGAACGCCCGATTTTTTGATCGACCCGTCTTTCTTGCGACTTATTGCTGCGGCCTCTTGACAAAGAAGAATCGCCATTATAAACTCCGCCCCGCTGAAACGCTGTTACAAACGCGAAGTGGGTAAAAATAGGAAGAGATTTTTAGGGTCCAAATGTTCAAAACCAGTCGCGCTTGGTTGTGAGCGCTAGGCCGTCCTTCAAGGGAAAAGAAAAAACAAAGAAATGACTCCTCAGGCCCACGAAGCCTTGACTCATCAGGGCGGTTAACGAGCATCAAATCTGAAATGATTTGACAATATGCTTCGGAAGAGGGGATCGGCAGCTCTTCTCCCAATAATTTTTAATGATGGTAATACCGCTGATTGATTAAATCGCGGAGGGATGAGTGCTAGTGACATTCTTAAAGCCTCATCACGTGAATCTGGTGGATATGCAATTTCCGTATCTATCGATTTGCTGAATTCTGCGGCCCAGCGGCGAAAATAAAAGCGGGCAAGACTAACTGTAAACGGTTAGGTCTCGGTTAATCCTGCCCTTACAACAAACCTCACGAAAGGAGGGTGTTGCACCGCCAATACTACCACTTCTCATTCCGATAGTGCAGCCTTAAATCGAGACATCTCGGGCCAGCCGGCTCCAGTTCGGCGCACAGATTAGGCTCTAATTCGCGCGGCATAAGGGACAGATAAGCTTCATCCCTTTTGCGGCGAAAAGTCGAGTTGTCGATAACGATCTGCGTGTCCCTACTGCACTAGTTTGAGCTCACATCGGATTCCCAAAAAAAACCAACCGCTGCGGTGCAGCCCCCCATTCGGGTTTAACTCTTCAAGAGTATTTGTGTGTCCAGATATATCGCCCGGTGATTTAACGGTGAATTAGCGGTGATTTAACGGCGATTCAACAACGTTCGACATCGATACGGTCGAGCATTCGACGCCCCGTGTGAGAATGCCGGCATGAGAATAAGAACAGCAACGCTCCTACTCTACTGAGAACAGGGAAAATGTCAGGTCAGTACTCATCTATTATCGAGCTCGTTCAACAGCGCGCGATCCAGCATCCCCATCGATCGGCCTATGTCTTTCTCGCCGATGGTGAAAGCGAGACCGCACGCCTTACCTATGCCGAGCTCAATCAGGCCGCGCAAACAATCGGCGCGCGCTTACAAGCGTGTGCAGGACAGGGTGAGAGGGTTCTTCTGCTGTTTCCCTCCGGCCTCGAATTCGTCAAAGCGTTTTTGGGCTCGCTCTATGCCGGCCTAATAGCCGTTCCCGCCTATCCTCCTCGGAAAAATCGCGGCTTGAGCCGCATCTCATCCATTGCGGCGGACTGTACGCCGAAAATTGTACTCACAACTTCATCATTGTCATCGCAGGTCCGATCATGGGCCGAACGTGTGCCGGGTCAAGAGATCCAGGTTCTGGCGCTGGATGAGGAGATAGCGACTCCTGCCCAACCATGGCGCGATCCGCGGATAACGACAGACTCACTCGCCTTTTTGCAATACACCTCAGGTTCATCGGGAACGCCGAAAGGCGTAATGGTGAGTCACGGAAACATGATGGCGAATGAGGAGATGATTCGGCGCGCGTTCGATCAATCGGAATCCTCGGTAATCGTGAGTTGGCTCCCGCTGTTTCATGACATGGGGCTGATTGGAGGGCTGCTGCAGCCGCTTTACGTCGGAGCGACCTGCGTGTTGATGCCTCCAACGGCTTTTCTGCAAAAGCCGTTGCGCTGGCTCGATGCGATAAGCAGGTATCGCGGAACTACGAGCGGAGGCCCGAACTTCGCTTATGACCTCTGTGTCCGAAAGATATCTGAAGGTCAGCGCCAGGAGTTGGATCTCTCGAGTTGGAGAGTGGCGTTCAACGGAGCCGAGCCTGTCAGGGCTGAAACACTGGAGAGCTTCAGCAATGCCTTCGAGGCAGCCGGTTTTGAGCGCCGTGCTTTTTACCCGTGTTATGGCCTCGCCGAAGCAACTCTCTTCGTGACCGGCGGCGAAGCGCAGGTTGAGCCGCGCATCGAGCGCGTGTCCGCTGCCTCTCTACAGCAAAACGCCGCGGTAAGCATCCAGTCTGATTTGCCTGAAATATCGCCCGAACCAGGGCCGGATCTCAAGCCCGAGGTCAAGACAGTCGTCGGATGCGGCCACGCGTGGTTTGAGCAGGAGATCATCATCGTCGATCCGGCGACGGAAACGCGATTGGAACCCGGCGCTGTCGGCGAGATTTGGATCGCTGGTCCTAACGTGGCGCAGGGTTACTGGCGGCGCCCCGAAGAAACTGCGCAGTCTTTTAATGCTCGGCTCTCTGGAGAAGGCTCCTCCGAACTCCGTTTTCTTCGCACTGGGGATCTTGGATTCATTGATGAAGGCGATCTGTTCGTCACGGGCCGTATAAAGGACTTGATAATAGTTCGAGGGGGCAATTACTACCCGCAGGATATAGAGCTATCCGTTGAGAGAAGTCATCCGGCGTTGCGCGCGGGCTGCGGAGCGGCATTCTCGATCGAGCGGGATGGAAATCAACAGGTGATCGTCGTCCAGGAGATAGATCATCACCATTCAAGCGGTCTCGATCTGGATGCGGTTATCGCAGGCATTCGAAGCGCTGTTGCGTGGGAGCACGAAATTTCGCTTGCGGACATTGTTCTCATAAGGCGAGGAACGGTGCTCAAGACATCGAGCGGCAAGATCATGCGTTTCGCCGCTCGCGCCGCGTATCTCAACGGCGAGCTTGCCGTCGTCGCGCGATCCGCCGCCCTGGACTCTGAATCGAACGGCGACGAATGGATTAATCCGGTGCTCGATAGAGACGAGCTGATTCGACTGAGCCTCACCGAGCGGGCGCTGGCCCTCGAAGCGAATATAAGAAATGAAGCGGCGCGCATTATTAAAATGCCTTCCTCAAGGGTGGATATTGCTCAACCGCTCGTTTCATTCGGATTGGATTCGCTCGGCGCGGTCGAGCTGCAACAGACGCTTGAAGAGTGGCTGGAAGTCTCGATTCCGATGGGCGCTCTACTTGACGGCGCCAGCGTCTCACAAATTTCAGCAGCCGTCGCGGAAGAACTCGAGCACGCCGCGGCGACTCACCTTCCTGCAATCCCCGAGTCCATTCAAGACACCGCGACGTTTCCGCTTTCGCACGGGCAGCGGGGATTGTGGTTCCTTCAAAAGATCGCTCCAATGAGCGCCGCTTATCACGTAGTTGTACCGATGCGAATCGAAGGCGCGCTCGATGCATCGGCGCTAAGACGGTGTTTCGACATAATTGTGGAGCGGCATTCCAGCCTGCGAACCACCTTTGAGCAAAGCTCGACCGGCGAGCCCATTCAACACGTCAACGCGTCCGGCATCGTGTCGATGGAAGTCATCGAAGGAGAAGAGCGAACTGACGCGGAGGTGGAAGCCTGGATCAAGCGCGAGACATCCAGGCCGTTCGATCTCGAGCATGAGTTCCCATTCCGAATCGGACTTCTCAGGCGCTCCGAGCGCCAGCACGTAATGGTGCTGGTCTTTCATCACCTGGCTATAGATTTTTGGTCGCTGGTCGTTGTCTTCGACGAACTAAGGCAGCTATACGAGCGTGAGACCGGACATATAGCCGCCAGAGTTGAGACTGAAGGTCCGAGCTATCTCGAATACGTCTCTCAAGAGAAGGCGCGGCTGGAGGGGCCGGAGCATTCGAGACTCTGGGATTACTGGAGTGAGAATTTGTCGGCTCCGCTGCCGATTACAGAGGCTCCGTCCGACAGGCCGCGGCCGCCCGTTCAGACCTACTCTGGAAATACGTGCGGGATTGCAATAGATCCGGAGACCTCACGAGGCATCGCAACCCTGGCGCGGTCCTCCGGCGCAAGCTTGTTTACGGTTCTACTCGCCGCTCTCAAAGTAGTCGTTCATAGATACACCGGCCAGACCGACATAATAATCGGTAGTCCTTCCGCGGGCCGAAGATCGGCGCGGCTGAAAAACCTGATCGGCTACTGCGTTAATGCGCTTCCGCTTCGCACGAGCGCCGCGGATGATCCCACGTTTGCTAGCTTCGTCGAGCGAGCGCGCAAGACCGTTGTCGGTGCTCTCGATCATCAGGATTACCCCTTTCCACTACTTGCCGAAAAGCTGCGGATCGCCCGCGATCCGAGCCGTACACCGGTTTTTCAAATAATGTTCGCGCTTCAGAAGGCGCATATATCCGGATATGGCGACCTGGCTCCCTTTGCCCTGGGCGAAGCAGAAGCTGAGGTCCAGCTTGGAAATCTCTCGCTCCACTCCCTTGCTCTGAGCGAATCCGACGTTGCATTCGATCTCAACTTAATGGTCGCGGAGAAGGGCGAGGGTTTCGCGGTCTCGCTCCAATACAATCGCGATCTGTTTGATCGCGGCACGATCGAAAGAATGCTCGGTCACTTCAGATCCGTTCTGGCATCGGGGGCCGCCGATTCCAATCAGCACATAAGCCGCATTCAATTGCTGACCGCTTCCGAGCAGGCGCAGTTCCTCTCGGAACGCGCCGCCGCCGCCGCCGGCTTCGATCGGGAGCTAGGCGTTCATGAATTGTTTGAAGCACAGACCGACCGAGCGCCCGATCAGATCGCGCTTGTTTGTGAATCATTGACGCTCAGCTACGGTGAGCTCGAGTCGCGGTCAAACCTGCTGGCACGCCATTTAATCCGTAAAGGTATAAGTCAGGGCGCGGGCGCCGCGATCTATTTGGAGCGGGGCTCCGATCTCATAATCTCGATCCTCGCGGTTTTGAAAAGCGGAGCCGCTTATCTGCCGCTCGATCCCGCGTATCCCGAAGCGCGGCTCAAGCTCATACTCGACGATGCGCGAGTCGCGTTGATCATCACAAACGAGTCGCTTCATCGGAAGATGTTCGCGGCCTCGAGCCATGCGAACAGCACGCTCCTCCTTGATTCATCTCGCGCTGAAATCGCCAACGAAAACAACAAGCGTTTTGAGAATCGCGGCGGCGGCGAAGCGCCGGCATATCTTCTATACACGTCGGGATCGACCGGAACCCCGAAGGGCGTAGCGGCGCCGCATCGCTCTGTTGTGAACTTTGTCGGCTCGATGGCTCGCTGTCCCGGCTTGACCCGCGACGACGTCTTTTTCTCCGTCACCACTCAATCGTTCGATATCTTTGGACTCGAGATATATGTGCCGTTGATGGTCGGCGCGACCATAGTCCTGCCGGGCCGCGAAACAACCTCAGACGGACAGAAGCTGCTCAAGGCCATTCGCGAAACTCAATCAACGGCCATGCAAGCCACACCGGCAACATGGCGGTTGCTGCTGTCCGCCGGTTGGGATGGACAACCTCGATTGAAGTGCCTGTGCGGCGGCGAAGCGTTCCCCTGGGATCTGGCGATTGAGTTGTCGGAGAGATCGTCGTCGCTATGGAACCTCTATGGTCCGACTGAGACCACCATCTGGTCTCTCGTTCAGGATGTGACTCCTCAAGAGAACCCGAGAGGATGGGTGTCGATAGGGCGGCCGATCGACAACACGAGCATTCAGATGTTCGATTGGAATCTCCAGGTCGTTCCGCGGGGCGTTCCCGGAGAGTTGCTGATCGGCGGCGACGGGTTAGCCCACGGCTACTGGGGCCGCCCGGACATAACCGCGGATCGATTCATTCCCGATCACACGGCGCTTACGGCGGGAGCCAGGCTCTACAGAACGGGAGACCTCGTTCGCCGGACATCCGATGATAGCGTCGAGTTTCTGGGGCGTCTGGACAATCAGGTCAAGGTTCGCGGCTTCCGTATCGAGCTCGGTGAAATCGAGTCCGCATTATCCAAGCACCCGGCAATAGCTCAGGCCGTTGTTGTGGCAAGAGGAGACGGCGCCGCGCAGCGACTGCTGGCTTATGTAGTGCCTTCAGCGAACGCCGGTGCCTCGGATCTGGAAACTCCTAAGCTGCGAGCGTTTTTATCAAGCGCGCTTCCTGAATATTTCCTTCCTTCTAAATTCATAGTACTGGCCTCGCTGCCGTTGACGCCGAATGGAAAGGTCGATCGAAAAGCCCTTCCCGAACCGGAGATCGAGCGTGGTTCATCCCCGGAATCGACTCCGCCGATCTCGGATCTTGAACGAACGATCACCGGCATATGGAAAGAGGTCCTGCGAGTTCAGCGCGTCGGGCGCGATGAGAACTTCTTCGATCTCGGCGGACACTCGCTTTTGCTCGCGCAGGTTCAAAGCCATCTGAATCGCGCCGGCCATGAGATCGCGATGGTCGATCTCCTGCGCTATCCGACCATCGCGTCGCTGGCCGAACGCATCGGTGGAGGCGTCGGCGGATCGACCGCGGCTTATGAAGGGGATCGCCGAGCCAACGCCCGGTTGTCATCGGCCGGTAACCGAGACCGTGATGTTGCGATCATCGGTATGGCGGGCCGCTTCCCCGGCGCGCGCAACGTCGACGAGTTCTGGAAGAAACTCTGTGATGGAGAAGAGTGCATAACCTTCTTCTCGGATGAAGAACTGGCCGAGCTTGGAATCGATGATGAGGTATTGAAGGATTCCAGCTATGTGAAAGCATCCGGGCTCCTCGAAGGCGCAGGCCGCTTCGATGCCGGGTTCTTTGGATTCCTTCCGCGCGAAGCCGAATTAATGGACCCGCAGCACCGTGTCTTTCTCGAATGCGCATGGCATGCGTTCGAGGATGCGGGCTACGATCCGGGCCGCTATCAAGGAAGGGCCGGCGTCTTTGCCGGAACCGGGCTCAATACCTATATCAATCACGCCGAATACGGGCAGACGCAGTCGAGCTCGACGAGATATCAGGCCTTTATCGGAAATGACAAAGACTTTGTCGCCACACGGGTTTCTTACAAGCTCAATTTGCGCGGGCCAAGCATCAATGTTCAGACCGCATGCTCGACCTCGCTCGTGGCGATTCATCTCGCCTGCCAGAGCATTCTCGGCGGCGAATGCGATGTGGCGCTGGCGGGCGGCGTCGCAATAAGAGCGCCTCTTAAGCAAGGGTATTTTTACGAAGAAGGCGGAATCCTTTCGCCCGACGGGCACTGCCGCGCCTTCGATTCGGAGGCCAAAGGCACTGTCTTTGGAAACGGCGTCGGCATAGTAGTGCTCAAACCTCTCGATCGCGCTATATCGGATCATGACCATATCTACGCGGTGATCAAGGGAAGCGCCATTAACAACGATGGTGGCGTCAAGATCGGCTACACGGCTCCGAGCGTTGATGGACAGGCTGCCGTAATAGCAGAGGCGCTCAAGGTTTCCGGGGTCGAGCCGAACACGGTCACATATATCGAAACTCACGGAACGGGCACGCCGCTCGGCGACCCGATAGAAGTCTCCGCCCTCACTGAGGCATTCAGGACCCAAACGGATCGCAAGCAGTTTTGCGCGATCGGTTCGGTTAAGACCAACATCGGCCACCTCGATACCGCCGCCGGTGTCGCCGGTTTGATTAAGACGGTCTGTGCCTTGAGAGATGGGTTGCTGCCGCCGAGCATCAACTTCGCCGAGCCGAATCCCAAGATAAATTTCGTGGAGAGCCCCTTCTATGTCAGCGCAAAATTATCCGAATGGAATACAAACGGCTCGCCTCGACGAGCCGGAGTCAGCTCGTTCGGTATCGGCGGCACCAACGCTCATATCATATTAGAAGAACCGCCGGAGCATGACCGGTCGAACGCCGACCTCCGGCCCTGGCAGTTGCTGACTCTTTCCGCGCGGTCGGCTTCGGCGCTCGATAGTCTTACAACGAATCTTGCGGCGCGTCTGAATACAGAGCCGCGTATCACTCTCGCGGATGCGGCTTACACCACGCAGGTAGGCAGACAGCCGATGACGCACCGCCGGATTGCTGTGAGCATGACTTCGGAGGAGGCCGCGGAGCTGCTTGAAAATCCCGATCCTGAAAGGGTGATCAACGGCCTTCACGAAGGCGGCGCGCCTCCGGTGGTGTTCCTGTTTTCGGGACAGGGATCGCAATACGCGCAAATGGGCCGAGAGTTGTACGAGACCGAGCCGGCGTTTGCGAGCGTCGTTGATTCTTGCGCCGAGACTCTCAAGACACATCTTGGATTCGATCTTCGCGACGCGCTGTTTCCGGATGAAGATGCGGACGCGGCTGAATTGGCCAGGCTGGATCAAACGGCTCTCGCTCAGCCCGCGTTGTTTGTAGTCGAGTATGCGCTTGCGAAACTTCTGATGAGCTGGGGAGTGCGGCCGCGCGCAATGCTCGGCCACAGCATCGGCGAATATGTAGCCGCATGCATCGCCGAAGTGATTTCGCTCGAAGACGCGCTGGGGCTTGTGGCGGCGCGCGGCCGGCTTATGCAGTCTATGCCGTCGGGCGCAATGACAGCCGTTCAACTGGCTCCAGGCGAGATCGAGAAGCTGCTCAATGCGGACATATCGCTGGCCGCGCACAACGGACCAAAAGCCTCGGTTGTTTCCGGCCCGCTGCAAGCAATCGAAGCTATCGAAGCCGATCTCTCGGCTCGCGAAATACCGTTCAGCCGTCTGCACACCTCGCACGCGTTTCACTCGTCGATGATGGATCCGATCGTGGACGAGATGTCCGCGCTGGCGAGAAAGTGTCGACTACAGACGCCTAAGATTCCCTATGTTTCCAATCTCACAGGCGCGTGGATCACGGACGCGGATGCGACCGATCCGAGCTACTGGGGACGCCATCTTCGCAACGCGGTAAGGTTCAGCGAGGGAGTAAACACGCTCCTCGAAGATACCGGGAGCTTGTTGATCGAAGTCGGACCCGGTCGCACGCTGACAACGCTGGTTCGGCAGCAACACAAGCAGGCTAATGCCGTCAGATCGATGCCGCATCCCACCGAGAACAGGTCAGGGGTCGAGCTGCTGCTTCTGGCCGTCGGTCGAGCATGGATCTCAGGCGTCGATATAGACTGGGAAGCTTTTCATGCCGGAAGCGAGAGCCGGCGAGTCTCTCTGCCTTTATATCCATTCGAAGGCGAGTACTACTGGATCAAGAGCGACTCCGGCAAGAGAACGCGCAAACCTGAATTGGCCGATTACTTCTTTTCGCCGAACTGGCGCAGATCAGGACTTCTATCCAATGCAGCCGCGGAACCATCACCTTCGCCATGGCTGGTGTTGATGGACGCGGATTCTTTTTCGTCACGGATGGCGGAAGGGCTGCGCGCGGCCGGCGTCGACATCACGGTTGGTCAAACCGGCGACGACTTCAAGGAGATAGAAGAGCGCTGTTACAGCATTAACCCATCGCGTCCGGAACACTACGACCTTTTGTTGAAGAAGCTGAGCGACGCGGGAAGATCGCCCGCCGTGATCGTACACACCTGGAACATCACCGATGCCGGCATTCGATTCGAGCCCTGGGACGCGAGCCGCTGCCGTAGCTTTGACAGCCTGATCTGGCTCACTCAATCCATCGAGCGAATCAGTCCTGATGCCCGGGTTCGGATTGCCGTAATCTCCGATGAAATGCAGAAGGTCGCGGGCGAGCGCGGCCTTTGCCTTGAAAAATCGCTGTTGTTAGGGCCGGTCAAAGTAATCCCGCAGGAACATCCGAATCTGTCCTGCCGAAGTATCGACCTCATGCTTCCTGACAAAGGAAGCGCCGACGAGGAGGTCTTGATTCGCGACCTGATCGACGAATTGAATACAACTTCCACCGAGCGAGCGGTTGCGTACCGCAACGGCGATCGTTTCGTACAGTGTTTCGACCGGCTGCCGTTGGATTCAACCGCGCAGCCAATGTCTCGCGTGCGTGAAGGCGGCGCTTATCTCATAACCGGAGGCGTGGGCGGCGTCGGGCTTGCCCTGGCGGAAGAGATTGCAAAGCAGGTGCGATGCAAGCTGGTATTGACCGCGCGGTCGTTCTTCCCGGAGGCGGCCTCTTGGCCGGAGTGGCTCGCGACGCACGACGATGAGGATTATCGATCGCAGGCTATAAACAAGATTATCGAGATCGAGCGGAGCGGCAGCGAAGTTCTGGCTCTTGCGGCGGACGTGACGGATCTTCAGTCGATGACAGACGCGGTTCGAACCGCGGAGGATCGATTCGGCGCTATCAACGGCGTAATCCACGCGGCAGGTTTGCCGGGCGGCGGGATCATTCAGCTCAAATCGCCCGAAGCCGCTGAGAGCGTGTTCGGGCCGAAGGTTCGCGGCACGATGGTTCTCGATTCAATCCTGAGCGGCCGCTCACTTGATTTCTTTGTCTTGTGCTCGTCAATCAACTCGATTATCGGCGGCTTCGGCCAGAGCGATTACGCGGCTGCGAATGCCTTCTGTGATGCATTTGCTCAGTCGAACTTCAAACATCGAGGCCGGTACACCGTTTCATTGAATTGGGATCGCTGGGCGGGTGTCGGGATGGCGGCGGAGGCCGGCCGCTCCACAAAATCGCAGCGCCGCAACGGTTCCAAGCCGCATCACCCGCTGCTCGACTCCTGTTTGTTGGAAACACCGGAACGTCTCGTCTTTTCTTCGAGCTTCAGTCCGGATAGTCACTGGATTCTGTCTGAGCATCTGGTGGGCGGGCTTCCCACCGTTCCGGGTACGACGTATCTAGAAATGGCTCGGGCGGCCGTAGCAAACGGCTCCGCGAATAAGACGATTGAGATTCGCGAAGTGACATTCAGAAGCCCGCTTGTTGTTGAACCCGGGCGGTCACGAGAAACGGTAACGATGCTCGAGCGGAAGGGCTCTGAGTATTCTTTCAGGGTTCTCAGCAGGCCGAATGGAACAGAATCAGAAACTCAACTCTGGGATGAGCACGTTCGCGGAGAGCTGACTCTTGCGGCCGGGGCGAGTAACAACGGCGGCAAGATGGGTGATGTCACACGGCTATTGAGCACTGGAAAGAAACTCGAGATCGCGGAAGCAGAGAACGGCAAGGGCCCGAGCGAATTGAGAAGCGTGAAACTGGTCAGCACCGGGCCTCGCTGGCAGAGCCTGCGCGATGTGTTCGTGGATGGAGACGAGGCGGTCGGCGTACTCGAGCTGAACAGCGATTTCGAGAGCGACCTCAGTGACTACGTGCTGCACCCATCGCTGCTGGACACCGCAACCGGATTCATTCAGTTCCTCGTCGAAGGCAACTACCTGCCTCTGGTTTATGAATCCCTGACCGTTCACGCTCCGTTCCCGCGCAAGGCGTATAGCTACGTGAAGCTCAGGAGCAGCGCCGTTCAGCAGCGCGAAATCATCACCGGAGATATCTCAGTCCTCGACGAGAACGGCGTCGAAGCGATCACGATCAAGGGCTTCTCGATGAAGCGCGTCGCCGACGGACTTCTTGAAGCTCAGGACCGAAGTTCGGCGGCCGCACCCGCGGTTGGAACAGTCGCGCCCTTGCTCGCCGATGGATTGATGGGAGGAAACGCGATCGGAGCAGGCTTGCTGGAGAAGCTTAGTCCCGGTCTGACCGCGAGTGAAGCGGTCAAAGCATTCCGACACGTGATGTCCGTTGGAGCAAGCCCTCAGATCATCGTTGCCAGCCGCGAGATAAATGAGTTGATTCGAGAGGCGGACTCGATGACCCGCTCTCGAATTCTTCAGGGATTCGAAGACATTTCCGCGAGCGAGTCGGCTCACGCGCGGCCCTCGGTCAGCAGCGATTACGTTGAACCGGCTGACGATCTGCAGCGCAGAGTCGCGGCCGTGTGGCAGAAGGTGCTCGGCATAGAACAGGTGGGTGTGAACGACAACCTGTTCGAGTTGGGCGGCACGTCGCTGACCGGGATTCAGTTGGTGTCGGCCCTGAAGAAGGAATTCAAAGTCGACATACCAGTGGTGAGCATCTTCGAAGCGCCCACCGTGGCTGCGTTGGCCCGTTACCTCGGGTCCAGCTCGAATGAAGATGCGGCGTTCAAAAAAATCGAGGACCGCGCCGAGCGAAAGAAGCGTTCGCTTGCGGCGCCGAGACAAACAGCCAGGAGCAGGGGATGAGCGAGTCTACTCAGCCGAATCAATCCAATCAGGACGACGCTCTGACCGGGCGAGAAATCGCCGTGATCGGAATGGCCGGCCGCTGGCCGCGCGCGGCCAGCGTCGCCGAGTTCTGGAGCAATCTGAAGAACGGCGTCGAAAGCGCCACTTTTTTCTCGGACGAAGAGCTGCTGTCGTCCGGTGTTCCGCGCGAGACGCTGAACAATCCGGAATACATAAAAGCCGGAAGCCTGCTCGATGGGGTGGATCAGTTCGACGCCGGTTTCTTCGGGTATCCCGCCGGCGAAGCCTCGATACTCGATCCTCAGCAGAGGCTGTTTCTCGAGACTGCGTGGCATGCGCTCGAAGACGCGGGCTACTCGCCGCGGGAGTACGAGGGCCTGATCGGCGTCTATGCCGGAGCCGCCTGGAACACGTACCTGTTGAGCAATCTGACAACTCAACCCGAGCTATTCGATGGGGGCGGAGCGTTTCAGATTTTCATCGCAAGCGATAAGGATTTCATGCCGACCCGGGTTGCTTACAAGTTCAACCTCAAAGGGCCGAGCATGATAATCCAGACGAGTTGCTCGACTTCGCTCGTGGCGATTCATCTGGCGTCGCTGAGCCTGTTGAACTATGAGTGCGATCTGGCGCTGGCGGGCGGCGTCACGGTGAAGGTCCCGCAGGTATCCGGCTACTTCCATCAGGAAGGCGGGCTTGCCTCGCCAGACGGTCATTGCCGCCCGTTCGACGCGGACGCAGCGGGGACGATCTTTGGCAGCGGCGTGGGAGTCGTGGCCTTGAAGCGGCTGTCGGACGCGATCGACGACGGAGACAGCATTCGCGCCGTGATCAAAGGGTCCGCCATAAACAATGACGGTTCCAGCAAGGTCAGCTATACGGCTCCCAGCGTAGAAGGTCAGGCCCAGGTCATTGCATCAGCGCAGGCGATAGCGGCCCTCGAGCCGGAGTCCATCACCTACATCGAAACACACGGCACCGGAACTTCTCTCGGAGATCCGGTTGAGGTCACCGCTCTTACAAAGGTCTTTCGACGGAGCACCCAGAAAAAAAGCTTCTGCGCGATTGGCTCGGTTAAATCCAACATAGGTCATCTGGATGCCGCGGCCGGAGTATCCGGTTTCATCAAGACCGTTCTCGCTCTCGAGAATAAACAGATTCCGCCAAGCATCAACTTCGAAAGGCCGAATCCCTCAATCGATTTTCCCGAGACGCCTTTCTATGTAGCCTCGCGGCTCGAAGACTGGTCCAGCGACGGAGCGCCGAGGCGCGCGGGCGTCAGCTCGTTCGGTGTGGGCGGCACAAACGCTCACGTGATTCTCGAAGAAGCGCCCCCGAGCGAAGATTCCGGCAAGAGCCGTTCGCAGCAACTGCTGTTGATCTCGGCGCGAAGCGCGGCGGCCCTCGAAACGGCATCGGACAACCTGCTGGCGATGATTCGTGAACCGGATGCTCCGGCCCTTGCCGACGCTGCCTACACTCTTAAGCTTGGGCGGTCGGTTTTCAGGCACAGGCGCGCAATCGTTTGCGGCAGCACCGAAGAAGCGATATCCGCCTTGGAAGAGCGAGAGCGCGCGCTTACGGCCGTGGATGTCGAAGAGCCGCGCGATCGAGCGGTGGTCTTCATGTTTCCCGGACAGGGCGCGCAGTACAGGGGCATGGCTCGCGGGCTGTACGAACAAGAAGAAACTTTTCGCGAGACCGTCGATCGATGCGCGCGAGTTCTCGATCCGGTGCTTGGAGCCGACCTGCGAAACGTGATCTTCAGCGGCGGCGACGCGGCTTCGGATGACGATCCGATCAATCAGACAGCTCTGACTCAGCCTGCTCTTTTTGTAGTTGAATACGCGCTGGCTTCGCTTTGGATGGAGTGGGGCATCAAGCCCAATGTGATGATCGGCCACAGCATCGGTGAATATGTCGCGGCCTGTCTTGCCGGAGTTCTCTCGCTTGAAGATGCATTGCGGCTTGTCGCGGCGCGCGGAAAACTGATGCAGCAACAGCCCGCCGGAGCGATGACCGCGGTTTCAATGGCCGAGGAAGAGATCGGCAAGCTCCTGCCCGACCAGATTTCAGTAGCGTCGATCAACGAGCCTTCGGGTTGCGTGATATCGGGGCCGGGCGATGCGATGGCGCGATTCGAAGCTGAACTTGAAAGCAGGGACATCTGGTTTAAGCGGCTGCGGACCTCGCACGCGTTTCACTCGTCGATGATGGATTCGATTTTGAAACCGTTTACGGATGAGGTCCGAAAGGTCCGGTTGACCGCTCCCAAGATACCGTTTTATTCGAATCTAACCGGCGCGCTTATCACCCCGCGGCAGGCGACCGATCCCGGTTATTGGTCGGAGCACCTGCGCCGCGCGGTTCGGTTCTCCACTGGACTGCGAGCGTTGCTGGCCGATCAGGATCGAATTCTGTTGGAGGTCGGTCCCGGCCGCGTGCTTACCACGCTGGCTACTAGGCACGCGGAAGCGCATGGTCACGCGATTGTCCCTTCGCTGCCGGGCCCAAAGGAAGAAGCCTCGGACACGCGAGCGATGCTGGAAGCCTGCGGACGGCTTTGGCTCGCGGGTGTGAAGCTTGACTGGCGCGGCTTCTATAAAGAGGAGCGCCGGCTGCGAGTGCCGCTTCCCGGATATCCGTTTGAGCGACAGCGTTTCTGGATAGAAGCCCGTCCGCATATATCTCAGGGAACAGCTTCCGCGTCGCCGCTTCTCGGCTCGACAAAGAAAGCGAATCTCTCCGAGTGGTTCTATCTTCCTTCTTGGAAGCCTTCGCTTCCGCCGCCCGCCACGCGGACGGAGCGGACTTCACAGCTCGTGTTCCTCGATCGCTCGGGATTTGCGGCGGCTCTTGCATCGCGTCTGAAAGATGAAGGCAACGATGTACTCACGGTTGAGATGGGAGCCAAATTCGGCAAACCGGCGGACGGACGGTATACGATCAGACCCGGAGACCCCGCGGATTATCGAGAACTGCTCTCCGATCTCAGCGACAGCGGCAAGCTGCCGACTTCAATCGTTCACGCTTTCAGCCTCGGCGACGCCGAATCGAGTGAATATCTGAACGGCCCAGATAAAGACATGGATGAAAACCTGGCTGAAGATCTGGATGAAAATCTGGAGCGGGGTTTCTACAGTCTGCTGTTTCTCTTGCAGGCTCTTGACTCTCATTCGCACGGCTGTGAGATCGCCGTGTTGTCCGACTCGATGATGGCTTGCAGCGATGACGAAAATGTTGTTCCAGGCAAGGCTCCGCTGCTCGGCTTGTGTCGAGTCGCCTCCCAGGAACTGAGGGGAATCGTGCCGCGCGTCCTCGATATTAAAGCCGGTATCAAAAGCAATATCAGGGCCGATATCAAGACCGACATTGGGGCCGCGAAATTCGCGGGTGTTAGTGGATTGGTCGACGCGGTGTTCGGCGAGCTGCGGTCCGAGCCTCGAGATCTCGTTGTCGCATACCGTGGCCGGAAGCGCTGGCTGCCGGGCTTCGAGCCGGTGAAGTTGGAAGGAATTGGTTTAACGGAAGAGGGCGAGGCCGTTCCGGGATTGCGACATAGAGGCGTCTATGCAATCACCGGCGGACTCAGTGGAAACGGCCTTGCCCTTGCTAAGTATTTCGCTCGCGCGGCCAATGCGAAGCTAATCCTTATCGAGCGCGCTACTGCTGAAAAATCCGCGGCTGACAATAATGCTGACAATAATGCTGACAATAATGCTGACAATGGCGCTGAAGATGGTCCTCGAAATGAGGAAAGCCGATCGCCATCCCGCTATGAAGCAGCGATTCGTTCCATCAACGCTCTTGGGGCGGAGACCTTCGCAGCTTTGATCGACACCTCTAATCCAGACCAGCTTAAGAGGGCCATCCAGGAAGGCGAATCCCGTTTCGGTGAAATTCACGGGTTCATTCACGCCGAGGAGGCTGCTAGAGAAAACGCGTTTCGAGCAATTCTCGAAGCGGGTCGCGACGATTGTGAACACCACTTCGGACCCAAAGCGCGGTCGTTGTATTCGATTGAAGCCGCGCTCGCCGGCAGGAAGCTCGACTTCTGTGTCCTGCTCTCATCGCTGGCTTCGGTGCTGGGCGGGGTCGGTTACGGGCCTTACACGGCGGCCAGTCTGTTCATGGATTCGTTTGTTAAACGGCCGGGCCGAGACGGTGAAACACCCTGGCTGGTTTTGAACTGGGATCTGTGGTCAAGCGAGGACAATCCAGACCAGATAACCGAGCTTCGCGGAGACCTGTCCGCGTTGGCGATGAGCGCAAGAGAAGGCGAAGAGATCTTCTCACGCGCGCTTTCGGCAAAGAGCGCCGGGCAGATCATCATCTCGACGGCCGACCTCCGGGCGCGAATCGCGTTTATGGAAGAGCGATTCGCGATTCTTCGCTCCGGCCGTCCGGCGCGCCAGGATTCCGCCGCTGCCGGAGCGCTCCATCCGAGACCAGAGCTGCCGACACCCTACGTCGCGCCGGAATCGGAGCTGGAACAGAAGATCGCTCTGGTCTGGCAGTCGGTTCTGGGGTTTGAACGAGTCGGCGTCGAGGACAGCTTCTTCGATCTGGGCGGCGATTCACTGATAGCGATCCAGGTGGCATCGCGGCTCAAGCAAGAGCTTCGAATCGACTTTCCAGTCGCGAGACTTTATCAAGGGGTCACTATCAGATCGCTCGCCCAACTGCTTGGTGAAAACGCGGACGAAGGACAGGGTAGACGCGCAGCGGAGCTGGAAGAACATAAGAAGGTGATGGTCCGGAGACGTGATTATATGGAACGCCGCAGGGCGGCTAATAGGGAAATGGAGGGCTGAGTCGTGCGAGTCATTGTTCAAAAATACGGCGGATCGTCTTTGGCGACGGCTGATCATGTTAGAGCCGTTGCGCAAAATGTCGTTCGCACAAAAGAGGAGGGCCTGGCGGTTGTAGTTGTAGTCTCGGCGATGGGCGATACAACCGACCATCTGCTGGAGATGGGACGCCGGATCGGCACAAACCTTTCGCCCCGCGAGCTGGATATGCTGCTTTCGACCGGAGAAACGGCGTCGGCTGCATTGCTCGCGATGGCAATTCAAAACCTGGGCGAAGAGGCCATCTCGTTATCGGCGAAACAATGCGGAATCATAACAAATGATGTTCATACCAATGCCCGTATACTCGAGATAAGGCCGCAGCGCATAAGACAGGAGCTTGCCCGGGGCGCGATAGTCGTGGCGCCGGGATTTCAGGGACGGACGCGTGAAGACGATATTACGACGCTTGGCAGAGGCGGCTCCGATACCACGGCCGTAGCGCTGGCAGCCGCGCTGAATGCGGAAAAGTGCGTGATCTATACCGACGTTGAAGGCGTCTTCACCGCCGATCCGCGAATCGTTCCAACCGCGATAAAGCGGGCCGAGTTGGGCGCGAGAGAAACCCAGGAGCTTGCCTGGCACGGGGCCAAGGTGCTCAAAGCCGAGGCCGTCGAGTTCGCAAGCACAAATGAAGTTCCTCTGGTCGTCAGATCGACTTTCAGCGACGATCCGGGAACCGTGGTTCTGCCCGCCTGCAAAGAGGGCGATGCATTCACGCCTCGCGAGCCTGCCATCGCCGGCGTGTCGGGCCGCGAAGACCTCGTCCGAATCATTCTCAAGGAATGGAGTCCGAGGCACGGCGGTCGAGACGGGGTGTATGGGGCGATCTCGGACTACGACATGGTCTTCGAGAGCATCGGCCCTCCGGGAGAAGCGAGCGACCTATTCATTTCCAACCAGGAAATGCCGGACGAGGACGCGTTCGCGCGGCAGCTCCAGAGGGAATTTGAAGGAGAGGTCAGGATCGATGCGGGGTTGGGCGCGGTTTCGCTGGTCGGCTTCGGCCTGGGATCGAGACCGGCGGCGCTCCTGAACGCCCTGAAAGTGCTGGAAGACGGCGGCGCGACTCTGATCAAGAGTTTCAGCGCGCGGGATTCCTTCACCTTCATCATCCCGCGAGCCGAAGTCAGCAACAGCCTGCGGCTCCTGCACCGAACCTTTGTTGAATCTACATCCGAGGCCGTAAGGCCTGCGCAAATGGCGGCAAGCTGAACAACACCGATCGGCTCGGCAAGCCCGCCGAAAACAGAATAATACTCATTCAAATAGAGAGGGAACTATGAAAACGTTCGAGATGCTCGAGTCAGACGTTCGGGTTTACTGCCGGCATTTTCCGGCGGTCTTTGAAAAAGCGGCGGGATCGACGCTCTTCGATGAGAATGGAAAGACCTACACCGATTTCTTCAGCGGCGCGGGTTCGTTGAACTATGGCCATAACAATCCTCGAATGAAAGAACGCCTGATCGAGGCTATTCAAAACGACTTCGTCACACACAGTCTCGACATGGCCACGACCGCCAAGCGCCGTTTTCTGGAGCGGTTCAATTCGATCATACTCGAGCCGCGCAATTTCAAGTACAAGATTCAATTCTGCGGCCCCACCGGAGCCAACGCGGTCGAGGCCGCGCTCAAGCTGGCTCGCAAGGCCACGGGGCGGCAGACGGTCGTGTTCTTCACCCACAGCTATCACGGATTGAGCCTCGGTTCTTTGGCGGTGACCGCGAGCCGCTCGAAACGGAAGAGCGCGGCGGTTCCACTGCACTTCACGATGCCGATGGCCTTCGACGGCGATCTCGGGCCCGATGTCGACACGTTGGACTACTTAGAAATGTTTCTCACGAAGACAAGCAGCGGTATGGAAATTCCCGCGGCAATCATAGTCGAGACGATTCAAGCCGAAGGCGGCGTGAGGTCCGCGCGATACTCGTGGCTGCAGCGGCTGGAGAGCTTGTGCAAAAAGCACGGGATTGTATTTATCGCCGACGATATTCAAGTTGGGTGCGGCCGTACCGGGACCTTCTTCAGCTTCGAGGAAGCGGGCTTGAATCCCGACATCGTGTGTCTCTCGAAATCGATAAGCGGCTACGGCCTTCCGATGGCGATCCTGCTGTTGAAGCCCGAACTAGACGTCTGGGAACCGGGCGAGCACTCCGGTACGTTCCGAGGCAACAACCTCGCGTTTGTTACCGCGAGCGAGGCGCTCTCGTACTGGGAAACCGACGAGTTCAGCAAGTCCATCGGGCAAAAGGCTCACAGGGCCGCCGAGCTGCTCAATGAGATAATTCAGGCATTTCCGGAAACACAGGCAAGCCTGCGAGGCCGGGGTTTGATTCAGGGGCTCGTTTTTGAGAAGGACGGATTGGGCGATCAGGTTAGCAGAGAAGCGTTCGACAGAGGACTGATCATCGAAACGTCAGGTCCCAACGGGGAGGTGCTGAAAATTCTTCCTCCGTTGACCATAACCGAAGCCGAGCTTGAAAGCGGCATCCGCACAATTTCCGAAAGCATCGAGTCGGTGCTCTCTCAATCTGAAAAATATGCGAAGGCTTCACCGGCGTAATATGAGGAAGCCTTGATGCGATAACCTCAACCCCGTCAACCCAGACGGGGTTTTGTATGGAAGCCCAAGGTAGGCGTATTCACCTACCTTGGATAAGCGTCCAATTGATCCAACCCCAACGAGGTTGCGGCGACAATACATAGGCGACAATACATAATTGTGGGGTAATGCCTGATTCGGCGAGGCGATGAGTCTCGCCTTTTTTCTGTGTGTACTGACGCTCCCAAGGACAGAAGCTCTATGGATGAATCAATGAAAGAAAGTGAATTGACGGGCTCCGAGATTGCAATCATAGGAATGTCGTGCAGGTTTCCCGGAGCCGGCAATCCAGGCGAATTTTGGAGGAACCTCTGCAACGGCGTGGAGTCGCTGACTACTGTAACCGCGAACGATCTCGCGAGTCAGGGATTGGATCCGAAGCTCGTAGAAGACCCGAACTACGTTCCCTTTGTTCCCGCGGTCAACGACATCGAGCTCTTCGACGCAGGCTTCTTTGGATACACGCCGCTCGAAGCGAAGCTAATGGATCCGCAGCAGAGGCTGTTTCTTGAATGCGCGTGGGAAGCTCTGGAGGATGCGGGCCACGTTCCCGACCAGCATCGCGGCAAGATCGGCGTATTCACCGGCGCTAAGACCAATACATACCTCTTCAACATTTTTACCAATCAGGAATTCTTCAGATCGCTCGACTTCTTTCAGATCGCGCTGGGCAATGATCTCGCCTGTATGGCAACCCGCGTAGCCTATAAGTTCGACCTTCGCGGCCCAAGCTATGCGATACATACGGCGTGTTCCACTTCTCTGATAGCCGTTCACCTTGCGTGTCAGAGCCTGTTGCTGGGCGAGTGCGATATGGCGCTTGCGGGCGGAGCGGCGATCAACGTGCCGCAGCGCAGGGGTTACTTCTATCAAAAAGGCGGCATTCTTTCGCCCGACGGGCACTGCCGAACCTTCGATGCGGGCGCGGATGGCAGCAACTTCGGAAACGGAGTCGGAGCCGTACTCGTGAAACGGCTCGACGACGCGCTGAGGGACCGCGATCACATCTATGCAGTGATTCGCGGCTCCGCGAGCAACAATGACGGCGCGCGAAAAGCGAGCTACACCGCGCCCGGCGTCGAAGGCCAAACCAGCGTTCTGCTTGAAGCGATGGCATGCGCCGGGGTCGAGCCTGAGACCCTCTCGTACATCGAAGCCCACGGGACCGCGACGGACCTGGGCGATGCAATAGAAGCGCTTGCTCTAACCGAGGCATTTCGCAGTTCAACCGCCGCAAGCTCCTACTGCGCCCTCGGCTCGGTGAAGACCAACATAGGCCATCTCGAGACCGCCGCCGGCATTGCCGGCCTGATAAAGACTTCACTTTCGCTCAAACACAAAACGATTCCGCCCAGCCTGTTCTATGAAAGGCCGAATCCGAAGATCGACTTTGAAAACAGCCCGTTCTACGTCAACACCCAGTTGTCGGAATGGAAGGCCGGCAAGACCCCGCGCCGAGCGGGTTTGAGCTCGTTCGGCATCGGCAGCGCTAATGTCCACGTCATTCTCGAAGAGCCTCCGCTGCAAGCCGAATCCGGCGCGTCTCGTCCCTGGCGCCTGTTGGCGCTTTCGGCGAGGACTGAAAGCGCTCTTGAATCGGCCGCGGCTAACCTTGTCGCCCATCTTGAAGAGAACAAGCATGGAGAAAGGTATCTCGCGGACGTTGCTTACACGCTGCAAATCGGAAGGAAGGCGTTCCCGGTTCGCCGCGCTGTTGCATGCGCGAGCGGCGCCGACGCCGCGCAGATAAAAGCGCTGCTTGAATCGTCGTCTTCGACGGCGGAAGCCGGATCGAACCGTCAGGTAGTATTTCTCTTTCCGGGTCTTGGAGACCACTACTCGCGGATGGGGCTTGCTCTCTATCAGACCGAGCCGACTTTTCGAGAGCATGTGGACAGGGGCGCCGAGCTGCTTCTGCCGGAGCTTGGCGTCGATATTCGCGACGTGCTCTATCCGAAGGATGAAGCCGGCTCGGAGCAGTCGGCCGCGCCTCGCAAGATGGACTTTCGCCGAATGGTCGGCCGCGGCGCTCAATCCGCTTCGACCGGAGCGGATCAACTCAATCAGACCTCGTTCATTCAGCCCGCCACGTTCGTGATCGAATACGCGCTGGCGCGGCAATGGATGAAGTGGGGAATCAAACCGAGCGCGATGATCGGCTACAGCGTGGGCGAATACGTCGCGGCTTGCCTGTCCGGAGTTCTCACGTTCGAGGATGCGACGGCATTAGTCGCCCGGCGCGCGCGAATGATCCAGGAATTGCCGGCGGGTGCAATGCTCGCGGCGCCGCTTTCGGAATCTGAAGCGGCGCGATTCATCGAAGGAAAGGAATTGTCGCTTGCGGCCATAAACGGACCGTCTCTATGCGTGCTCGCGGGACCCGCGGCCGCCATTGAAGCGGCTGAAAGCGAACTTGGCGAGAGGCAAATTCTGACGAGGCGCATCCAGGCTTCGCATGCGTTCCATTCGACGATGATGGATGGGGCCGCGGCCCCGCTTACCGAGTTTGCCAAGACGCTGAAGCTCGGCAAGCCGCAAATCCCATACATTTCGAATGTAACCGGCGACTGGATTAAAGACGAGATAGAGCCCTCTTACTGGGCGAAGCATATGAGCGGAACCGTCCGCTTCGACGACGGACTGCGCGAGCTTGTTAAGGATTCCGAAAGGGTTTTGTTGGAAGTCGGCCCGGGACAGACGCTCACCTCCACGATCAAGCAGCATCCTCGAATAGAGGCCGACAAAGCGGCGCTTGCCTTTGCCTCAATGCCGGGCGCGTACGACACTCGCCACGAAGGCGCGTTCCTGCTGGAGACTCTGGGCAGGCTCTGGGTATCCGGCCAGACGATCAACTGGGATGCGTTTTATGCGGACGAGAAGCGCAGCCGCGTTCCGCTGCCGACTTATCCGTTCGAGCGCCAGCGATATTGGGTCGATCCACAGCCTATAACCGCGGCATCGATTTCCGCGAAAAAATACACGCTGGATAAAGAGCCCGATCTGGCCGACTGGTTCTATCAGCCGATCTGGCGTGATTCCGAACGTCCGGCTTCGATTTCTACTCAAGCGAAACAGCGCTGGTTGATTTTCATCGATGAGTTCGGGCTCGGAAATGATATCGCTCTCAGGCTGCGCAACGACGGTCATCAGGTCGTGACTGCGCGCGCGGGCGATGCGTTCCGCGCGCCGGGCGACGGTGAATCGCCTGACTACGTGATCAACCCCGTCCACGCGGACGAATACGTCAAGCTCCTTACGGCTGCGAACGCCAGCGGCAAAGTCGAAGTCATCGCGCATATGTGGAGCGTGTCTCCGAACGATCTCGCCGCGGCGTATAACTTCGACCGTGACTTTGATCGTAATCAGGAGCTTGGCTTCTACAGCCTGCTCTATCTGGCTCAGGCGGTCGGCCGCGGAATGTTTGCCGATACTGTTCGACTCGAGGTCGTAACCAGCGGCGTGCATCGCATAACCGGCGACGAAATCATTCAACCTGAAAAGGCGGGCATACTCGGTCTGGCGCGAGTCGTTCCTCAGGAGTTTCCGCGAGTGACCAGCCGCTCGATTGAGCTATCCGGCTCGAGCGAGCATTTCCTCGGCGCTATTGCGGAAGATCTTTATGCGGAGTTCCGGAGCGCTCCCGCCGATCCGATGGTCGCGCTCAGGAACGGCCGCCGAATGGTCGAGGATTTCGAGCGCGTGCGCCTTGAATCCAATCAGGAAATCGGGCTGCGCGACAACGGAGTCTATCTGATCACCGGAGGACTCGGCTCACTCGGCCTGGTGATGGCCGAGCACCTTTTCGAAGCGGTCAAGGCGCGGCTGATTCTCGTAGGACGAACCGCGCTGCCGGATCGCGCCCAATGGAATGATCTGCTCGAAGGCGCGGATAACCATAATTCGACAGCGGAGAGGATTCGCGCGATCCAGAGCCTGGAAGAAAAGGGCGCGGAGATTCTGACCTTCGCCGCCGATGTGAGCGATGAAGCCGAGATGCGCGGCGTCATTCAAACGGCGACCGAGCGCTTCGGGCCGATCAACGGCGTTATGCACATGGCCGGGGTCGCCGGAGGCGGAGTGATTCTGCTCAAGACCAGGGATGCCGCCGAGCAGGTGATGACTCCGAAAGTCAGGGGCGCCGTTGCGATCGATCACGTGTTTCGAGATCAGCCGCCCCTTGATTTTCTCGCGCTCTATTCTTCGATCGCTTCTTTCCTCGGAGACTTTGGACAATCCGACTACTGCGCGGCCAACGCGGTGCTCGACGCGGTCGCCGCTCGAAATGCGTCGGGGGCGGGGCCTCGCACGATCGTGATCAACTGGGACATCTGGCAGGAGCTCGGTATGACCCTGAATACCGAAGTGCCCGATCATTTACGCCAGATGCGCCAGGAGATGCTCGCGAAAGGCATTCTGAATGGCGAAGGCGTGGAGTTGTTCGACCGCGCTCTCGCGAGCGGACTCACGCAGGTGATCGTTTCCGCTCAGGATCTGCAAGGGCGCATTGAGCTCGGCAAATCATTCGCGGGTGAAGGCTTCCTTCAGGAGTTGCAAAGCTCGATGGGAGGAGGCGCGCGCTCGGCTTCGACGATAAAACGAAACGGTTCGGCCGCGCCGGCGGGCGCCTTCGAGCAGCGAGTCGCCGCCGTGTGGCAGCGCGTGTTGGGCGCGGATCAAATAGGCGTCTCCGACAACTTTTTCGATCTCGGCGGAAACTCTTTGATTGGTCTTCAACTCGTATCCGAGCTCAGCCGCGAGCTTGAAATGCAGATCGCGCCCGTTACGCTATTCGAGTTCCCGACCGTCAGCACGCTCTCGCGTCATCTGAATCCGGCCGGATACGGAGAATCGCGAGCCGCAGCCGATGAGCTGCACGAGCGGCGAAAGAAGCTTCGACAGAGATCCAGCCCGCCTGACATCGCGATCATCGGAATGGCCGGACGGTTCCCCGGCGCGGCCGACATCGAAGAGTTTTGGGATCTGCTCCGCGCCGGAGCAGAGCCGCTGACGTTTTTCTCTGATGAGGAGCTGCTTTCGGCGGGCGTTCCCCGATCGCTCGTTGATAATCCGGAATACGTAAAGACCGGCTCCATCATCAATAACATCGACAAATTCGATGCGGGCTTTTTCGGATTCTCGCCGCGCGAAGCCGAGGTCATGGATCCGCAGCACCGGTTGTTTCTCGAATGTTCGTGGGAGGCGATGGAGCGCGCGGGCTACGACAGCCTGAGCTATCCCGGTGCGGTCGGCGTGTTCGCGGGATCGAACATCAGCGCATATCTCTTGCGAATGCATACCGACCCGAAAGTTCGCGAATCGGTGAATACGTTTCAGGCCCTGTTAGGCAATGACAAGGACTCGCTGACCACGATGGTCTCTTACAAGTTGAACCTGCGCGGCCCGAGCATTGCGGTTCAGACATTCTGCTCGACGTCGATGGTGGCGATTCACATGGCATCTCAGAGTCTTCGAACCGGCGAATGCGATATGGCTCTGGCGGGCGGCGTCCGAATACTCGTGCCGATCAATCAGGGCTACTTATATGAGCCCGGAGGAATCGCCCCGACTGACGGGCATACCAGATCGTTCGACGCGGCGGCGAACGGCAGTCCGTTCGGAAACGGCGTCGGAATCGTGCTCCTGAAGCGGCTCGAGGACGCGCTCGAGGACGGCGACCAGATTCATGCGGTCATCAAGGGCTCGGCCATCAATAATGACGGCTCTGTAAAAGCGGGCTACACGGCGCCGAGCGTGGCCGGTCAAGCCGGAGTGATCACCGCCGCTTTGGAAGAAGCAGGCGTCGATCCTGAAACAGTCGGCTATGTCGAAGCTCACGGCAGCGCGACCGAGCTTGGAGACCCAATTGAAGTCACCGCTCTCACCAAAGCGTTTCAGTCTTTCACTGACAAGAGAGGCTTCTGCGCGCTTGGTTCCGTAAAGTCTAACTTCGGGCATCTGGATAGGGCTGCCGGCGTGACTGCTGTAATAAAGACGGCGTTGTCGCTCGAGCATAAACAGATCCCGCCTTCGATCAACTTCACGGAGCCGAATCCAAAGATCGATTTCGAGAACAGTCCGTTTTATGTGAACACCAGGCTTGCCGAATGGCCGCTTGGAGCGTCGCCCAGACGCGCCGGAGTGAACTCGCTTGGAGTGGGCGGTACCAACGTTCACATCATTATGGAGGAGCCTCCCGCGGTTCAGCCTTCGAGTGAAGCAAAGCCATGGCAGCTTCTGTTGCTGTCGGCGAAGTCGGAAGCCGCGCTCGATGCTTACACATTCGATCTCGCCTCGCACCTGTCGCGGCGCCCAAACCAGAACATTGCCGACGCGGCGTACACGCTTCAGGTGGGCCGACGTCCGCTCGAATTCAGGCGGATGCTGGTTTGCAACGGTCTTGAAGACGCCGCGAACACGCTCGGCCGGATGGATCCGAAGCGGATACTGACTACCTATCGCGAAGAAGGCGAGCGCGATGTTGTCTTCATGTTTCCCGGGATGGGCGGCCAGTACAAAAACATGGCGCGAGGTCTCTATGAATCGGAGCCCGTGTTCAAGGACATCGTCGATCATTGCTGCGACTACTTGAAGCCGTACCTGAGCTTCGATCTCAGGTCGGAGCTTTATCCGGACGAGCCCCCGACCGCGGCCGCCGCCGCATCGGCCGGCGCGGCTGCTACAGCGGCGGCGCCCGCTGTTGATTTCCGAAAGATGGTGCGGGCTCGGGACACTCAGGACAGCGCCTCTCCTCTGAATCGCACGCTTGTGAGCCAGCCGCTGCTGTTCGTCATCGAGTATGCGCTTGCGCGGCTCTGGATGGAGTGGGGCATCCGGCCTCAGGCAATGATCGGCTACAGTCTCGGTGAATACGTCGCGGCATGTCTTGCGGGAGTATTCTCGCTCGAAGATGGATTGAAGCTCGTCACGGAGCGCGCGAAGTTGATTGAAGCGCTTCCGGCCGGCGCGCTTCTCGCCGTCGGCTTGCCCGAAGAGAAAGCCGTAGAGCTGCTCGGCGACGATCTTTCGCTCATGGCCATGAATGGTCCGGAGCAATGCGTGATTTCGGGTCCCACGGATGCAATAAAAGCGCTTCAAGACAGGCTTGATTCCGAAGGCATCACCTATCGACAGATTCAGGCGTCGCACGCGTTCCATTCGAAGATGATGCTGCCCATCGTTGAATCGGTTGAAGCTCTTCTAAAGGGTATTTCACTCAATGCCCCGTTGATCCCATACATATCCAACGTCACCGGCACGTGGGTGCGGCCGGAGGACGCGACCGACCCGGCTTACTGGTGTCACCACCTATGCGAGCCGGTGCGGTTTTCAGACGGCATTCAGGAGCTTCTCAAAAAGCAGCGCCCGATTCTGCTCGAGATCGGATCGCCTTCGCTGAGCAGCATCGTCGTGCAGCATGCATCGGGCTCCTCTGACGAGCAGCCCTTCGCCTTCAGCCTGCTTCGCCATTCGTATGAGACCCAGCCCGATCTCGCGCACGCGTTGAACGCGCTCGGCAAGCTGTGGCTGCTCGGCGTTCAACCGGACTGGACGGGCTTCTATGCGGGCCAGCGAAGACATCGGCTGCTGCTGCCGACATATCCGTTCCAGCGCCAGCGATACTGGATCGAAACGGTTCCGGATCGCGAATACGCCCCGAAGAAGGATTCGTCGGCGGGAAGCTGTGTCTACATCCCTTCGTGGAAACGCGCGGCCGCCGCCTCCAACGGCCATTCGAACATATCCGAAAGCGAGAAGGTTTCTCAGGATCAGGTAAGCAGATGGTGGATTCTTCTGGATGAGAACGGTCTTGGAGCGAAGCTCGCTTCGGCGCTGGAGCAATCGGGCAGGGCAGTCACAAGGCTCGCCGCCGGAAGCCGGTTCGAAGAGCATGGCCAGGACCGCTTCACGGTAGATGTGTCAAACCCCGATGACTTTCGCCGCTTGCTCGATCAAGAAGGCGGCCGGCCCAGCTCCATCGTGCATATGATCGGCCTCTCATCCGAGAGCTCGAATGCGAACGCGCAGGAATCTGGCCTCTGGAATGGACTGGGCGCCGCCAGCGTGTTCTCGATGTCACAGGCATTGCGAAGCGACGAGGTTGAAGAATCAATTCCCGTCTGGATCGTTTCCGATGGGGCCCACGAGGTTGTCGGCCTGGAGGGGCTCGACGCTTCTCAGGTTAGTCTGCTCGGAACATCTACGGCGCTTGCGAGACAATCCCCGACGCTTAGCATTCGAAACCTCGACCTCATTCCGGACGGTTTCGTTTCCGGCAGCCTGCAGGAGAAGAGGCTCATAAAGCAGTTGTTCTCCGAGGTCACCAACAGCGCGAGCGAGCGCGTGGTCGCTTACCGGAACGGCCATCGCTGGATTCCAACGGTGGCCTCGGCGGACGCAGTCGCTGCGAACGGGCGTGAGTCGAATGGGCGGCCGCACAACTTCATTGTCATCAACGGTCTCGGTTCGCTTGGCTCGGTATTCTGCGATCATCTAATAGAGAACAGCGGCAATCGCTTGATTCTCGTCGAACAATCGGAGCTTCCCGCGAGGGATCTGTGGAACGATTGGGCCGCGGGCGATGCCGAAGGCGTCGTTGCGAACAACATCAGGCGGGTTCAAGAGCTGGAAAAGCGAGGCGCTGAGTTGTTTACCGGGGTCGATCTTTCAAACCCGCGAGCCGCCCTCGGCTTTATCGATAGTGTGAAATCACGCTATGGAGAGGTCGACGGGCTGTTATATGTGGCGGATCGAGAAACTCCCGGCGATGTGAGCCTGCCGCCCAACGGCTCGTTGAAAGAAAATATGGAGAGCGTGCGAGCGCTCGATCAGGCGCTCAGCGACCGGGAGCTCGACTTCAGGCTGCTGGTTTCCAGCACGAGGTCCGACAATGATAATTCTCCCACCGATCACGCGGTGAGCTTCTTCCTCGATTCGTTCGCGAGCAAGAGCGCGCGCAACGGGCATCAGCCGTGGACAAGCGTTACGTGGGACATGCCGCCCGATTCGTCAAAGGCGGCGAAGAAAGAGGACCTGGCTCGAACGATAAATCAGCTTCTCCACTTTGACGGAGCGCCCCAGGTCATTGTGTCCGCATCGCCGTTGGAAGAAGGTTGGAACAAGGTCGAAGCGTTCATGGAGACGGCGCGGGTCGAAGCTGATGTTCATCCGATAGCTCGTTACGCGAGGCCAAGCCTGCGCGTTGAATACGCCGAACCGAGAACCGAGACCGAAAAGTTGATTGCGCGAATATGGGGTGAGCTGCTCGGGGTGGAAAAGATAGGCATCTACGACAACTTCCTCGACCTCGGCGGTGATTCTCTTCAAGCAGTGAGACTGATGTCGCGAATGAGGGACGCCTTCAATCAGGACTTTCCCGTGAGGTTGATCTTCGAAGTATCGACCGTCGCGGAGCTGGCCAAAGCGATAGCGCCCGAGGAAGAAGAAGTCGATGAAGGAGCTGCGATGGCCGAGCTGATGAGCATGCTCGACAACATGTCCGAAGACGATGCCGAAGCAGAATTGCTCAGGAGACTCGAAATGTCGGGCGAAGGTGAGCAGGAGTGAGCGCGCCCAAGGCTTCGCTTGCGGCCGAAATCTCGCGGGATTCGGCCGCTGCTAACAAAGAACTGCCGCGAAGGCGAACCAGGAAGAAGCTCAGGATCGTGCTGCTCGCGCTCTTCCTGTTGATCGTCGCGGTCGCGCTGGCAGGCATATGGTTCGTGCGACGGCCATGGCCTCAAGTCAGCGGAGTGATCCACGCAGTTGGTTTGCAAGCCCCGGTTGAAGTCATACGAGATCGATGGGCGATGCCGCACATCTTCGCCCAGAACCCGCACGATCTGTTCTTTTCGCAGGGCTATGTTCACGCGCAGGATCGAATGTGGCAGTTGGAATTCACACGGCGAATCGGCAATGGGTCTCTTTGCGAAATTCTCGGCCCCGACGCGATTGAGATCGACAGGCTCACGCGAACTCTGGGGATGAGACGCGTTGCCGAAGCCGATTGGGCCGAAATGAAAGGCGAAGACCGTGAGGCGCTGACGGCCTACGCGGAAGGCATCAACTCGTTTTTGAGCGCCAATCGAGGGAGGCTCGCGCTCGAGTTCCGCATCTTCGGAGTGGACCCGGAACCATGGAGCCCTCTTGATTCGCTCGTGATAGTGAAATTGATTTCGTGGTCGCTCTCAGAGAACGCCTCAATCGAGGTGAGCCGGGCTCGAATCATAGGCCGCGCGCAAGAATCCGTAGCGAAACAGTTGCTGCCGCCCTACAGCGAAGGCGCGCCGGTGATCATCCCCCAGGAATTGGGGAGCTTCAAATGGCTCAACAAGGACTTGTTGACCGCGCTCAAATCGACCGCGGGAGCGCTGGGTACGGCTGGGCCGACGCAGGGCAGCAATAACTGGATAGTATCCGGCAAGCGCACGGCGAATGGTCATCCGCTCCTTGCCAACGATACGCATCTTGATTTGTTCATACCGTCGATCTACTACGCGATAGGCCTCGAGGGCGGCGGGTTCCACGTCGCGGGATATAGCCTGGCGGGAACTCCGGGTGTGCCGATCGGCCATAACGAACACATTGCCTGGGGAATCACCGATCTGGTGGCCGATGTCGAGGATATGTATGTCGAAAAACTCGACAGCGACTCGGAGCCGGCGCGATATGAGTTTCGCGGAGAATGGCTGCCGCTCAAGATCGATACCGAGGTCGTCAAAGTCAAAGGAGCCGAGCCGATCACGCTTAGAGTCGCGAGCACGAATCACGGTCCGATCGTCAATCAATTCATAGACAGGTTCAAGGACTCGCGTCCGCTTTCGATTGCATGGTCCGGCGAGCGCAATCCGGGATTGATTGAATCAATCTTGCTCTTGAATCGTTCGGCTGACTGGAATGAATTCAGGCGCGCATTGAGTTTTTGGGACGGCCCCAACATTAACTTCGGCTACGCGGATGTAGACGGCAACATCGGATATCAGGCGGCGGGCCGCATTCCGATTCGAGGCTCGAACGATCCGGGAATTATGCCCGTGCCGGGCTGGACGGGTGAATACGAATGGAAGGGGCTGATACCCTTTGATGGGCTTCCGAATTCGTTTAACCCGTCGCGGGGCTTTATCGTCAGCGCGAATCAGAAGCCGGTTTCGGCCGACTATCCTTACCCGCTCGGCTACGAGTTCGCGGACCCGTTCAGGGCGACGCGATTGAACGATCTTCTATCCGTAAACAACCACGTCTCGATCGAAGACTCGGAGAAGATGCAGGGGGACACGTTCCATATAGCGGCCGAGCAGCTTGTGCCGTACTTGCTCGCGATCAAGCCTGCCGACGATGTGGAGGCGAAAACGCTTGATGAGATCAAGGCGTGGGATCTTCGATGCGATCCGGACCAAGTCGGCGCGGCTATCTATCAGGTCTGGTATCGGTTCCTTGTACAGGAAACGGTAGCCGACGAGCTTGGCCCGGAGCTGACCGATGAATACATGGAGTTTTATTGGATTCATTGTCCGGTGATGCTCAACCTTGTGAGAGACAACAACAGCCGGCTGTTTGATGATACAAGGACCCCTGAGATCGAGACTCGCGACGACATCGCGAAGCGGAGCTTCAAGGACGCGGTTCAGTGGCTGACGAGCCATTGCGGCCCGAATCCGCATGAGTGGAAATGGGGCCGGATTCATACGCTCCGATTTCATCATCGTCCGTTCGGAATGGTGGATGTTCCGGTTTTGTCGAAGCTCTTCAACTACGGCCCGATTCCGGCCCCCGGCGGCGACCGCTTCACTCTAAATGCGACGTGGTTCACGTGGGACGACCCGGACAACCCTTACAAGGCGGATGGAGGCACAGCGCAGCGAATCATCATTGACCTTGCCGACTGGGATCGGTGTGTTGGGGTCAACAGCACGGGCCAGGTCGAGCATCTGTTTCACCCGCATCGCGACGACGAGATCACGAGATGGCGCGAGCTGAAGTATCACCCGCTTGCGTTTTCAAGAAAGGCGATCGAGGAGCAGAAAGACAGTCTCCTGACAATTACTCCGTGAGAACACGCGCGCATTCAATTCCTCAAGGATGTTGATACTCGATGCAATTCGATGCCGCTCCGAAAAACAACAGTGTTTGTACCAACGGCAGCCATCAAAAAAATCATAGGTCGGGAAGGGAGCTTGCTCCCGCTCTTTCGTATTGAAGGCGTCTCGACTGAAATTTCTGACGCCTTCGGAGCGACGACTGAAGGTCGCGCTCTTGCCGTGACTCCGGCGGTGTTAAGAACATAAACTAACGCCATCAAGTGGAGGCGCAATGCACAACGAATTCACGGCAATAATCGAACGAGACGACGAGTGGTTCATCTCCTACTGTCCGGAGATTCCGGGCGCTAATGGTCAGGGCCGCACGATAGAAGAGTGCCGGAAGAGTCTTGTAAGCGCGATCGAGTTGATTCTTGAAGACCGACGAGAAGACGCCTTGAGAGGCGTTCCGCAAGAAGCGATTCGAGAGACAGTTGTATTGCAACGAAGCGCAGCTCGTTGCTGAGATCTAGAAGACTTTCTTCGATTCAGGATGCCGGCTCGTTATAAGTCTGATAAACGGATGCGGATGTCCGTTCGGGGACAATTTCCGCGATAAACGGAAGACGATCTGTTCAGCGCGATCACCGCGGTGAACCAGAAAGAAATCAATCACGCGTCGTTCCGGCGCTCAAACAGGAATCATTCTATGTCGGATTATCCTCAGGTAGCAGATACCCTTTCGCCCAAAAAACGGCAGCTCCTCGAACTCCTTCTCAAGGAGAAGGAAAAAGAGCGAAAGGAAAAAAAGAAGACGGCATCGGGCCATCAAGCCGCCGTCGCCGCGAAGGCCGCGGTCGAGACGATCCCTCGTCGAGCAAAAGTCAGCCCTGCCCCGGTCTCTTTCGCGCAGCAGCGGCTCTGGTTCATCGATCAGCTAACGCCGGGAACTCCCGCGTTCAACATCCCCGCCGCTATAAGATTGAGCGGAGACGTGGACGTCGACAGATTGAAGCTCTCTTTCGACGAGATCATTCGCAGGCACGAAACGCTTCGCACCAGCTTTGGCTCTGACGAAGGCACTCCCGTTCAGATCATCGCCGAGTCTGCATCGCTCGACATACCGGTGCTGGACTACCGTGCTTTTCCCGACCACACGCGGATGGAACAGATCCGGCGGTTTGTCACCGGAGAGTGCCAGCGCTCGTTCGATCTGGCTCGATGCCCGCTCGTCAGAGCGACGCTGCTGCGAACCGGCGAAAGCGAATACGTTCTGGTGCTGATGATGCACCACATCATCGGCGACGTCTGGTCGGTAAGAGTCGTTATGAAAGAGCTGGCCGCGATTTATGAATCTCATACGACCGGCCTGCCCGCGACATTGCCCGAGCTTCCGATTCAGTACGCGGACTATGCCGTCTGGCAGCGTGAATGGCTGCAAGGAGCCGTGCTCCAGTCTCAGCTCGGATACTGGCGAGACAAGCTGACCGGAATGCCGGAGGAGTTGGAGCTGCCGATCGATCATCAACGTCCGGCAATTCAGAGTATCTGGGGCGCGAAGTACTTCTTGAAAATTCCCAGGAAGATCGTCGACGCGCTGCGGCTGATCGGACGTGAGGAGAAGGCCTCGCTGTTCATGGTGCTGTTGGCCGCGTGGAAGATGCTGCTGACCCGATACACGAGTCAGACGGACATCGTCGTAGGTATTCCGGTCGCGAATCGGAACCGATCCGAGTACGAGCGAATGGTCGGCTTCTTCGTCAACTCGCTCATCTTCAGAACCGACCTGTCCAATGAGCCGACATATAAAGACGTGCTTCAGCGCGTTCGCGAGACGACGCTGGGCGCCTTCGGCAATCAGGATTTTCCGTTCGAGCGATTAGTCGAAGTGCTGCAGCCCACGCGCAACATGAGCCGAAACCCGCTCTTTCAGACGGACTTCATTCTTCAGAATGCTCCTAAGTCCGCGTATCACGTGACGGGAATGAGCTTCGAAGCGCTCCCGGTTGAAACGGGCACGGCGCAGCTCGATATGACGCTCGATCTGTGGGAAGAAGAGGATGGGATCGAGGGATGGCTCGAATACGATACGGACATTTTCAATCGTTCCACCGCGGGCCGTATGGTCCGGCACTACAACCTAGTGCTTGAAGGGATCGTTGCTTCGCCGGGTCGAAAGATCTTCGACTATTCGTTGCTGTCCGAACAGGAACGGCAGCAGCTACTGGTCGAGTGGAATGACAAAGCGCGTGAGTACGATCTGGAGCATGTGTACTCTGAGTTGTTCGAATCGCGCGCCGACACTGTTAGGGACGCGGCCGCGGTCGCCTGCGACCAGGAACACCTGAGCTACGGCGAGCTCAATCGCCAGGCGAACGCGCTCGCGATTCGCCTGCGCAGCGAAGGCATCGGCAGGGACGATGTCGTCGGCTTGCTGATGCGGCGAAGCATCGGCTTGCTGACCTCGATTATCGGAGTGATGAAATCAGGCGCGGGTTATCTACCTTTGGACCCGTCCCATCCGGCGGAACGCCATCGCCGAATCGTCGAGCAGAGCGCTGTTCGCGTAATCGTTACGACTACCGAGTTTTCTTCCGTGATGCGCGATGTAATCAACGGCCTCGACACCGCCGAGTCACCTGCTGTGCTTCATCTCGGCAGCGCCGACGAATGCGCAGCGGGAGACGCCGCCGCGGGAGAGGTCAATGCTACGGCGCTCGCAAGCCCCGACAGCCTTGCCTACGTGATATTCACATCCGGTTCTACCGGCGCGCCGAAGGGCGTGATGATTCACCAGCGAGGTATGGTGAACCACCTGTGGGCGAATATTGAAGAGTTGAATCTCACGAGCGAAGACGTTTTGGCTCAAACGGCCTCGCAGTGCTTCGACATTTCGGTATGGCAGTTCCTGGCTATGCCGCTGCTCGGCGGGCGCGTGCAAATTTTTCCGGATCGAATCACGCAGGACCCGGCGAAGCTTCTCATTGAGACAGATCGAACCGGAGTCACCGTGCTCGAGATGGTGCCGTCGCTCTTGCAAGTGGGCCTTTCGGAAATTAAGTCCATTCAGAGAGGCCGCCCTCGAATGAAGTCGCTGCGATGGCTCCTGCCCACCGGTGAAGCGGTTCCAGCGGATCTCTGCCGGACCTGGTTCAAGCAGTATCCGCACGTTCCGTTGATGAACGCATATGGTCCTTCGGAGTGCTCCGACGATGTTACGTTGCTGGCCTTCGACGCGCCGCCCGGTAAGGACTCGCTGCGCGTCTCTATCGGCGCCCCCGTAGGCAATCTCGGAGTATCTGTTCTCGACCGCGAGCTCAGGCCGCTGCCGATCGGCGTGGCCGGCGAGCTCTGCGTGATGGGAACCGGAGTAGGCCGCGGCTATTTGGGAATGCCCGAGCGCACGGCCTCATACTTCGTGCCCGATCCGTTCAGCGCGGAAGAGGGAGCGCGGATGTATAGAAGCGGCGACCGCGCTCGTTATCTCCCGGATGGCCGGCTGGATTTTCTCGGCCGAATGGATTTTCAGGTCAAGATACGCGGATTCAGGATTGAGCTCGGCGAAATTGAATCGATTATGAGGCGGCACCCGATGGTTGCCGAATCGGTCGTGATGGCTCGTGAAGATACGCCGGGCAATCAGAGACTGGTGGGCTATATCGTGCCCGGTGAGGGCGCGGGACCATTCGCGGATGAGCTTCGCGAATACCTGAGGCTGCATCTGCCGGAGTACATGGTGCCAACCGCGTTTGTCACGTTGGATGCGATGCCTCTCAGTCCTAACGGCAAGATCGACCGCAAGGCGCTGCCGGTTCCCGAGGGTGGAAGCGGCCGGGACTACATCGCTCCGCGAAACTCGACCGAAGAACTGCTCGGCGTTATGTGGTGCGAAAAGTTGAGCATGGAGCGGATCAGCGTCGAAGACAATCTGTTCGAGCTTGGCGCGCATTCGCTGCTGGTCACGCAGATCGTTTCCAGAATTCGGAAGACGTTTGGAGTCGAGCCGCCGCTTCGTTTGTTCTTCGAATATCCGACGATCGCTGGAATGTCTCGCGTAATCGAAAAGCTGAGAAGCGAAGCCGACGGAACAGCGCTGCCTCCGATCGTTCGCATCCCTCGCGACGGGCTGCTGCCGCTTTCGTTCACCCAGGAACGGATGTGGTTCCTGGATCAGTTGGAGCCGGGGCTGACCGCTTACAACGTGCCTGGGGCGGTTTATATGGAAGGCGCGCTCAGCCCGATATGTCTGGAAGAAGGGTTCACGCAGATCGTCAGGCGGCACGAGATATTCCGAACTACATACGATTCCGTGGACGGCAAGCCGATCCAGATCATTCATCCGCCATATCGCTATGAGATGCCTTTCGTGGATCTGCGCGACCTGGCGGAGGACGACCGCGAGTCCGAAGCATTGCGGCTTGCAAGAGAGAATGCTCAGCGGCCGTTCGATCTCGGAAGCGACCGAATTCTTCGATGTTTTCTCATCAGGTACGGCGAAGACAAGCACATGGCCGCGATGACGACGCATCATATCGCATACGACATGGTTGCAAGAGAGCTATTCCTGGCCGAGCTGGCGGCGAACTATCCGCCGTTCCTGATCGGCGAACAGTCTCCGCTGCCGGAGCCTGAAGTCCAGTGGGCGGATTACGCGGCGTGGCAGCGGCAATGGATGCAGGGCGAAGTTTTGGAGAATCAGCTTTCTTACTGGAAGAAGAAGCTCGCGGGCGCGCCGCCTTATCTCGATCTACCCGTCGACCTACCCAGACCTCGGGTTCAGTCCTATCGCGGAGCCAGACAGTACCTGCAACTGCCTCTGTCGCTGACTGACGGCGTCGCGGCGGTGAGCAAGAAGCGAGGCGTGACCCCATTCATCACGTACCTGTCGGCGTTCAAGACGATCCTGGTGAAATACTCCGGTCAGGAGAAGATCGTCGTCGGCGCGCCCATAGCCAATAGAAACCGGCTTGAGGTCGAGAAGCTGATGGGTTTCGTCGCCAACACGATCGTTTTATACACCGATGCGGCCGGCAATCCGAGGTTTTCGGATCTTCAGCAGTTGGTGCGCGAGACTACGGTCGGCGCGCAGGCGCATCAAGACGTTCCTTTCGAGTTCCTGGTGCAGGCGATCTTGCCCGAACGGGATATGAGCCGCTCGCCGATCTTTCAGGTGATGTTCAATTTCATGCTCAACTACGCGCCGCCGAAGATCGATCTTTCCGAGCTGACCTTGAGTTTGGAACGTCTGCACAGCGGCGCCGCGCAGTTCGAAATCAACGTTGACATGTGGCAGACGGACGACGGCTTCAACGGAGTCGTCGAGTACTGCACGGATCTCTTGCACCATTCGACGATCACGCGAT
>Ga0209687_1000002_pt1 | contig 139480 bp, 110 predicted proteins | sample GraSoiAngelo_136_FD_185893 | JGI IMG/M metagenome (GOLD analysis project Ga0209687, IMG submission 185893) | Grasslands soil microbial communities from the Angelo Coastal Reserve, California, USA - 14_0929_09_20cm (SPAdes) (version 2) | ecosystem: Environmental > Terrestrial > Soil >...
ATTTCGCCTTTCGGCGTGTGGGCCTCGTAATGCGCAAAAAGTTCACGGGCGGTACCGCGCCGAAATTCCTCGAACTTTTTTGTCAGCTCTCGCGCTACGCAAAGTTGCCGATCCGGCATGACATCAGTGCAAGCGGCAAGTGTCTTGGTTAATCGATAAGGCGAATCGAAAAAGATGATTGTTTCACCCGATTCGGCAGCGGCCCGCAACTCGCGCTCGCGTCGCCCGATTTTAACGGGAAGAAATCCGCGGAAAGAAAATCTCTCAGTCGAAAATCCGGACCCGACGAGAGCGGTCAGGATCGATGATGGCCCTGGGATGATCGTGAACGAAAGCTCCCGCTGAATGCATTCACGGACAAGACGCAATCCCGGATCGGACAGTCCAGGCGTTCCCGCGTCCGTGATTAGGGCGACGTTTTCGCCCGCCGCGAGACGTTCAACGAGTTCAGCCGTGCGCTTTGCTTCGTTGTGTTCGTGATAACTGATGAATGGTTTCTTGATTCCGAAATGTTTCATCAACAGCCCGGAATGCCGTGTGTCTTCAGCCGCGACCAGATCGACTGATTTCAGTACCTCCAGCGCGCGCAGTGTGATGTCGCCCAAATTTCCGATCGGCGTAGCGACCACGTAAAGCATCGCATATCATCGAATCAAAATTGATCTTACGCTATCGAACGCAGCCAGAAGCTTTGATTTTCGACAAAGCCACCTGTTTGGCACAAAACGAATCTGTAGTGGGAGGCGTAAGATGAAAAGAAGCTCTTACCTTTTGATGATGGTACCGTTAGCCTTGGTCGGCTGCGCGGAAGAACCAACGACGGTGACGACGACTACGACCACGCAGGAAGTGACAACCACGGGGCCAGCTCGCGAGGTACTGGTGACGAGACCTCCGCCACAGGTTCGCGTTGAAACCCAGACAGTGGCACCCGGACCGGGGTATGCGTGGACGACCGGCTATTGGCGATGGACCGGAACCGACTACGTCTGGGTGCCGGGCAGTTGGGTAGTCCGGCCAAGACCAGCCGCGGTTTGGGTGGCAGGCCACTGGGTACGTCGTCCTGGTGGTTGGGTCTGGATTGCAGGCCACTGGCAGTAAAAAGCGAGCTAATCGATAACTAGTAACCGGGCGCTGGGGTCAGGCGTCACCAGCCCAGAATCTTGGCGAAAATTAGCGGCGCGACAATCGTGGCGTCGGATTCGATGATGAATTTCGGTGTATCGATACTCAGTTTGCCCCAGGTGATTTTTTCGTTGGGCACTGCACCGGAGTACGACCCGAAGCTGGTCGTTGAATCGCTGATCTGACAAAAGTAGCCCCACTCGGGCACAAGCGTGGTTACAATGTCTTGATTGAGCATGGGCACAACGCAAATGGGAAAATCGCCCGCAATGCCGCCGCCGATCTGAAAGAAGCCAATGGAAGAATTTTGCGACATTCGGCGATACCACTCCGCCAGCGCGATCATGTATTCGATGCCGGAGCGAACGGTATGCACATCGCTGATCGCGCCTGTTATGCAGCGAGCGGCATAAATATTTCCCAACGTCGAATCCTCCCAGCCGGGTACAAACATCGGAAGATCCTTGTGCGCCGCGGCGATCATCCAACTGTCGGCCGGGTCGATCTCATAAAATTTCTTCAGCCGACATTCTCTTAGTATCTTAAAAAGAAATTCGTGCGGGAAACCGCGCTCTTTTCTCTCAGCGGCGGCGATCCAGTCGTCTATTACAACCCTCTCGATTCGACGAATGGCTTCCTCTTCCGGGATGCACGTATCGGTCACTCGATTCAAATGGCGCCGCAAAAGCTCTTCCTCATGTTGCGCAGTCAATTCGCGATAATGAGGAATCCGTTCGTACTGGCTGCGTGCAACGAGATTGAAAAGGTCCTCCTCGAGGTTTGCTCCCGTGCAGGTAATTGCGTGCACTTTGTCCTGCCGAATCATTTCCGCGAGAGAAAGGCCCAGTTCAGCAGTGCTCATTGCACCGGCGAGCGTAATCATCATTTTTCCGCCGCGATCCAGATGCGTGATGTACGCATCGGCTGCGTCTTTCAAGCCTGCCGCGTTGAAGTGACGGAAATGCCGATCAATGAACTGGCTGATGCTGCCCATCTTCACTTCATCAACTCTTCCGGTCTGTGCTTCTCGATTTGATGCAAAACTTATACCGCAACAGTCAAGTGTTAATCACGCTTTTTTCCTGAAACCTCTTAGGGCATAGCCGCAAGAATTCGTGATGCCAGGATATCTGGCATGATACCGAAAAAGAGAATTGCCGCAGCGAGTACGGTCACTGTGATGCGTTGCAGCAAATCGGACGAAACGTGATCGAGCGCCGGGGCCGTACGCGAAGGCGGGTCAATGAAAATCGCTTTCAGCACGATCAGGTAATAATAGAGTGAGACAAAGCTGCCGAAGAGCGCCAGCCCAACCAGCCAGAGCAAGCCGTGATTTCCACCGACGCGCAGCGCGGCGCTGAACAGGTAAAACTTTCCGAAAAATCCGGCCAACGGAGGGATGCCTGCCAGAGAAAACATGAAAATAGCCATGCACGCGGCTAACAGCGGCGCCTGCGCGGCAAGTCCGGAAAAATTCTTAACATCGTCGCCACCAGTTTCGCTGCGCACGACTGCGACGACTCCAAACGCACCAACGAGCGTGATCGCGTAAACAGTCGCGTAGAAGAGCGTCGCCGAAAATCCGTCCCGGCCTCCTGCGACAAGTCCTAGCAATGTATAGCCAGCGTGGGCGACGGCGGAGTATGCGAGGAGCCGCCGAACATTCGTCTGTGCCAGTGCGACGAGGTTGCCAATCAGAATCGACAAAGCGGCCAGTACGGCGAGAATCGGTGACCAACCTGCAGCCATCGCGTGCCATGCCGAACTTCCATGCACCGGGCCAAAGCCCACCAGCACGATCTTTCCAAGCACGACGAAAGAAGCAACTTTTGATCCCGAGGCAATAAACGCTGCACTCGGAATGGGTGCTCCTTGATACGCATCAGGCGCCCACAAGTGAAACGGTGCAGCAGCAATTTTGAACGCAAAGCCGATGAGCGTCATGATGATGCCGGTCGCAACCAAAGGTTGCGCCGGCGCCGCCGCCAATTTCTCCGAGATAGCAGCGAGACCGGTGCTCCCCGACATGCCGTAGATCAAACTGATCCCGAAAAGCGTAAACGCGCTGGAGGTGCTTCCGAAGAGAAAGTATTTCAAACCTGCTTCCGCAGATCGCACATCGGTCTTGTCGAACGCAGCCATCACGTAAAGGGAAAGGCCCAGCAGCTCGAGCCCAATGAAAATCATGAGCAACTCTTCACTACCAACGAGCAGCATCAGACCGACCGTCGCGAAAAGAATAATCGCCAGGTATTCGCCCGGATGACGCAGCGATTTTTCAGATCGCGCCAGACACACCGTGAAAAAAGCGAGTACGAGGCAAATGATTTTAAAAAGGGACGTGAGGGGTGTGATCACAAGCATCCCGCCGAAAAGGCTCGCATTGCGCGGTAACATCAGCACTGCGGCAATTGCGATGACAACCCCGAGAGCGGCACCCAACGAGCACCAGTCGGCCCCGGCGGCCGTGCCAGTCGCCCTGGTTGGCGGTTTTGCAGACGACACGCCTGCCACGGCAGTGCCCTGCCTGCTTATAAGCCCAATCGCGAGCACGACGAGGGCGCTAATCACGACAATGACTTCAGGGAATGCGAGCTTGAGCAGTTCCAGATACGACATCGTTGAAGCCGGGGATCTCATTTTAAAAATCTCATCGCTTCCACTGCGGGCATGATGCGATCGAGTAGGAGTTTGGGATAAAGTCCGACCGCAAGTGTGGCGAACATGAGCAAACAAGCGCCGCACTTTTCGGCAAGCGTGATCGATTGTTCGTTCCAGTCGGTGTCTGTAGAAACACGGCCTGCCTGCACGCGCACCTCACTGAAAAATGATTTGACGAGCGCGCGCAGCGTGAAAGCCGCTGTCAGAACCATGCCGACGCCGATAATCCAAACCGCGATTGGGTAGGTTTTCCACGCGCCAATCAGAATCGTAATTTCCGCTGCGAATCCGCTGAAACCTGGGATTCCCATCGATGCGGCAGAAGCGATTACGAACGTGAACGCAGCGAACGGCAAAGCGCGACTGAGATTCATTCCAGATAACGCATCCAGCTCGCGGGTATGAGTGCGTCGATAGAGCATTCGTCCCGCAACGGCGAAGAGCAGCGCGGCGATCACTCCGTGGGAAAACATTTGCAATACTGCTCCAGAGACACCGAGCGCGTTTGCCGTAGCCAGACCAAGCAACACGAAACCCATGTGACTCACGCTCGAATAACCAATAACGAATTTCAGATCACGTTGGCGCAGAGCCACTGCCGCCGCGTAAACAATTCCGATCACGGCCAGGGCGGCGATCCATTTGCTCCATATCTGGAATCCTTCTGGAAAGACATTCATCGCGACGCGCAGTCCCGCATAGGAGCCCAGTTTCATCACGATGCCGGCAAGCAACATCGACCCTGCGGTGGGCGCCGCGACGTGGCCTGTCGGAGCCCAGGTATGCAATGGCCAAATGCCGGCAAGCACAGCGAAGCCGAGGAACAGCACGGGAAAGGCCCATGATTGCAGCTGAGGATTGAAGTGGAATTGCGCCAGTTGATTCAGATCCAGGGAGCCGGCTGTCACGTAGACGACGAGGATTCCGGCGAAAACGAGCATTCCACCGAAGAACGAATAGAGTGTCAGCTTCATCGCGCCGTACTCCTTGTTAGTCGAACCGAAGATGGCGATCAGAAAATACTTCGGCACGATGACCAGTTCGTAGAATGCGAAGAACAAGAACAGATCGGCGCTGAGGAAAACGCCGTAGCAACCACCCACAACAAGCAGCAACCAGAAGAAAAATTCGCGCTGGCGATGATCGACATCCCATGAAAACAACGCGGTGCTTACGGCGGAGATGCCCGTAACAAGAACCATCGTGAGGCTCACGCCATCAATAGCGAGATGGTAATTCATACCAAGCAGTGGCACCCACGGCACTTTTACGATCGTTGTGAAGTGCGCTAGATCCGCAATTGGTGTGCTAACAAATGCAACGACGCCCAAGGCCAGCCCGGCGATCGTCGTAAGCAGCGTTATCCAGCGCGCAAAAACGCCTGGGAAAAGGAGCAGCAGCACTGCGCCGGCGAACGTGATGTAAATCGTCCAGGCGATCATGCGCGTTTACGCGCCCGATAGACTGGGGCTTTCTCGCGCACATGAAATCCGATTTCGCGGCGTGGTCTCTCCGGCGGAGTCATCAACTGCCGGATTGCTTCAAGAATTGCGGCGATTTCATCATCATGTTTTCCAACGCGCTCTTCGAGCTCTGAGAACTTTTGCGCGAGTTGGCGGTTTGCATCGAGAGTCTGCCGGAGCTTCACGAACGCGCGCATGATGGCGATGTTTACTTTCACCGCGCGCTTGCTCTTCAATACGCTTGACAACATGGCAACGCCTTCCTCGGTGAAGGCATAGGGCCGATACTTTGTTCCGCGATATTTCTGCGAACTGGTCACAATTTGTGACCAGTTCGTTCCAGGACCCCCATTTTCAGCAACTTGCCGATTGCCGGATTTTAAAAGTTGCGACCGCAACCGTTGCGTCTCCTCGCCGGTAAGTTGAAACATGAAATCATCCGGAAACCGCTCGCGGTTACGCTTTACCGCTTGGTTCAGAACTTTGACTCCAACACCATATAAAACAGCCAGATCAAAATCGAGAAGGACTTTCTCGCCACGAAAATAGAGAATTCGTCGCGCGACTTGCTCAACTGGAATGATCTCATGCGCCATTCGCGATGACCTTAGCCGAACAATCGCGCCATTTGAACGACGGTTGTGTTGAAAATGTTGAATACGAACTGCGGTGCGACGCCAATGGCGAACATGAGCAGCGTGACCGGAATGATCGTGACCTTTTCTCTCGGCAAAAGATCCGGAAAGGCGCTGCAATTCTCTGCCAGCGGCCCACTGAAGAGCGCTTGCATCGCGCGCATGAAAACGATCGCTGTAACAAGCAGGCCAATCACCGCAAGAGCCGTGAAGGATGCGGCAATGGCAAACGAACCTTTGAAGATCAAAAACTCGCCAATGAAACCGTTTAACCCCGGCAAACCCAATGACGAAAACATAGCCACGCTCATCCAGCCACAGAGGAGAGGGGTCCTCTGCATCAACCCTCCGAAGTCACCAATGCCACGCAATCCGCGACGCTGCTCAAGCAGACCGACCAGGTAAAACAATGCGGCCGCAGTGATCCCGTGATTGAAGATCTGCATGAACACACCGCTCAACGCCGCTTGCGTGTCGATCGCAGCACCACTGGGCAAGGCAGCGACTGCGAACAAACCGAGCATGCAGTAACCGAGATGGTTGACTGACAAGTAGGCCACCATTCGTTTCAAATCGGACTGGACCCACGCTGCCAGCGGAGCGAATACAATCGAGCAGATCGCGAGTGCCAGCAGCCAGGGTCCGATGATTCTGATTTCGTTTGGAAAAAGCGGAAGCAACAGGCGAACGAAACCGTAAACACCCATTTTCGAAAGCAGGCCGGTTAACACCATCGCGACTCCGGTCGGCGCGCTTTCATACGCGTCGGGCAGCCAGGTGTGAAATGGGAACAGCGGCACTTTGACCGCGAGTCCAAGGAAGATTCCGGCAAAAGCGAGCCAGGCGAGCTTACCGCTAAGCAATCCGTTTTTGCCCAGACCAGCAAGCGTGGCAAAATCGAACGAGCCCCGGGCCAGATAAATTCCGAGGAATCCCAGCAGCATCGCCACGCTTCCAAGAAACGTGTAGAGGAAAAACTTCGTTGCGGCGCGGTCGCGATTTTCTCCTCCCCAGATTTTGATGAGCAGGAACGCGGGAATCAGACTCATTTCGTAGAACAGAAACCAGAGGACAAAGTTCTGCGCCGTAAACGTGCCGTAGAGCGCGGATTGCATGATCAACATCAGCGCGCAAAAGCCGCGCTCCATCCTCTGCGCGAGAAATGCGAAGGGAATGATGAGCGACGTAAGTAACACAAGGAGCAGGCTCAAACCGTCGATCCCGACCAGGTATTCGGCTCCAACTGCGGGAATCCATGTGTGCCGTTCGACCAATTGAAGGCCGGCAGTGCGAATATCGAAATGCTGCCACAACGCCAATGCGTCAAGCGCAGCCAGTGCGTTAAACAACAATGCGATCGGACGCGCATTTCTCGCGGGGGCTGTAAAGAGCGCAAGCGCGCCCGCCAGCGGAACCATGATGAGAGCGCTGATTAAGCCAACCATGCGTAGAAAAGCAGCAGCGCCAGCACACCGATCGCGATGACGCTTAGGTATGTTTGGATTTGTCCCGAGTGCGCAGCGGAGATCAGGCGACCCAGACCGCGCGTGCCTACGGTCGTTTCGTCGACTCCAGCATTGATGCCGCGCTCATCAATACTGGCCGTGAAAACTCCGAGCAGTTGACCGATCCCGCCGAATCCGCGCACCAGGCGATCCCAGAAATGACGATCCATCCAGTCGGACAAACGCGCGCTCATCCAGCTGAACGCGATGATCGTGCGAGCATAAAGTTCGTCGATCCACATTTTATTTTCGAGGAATCGAAACAATTGGGGTCGCGCGAATTCGAGCGGATCAGTGTCGGCGGGACGCTGTCGATCTTGCACGCCGACTTTGCGATACATCCAGATGCCCAGAGCGAAGCCCGCGCCCACAAGAACGAGCGAAAGAAAAAGCGTCGATTGAATCAGGCGCACAAGCTCAACGTCTGCGGCGGTGCCCGTTAGATAATCATGCAGCCAAGGCCATGCTGGCGTTAGCACGATACTGAACAAAATTGCGCAAATCGCGAGCGCGATGAGCGGCATCGTCATGACTCGCGGGCTTTCATGGGCGTGCTGAGAGGCAACACGCCGATCACCGAAGAATACGTAGATGATTTGCCGCGTCATGTAGAGCGCGGTGAGAAGAACGCCGATCAGTAGAAAATAGTAGGGCAAGCGAGAAGCCGGCCAATGCGCGGTCACATGCAGGATTTCCTCCTTCGTCCAGCCGCCGGAAAAGAAGAGCGGCACACCGCTCAGAGCCATCATACCAATTGCATAAGTTGAAAACGTGATTGGCATGAGCCAGCGCAGGCCGCCCATTTTCCGTATGTCCTGTTCGCCGTGGCAGCCGTGAATGACCGAGCCCGCGCCCAAAAACAACAGCGCCTTGAAAAAACCGTGGGCGAGCAGATGCATCATCCCGGCGGCGACGCCGCCCACGCCGAGCGAAACCATCATCAAACCGAGTTGAGAAATAGTCGAATACGCGAGGATGCGTTTGATGTCGGCCTGGGCTATCGCAATGAGCGCGGCCATTAACGCCGTAATTACGCCAATCCACACGACGACCATAAGCGATGCTGTCACCCCGTTAATCGCGCCTAACGAGAAGATCGGATATGCGCGGGCGACCAGGAACACGCCGGCCGCAACCATCGTTGCGGCATGGATCAATGCGCTGACCGGAGTTGGGCCTTCCATCGCATCCGGCAACCAGACGTGCAGCGGGAATTGTCCCGACTTCCCCATTGCGCCGCAGAAAATGAGCAGCGCAATAAACGTGGCGCTCGCACCGAGCATGTTAAGACCACCCGTCTCCAGACAACCGTCCCCACCATCGTAAAAGAGAAGCGTGCCACTGCGGCCGTAAAGCCAGAGCAGGCCAAGGAAAAATCCCAGGTCGCCGATGCGAGTGGTAACGAACGCTTTTTTTGCCGCCGTCGCGGCGCTTGGTCGCTCAATCCAAAATCCAATGAGCAAATAGGACGCCAGTCCAACCAACTCCCAGAAGATAAACAGAAGAAGCAAGCTGTTCGAGATAACGAGCCCGAGCATCGCACCGGAGAAAAACGAAAGATAAGCGAAAAAGCGGACGAAATTTTTGTCGCCGGCCATGTAACCAGTGCTGAAGACGAAAATGCAAAGTCCAACCAACGTGATCATCATCAGCATGACGGCCGCGAGCGGATCGAGGAGCCATCCCAGACGCAGCGCATGGTCGCCGAATGTGAACCAGGTGAAATTCTGAACGGCGCGGAATCCAGGCGTTTGCAGAGTCGGCAGGAATGCGAAGAAGGACAGTACGAGCGCGGCGACTTGTCCAGCAACCGCGAGTACAGCTGCGCTCTTGTGCCGCCCATTCGGCAAGCTCAAGATCACTAACGAAACCGCGAACGGCACCGCAGGAATCAACCAGAGATGATCGAGGATCCAGCGACTCATCCTTTGAGTTGGTTCAGATGGTCGACGTTTGTTGTGCGGTAGTGCCGATAGACGGCAATTACCAGCGCTAGACCGACCGCGGCTTCAGCGGCGGCAATGGCGATTGAGAAAATCGCGATCATAACACCGGTCGGTGGCTGCGATTGCGGGCTAAAGCGCCAGAACGCTATGAAATTGAGGTTTGCTGCGGCAAGCATCATCTCGATCCCAATCAGAATAAAGATGGCGTGACGACGGCTCAGGGCCGCAAGGAGACCAATACTGAACAGGGCCGCGGAAATAATAAGGAACAGTTGAAGTGTTGGGGTCATAGCTAAGCGTTACAAAAGTTAAAAGAGTTACATTGTTGAGAAGCAAACCTGCGAGTTTACAGACTTGGGGTTGGATCGTTTGTAACTCTTCTGACCTTCTTCACGGCTTCTCCTCCATTACGAGAACAAGTGCGCCGATCAACGCAGCGGTGAGAAGCAGCCCCACGCATTGCAATGGCCAGACATAACTGGTCATCAACGCTTCACCGATTCGTTTAACAGTCACTAGTCGAATATGTGGGGCGACAACAGCAACTGATTGGGTCTTAAGAATTGCCCACGTCAAACCGCCGAAGACAGCAACCGCCAGGAATGCGCCGCCCCAGTTAGCAGCGCGGTCTTTTCCAACGTCACGCCGTGTCAGAAGAATCGTAAAAACAATTAGTACCGCAACCGCACCGATGTAGACGAAAACAAGCACCAGACCGACAAATTCCGCGCCCAGCAGAAAGAAGAGTGCGGCCACGCCGACAAGCGCAACAGCAAAACTCAGCGTAGCGTGCATGAGCTTTTGCAGCGTGGCAGCGGCCAACGCAGCGGCCAGTGTCAGGATAGCAATAATGACGACTGCGGCGCTGCTCATTCGGCGAAACGGTAAACGCGTGGCGCAAATTTTCTTTGCGTGTCGAGCAACATCGACAGGGCGGTGTAAACGATCGCGATCACCACAAGCGACCAAAGCCATCCGCGCAAGCCGCGACCTGCATAATGCCAGACAGCCGCTGCGATGACGCAGGTAAAAGACATTGGCAATATGAATTTCCAGGCAAAATTCATGATCTGATCAATTCGCGTACGCGGCAACGTTCCGCGAAGCCAGATGTAAACGAAGAGTAGCGCGCTCAGTTTCGCGAAAAACCAGACGTAGGACGGAATAAATTCCAGGGCAGATACGGGCGAATGCCAGCCACCGAGAAACAAGGTCGCGGCGAGCCCGGTGATGGCGAACATCCCGATGTATTCCGCCATGAAGAAAGTTGCGTATTTGAAACCGGAGTATTCGGTCATGTGGCCGGCGACAATTTCCGATTCACCTTCGGGCACATCGAATGGAGTGCGATTCGATTCCACAAGACCGGATACAAAAAACAAAATGAACGCAGTTGCACCCCACGGCGTGAAGACGAACCAGCGTGGCACGAAGCCAAATGTGTATCCAGCCTGCGCAGCAACAATTCTATCGGGTGTAAGCGAGCCCACCACCATCACCACCGGAAGCACGGTAATAATGAGCGGCAGCTCGTAGCTGATCATTTGCGCAATGGCGCGCATCGCCCCGAGCATCGAGAATTTGTTATTGCTTCCCCATCCGGCCATGAAGACCGCAAGCTCCGTTGTCGATCCAACCGCAAAGAAAAACAAGATTCCGCCATCGATCGTGAACGGCGTCATGTTCCGGCCATAAGGGATCACCCCAAGGGCAAGAATCGCTGCAGCAGCAATGAGAATCGGAGCCAGGAAGTGCACAAGCTTGTCAGCACGCGCGGGCACGATGTCTTCCTTTATCAACATTTTGATGCCGTCAGCCAATGGCTGCAAAAGTCCGAACGGTCCAACGCGGTTAGGGCCATAGCGATTTTGTATCCGGCCGAGAATCTTTCGCTCCAACACCGACATGAGCGCGAAGAGCGTCAGAAATACTCCGAGGAGCGCGAAAATATTAATCAAACTCGACACGATCTGGATAATCCAGCCAGGTGCGGCGGTCAGCCATGTCAGCAGCCAATGCTTGGCGTAAACGAAGATTTGGTCGATCGACTTGCTCACGTTGGGATGAAGAAAACCGTCAATTGATTGGTTAATCAAGACAGAACGCGCGATGATTTCGCTTCAAAACCGGCTCGTGCTTACTGCTTGCCCTTATTGTAGAGTGCTTTTGGCTTTGCAGGGAGCCTCTGGCGCAGTACGTTCGGCGTGCGCCATGCGAACGCAGGTTTTGTTGATCGCCACTCTTTTGGCGAGTGCCGGTTTGATCCAGGGAGAGATCAAGACTCCGGAGAACGCTCCGATTGAAATCACTTCTACAGGGGAAACGACATATGAAAACGGCCTGGCAACGGCGCGCGATAACGTCGCGATCCACATCGGCAATACAGACATTTACGCCGATTACGCACAATACAATCCTTCCACGCACGACGTGGAGTTAAGAGGCCATGTCCGAATATATCGGGACACGAGCCTGTACATCGCCGAGAGCGGCATTTACAATACTGAGACCAAGAAAATCAAAGCGCTCAATGCCCGAACGGAGTCGCAGCCTTATTTCCTAACCGGCAAACATGTGACCTCAATTTCTGACAACGGTTATCTGATAAACGACGGCACCTTTACGACGCACGATTCACCGAAGGCCGACTTCCATCTCCAAGCCCGAACGATCCGTGTTTACGAGAACGATCGCGTGATTTTCCAGTACGTAACCATGTATGTGGGAAAAGTGCCTGTTTTTTGGTGGCCCTATCTTTACCAATCGCTCAACGAGGCATTTAGCTTCACGGTTTCGCCAGCGTATTTGAGTTCATGGGGACCATCGCTGCTCACTCAAGTGACCTTCCCAATCACAGACGACATTAAGGGGCGGTTCAGGCTCGATTATCGGGGCCGGCGCGGTGTAGCCGTGGGCCTGGATTCGACCATGGATTACTTCAACGACAGCCAGGCGCGGCTCAAAACATACTACCTCCAGGACCAAAACCCGAACCTGAATGAAACCAACATTCCGCGAAAAGACGTTCCTACCGGGCGATACCGCGTTAGCCTGGCAGATACGACCAACTTTACAGATGACATTTACGGCATCGCCAATCTGACCAAGCTGAGTGACCAGTACGTGATGCAGGACTTCTTCCAAGGTGAATTCCGCATCGATCCGGTTCCGGACAATGTGCTCGCGGTGGCAAAGACGGACCCTTTTTATACCCTGACGGCCATCGAGCGCTTTCAGGCGAACCAGTTTTTCACCACAACTGAACGCCAGCCGGAAGTGGTATTGGACATCAAACGCCATGCCCTTTTTGGCGGACCCATTTTCTATGAAGGTGAGACCGGCTTTGCCAATTTACGGCTACAATTCCCTCAAGGTTTAGGCTTTGAGAATTATGGCACGGACCGTCTGGACACCTTCCACCAATTAACCTTTCCCAACACTTACTTTGGGTGGCTTTCGATCGTGCCAAGGGTTGGCTATCGCGGAACCTATTATGGCAAGACGTGGGACCTGGGATCGACAACCTTCATACCGCCATCAAATCCGCTCGTACCTGGCTTTATTCTTCCACCTCCAACGCTGGCTAATCCAGTAAAGTTCGACGGAGACACATTTCGCTCGGTCTTCGATACGGGTGCCGAAGCTTCATTCAAGATCTCACGTACGTGGGAGAACGTACAAAGCCGTGCGTTTGGGTTGGACGGACTGATGCACGTTATTCAACCGTTCACGAACTTTTCTTACGTGAAAGAAGATGGGCCTAACCCAACATCAATTTTGGCGCTCGATCGGTTTCAGCCTTCGACCCAACTACCGGCAATTGATTTCCCCCAGTTCACAACCATCGACACTATCGATGATTGGACCGTGTGGCGGGTCGGGGTTCGCAATCGCTTGAAAACGCGCCGGGACGATCAAACAATCACCTGGTTCGAACTCGATACCTACCTTGATGTAAACTTCAACGATCCCTTCGACCGAACGGAATACTCAAATCTCTTTAACAACATCCGCTTTACACCATTGCCGTGGGTATCTTTCTCGATCAATTCTCAACTGCCGGCTTTCGATAAAGGGTTTACGGAAGTCGATACGATTGCAAGCGTTCAACCAATGGCCAATCTGCAATTGAACGTTGCGCATCGCTATCTGAACGGCAATCCCTTTTTCCAGGACAGCAGTTTGTTCGTTGTCGGTGGATACTACCGTATCAACGATAACTGGGGCGTTGGAGTTCAGGAGCAATACGAAGGGGAAACCGGCCTCCTCGAACAGCAGCGTTACTCGATCTATCGAGACTTATCGAGCTGGGTGGCCTCATTTGGTGGCATCATACGCGACAATAACGGATCGAAGGAGTACGGCGTCATCTTCACCATCACGCTCAAAGCATTCCCGAAATTCGGATTCGATTTGAACTTCGATCCGACGTCCGAAGGAGAATGAGCGAAAACGCGCGAACAATGCGGGACGGCCTGAATTTGTTCGGCCACTTGTGCTGCGGCTAATTCGCCCGCACCATTCCTTCAATCATGGATCTTGCAATCATCGGTTCCGGTTATGTTGGCCTGGTGACCGGTGCCTGTTTCGCCGATGTCGGGCATAACGTCATATGCGTCGATAATGACGCGCAGAAAATCAAGCAACTGCAGGCCGGCGAGGTGCCAATTTATGAACCCGGGCTTGAAGAAATCATTCATCGCAATGTGTCGGCGCATCGGTTGCGTTTCACCGGCAGTATAGAAGACGGCGTAGAGAATTCGCAGATCGTCTTTATCGCCGTTCCGACTCCACAGCAACCCGATGGCGATGTCGATCTCAGCTTTCTGGAGAAAGTCGCTCGTGAAATCGCAGGCGTCTTAAACGATTACCGCGTGATTGTCGACAAGAGCACAGTGCCTGTGAAAACCGGCGAAAAAGTGGCCGAATCAATCAAAAGGTATAACCGCCACGGTGCAAACTTCGACGTCGTCAGTAATCCTGAATTTCTGCGCGAAGGCTGTGCGGTAGCCGATCTGATGCATCCCGACCGCGTCGTGATAGGAGCCCAAAGCGAACATGCGATCGACCTCATGAAGAAAGTTTATGAGCCGTTTATGGCGCCGATTCTCGTCACCGATATTAACAGCGCCGAGCTCATCAAGCATTGCGCGAATTCGTTTCTGGCTCTGAAAATTTCGTATATCAACGCGGTCTCGGCGATTTGCGAGGCCAGCGGAGCCGATGTTGAAAAAGTCGCGGATGGAATTGGAATGGATCACCGAATCGGCCGTGATTTTCTTAACGCAGGGATTGGGTACGGCGGTTCCTGTTTTCCCAAGGATATTGCGGCCTTCATCACAATCGCCGAGCGGCTTGGTGTTCCCTTTAATTTACTGAAGGAAGTACAGCGCATTAACAATGGCCAGAAAGAGCGTTTTCTAAAGGCGATTCGGGAAACGCTGTGGGTGTTGCGAGAAAAGCGAATTGCAGTCTGGGGTCTCACCTTTAAACCCGATACGGACGATCTCCGTTCGTCTGTCGCAATAGAACTGGTGGCAGATTTGCTTCGCGAAGGAGCACACGTCGTCGCATACGACCCGAAAGGAATGCAAAAAGCCCGCGCCATCAAAGCGGTCGCCGATGCTGAATTTGCTTCGTCCGCCCTTGAAGCAGTGAATGATGCCGAGGCGCTGGTCATCGCCACGGAATGGAACGAATTCGCGAACGTGGACCTCGCGGTGCTAAAAGAAAAAATGAGAACGCCGATCGTCTTCGACGGCCGAAATCTGTTGGACCCTGGAACGATGGGCCGACTGGGCTTTCATTATTATTCGATTGGACGCGCCAGCGTGAAGCCGCGATAACGGTCTTTCCAGAATATGGCGCGGCTTTCTGCTCGCCAAATTGCGCTGAACGCGCTGCGCACGTGGCGAAAAGAAAAGCGATTTGCCGACTCGATTGTCTCAGCGTCTCTCGCGAAGGCAGAGCTCACTGAATCCGATCGTGCGTTTGCCTTTGAACTTTTTTACGGTGTCCTACGCAATTTAACCTTACTGGATTTTTGGGTCGGTTGCCTGCGCGCTTCAAGAGTCGATGCCGATCTTCGTGATGTTCTGCGCCTGGGGTTGTATCAACTTTTCCTTCTCAAGACAGCTCCACATGCGGCAGTGCATGAGACTGTGGAGCTCGTCCCACAGAGACAGCGGCCGATCGTAAATGGCATGCTTCGTGCCGCGATCCGGCGGCAGGGCGAGTTGCTTGCGCGTGCCGATGCAGAACCTCTGTTTGTTCGAGCCTCGCATCCAAAATTTCTCGTCGAGCGCTGGCAGCAGCATTTTGGCACCCAACATGCCGAAGAGCTCTGCCAATGGAACAATCGTCCCGCACCGGTCTACGGACGAATCAATCAACTAAAAATCGACCGCGAAGAGTTCCTCCGGCTTTATCCAGACTCCCTGCCGCTGACGCGTAATCCCGATTTCGTTGAATTTGACCGGATACCGACAGAGGCAATCAGGCAAGGCCACTGCTACATTCAAGATCCAAGCACCGCGATTGCCTGTCAGATTCTGAGTCCCCGGGCTGGAGAAAAGATCCTCGACGCATGCGCCGCTCCGGGCGGAAAAACTGGTTACATCGCACAACTAATGGAGAACCGGGGAACAATCGTCGCATGCGATCGCGACCCGGAGCGATTGCAGATCTTGAAAGAGAACATGGCGCGCCTCGGCGTCGGGATAGTCCGCATTTTTGATCACGATTGGACACGCGGTTCTGTCCCTAGAGAGATTGCTTCAATGGCGCCCTTTCACCGCATCCTGCTTGATGCGCCTTGCAGCAATACCGGAGTAATGCGACGACGCGTGGATGCCAGGTGGCGATTACAACCAAGAGATTTCCCTAGCATGCAACAGCGGCAACTCGAAATTATTTGCGCGCTCGTTCCGCTATTAAAGCAGAAGGGCACACTCGTTTACGGCACATGCAGCCTTGAGCCGGAAGAGAACGAGCAAGTCGTGCAGCGAGCTCTCACCAGCGCGTCCATCCTGCGCCTCGAAGGGCAAAAGCGTTCGCTTCCCTTTCAAGACGGGCTCGATGGCGCTTTCGCAGCGAAATTTATCCGAAGCGCGTAGCATCAGCCGGTTGCGTCCGGCGATGCTGGTGGAATGATAAGAGCCTATGCACGACGCCCGGTTTGATAAACTCGCGAAACTTCTGGTGGAATATTCTATCCGTCTCAAGCGTAATGAAACGGTTCTCATTGAGGCATTCGATATTCCTGACGAAATGACCATCGCGCTGGTACGCGCGGCGCGGAAAGCGGGCGGAGTGCCATTTGCCCAGACCTATCACGTCCGGGTAAACCGCGCTCTCGCGCTGGAAGCCTCTGACAGACAGCTAAATCTCACAGCAGGCCACGAACTGGCGCGAATGAAAAAAATGGATGCGTATATCGCAGTGCGAGGCAGCAACAACGTCACCGAACTCTCCGATGTGCCGCCGGAGACAATGAAATTGATCGCCAGGAAAATGCGGTCGGTACAGGATCAGCGAGTCAAAAAGACCAAGTGGGTAGTCCTGCGCTGGCCCACGCCGTCCATGGCACAGCTTGCAGGAATGAGCACCGAGGCCTTTGAGGATTTCTATTTCGAAGTCTGCACGCTGGATTATCGGAAGCTTCTACCGGGCATGAAGGCGCTCCATCGTTTGATGGAAAAGACGGATCGAGTCGAAATCAAAGGTCGCGGCACCGATCTCCGTTTTAGCAAGAAGGGGATTCCAGCCGTGATCTGCGGTGGCGATCGCAATATCCCCGATGGTGAGGTGTTCAGTTGCCCCGTGAGAGATTCAGTCGAAGGCCACGTGACGTTTAACGCGCCAAGCATTTATCAGGGAATCGCCTTCGATGGCATCCGTCTCGAATTCAAAAACGGAAAAATAGTTGACGCGACAAGCAACGAAACCAAAAAACTGAACAAGATTCTCGATTCAGATCCGGGTGCACGCTACATCGGCGAATTTTCACTCGGATTTAATCCGCGTATTTTACATCCGATGCGGGACATTTTGTTTGATGAAAAAATCGCCGGCTCGTTTCATTTTACTCCAGGGCAAGCCTACGAAGAAGCAGACAATGGAAACCGAAGCCAGGTGCACTGGGATATCGTAAGCATTCAACGCCCGGAATACGGCGGCGGAGAAATCTATTTCGACGGTAAGCTAGTTCGAAAGAACGGAATGTTTCTTCCGAAACAACTGCGTTCGCTAAACTGGCGCTGAGCTGCGCAAGCCGTCTTCTTCCGACAAAGAACCTTCGTCTAGGTCAGGCGCGCTTTGGCGCGCTAACCGGGTTCAGATGCATCATGCCGATCTCGCCGCCTTCACCTAACTCCAGGTTTGCTATCTCAAACATTGGCGCGCCTTCAACCGGGGTCGGCCCGGCGCCCGGCAACTGAACAGCCACCTGCTTGGAGTTCGAGTTTAGGATGACGGATGCTATTTCGAGAGAGGGCGCAAACTCAAGTGTGGTAATCTGGAACGGAACCGTGATGAGGACGGACGCTCGTCCCTGTTGCGAGGGTGTGAGTTGGACTGGTGCGGTCTCAGAATTGGGAACCACCTGTAATCCCGCAACTGCGAATGACGGCAAACCGCCCGGAGTGGGTCTCTGCTGTTGCGACGGAACCATTCGAATCCTGCCGAGCGCTCCTGCGGCGGGCTGAATCTTTGCGATTTCGAAACTGACCTGCAAATTCAGAGCGGACTGAGGCTGCTGAGCCGAAGGCAACCGCATCGTTACCAGCTTCGATATGGGACGCACCTTGAGAGCGCCCATTTTAAAACTGGATGTCAACTGCATGGCTGCGATCTCGAACGAGAAGGTAAGCTGCACGGATGTTTGCATCACGGCAGGCGGTTGTTGTGGTTTTGCCATCGGCGGGGCCGGGGCTTTGTTTGCGGGAGCGGTTGGGGTTTGAGTTGTTTCAGGCATGATTGCGGGTGTTGTTGTTTGCGAAAATACAGGCTCTGCGGAAGCGGCCTTTGGCGGTGAATCAGAGGGGAGCATAGCAGCCCTTGCGAGCACTGGGGTAGGAATCACAGGCGAAACTGTTTGATCGGGCATTGTTGGCTCCAGGCTGATCGATTCAACGGGAAGCTCTGTCAATGTTGTCACCGCAGGCAATGCGACTCCTGTATCTGGTGGGATCTCGGCAGGCTCCTCAGGAAACGATGCGTTTTCAATCGCGCCGTCGAACACTTCGCTCGCCTCATCTGCAGGCCATGTGATTTCCTCAACGCTTTCGGGAATCTCAACCGTCGCTTGCGGCGCTGTCGCAGTGACCTCGGTCAATTCGTTGATCGCTAAAACCGCGGCCATCTCAGGCTTCTGCGGAGTATCCGTATGCAAGCTTTCTCCGTTCTCTGCCGCTTGTTCGACAACTGACCCGACGAATGATTCAGCCTCTGATCCCATAGCTGAGCCAATAAGCGATACCCCGGGACTTGGCTCTTCCGTCTGAGCGGCTGAGTCTCGTGACGGCTTTGCTCTCATGCCTTTGGTCAGATCAAAACCACCGCTCAGGTCGCGCGAAGGAACAGCGCTATGTCGCAATGCTAGTTTCGATGCCTTCAATTGTAGCGAAATCTGACGGGGCCCTCCGACAAAGCCGTTGCCCTGCAAAGTCTTCTTTTGCGGCGATGCCGACGCCGCTTTCGGCTTAAACAGAGCAGGCGCGGCAGCAGAGGGGGCTCGCGGGTAACTTGGCACATCAAAGGCATAACGACGGCGAAGGGTAGGCACGATCACCCAGGCGAGGATGAGCAGCGCCGCTAAAAGTAGTCCGCCTACAAGCCACATTCTGCCTTTCGCCAGAATGCTGGACGACGCAACTTTGACAGGCATGACTTCTGCGGCGGGACTCGGGGAAACGCTCGTTTGGGCAACAGCCGTCTGATCATTTTGCTCCGTGGAAGCGGGCGATGTCTGCGGTGACTCAGCGGGCGACGCCGCAGCCGTGGATTCGCTGCCAGCTGAGGACAATGCCGATGCCGGATGCTCAGGCTGCGAGCCTGTTCCCGAAGCCGACTCGTTCGATGCAGAGATGGAAGTCTGCGCAGCTGTTCCAGTGCCGGCGATATCCAGTCCAGCCCCAGGCGCGTTCACCGTTGAGCCCAAAGCCAGCCCTTCACCCTTCGAGGTGTCACTTTGGCTATTTGCAGCGAAAACCTTGTCCGGAATGGGACTCGGCTCGACTGCTGGACTCCCCTCAGCCTGGGCTGTGTCAAACGCGGGTGTCGGCATGGTCGCAGCTGCTGGCCTTTGCATCCAACCAACATCGTAAAAAGCGTCCGCAAAAACGCTGTTGAGTGCCGACGAATAAATCTTATTCGCCGAAGCAGTCCAATCCGAGGCCTTCTCTGGATTGTTATGTTGAAATTCCCAAGCTGCCTGGGCGTAATAGAGTGCGGGCGTATCCCCGGTAAATTGAAACTCGTCCATCATCGCGTGTGCGCGGCTCTCTTTTCCTTCGAGCAAAAGCGTCATGTAGATCTTGAATTTGATAAGTTCTGCCGCTTGATTTTTATCGCCTCCAGGAGTGCGCTTGTACAACGTCTCGAAACGGTCCCGCGCTTTTGCATACTCCTTCTTCTTAAAGGGAATTTGCGCCAGATTGTATTGTGCCTCGCGAAGTTTCGGATCCAGCTTCGCTGCCTTCTTAAATGCCGCTTCGGCCTGGTCGAACTGTTCCTGCTGCGCCAGAATCTCGCCGCGTAAATTAATCGTCGACGCCTGATTCGGATCTGCCTTATCCGCTTCATCGATCAGTTTGAGCGCTGCCGTCAAATCGCGCTGCCGCAGCGCTTGCTGTGCCTGCTCGAACTTTGCGCGGGCGGTGGCCTTCGTTTTTTCAGAGCGCTCAGCGGCTGTCATGAGCGGCAACGAAGGTCGCGCTTCGCCAGCTGGCTTTTCCAGCCACCCAACTTCGTAAAGTGATTCGGCGAAAAGCTTGTTTAGTTGCGGTGAAAAGTTCTTTTCCGCGACGCCGATCCAATCTTTGGCTTCTTTTTGATTCTTCTGTTTAAGCGCAACGGCCGCCTTCACATAGTCAACGGCTGGCGTATCAGGCGAAAGCTCCAATTTGGCCTGAATAGAGTCGACCATGTCTTCTTTCCCCTCGAGGAGGTACGTGAGCAGAATTTTGTATTGAATCAGCTGCGAAGCTTCTTTCGCCAGATCCGATTCACCACTGGAAAGGAGTTGTTCGAAGCGCTTGCGCGCTTCCGGCCAATCTTTTCTCAGAAACGGGATTTCCGCCAGATTGAAGCGCGCGTTCCAGAACTTTGGATCGATCCGGGCTGCATCCTGTAGTGCCGCTTCCGCCTGATCGTAGTTACCCTGGCGCATCTGGATCACGCCGCGAAGGTTCTTTGACGCGGCAAGATCAGGTTGGCGGGCATCGATGCCATCGAGTTGTTTTAGCGCTTCCGCGAATTTGCCAGAATCGAACGCCCGGAACGCAGCGTTGTACATTTCCTCCAGCTCCGCTTTCGTCGGGGCGACATTTTCCGCTCCAAACGAATCCGCGGCGAATAACCTAAGCACCAGCGCGGCGATCGCCGCCATCCCCCAGACTCTCATGAAGTAGCGATTGAAACCCTATTCAGCGCGTCTGACAAGTGGAAAGTTGCTCCCGTGAGTCGATTTTTCAGTTCCCTTCGGAAAAATTAAACGCAAGAATACAGGGCCCGACCACCCTGCACGGTCGTGAATCAGTCATTGAGGTTGGCCACAATTCGCAATCCTTCCAGAGTAAGGTTCGGATGAACCACATCGATCTCCGGCAATCGTCGCGCGATTAGGCGCGCGTAGCCACCGGTCGCGACGACATGAACTTTCTTATGCGAAAACTGCTCTGCTCTAACTTGCGCCAGGATTTCGCGAACCAATCCGCGATAGCCGAACACGGCTCCCGACAACATCGCCTGGATTGTCGATTTACCGACTGCGCGTCGCGGTTCTTTCAATGAAAGCTCCGGGAGGAGTGCCGTTCGCCGATAAAGAAAATTAGTCATTGCTTCAAGCCCTGGCGCAATCACACCGCCAATGTAAGCCCGGCGTCCAGAGACGATGTCAAAGGTCACAGCCGTGCCGAAATCCACTACGATTGCGGGAAAGCCGTGAAGGGCTGTCACCGCCGCAGCGTTCGCCAACCGATCCGCACCAATCGATTGTGGTTTCGGATAATCAATATCGACACCCAGCTTCAGCTTCCAATCCAGCCAAAGCACATTCACTTTTGCTGCGGCCCTCAAAATTGCCGAGTTCTTCGCGGGCACTACCGAAGAGACAACCAGCTTCTTTACATTTCGTTTCCCGAGGAATCGTGCGACCACGCCGCTTGAAAGCTCGCTGGTAGGGAACCGCGTAGGAGCTAAAACTCGCCTTGTCGATGCAAAGGCAAATTTTGTATATGAATTGCTGATATCGACCAACAAATAATCCGAGCCGCGCGCCACGATTAAGATGCAGACACCTAACGTCACGCGCCGTCAAGCACGCGGCCCATTCATCAGGGGCGGCAGTTGAATAACCCGGTTCCTGCCTGCTTGCGGCTCACTTTCGCAACGCGTAGCGTCGCGTTGTGAGAAAACTCGTGCATCGCCCGCGTCGGTTGCGGCGTTCGCCTGCTCTGCGAAATCTCGCTCGCGAGACACATTTGAGCGTTCACGATTTTGTTTTGCCGCTGTTTGTAAGTGAAAAAGTGCAGCAGCGCCGGCTGATCGCCAGTATGCCCGGGGTTTTTCAGTTATCTGCCAAGGAAGTTGCCGATGACGCGCGCGCTGCTCGGGACCTTGGGCTCCAAGCGATTTTGCTTTTCGGGATTCCAGAACAAAAAGACGAACAGGCCAGCGGCGCCTATGCCGAAGACGGAATCGTCCAAAAAGCATTGAGGGCCATAAAATCAAAATGTCCAGAGCTTGTCACCATCACCGATGTCTGCCTGTGTGAGTACATGAGTCATGGGCACTGTGGTGTGACACGCATCGACGGAGATCATTTCCACGTTCTCAACGACGAGACTGTCGAGTTGTTGGTGAAGACGGCGCTCTCTCACGCTGCAGCTGGTGCGGACATCGTGGCACCGAGCGACATGATGGACGGTCGGGTCGGTGCGATTCGCGAGGCGCTCGATGAGCGAGGCTTCGACCAAACGTCGATTATGAGTTACGCGGCGAAATTCGCGTCGGCTTTCTACGGGCCATTTCGCGAGGCTGCCGAGAGCCCGCCCCAGTTCGGCGACCGGCGCTCTTATCAGATGGATTTTGCCAACGCGAATGAAGCCTTGCGTGAGGTAGCACTGGATGTCGACGAAGGAGCGGACATTGTGATGGTAAAACCTGCCTTGCCCTACATGGACATTTTGTGGCGAGTCCGCGAGCGGTTTCGAAAACCGACCGCCGTTTATCATGTGAGCGGCGAGTATGCAATGGTCAAGTCCGCCGTCGAGAAAGGCTTCCTCAACGAACGCGACGCCGTAATTGAGATCATGACTGCTCTTAAGCGAGCTGGGGCCGATATTATTGTCACCTATTGGGCACGCGAGCTCGCGAGATGGCTGCGGGAATAAAACACGGCGAAACTGAGAGACACGCTCGGTTGAAGCGGCTGGCATTTCTGTGGGCACAAGCCCAAGGTTATTCCGCGTGCGCGATGGAAGTGAGTCTGCCAAACTGCCGGTATCGTGCCGATGTCACCGCGTATCGATTGGCGCCTAAGCAGGTTGGATCGATAGCGATCTTTGAGTGTAAACAGGCGCTCTGCGATTTGCGGCGAGATAATTGTCAGAGCGAAGCGGCCCGGCAGCGACTCGAAACGATTTCCCAGCGCCGCCAGACTCTCGAACAGCGCCTCCGCGCACATTACCCGAACCTGCGGAACGGCGATTCCCTATTTCCCGAATTCGATTTGCCTGATTTCACCGCAGTCGGCCACCGCGGTTACGCGCGACTTTTACGTGAGCTGCGTGTCCTGCAAAATCGCCTCTATGATTGCACCAAATTCGACAAGTTACTTCGCTATCGCTGCGCCAATTTGTATTTCCTCGTTCTGCCTGAGGAGTTATTCCGCGATTCGGAGATTCCTGTGGATTGGGGCGCTCTTGTGGAAGACGACGGTACGCTCAAGCTCGTCCGTAAACCCATCTGGCACGAAACAAGAACCGAGTACCACATTCGGCTGTTGCACCGAATCGCGGTGGCTGGAACACGAGTGATTAATCGGAAGTTCGAAATCACATTCGACGACATTGTAGCCTGGAGCCGGGATCGGCCTGTCCGCAGTAGACGTGGCGAAGACGGGTGATCCTAGTCGCTCGCGTCATGCCACGCTAAGCTGGCACGAGCAAACTGTGGCCAGTCATCTTTTTTGGTTGAGGCAGTCCAAGCAAAAACAAAAGAGTTGGTGCCACATCGGCCAGAATTCCGTCTTCGCACCGGAATCGCGCAGCATCGTTGGCCACGTAGATGAAATGCACAAGATTGCTCGTGTGCGCAGTATTGGGTGAACCATCAGCGTTACGCATCTTCTCGCAATTGCCGTGGTCGGCGGTCACGATAGCTTTGCCGTCAAGCTCGAGAAGTTTGGGAATAATTCGCGCCACGCATTTATCCACTGTCTCTACAGCTTTGACTCCCGCTTCGATCACGCCGGTATGGCCGACCATGTCGGCATTGGCGAAGTTGAGGATGATCAGGTCGTAATTCGCCATTTGTGCGAGCACTTCATCGGTGACTTCGAACGCGCTCATCTCCGGTTTCAAATCGTAGGTAGCGACCTTTGGTGAAGGGATCAGCTTGCGGTCTTCGCCCGGAAACGGCTTCTCGATGCCCCCGTTAAAAAAGTAAGTCACGTGTGCGTACTTTTCCGTCTCAGCGATGCGCAACTGCCGTTTGCCGGCTGCGCTGACGATTTCGCCCAAGATATCGGCGAGCTCTTCCGGCGCAAAAATGAACGGCGAAGAATAGGTCGCATCGTATTGCGTTAGCGTGACAAACTCCACTTGCGGCCAGACCTCGCGGTCAAAGCCATCGAAATTCTTCAGCAAAAATGCCTGTGACAATTGGCGGGCACGATCGGCGCGGAAATTGAAAAATAAGACCACGTCGCCATCACGCACCCGCTGCTCATTTGCGTGAGAAAAAATCAACGGCGGCATGAACTCGTCCGTTTTGCCGTTTTTGTATTGCTGATCCACAGCCGTCGATGGCGAGGATTTGGAGATTTCGCCGCGACCGAGAACAACTGCGTCCCATGCTTTTTTGGTGCGATCCCAACGCCGATCCCGATCCATCGCAAAATAACGGCCCACAACCGTGACAATTTGCCCGCCGCTTTTTTCCAGTTCTTTCTCGCAAGTTTTTAGATAAGCGGCGCCGCCGGTCGGCGACGTGTCGCGTCCGTCCGTGAAAGCGTGGACGAAAATCTCCGCGACCCCTGCATCATGCGCCGCGTTCGCAAGCGCGATCATGTGCGAATAATGACTATGCACACCACCATCTGAAACCAGTCCAAGCAAATGAAGGCGATGACCGCGCGCACTGGCAAAGGTTTCCTGCAAAACTCGATTGCGAGTTAATTCGCCCTCGTCGATTGCTTTATTAATTCGCGTCAAATCCTGGTAAACGATCCTACCGGCCCCCAGATTGAGATGGCCGACTTCAGAGTTGCCCATTTGTCCTTCCGGCAGGCCCACATCGCTTCCGCTTGCGCTCAATTTGGAGCCTGGATAATCCCGGTAGAGCTTGTCATGAAATGGAGTCGACGCGAGAAGGGTTGCATCACCATTTTCCTTGCGCTTGTCCTTGCCACCCGGATTGATGCCCCAGCCGTCGCGAATGATTAGCATCACTGGACCAGCCATATGTCGCGCACTTTGCTGGTGAATGAGAAGGTCGACAAGCGGTTCTTTCTTCTCGGATACGGGGTCAGTCTGCAAGTTACCAGCTTCAGAACACGCACTTTACAAAGCTGCTTCACTATTTGCGACAGTCATATACCGCCGCTACAAGGAAGGTAATGAAGTGGCGCAACCAGTTGCTGGCACTTTTTTGTCTCCTCGCCTTTGCTGGAATTGGTGTCCTTTATTTTCAGCACTGGGTCATCCGGAAGCCTTTCGGAATTATCTTGTTTGTTGGAGAAGGCCTTTCCCCTGCCCGGCTTGCCCCAACCCGCGCCTATGCTGCTGGCGCCGGCACGCGCCTGAACCTCGATTCAATGTCTCATGCAGCTTTGGTGATGAATTATTCAAAGGATTTCGCCGCTCCAGACCAGGCGGCCGCTGCGACCGCGATTGCGACTGGTGAGAGAGTGGCGAATCGCGTCATTGCCATCAACGCCGACGGGAAAGCGATCAAGAGTATCATTGAACTAGCACGCGAATATGGACGGGCCACGGGACTCATAACGGACACGAAACTCACCGATTCGACGAGTGCGGCCTTTTACGCACATCCCGCCGAGCCGAGCGATGCCGAGAAGATCGCAACCGAGTTTGTGGATCGCGGAAATGTTGACATAGCGATGGGTGGCGGCGCGGCGCAATTTCTTCCCGCCACAAAAGGCGGAGACCGACAGGACAGCCGCGATCTTTTACTCGAGCTACGTGGCAACGGGTTTGATATTGTTCAAACCCGAGCCGAGCTGGACGCGATTCCCGCGTGGCGCCGTCCGAAACTGGTCGGCGTTTTTAGTAAAGAAGATCTCGCGTTCGTGAATCAGGTGGAAGAAAGAAGTCAGCAGCCGAGCCTTTCGGATATGGTGCGACGAGCAATCCAATTGCTCCAGTACAACGTTGGCGGGTATTTACTGGTGGTTGATGCAGGGTTAATGCGAAAGGCAGCGCAGGAAAACAACGGGGAGAGAACCTTGAGCCAAACGGTCGAACTGGACCGTGCAGTTGGCATCGCGCGAAGTTACGGCGGAGAAAAATCGACGATTGTGGTCTGCGGCGATGTGGCGATCGGCGGATTAAACCTGAATGGATTTCCTTTTCGCAAAGACAGCGGCATCGCGCTCTTAGGCTTTAATTCTGCCGGCCAGCCCTGGATTACCTGGGCCACCGGTCCGAATGGCGATAAATCGTATGGAGCAGCGAAAATACCAGGTAAACAAGACGAAAGTCAGAACAGACAACCGCAGCCCGAACAGCCTGAGCCGGCGGCGTTTTACACGAAATCTGCCTTGGTCACCGTTGAAGACGTCGTCGGGTTTGGCAATGGCCCCGGAACAGATGCGCTGGCGGGAGTAGTGGAGAGCAAGAAGGTGTTCGAAATTCTGCGCGATGAACTCTGACGTAAATGACGAAATCCGAATATCATCGTTGAAAGACTTCAATCGCAGCCGGCTATCTCGCATTTATTTTGCTATTTCACGATAAGGCAACCCCAACTCATAAAGTGCGATCTGTTGCTGAAGCTCGGTGACTAACGAATCATCACCCTGGCTCCGCCCCAGCTGCATCGCACTCCGGGCGCTTTCAATCGCTTTTCCAAATTGGCCGGCCTCCGCATATGCCGCTGCCAACGTGCGTAGTACGAGCGCATTGGTGCCTCCAGAGAGTTGGTCAGCTTGCGTCGCAAGTTGAATCGCCCTGGCTCCGTTTCGCAATGAGGCGTTGGAACCTGTGGCCAGTAACCATGCCAGATTATTTAACGCGGAAACCGATTGAGGAGAAATCTCCAACGCTTTTTCATAGTGTTTGACGGCCTCGACCGATTGACCTTCTTCATCAAGAGCAATAGCCAGAATCGTCTGACAGTCTGCGTTATTAGGCTGAATCAACAAGGCGGCCCGAGAATGCTCGATCGCCGCATCAAGCTTCCCTCTCTCAAGTAGGGCGTGGCCAAGACCGTAACGGGCAAGAAAGTAATCGGGACGTATTGCAACCGCTTTCTGGTAGTGAACGATCGCGTCGTCGATTTGTCTCTTTTGAAGAAGAGCATTGGCCAAGGCCACTTGAGCATCTGGATCGTTTGGTTGCATCCTGACTGCTTTATCGCAATGGAAAATCGCCTCGTCTACCTGGCCCTTGCCCAAAAGAGCCGTGCCAAGATTGTAATCGGCATCCCAAAAATTGGGCTGCATTTGCAGCGTCGTCCGATAATGCGCTATCGCATCGTCAAGCTGGCCTTTTTCAAACAGCACGATGCCCAAGTTGTTGTGAGCCATCCAGCAGTTGGGATTTCTGGACAGAGTCGTGCGCCAGAGCGTTTCGATGTTGCCATACATTGCGGCTTGTCGCCACGTCAGTGTCGCCAGGAGTGCCACCACGCAGAGCGCCACACTGAAAATTAAGGTGCGGCTGTTCTTAGACACGTCGGCCAAATTGATCAGACCTGCAGATGCCAGGGCGATCGGACCGATACAGGCCAAATACTGATAATGATCGGCTACAAACGTGTAGCGAAATGTATAAAGCATAATGAACCCCAACACCGGGCTCAGGGTCGCAATAAAAAATGCCGCTGCGACCTCAACACAGCGTCCCACGTATCGACGGAGAAAATAGATTGCCCCGCACACCAAAACTCCCGTCAACAGCCACGCGTAGTTGAGCAGATGAGTCGGCGCGATATCCCATCGCGGATAAATAAATGTGAGATTAGATGGCCAGGCAAGTTTGCTCAGATAAAACCAAATGGCACGGCTCGCGACGAGAACCCGCTCGATCGGGCTTAGGAACGTGAAGATCGCTCGGCTCGTGCCTTGGTGGTATCGCTCCCACCAAATCGCTAACAAACCCGAGGCGATGCCAAGAACGAAAAAGGGATTGATCTCGAAAATTCTCTCCCAACTGATGCGCTTCTTCTGCAGCCATAAGATCAAAAACAACGCTACGGGCAAGGTGCAGGCTGTCGTTTTGGCCGAAAGCGCCAGCAGATAAAGGATCAGGGCGAGTCCATAATATAGCCAGGGCCGCTTCGTCTTTTCGTCAAGAAACGCAACCCAGGCAAGGAGCGTGAGCAAAAAGAAGAAGCCCATTAGTACATTTTTGCGTTCCGTGATCCAGGCGACCGATTCCACCTGCACGGGATGCAACGCAAAAATTGCTCCAGCCAGCCATGCTCCCGGAACCTTTAACCGCGCCAGCACCAACCACACCAGCAGTGCGTTGGCAATATGCAGCAGAAGATTCACCCAATGATAACCGGTTGGATCGAGGCCCCAAACCGCGTGCTCGATTCGAAAAGTTGTATAAACCAGCGGGAAATACTGCGACGGCGAATCGAGCGAGAACCAGATTCGCCGCAGACCATCAGGCGCCGTTAGTAGCTCGTTATTGGTGATGTAGACGTCATCGTCCCAGAGAAGACCCCCGTTCCACGCGGGCCAGTATGCAAAGATCGTCACCGCCGCCAAGACAAGAGCAAAAATGAATACGCCACGGCGTGAAGAAAAAAGACGCCCGGCGATTTCATCCATAAGCTAGGGACGAGTCACGCGAATTGATGGAAAATGGCCCCCTTCCGCGCCGCAGCTTTGTGGAGACGGAAAACTTCCAGGGACTGAGGAGCAGGCGAATTTCAGATGCCCGAGTTGCAACCTCCCGTTTCTCGTCGGAATAGCAGCTTTTGTGACTCATAAGATTGACGATAGCTGCAAGGGTCTTCGTGCTGGATGGTGGATTCTGGCCGTGATCGTTTTTGGCGTCGTTATTACCATCAGGACTCGATTACTTGGAATTCCACTCGAGCGCGACGAAGGCGAATACGCTTATGCCGGCCAGCTCATTTTGCAAGGTGTTCCGCCATACACGCTCGCCTACAACATGAAGTTTCCAGGCACTTATGCAGCCTACGCCGCGATTATGTCGATCTTTGGGCAAACAATAACCGGAATTCATTTGGGACTGCTTGTTGTTAACACAGCTACGATCATTTTGATCTTTTTACTGGGGCGCCGACTTGTGAATTCGGTAGCGGGACTTGCTGCAGGAATGAGTTATGCCGTGTTGTCTGTAAGCCCCTCGGTGCTGGGATTTGCCGGCCACGCTACACATTTTGTGCTGCTCCCGGTGCTCGGGGGAACATTGCTTCTGCTCAAAACCACAGACTGCCGACCTTTTGGATTGGTGTTCGCGAGCGGGATGCTCTTTGGCCTTGGAGTGTTAATGAAGCAACCGGCGGTTTTCTTCGCTCTGTTTGGAGCAATTTATCTTGCCTCTAATGATCTTCATCGGCGATTCCGACCTGAAAGGATTTTCCTGCGAACTCTGATTTTTAGTGCTGGCGTAATTCTTCCCTTGGGAATTACTTGCCTCCTTTTCTGGCGTATCGGTGTGTTCGAGAGATTCTGGTTCTGGACAATCGATTACGCGCGTCAGTACGGCAGCCTGGTTCCTTTCAGTCAGGCGCCGCGAATTTTCTTCTACAGCGCAAAGGAAGTAACTGTAGCGGGCTGGCCGATATGGACACTGGCTGGAGTCGGACTCGTTGCGGGTTTATGGGCGCAACGAACACGTGCTATCGCAGTTTTTCTGCTCGCATTCCTATTCTTCTCTGCATTGGCACTATGCCCGGGATTCTATTTTCGACTTCACTATTTCGTTTTGGTGCTCCTAGCTGTTTCGCTGCTCGCGGGCGTCGCCATCAGCAGATTGTCGGACCTCGGTGTAAACCGATCAATCATAGTTCGATTTATCCCGATCTTAATTCTGGGATTTGCTCTTGCTTGGCCGATTCTCGCAGAAAGAAAATTCTTTTTTGAAGCCTCCCCGGCGGAGGCTTCTCGAATAATCTATCCTGAGAGTCCCTTCGTGGAATCCATCAGAATTGCCGAATATCTCCGGGAACATACGACCCGAAATGACACGATCGCAGTGCTGGGTTCCGAGCCGCAGATTTATTTTTATTCCGGCCGACATTCCGCAACCGGCTACATCTATACTTACGGCCTGATGGAGCCCCAGAAGTATGCCAGCCAAATGCAGCAAGAAATGATTCGTGACATCGAACGTGCCCATCCCAAATTTCTCATCTCTGTCGTGATGCCAGATTCTTGGCTACAACGTCCGGAATCCGAGCGGTTGATATTCACCTGGGCTAATGAGTACACGGCGCAAAACTACACTGTGGCAGGTTTCGTGAACATGGTGGCGCCAGATAAAACAGATTATTATTTTGGTGACGTACCACAATCAGTGCCACAACTGGGAAAATACATTTTGATCTACCAGAGGAAGTCCTAGAGAAATGACGAAGCGGGAGTGCACCCCTGTTTTAAATTGGGGTTCGTCATTCCTTCGTCATTAGGCATTTGTTATTTGTCATTTCTTCAAGATGAAGACAACACTGAGCGGCCGCTGGCTAACGGTCGGCATCTGCCTTTCTCTAGCTGCGCTGACCTGGTTAGTTTTTAGCCAAACGCTCTGGCACGACTTCATCAACTACGATGACCCGCGTTACGTGTATGAGACCACGAGAATAACAGATGGTCTTAGCCTCAGCGGTATTGCCTGGGCATTTACACATATTCACTCCTTGAACTGGCACCCGCTGACGACCATTTCGCACATGCTCGACTGCCAGTTGTATGGGCTAAAGGCTGGATGGCATCACTTTACAAATGTCGTCCTTCATACTCTGGCGGCGATACTCCTTTTTCTTGCGCTGCAACAGATGACCGGAGCGATTTGGCGCAGCGCTTTTGTTGCGGCGGTATTCGCAATTCATCCCTTGCGTGTCGAGTCGGTCGCCTGGATTGCAGAACGAAAGGATGTGTTGAGCGGTGTCTTCTTCATGCTAACACTGCTGGCCTATGCGTATTACGTGCGTTTACCTGGGGTCGGACGTTATCTGGTCGTGGTATCCGTGTTCGGCTGTGGACTCATGTCTAAGCCGATGCTTGTAACATCGCCATTTGTGCTTTTGCTTCTCGACTATTGGCCTCTCGATAGAGTCAAAGGTCAGTTGTGGAAACGCCTCGCTGAGAAAATTCCATTGCTCGCTCTGTCGGCCGTTTCGAGTGTGACCACTTTTCTTGTGCAGAAAGGTGCAGTCGGCCGCACCGAGGAGTTGCCGATATTGGAACGAATCAACAATGCGATAGTCAGCTATGTTCTCTACATCTGGCAGATGCTTTGGCCGGTGAACCTCGCTGTGTTCTACCCGCATCCTGAGAACCGGCTACCGCTTTGGGAAATTGTCTCCTGTCTACTGCTTCTAATTTGCATCACGGCAGCAGCCATACTCCTGCGAAAGCAGCGATCTTATCTGATTACAGGTTGGTTCTGGTATTTGGGAATGCTTGTCCCGGTGATCGGACTCGTGCAAGTCGGATGGCAGGGCCACGCTGACCGATACACGTATTTACCTCAGATTGGCTTATACTTAGCGCTCACGTGGGCAGTTGCTGACCTGACCGCTTTGTACCAACACCGACGCGTAGCTTTGAGCACTGCCGCAATACTTATCATTGCCGCTTTGAGCTCTGGCGCATGGGTTCAGACCTCGTACTGGCGCGATAGCGAAACATTATTCAGGCATGCCCTTGCCGTAACCACAAATAATGATGTCGCTGAAAATAATCTCGGGATCGTCTTTTTAGGGCAAGGTAAGCTGGACGAAGCTATCTCGCTCCTGCAATCAGCCGCGGACCTTCGGCCAGACAATAGCCCGGCTCATGAGAACCTTGCCAAGGCACTCCTCCAAAAGGGCCGAGTGGCCGACGCGCTGGTTCACTACCGCAAATTACTCGAACTACAACCCGACGACATGGAGGTCCACAACATCGTCGGCACGGTTCTCACTCAACAAGGTCATGTTGCCGAAGGTGTGGAAGAATGGCAGAAGGTGTTGGCAATTCGACCCGACAACGGAAACGCAATGAGCAACCTGGCGTGGGTATTTGCCACGTCACCGGACGAGTCGGTCCGAAATGGCCCAAAAGCGGTCCAACTGGCAGAACAAGCCGTGCGCATCTCCGGAGGCAGAATACCAATACTTTTCCGCACGTTGGGCGCGGCCTATGCGGAAAGTGGCCGGTTCTCCGAAGCAATCCAAGCTGCACAACAGGGGATTGAATTAGCCAACAGCCAGGGGAACTCCAATCTAGCAGCTGAACTACATGGCAACATTACACTATATCAGCAAGAGCAGCCGCTCCGCGATCCTAGCCTAACAAATGGCAGTGCGTCACCGTAAAGCGGATAGCAGGAAGCGCCAACCGGACCGTCGACCGCGTGAATTACCACGCGCCGCTCGGAACCGCAGTATAACCGTCGGTATATACTTGCTTCTTACCGGGCTTAGTCTGGCCGTGTTCAGTCAGACAATCCGTTATGACTTCGTCAATTTCGATGACGATATGTACGTCTACAACGCGCCGACCATCCGGGCCGGGCTGACGCTGCAAGGGATAGTGGCCGCCTTTACGAGCCCGCACGCACGGAACTGGCATCCGTTGACGACCTTGTCACATATGTTGGACTGTCGGTTGTACGGCTTGAACGCTGGAGGCCATCATGCCACGAACCTCGTGTTGCATACGATCGCAGCGCTCCTGCTGTTTCGTGTACTGCGGCAGATGACCGGCGCATTATGGAAGAGTGCCATTGTCGCTGCATTATTTGCCGTTCACCCGCTGCACGTCGAGTCGGTAGCTTGGGTGAGCGAGCGAAAAGACGTTCTAAGCGCAGTTTTCTTTTTCCTTATGCTGGACGCATACGCTCGTTACGCACGGACAGCGTCGATAAGGCGCTATGTTGTGGTGACCGCCCTGTTCGTGGCAGGGTTGATGTCCAAGCCAATGCTGGTAACTGCCCCCATTGTCCTTCTCGCTCTGGATTACTGGCCGCTGCGCCGGTTTGATCAAATGGTCTCCACAAAAGGGAAGTCGAAAATCAGGCACTCCGGCAGTCGAAGGCGCATAATACAACGCCTTTTTCTGGAAAAGGTGCCCTGGCTAATTCTTTCCGCTGGCGTTGGCATTATCACATTTGCGCTGCAAAAACGCGCTGCTGGTTCGCTTCCTGCGTTGCCGTTTCTCTGGCGGGAACAGAATGCGGTTACGAGTTACGTGATCTACGCCTGGAAAACATTATGGCCGACACGCCTCGCAGTGTTTTATCCTCATCCAAATGATACGTTGGCAACTTGGCAGGTTGTTCTCGCGATTGCATTGCTCCTCGTCATCACTTGTGCAGCAATCGTTTTCCGAGATAAGCGACCTTATCTGTTTACCGGTTGGCTCTGGTACCTGGTCATGCTGGTTCCAGTGATTGGCCTCGTTCAGGTTGGTGAACAAGGCCATGCCGACCGTTACACCTATCTTCCTTCCATCGGTTTGTTTCTGATCGCAGTTTGGGTTGCTGGCGACGTAGCAGTAGTGGGCCACGTCAGATTATCGCGTGGTATAGCTACCGCAGGTACCATAGTGGTCATTGCTGCGCTGGCATGCACGGCATTCACTCAAACTTCCTACTGGCGAAACAGCGAGACGCTTTGGGCGCATGCTCTCGCCGTCACCACAGACAACGATTTTGCCCATAACAACCTCGGCTACCTCTGCGTCGACTGCGGCGAACTGGACGAAGCGATGTCGCATTTTGAAGCCGCGTCGAAAATCAGGTCTGGTAAGTTACATCCTCATTATAACCTGGGTACCGCGTTTGTAGAAATGAATATCGGAGACGCTCTCGCGAGAAAGGGACAACCCGATGAAGCGATGGCCCACTTCGAACAAGCGATAACGCTGCAACCCGATTACGCGGAAGCCTATTTCAACCGCGGAAACGTTCTTTATGCAAAGGGCAGGATCGACGAAGCAATCACTGACTGGGAGAAGGATCTTCAAATACAACCCAATGACGCGAATGCTCATACCGGCCTTGGTAACGCCCTTCTGCGCAAGGGTGCCCTGAAGGAGGCGATCGCCCACTACAACAAAGCAATGGCGTTGGCCCCCGAAGATCCGCACTCTCGTAGCAACCTTGCCTGGGTTCTGGGAACGTCAAGTGACGCCTCGATCCGCGACGGCGCAAAGGCAGTGGAGCTAGCGCAGCAGGCGGTATCCCTCTCGGGTGGGAGAGAACCCCTCTTTCTTCGAGCGCTCGCGGCCGGTTATGCAGAAACCGGCCGTTTCTCTGACGCCATCGCGGTGACACAACAAGCTGTAGCCATTGCCCGGACGCAGGGGAAAACCAGTCTAGAGAATCTTCTCGAAGAAGACGCCTTGCTCTACCGAGAGAATGTTCCTCTTCGACGAACGTCTGCCGGCGATTAGGGAGCCACGCTGCTCCTTGAAAGCTTACTTATGATACGGCAGCCCCAGCTCGTAGAGCGTAAGTTCGTCTCGAAGAGCGTTGGACAACGCCGAGTTTCCCTGAACCTCTGCAGCTTGTAACGCTTGTTCGGCAGTGCCCTTAGCCTCAGGAAAGCGGCCAGTCTCAGCGTATGCCGCAGCAAGAATGCGTAGAATAATGGCGTGATTTTGGCTGCGAGAGCTATCGGATTCTGCGCGTTCGGCCAGGAAGACGGCCTCTGATCCATTTCTGAGCGACGGGTCGGCGGCCGTCGCCAGCAGCCATGCCAGATTGCTCTGGGCAGCTACGTTATCGGGCGCAATCCGAAGGGCACGTCTGTACTGCGCAATTGCATCTCGGATCCGGCCCTTTGCAAGGAACAGGCTTCCCAGATTTGCGCGAGCGTCCACGTTCTCCGGGCGCAACTCGAGGACTTTTTGATAATGAGCGATCGCCTCGTCCATCCGGCCTGTTCGAAACAAGGCGCTGGCAAGGTTGTACTGAGCCTCAGCCTGATCTGGTGATACCGCGAGGCAGGCCGAGTAATAAGAGATCACGCCATCTAAATCGCCCTTGGAAAGGAGCGCACTCGCCAGATTGCAAGAGACATCGGCGTAATCCGGCTTGATTGCCAGCGCCTTTCGATAATGAGCAATAGCTTCATCGACATGCCCGTTTGCAAAGAGTGTGGCACCAAGATTGTTGTGAGCTTCTGCATCAGCAGGGTTCATTTCGAGTGCTTTCTCATAATGCGCAATAGCTTCGTCGAGCAGGCCTTTCTGTACGAGGAGCCGGCCTAAATTATAATGGGCCTCAGCATAACTCGACCGAAGATCAATAGCTTTGCGATAATGAGCAATCGCCCCATCGGGGTTCCCCTGGTCGTTGAGAGCAATGCCCAAATTGTAATGAGCCATCCAACAGCCGGGATTCCTTGCCAGTGTCCTTGTGTACAGGGTGACAAGGTCGTGGTAAAGCGCAGTTTGTCGCAACGTCAAAAAAACGAGCGACAGTAGGAGAACTCCACAGATCCCAACAAGTGGCGTAGTAACCACGGCTCCGTGCCGCGATGTCGATGACAACGCTGAAAGGCGCCTTGGTGCAGGAAGGCGATTACAACCCGTTACGATGCCTGCGCCAGCTAATGCCAGCGGCCCCATGCTCGCCAGATATTGAAAATGATCGCTCACAAACGAGTAGCGAAAGAAATAGACGCTGAAAAATCCAAGCACAGGGAAAAGGGAAACCACATAGTATGCCAGGGCAAAGAATACGGCGCGGCTCCACTTCGCGCGGATCAACCACAAGGCAAGCAACCCAGCTAATGCCGCGACGAGTGGCAAATAAGCTGTTAGCTGGGAAGAATTAATTTTCCACCGCGGATAAATGAAGATCAACGGATACGGCCATGCCAGTTTCACCAGGTAAAACCAGATTGCACGCCCCGCGATGATAAGCCGCTCTGGCCAGGTCTGCGCCCACTCAGCTCCGATTGCGCCAGCGTGGAACTTCTGTTCCAAAATCGTCCACGCGCTGGCGAGTGCGGATATTAACAAGAACGGCGCGAGCGCGGCGATATCACGCCGGTAGACTCGCCCTTTTCGCCACCAGACACAGAGGCCAAGTACCACAGGCAACATGACCACGGAAGGCTTGCTTAGGATTGCCGGGAGAAAGAAGAGCAGCGATAAACCGAACCACAGATAACGCGGATTTCGCGGATACTTTACTAAAACTTCTTCTGCCCCTTTTATCCGTGATATCCGCGTCATCCGCAGTTTCTCTTCCCAATTCAAAAAACAGAAGATCGATAAGAGATAAAAGAATCCCGATTGCGTGTTTTTCAGCTCAGTTACCCAGGCGACTGATTGAACCATCACCGGATGCAAAGCCCATAGCGCCGCTCCGAGCCACGCGCCGCGAACATTTAGTTGTCGCAAGACCTGCCAGAGCAAGACGGCTGATCCGGCGTGCAAAAGCACATTCAGAAGATGATATGGCCAGGGCGAGAGGCCGACGAACTTATGCACAACCCAAAAAGTCGTAAGGACCAATGGGTAATAGACCGCCCGCGTGCTGGTCCAAACCTCTTTCAATCCCAGCGGACCAACGATGCAGGGATTCCGAGTCAGGTGTGATTCGTCATCCCAGATGAAGTCGGCATTAAAGACGCGAGCGTAGGATATAAAAACAAGAGCGATTAAAAGGAACGCCCAAAGCCATTCTCGCCGCGCAAAAGATCTAACCACTAATGAACACTAATGTACACGAATGGCTTCGCCGCAGTTAAATCGTTGAATGGTTGAATCAGGTTTGGAGAATGATTCGCGTCAATTTGCGTGTTTCGTGGGCGCCCAGCATGACGAGTGCAGTAACCCTGTTGACCACGCCTGAGCCTTCTTATCCGTGCCATCGGCGTAATCGGCGGTTAGGTTGTGAAAAATTCGTGTTTATTCGTGTCCATTCGTGGTTTCAGTCTTAAGGAATGGCAAAACGTGTTTCCACCCCGGCACTGGCTTCAAAGCGCCTAGTAGCTGTCTGGGTATGTGCCGTTCTCGCCGCAATCACGTGGCTGGTTTTCGGTCAGACCCTGAGACATAAATTCGTCACCTACGATGACCCACAGTACGTTTATGAAAATGCAAAGGTCGCCGCAGGCGTATCGTTGGAAGGGGTCTCCTGGGCTTTTACGCACACGATAGCTGGTAACTGGCACCCGCTCACCACCGTTTCGCACATGTTCGATTGTCAGCTGTACGGACTGAAGCCGGCCGGGCATCATTTCACCAACGTCCTTTTGCACACCATCGCTGTCATCCTGCTGTTTCTCGTGCTGCGACAAATGACAGGGACTTTGTGGCGAAGCGCTTTTGTTGCGGCGCTGTTCGCAATTCATCCGTTGCACGTGGAGTCGGTGGCGTGGATCTCCGAGCGGAAAGACGTGTTGAGCGCCGTCTTTTTCATTCTGACCCTCGGCGCGTACATACGCTATGTCCGCAAGCCCTCCGTCACATCCTACCTGCTCGTCGTGCTCTTGTTCGCTCTCGGCCTGATGTCGAAACCAATGCTTGTGACTGTTCCATTCGTTCTTCTACTTTTGGATTACTGGCCCCTCGGCAGAATCAGAGGTCCCGCCCGGGCACAGGCCATGGCTTGGCGAGCAGCAGCGAGTGATCGGTGGTCAACGGTTAGTCGCCTGGTAACGGAAAAGATTCCGTTGTTTGCGCTGGCTGCCCTTTCGTCCGTGGCGACATTGCTGGCTCAGGTTTATGGTGCACGAGCGATCGAAGAGTTGCCCCTTGCATGGCGACTGAACAATGCGGCTATCAGTTACGTTGCCTACATTTGGCAAATGTTCTGGCCCGCTCGGCTGGCGGCTTTCTATCCTCACCCCAATGATCAGTTGCCCCCGTGGCAGGTTTTTTTGGCAATTGCATTTCTCGTCGCAGTCAGCCTGTTGGCCATCCGTTGGAGGAAGGAACGGCCGTACATTTTCACTGGCTGGTTTTGGTATGTCGGAATGCTGGTGCCCGTGATCGGCTTGGTGCAAGCCGGCGAGCAAGCCCGTTCGGATCGCTACACTTACCTGCCAGAGACCGGTTTGTATATGCTGATTGTTTGGGGCATCACGGACTTGATAATGCCCATAATGACGCGCAGCTTTGGCTCGCGATCTGTCGCGACCGGCGGTCGGCCCGCGACTCGTGGATCACGCGGAGTCCGAGGAGGCGGCCCACTCGCCTCCGCAGAGATTCGCCGTGACTACAATCTATTCTGCGCCGTCATTGCGTCAGTGATCATCATCGCGTTGAGCTGGTGCGCGTTTGTGCAGACGTCGTATTGGAAAAACAGCGAGACGCTCTGGAACCACGCGCTGGCTGTTACGGCTGACAACGATGCAGCACATAACAATCTCGGCTATCTTTTCCTGCAACGCGGCGAATTGGACAACGCGATTTCGCACTTCGAGACTGCTTTGAAGATTCGCTCTCGCAACGCTGCCGGCCATTACAACTTTGGCGGGGCACTCATCGAGAATAATCTTGCCAACGCCCTCGCCCGACGAGGCCTGGTAAGCGAAGCAGTCGGCCATTATGAGAAAGCGGTAAAACTGCGACCTGGTTATGGCGATCCTTATCTGAACCTTGGCACCGTTCTTTTTCAGCAGGGCCGGATTGTCGACGCGATTGCACAATGGCAGATGGCGCTTGCGACCCAGCCGAACGACGCGGGCTTTCACACTGCTCTTGGTAACGCGTTTCTAAAGGGAGAATTACCGAAAGATGCAATCGCCGAGTACGAGCATGCAGCACGGATCTCTACCCAGGACCCTGTGCCTCGCAACAATTTGGCTTGGCTCCTCGCAACCTCCTCGGACGCTTCGATTCGCGATGGGAATAGAGCAATAGAGCTCGCTAAACAGGCCGTGCGACTTTCTCACGGCAAAGATTCCAATTATCTGCGCACCCTTGCGGCTGCTTTCGCAGAGAGCGGCCGTTTCGCTGAGGCGAAAGAAACTGCTCGGCAGGCACTTCAAGCAGCCGAGAAGCGGAGCAACTCCACTTTGGCCAACGCGCTTCAGGATGAAATTGCACTCTACGACCTGGGCCTGCCATATCACAAGTAAAGCCAAGTAAGCCGTCAACGATCGGCGATTTCTTAACCGCCGTCGCTATGAAAACCAACGAGCCGTGGTCTGTGGGATATTGCATTCATCACGAAGATCTATCCGATCGCTAGAAAACAACTACGCGGACTGCCTCCACGCACTTCGAAAAGCAAAACGGCCGGGCTCTGTGAGGAGCCCGGCCGCTGTGAATTTGTACCAGCTGATTTTTAGAATCTCTTCTTCAGCCCGACGTACCAGAACCGGCCTTTGATCGTGGTTAGCGATTCATCATAACCGTTCTCGAAGTTGCCAGCCACGAATGGCGGATCTTCGTCGGTTACGTTCTGCATACCAAGCGTAACCGTGGTGTTGTTAAGCCACCATTTCCAGTTGCTGCAGCCGTACTCAGCCGTGGACACTGGGATGACATTCTTTTCCTTGCCATCCTTCATCCTAACGTTTTTGCCGCCATCCTTGGCGAAACCAGGTACCTCGGCTGGGGCGGGCGGCGGCAAGTTAAACGTATAGTTTAAGATCAGATCAAACGTAGTCCACATCGCCACTTTCCGCGCATGTAAACCGTCCAAGCCGGTTGTAGGGTCAGTTCTCGGCGTTTGGGGCTTCGGTGTTCCGCCGTCGTAAGTTCCGACCAGATCGAGATTGTCGTCTTCATACTGGCCGATCCAGTGAACAACTGCTCCAACATCCAAGCCACCCAGCCATGTGTCAGCCGGGCCATCGTAGAAGATACTGAAGTTGGCCCGATTCCTCGGCAACGAACTAGTTAGTGTGAACGAGGTAGGCAGAAACTCGCCAGCGATACCGAAACGTTTGGAACCTGGAGTTGGCTGAAGCTCAGCCCGGGACAGCCAAGTGCCGTTGACTGTAGTGGTCAGTCTACCCCAATCTGCGCCGCCGAAGATCGTTGAATCCATGATATAGATCGCTTCGTAGTCGAGACCTTCGAAAATCGCCCCAGCAAGGTTCTGGCGGGGATCGATTATGAGCGTGGCCGGACCGAGTTCACCCGGAATTGTACTAGGAGCACGGGTTACCAAGCTCGCAAAAGGTTCGCGATTGCTGTTCTGGAGAATGAACTGCGCGCCGAGGAGCGCCACGATGTCGCGCATATCAATGTGCCACCAATCAGCGCTAACTGTGAGTCCCTTGATCCATTTCGGGCTGTAAACCGCTCCATAAGTCCACTCGTAGGCGACTTCTGGGTGCAGGAATGGGTTTCCGCTTTGGCGTTCCTCGACCTGCGGCTCAGTCTGACTGGAAAACGGATCGACAACCAGCGGGAAGCTCTGCTGGCCTGCGGGTGAAAGTTCGAGCACCGTCGGCGCGTGAAACGCTTCAGTGTAACTGCCGCGCAGGGTCAGCGCGCCGATATACTTGGGATCAATCGGCTGCCAGCGGACCGATACCTTTGGCTTCTGCGCGTCATACGTAGAATGCGCTGCCGGGAAGTTGGTACTGAGTACTGGGGAAGTGTTCTGGCTGTACCATTCCTCGCGCTCGGCAAAGTCAACTTCGAAGCTGTAGAAGCCGGGGAAGTTCCATGTGGGGCTGGTGAACGGCACCCGCACTTCCTCGTAAATACTCCAAACATCGCGGTTCACCCTTGAGCCTTCGCTGTCAACTGAACCGATTGTTGAGAACGTTGTGTTCAGTGAGTCCGGCTTGCGGTCCCACCTTTCACCATGATACTCGCCGCCGAGCGCAAACGACACTGGTCCCGCAGGAAGATTAAACAGATCGCCATTAATCGTGGCGTAAGCCAATGGCAGCTCAAAGGTGGCCGAGTTATGCAGGTTGACATAAGTCCGGGCTATCGCCGCATTCGTATTGCGACCAAGGATGCCCAAGAAAGGATTAAAGGCCGTGGCCGGGTTTGTATCGAGCAACGCGTCTCGCAGACCAGGCTGGCTGACCTCACCAATGGACAAGTCCTCTCCCTCGTTGCGAGCGTAGCGGAAGCCCAGTTCCCAGTTCCACGTCTTGAAATAATCGCCAAACTCGCCCATCTCACCCTTCAGTCCAACATCGAAGAGCATATCCCAGTAGGTAAACTTCTCGTGTCTGGGGCCGGTGTCATTAATGCCACGAAACCGGACGCCAGTAGTCACAGGGACTGGGACTCCGTTGATAGCCAAAGTCGTATCCCCTACGGTGAACGGATTAAACGCATTCTGGATTGGCACGCTGATGCCGGTGGGGCTAAATCCTACGGTAGTTCCCGGAGTCTTAAATGGGTCCGGCGTAAACGGAACAGCCGCCAGGGATGCATCGAAAAAAGATCGCGCAATTTTGAAATCGGCAAATATCGTCAGGTACTTGTCGCACAGATCGCGGGTGAACGAGCCGTAGAACGTCTGGCGATCCGCCGGCGGAAGCGCTGGCGTGAAAGCCGCGAAGTTAAAGAACAGGTAGTTCCCATCCCCGGGTGTACCGTTTATAATGCCGGGTACCGCACCCGGGGGAGTATAAAACGGAGAGGTCGCGACGTTAGGAGCCGAATGCGGTGTCGGAGCGTTCGCGCTGAAAAACAGACGGGGAATCAAACGTTCACCGTGCACTCGGCCAGGGAAATTCCCGCTGCGAACGTCGAATCCTCCAAATGGAACAAAATTGCCGTTGCTTGAAATGTCGCGGTCACGACTAAACAGGCCACCATCGCGCTGATAGAAATCGGCGATCACGACGATGTCGGTCTTGTCATCGCCTGTGCCGGCTTTTAACCACGCTTCCCATTCACCCATATCGTTGGAACCGCCGAGGTTTGTATTGCCGTACGTGCCACCGATTTCCAAGCCACGGAACTTGTGGATCAGGAAGAAATTGACCACACCAGCGACGGCATCTGCTCCGTACACCGCCGAAGCGCCATCCTTCAGGATATCGATGTGATCGATCATGGAGAAGGGAATCAGCTGGATGTCGTAGCCACCGAATATTGCAGCCTGTGCGATGCGCTTGCCGTCTATCAGAATCAGGGTCTCTTTTGGCAAAATGCCGCGCAGGTTCAGTTGGACGGTACCGTCGCCGCCATTGGCGATGTTCTGGTTAACGGTGCCGCCCGCCTCTTGCGGGATAAACGTGGTCAGGTCGGTTGCGTTACGGATACCCAGCTTCTCGATGTCTTGCGGGCGATAGGTGTCCACCGGGTTCGGGCCGGTCTCTTCCGCCGTGGGAATATTCGAACCGGTCACCACGACACGCTCGACCTCAGCCGAAGGCGCCGGCGCCGCCGGGTTAGCCGGAACGGCCGGTGCCGGCAATTGAGCCGATGCGCTTGATGCAAAAATTAGAGGAAATCCCACGGCCGCCACAAAGACGGCGCCAAGGAATCCGAGTTTATTTAGCACGTTTTTAGTCATTAGTTTCTCCATTGGTTTGGTTAGGTTCTGCCACGGTTATTAACTTTTCCGAACGCTGACAAGCTTTTTTTTCACTTTTTTCAAAGTTTTTTTGAACGGCCTTGTGGACGCACTTGTCGCGTTAACTCACGGTTTAAAGGAACGCGTCAGGGGCTGACAAGCTTTTTTTTCACTTTTTTTGAAAGTTTTTTTGAACCCTTGGAACCACGGATTACGCGAATATCGCGGATAATTTTTTGCCGACCGTGGACTGTAGATTTAAGCCGTCACGTTTGGATGCTCAGACGCTCGCGGTTGCTGTCGCACGCTTCCACTCCAACCTGGCATTCAGAACGTGCATCGCCACGCCAACGATTTCTCTGCTCGATTCTTTGCGAATCAGTTCACCCAATTGGGTTATCAGCGTTATCCGCGGCCGAATTCAGTCGTGGTCAATTTGGCGGATGAAATCCGAACTCGTTTTGCAATTTCGCCCAGAGCCAATCGACGAAACTATTCTTCTTGATCGCGGCATTTGCGCCAGCGAGTGCTTCTGCTTTGTCGACCTCGCCGTTCAAACAGTAGAGATAAATAAGAAGAAACGTGTCACCGAGACTAAACGGGCCGCGATCTTTCTCGTCCTCCAACAGACGAATTGCCCCATTGATGTCGCGTTGCGCAAGCGCTCCCGCAACCAAGTCTGGCATCGTTTCCAGCGGAGGCGGTTGCGATTTTTTCGCAACACGCTCCGCAATTGACAGCCGGAACCCGTCACTTCCCAGCACCTCCAGGACCGGTATTCGCAGGCGGGAACGGCGCAGATAAAGATCCAGTTCGGCCAACTCGTTGCTTCCGTTCATCTCGGAGAGATATCGTGACTGACGAAGATTAAAAAATGACTCCAGTCGGGCCGTTTCCGGGTTGAGCGCCTCAGGCCAGATTCTATTGATCAATGGAGACCAAAGAAAACGTTGAAACGCTGAGGGCGCGTCCAAATACGTCAAAGCGAAGCGATGACTCGCTTCGTCGTCCCAGCGCTCATCCGTCAGCCGCTTTGGATAAAGGTCGGTCAGGGGCGCGACGTCTTTGGTGATGCGGTCGATCTCTTCGCCGTCCATCAAAAACAGCGCGCCGAGCTGTTGGGGAACCTCAACTCCAATCCTCCGTAGATCCGCGCCGCTGGCTGGGTCATTCCACAATTGCCGAAGTTTTTCTGCTTCCATTTTGCGTCCCGGACCTTTTATGCCCATCATGATCCACTCCTGATCTGCGCTGGCCCAGACAGACGCGTTGGCAAATGCATTGTGAAACGCACGCAGAATTGCTTTTGCTTCATCTACCTTTAATTGATTGATCGGCAGCCAGAACGTAGCGATTCCGCCTTCCTTCAGTCGGCTGTTCATAAGCGAGAAAAATTCCTCGGTGTAGAGATTGACCGAACCGGTCACCTTCGGCGGAGGCGGCTCGCCGGAGATAATGTCGTATTGCCGCGGACTTGCCTGGAGGAAGAACCGCCCATCCTGCACGATTGAGTGGACGCGAGGATCGCGCAGCGGGTTCGAGTAATTGATGCCAGAATAGAGATCAGCAAGAGTGAATACCTCTTTGGAAATGTCCACGATATCCATTCGCCGGACGTCCGGTCCGTGGAGGAGCGCATCGGCGGTGACTCCGCAGCCGTAACAGATAAGCAGCACATCTTTTGACTCTGGACGAAGTGCCAGAGGAAGATAGGCAAACAATCTCATGTAGCGCTGATTGCGCGGATTTGTGGCTGACATCGAAAAGGCGTTGGTCAACAGCCGGTAGTAATACGGCTCGCCAAAAAGATCCCGTCGCAGCAACTGATACGTGTCTGCGGTCCCCTCGATCTTTTTTACAACGTAGGCTAACGCGCGCCCTCTTTCGTCCAATTCGTAGGGCCGGCTCGCATGTTCGAAAGGCGCGTCCGCACGATGGTATTGAATAACTGCGACGATAAGGAGTACCGCGGCGTAAAGCGCAGCAGTTACGAAGTTGATGGATCGCTTAAAGGACGACGCTCTTTCTTCGCCACCAAGCGCGGCGAGCAAAGCATACGCTACAGCGCATAAGATGAAACTCCACTGAAGGCCGAAGTTCGGCAGCAACGTGAAACTTGCAATCAGTGGACCAACTGCTGCCCCCGCCGTGTTGAACAAGGTCGTGATTCCAGTGCTGTTCATCCGGTCTTCCACGCTCGCTTGGACAACGACAACGATGGTCGGGAACAAGATCCCCGACAAAAATGAGACAGGGAACATTAAGGCCAGGCACAGCAACGCGATTTGCGGCCAGGATGCGATGCTGAAAGCACCGCCGGGCGTGTTTACCGCCTCGCCTGGAAAGAAAAGGTATGACAAAAGCACTGCAATCGCCGTCAGCAACAACAGGATAGGAAGCAATTGATTCGGTCGGGCGGAGCGATGATGCATCATGCCCGCCGCAAGGCCGCCGAGCCCGATTCCCGCCAGTACAATCGCAAGCATTATGGCGAACGCCGTGGGTGTTGAAACGACGTACAGCCGTAAAAATCGGAACCAAATCACCTCCAGCGACAAAAGGATGCAGCCCGTCCCAAAGCTGATGAAAAGCATACGCCACGGGGGGCAATATCTTGCGCCCAAACGCAGAGGAAGTGTGCGCTGAGGAACAAGCGCAGCCATGTTCCTGTCAATTTGTGTTATCAGCAAAGCGACCGCTGCAGCGATGCAACTCGCCAAAGCCGCAGCCAAACTTGTGCCTCGAAGACCAAACGCCGCGATGAGATAACCTTCACCGAGCACAGCGCCAACCACCGCTCCTAACGTGTTCGAGCCATACAAAAAACCAATCGCGCTTCCAAAATTGGTTTGCCGCAACATTGGATCTTCGATCAACACCGGCAGCGTCAGGCCCATCGCCGTCGTCGGCACAAGCAAAATCAGGAAAGAGACAATGAATCGCACTCCGAGAAGCGCGGGCTGGTAATTCCAAAGCATTTGCCACAGGGGTCGCAATAATTCGCCGAGCGCCGGAAGACCAAAAACGATTGTGCACCCAAGCAGAGCAACGAGCACTTCCAGCAACGCGTAAAGCTGGAGGGGTCGCCATCGCCGAATTCTCGATGAAGCCGCGATCGCGTTCCCAAGTGCCAGGCCGGCCATGAAACTGGAAAGGATTAACGCCGCTGCCCAGACCGAGTTGCCGAATGCGAGCCCGCTTAACCGTAGCCAAAGAGTTTCGAATATGAGTGCACCAGTCCCGGACAGAAAGAGAATGGAACAGAGAATGGTAACCGGCGCGCTTCCTCGGCTTTGCGCCTGCGCCTCATAGAACACATGGGACTCGGGAGCGGGATGCGACCTATTCATTACGAAAACCTGAGGCAATCCTCAGGGCAATGGCTCCCGCGACCCCAGCCGCGAGCGAGCCGGCAAGGATGCCCAACTTTGCGGCCCCAACCGACGCAGTCTCATCGAACGCAAGCATTGCGATAAATAGCGACATGGTGAAACCGATTCCGGCGAGCCACGCATAACCGAGCAAAGATGTCCAGCTCACAGCGTGAGGAAGTCTGGCAACGCCTGATTTAACTGCGAGCAGAGCCGCCGCCATAATCCCCAGCGGTTTGCCAAGAACCAGTCCGACCAACACTCCGACGGCAATCTTTGCATGCCGGATCGGTAACGCTACGGTCACTCCAGCGTTCGCCGCGGCGAACAGCGGCATCACCACGAATGCTGAGAATTTATGTAGAGCGTGTTCAAGCCTCAGAATCGGCGCCGTTACGCTCTGGGCTGCATACTCGAGTGCAAAGAGCGCTTCCTGCTGTCCCTTACTGGTCAAAACGATAAAATCGCCGCTCTCGGTTTGGTCAAATCGATCCAAAACTGAGCGCGCCTCCCGAGAGAATTGCGTTGCATTAGTCCGTGTGCGCGTGGGAATGGCGCAAGCAAGGGCCACCCCAGCAACCGTCGCGTGCACCCCGGACTGATGCACAAAATACCAGAGCATCCCTCCCACTAACAAATACGGCCACAGCCGATGCACTCCCATTGCATTAAATCCGAACAACACCAAAATCAGCAGACCTGCGACGCCGAGGGCTCCCCATGCGATGGTTTGCGAATAGAAAGTAGCAATGACAAGCACCGCCCCCACATCGTCAACGATCGCCAGAGCAGTCAAAAATACCCTTGCACCGGTTGGCGCACGTGGTGCGATCAATGCCAGTGCGGCGAGGGCAAAGGCAATATCAGTCGCAATGGGAATACCCCAACCCCGCGCTCCAAATCCAATCGGGTTGAAAACCCAGTAAAGCGCAGCCGGGACAATCATGCCGCCGATAGCGCACGCGATGGGAAGCGTTGCTTTGCGCACGGAGGCCAGCTCACCGACGACCAATTCCCGCTTGATCTCCAAGCCAACCAAGAGGAAAAACACTGCCATCAGTCCGTCATTGACCCATTGATGCAACGTCAGTGAAAGTGAGTAATCCGCTATCCCGACGGCTAATGGTGTTCGCCAAACACCCGCGTACGATGCGGCGAGCGGTGAGTTCGCCAGGGCCAACGCAGCAATGCCGAACAGCAGCAAGACTGATCCGCCTGCTGTCTCGGTGCGGAAAAAGCGCTGAAAGATAGTAGGCGGGAGTTTCCTTAAATGAACGGGCATGGGCAATACACACTCATTTTCTAACGACCAACGGACGCTAATGAAATAGGAATGAAGAAGTGTTAAGTCTTAAGTGCAGACTCCGTAAAACTTAAAACTGAAAACTTAAGCTCTTCAGAATGTTCACCGGTTTAATCGAAGAAGTTGGCACCGTGATTGCGGTGAATACAAGCAAAAGCGGCAACCAATTGAAACTTGCCGCTCCGCGCGTCGCGAAAAAGATACGGCGTGGCGATAGTTTGGCCGTTAGTGGTTGTTGCCTCACCCTGCACTCTCATCGCGGCGGCGTGTTGATTTTCGATCTTTTGGAAGAGACGATCGCTCGCACAAATCTAAAAAACTTGCAGCGGAAGCGGCTGGTAAATCTCGAACGTGCCGTTACTGCAAGCGAGCGCTTTGGCGGACATTTCATTCAAGGGCACATCGATTGTGTTTCGCCGGTCATCGCCTGGCAGAAGAGGGGCGCAGATTTTCGATTGGAAATCGAGTTACCTGACGCATTCGCCCATTACGTCGCGCGCAAGGGCTCGATTGCGGTCGATGGGATCAGTCTTACTGTCGCCGATGTTCTTCCGACAAGTTTCGTCACGTGGATTATTCCTTACACGAAAACGCATACCAATCTGGACCGGGCCCAACCGGGCGATCTAATGAACCTCGAGTTCGACATTCTGGCCAAGTACGTTGAGCGAATGGTTTCGCGCTACGCACCAGGGGCCGGCCGCTAAATGTGATCGTGCGCAGGTTGGCAACGCCTCGCCTACGTCACCGTGTAGTCGGCGTAATCACGTCGCCGGCGGACCTCGATTTCGCTATTCGAATGGGCAAGCCACCGGATATTTTTGAACTGCGTCTGGATCGTCTTGTGCGGGCGGTTGATCGACTGGAGAACAGGATTTCGAAGTTACGCGCGCCGCTGATCATCACGGCTCGACATCCGATCGAAGGCGGCGCAAATCGATTATCCGCGGCGCAACGACACAATCTTCTCGCTCGATTCTTATCCAGGGCTCGTTATATCGACGTCGAACTACGCTCGGCGCCAGTCTTCCGGTCGCTGCTTCGGATGGCTCGAAAGCAGAATGTGCGGCAGATCATTTCAGTGCACTGCCTGAAAAGCACTCCGAGTCCCAATCAGCTGCGAGAGAAAGCGCGCGCGGCAATGATGTATGGCGCGGATATTTTCAAGCTGGCGACACGCACCGACACTCCGGCGCAACTGACGCGATTGATCGATTTCGTCGCGGCCAGGGAACCTGGCGTTGCCGTGAGCGCGATGGGAATCGGTAAATTGGGCGCCGCTTCGCGTGTGCTCCTCGCCTGTTGCGGATCGGCTCTTATATATGTTTCGCTCGGCCGAAGCGACATCGAAGGACAAATATCGCTGGAACAGCTTCGGGCATTGGGAATGGCTCCGCCGCGTTAAATCGTTAAACAGTTGAAGCGTTAAATCGGCCATTTTTTGGCGTTGTAATGAATTACGAGTTACGCTCCACCGCTTGCTCTTTCTCCAAGGCACATATCGTACAAAGATAGAAGACGCCATGTCCTCATCTGTAACCCTCCCCAAAAAAGTGCCGGTTATGCCGTTGCCTGGCGCTCTGCTTTTTCCGCATGCGCTGCTTCCGCTTCATATTTTTGAGCCGCGCTATCGCGAGATGTTAAAGCACGCCCTCGCCCATCACCGCATGTTTTGCGTTGCACTGCTCAAGCCGCACTGCGCTGAATGGAATTCGACCGGAGACTTTTTTCACATTGCCAGCGTTGGTCTTATTCGCGCATGCGTTGAACGAAGCGACGGCACCTCGAACCTGATTCTGCAGGGACTCGAACGTGTCAGATTCAGCGCTTTTCAGCAGGAAGCGCCATTTCCTATTGCAATGATAGAGTCCCTCGAATGCGAATCCACCACGTCCGTAGAAACCGAAGCGCTGGCTGCGAAAGTGCTGGAGCTTTATTCGAACCTGAAAGGAGACGGACCACGGCAGCTTCCCCCTAAAGTAGATCGGTATCTTTCCGATTTGAGCGACCCGGAATTACTTGCTGATCTCGTCACCTCAACATTTGTGAGCGATCCCCTTCGTCGTCAACGCGTCCTCGAAGAACTATCTATTAACAAACGCCTGCGGCTGGTGATTCAATATCTTCGGGAAGAAAGTGGAAGCGCGGCTGCGTAGGCAGGGGCGATTGACCTCAATCGCCCGGTTCTCCCCGGGATGATCGCGCGGCGGGCTGTCAGGTGAGCCGCCCCTACCCTGTGATCCGCGCGTGTTCTTCCATCAAATACCGATCGGTCATTCCCGCGATATAATCGCAGACCGTGCGATGCAATCCCTCAGTTTCAATTCGTTTCGCCGCCGTCTCACCCAGCTCGTCAGGATCCGCCAGGTACGCCTGGAAAACCTGCCGCAACATTTCGCAGGCCCGCCGATTTACTTCGGAGACGCGTGGATCGTAATAAACGTTCTGGTACAGGAATTTTCGCAAATCGCGATTCGCCTGGAGCAAATCATCGCTGTAACGAATCAGCGGCGCCGGCTGCTGGCGCGCTTCGTCTGAACTTTGCACGCCCGCATCGGCAATGGATTTTGCACTGGTCGAGACCAGATCGTGTACTTCCGTGTCGATAATGTCCCGGATGATTAGCTTGTGTAGTTCCGGCTCGCGAGCGTCAGGATAGCGTGCCAGCACTGCTCGAATGCTTCGACGCCAGACCTCGTTTTGTTCCAGTTGCGCCGCGTTCAGGACTTCGAAATCGACTGCATCATCCAAGTCGTGACTGTAATAAGTGATCTCGTCCGCCAGGTCCGCGACCTGCGCTTCCAGCGATGGGCAACGATAGTTTTGTAAAGGAGCGCGTGCCTGCCGTTCTGTCAGTTTTTCCAGTTGATGAAATGCTCCATGTTTCCGCAGGCCCTCGCGCACTTCGAATGTCAAGTTCAGACCCGGAAAATTCGGATAGGGATCTTCAAGGAGCTCGACCACTCGCACGCTCTGACGGTTGTGATCGAAGCCGCCGTGGTCGCGCATGCATTCAGCCAGCATCTCTTCGCCCGAATGTCCAAAGGGCGCGTGTCCCAGGTCGTGCGCGAGCGCGATCGCTTCCGCGAGATCTTCATTCAGGCGTAATGCGCGAGCAATCGTGCGGCTGATGGAGGCGACCTCAATGGAGTGCGTCAGCCGGGTGCGCAAGTGATCACCGGTTCCATTCAAAAAGACCTGCGTCTTATACTCCATTCGACGAAAGGCGCGTGAATGAATGATGCGTGCGCGATCCCTCTGAAATTCGGTCCGAAACGAATGACTGGGCTCTGAATATTGCCGGCCGCGCGAGTCACCGGACTTTTCCGCAAACGGCGCGAGAACGGCGCGCTCGCCAGCTTCCATTTCTTCGCGTGTCTTGCAGAAGACGGTAAGGCGCGGCGTCTCAAGTTCAGAAGAATGCTTGGTCACAATTGATTCCCAACCTTATTTGTCGATCTTAGCTTTCGAAACCTCAAATCTGATATGTCCAAGAAAACTCGCGGTAAAAAATCCGCCAAAGGACGGATTCGCCGTGGCGAACAAGTCACGCCTGAACGTTTGATGGAACTCAGCTTCGCTTACGCACCGCCGATGATCATCAGCGCCGGCGTGAGTAACAGGGTTTTCGATTCGTTGGAGGGCGACGCAAAAACGACAGAGCAGGTTGCAGGAGAAACCGGGGCATCGGCGCGGGCTCTGGGGATTCTGATGAATGCGCTTGTTGGTCTAGGTCTTCTAAAGAAAAATCGGCAAGGAAAGTATTCGCTTACACCCGAAAGCGCCGCCTTTCTTCTAAGCAAAAGGCCGGGGACGCACGCGGGTTTTTTTGGAGCCATTGCGCCCCAGCTCATTTCACGATGGCTGCGATTGTCCGATATCGTTCGCGAAGGTCGTCCAGCCGTGGCCGTGAACCAGGAAACCGAAGGCACGGAATTCTTCAGTCAGCTAGTGGAAAATATCATCCCGATGAGCTATCCGCCTGCGCAAAAGCTCGGCGATCATTTGAAGTTAGCGAAGGCAAAGAACGAAATTCGCGTGCTCGATCTTGGCGCCGGTTCAGGTATTTGGGGCATTGCCCTGGCCCAAAAATCGACCCGGGTGCGGGTAACCGCAGTCGATTGGGCAGGAATGATTCCGACGACGAAACGAATCACACAAAAGTTCGGCGTCGGCGATCGCTTTAATTATGTCGAGGGTGATATGTTGGAAGCGAATTTCGGCAGCGGCTATGACATCGCGACGCTTGGTCACATCTTGCACAGCGAAGGCGAAGGTCGCAGCCGTCGGTTGCTCAGAAAGATTTTCCGCGCGCTAAAATCCGGCGGCACGATCGCAATTGCAGAATGGCTGGTGAACGATGATCGCACCGAACCGCTACCTTCACTGATGTTTGCCGTGCAAATGCTGGTCAACACTGAAAAAGGCGACACCTTCAGCTTCAACGAAATCAAAAACTGGCTGGAAGAAGCGGGGTTCAAAAAAGTTCGAAAGCTGAAAGCGCCCGGGCCTTCACCACTGGTTCTGGCAACAAAGCCGTAGGTGGCGATCAACTGGATTCATCATTCTGTTCGAATGGGCTTCTCATCTGCGCATCTACCTGCTCTCATAGTGACCGATGAAAGAGGTAAAAACGAAATCGGATACCAAAACCAAGGCGCGGCTGAGTCGAAGAAATATTGAGGGAGTCAGCCCTTACAGCAAACCTGCCCTTCGCAGCGAAGCCTTCGCGAGAGCGCTCACCGATGCAAAATCGTGCATCGATGATCGTGACCGTCTACAAACGCTTTTCAACGAAGCATCGAGAAAGGCAGCGACCGTGCCGAAAGACTCTTTTAAAGAGTATTGGCCTTATCTTCAGACAATGCTGCGTTTGGTCCGTGCGCATCATCGCGAAGAATACGATCAGGTTACGCATGATTCGTTGTTATGGATCATTGCTGCTCTTAACTATCTGGTCGATCCATTCGATTTAATTCCGGATAAGACACCGTTCCTCGGCTTCATCGACGACGCAGCCGTCGTCGAATTCGTAGTCGATAGAACACGGCAAACACTCGACGATTTCATGACCTGGGAAACGGGGTCACGATAATCACTAGCGTTCTAAACAGGACATCTCGCCCGCGCTAAGACTGGCTCTCACGCGCTCTGCTAGAGATTCAAACCAGAAGTAACGCCGGGTTTTCCAGCAGGTGGCGCAGTTCTTTCAGGTATTCAGCGCCGAGGGCGCCATCGATCACGCGGTGATCACAGCTCATCGTGAGCGACATGCGACGGCCCACGATGATCTGGTCGCAATCGTCCACTACAGGGACTTTCGTGATCCTGCCAACAGCGAGAATGAAACCTTGCGGAGGATTGATAACAGCAGAAAAACTGTCGATGCCCATGCCGCCAAGATTTGAAACTGTGAATGTGCCGCCCTGAAATTCTTCAGGCTTCATACGTTTATTGCGCGCGCGATGTGCTAAGTCCTTTGCCAGTTCGCTGATCTCGCGCAGCGATTTGTTTTGGGCGGCACGAATAACCGGTGTCAAAAGACCATCTTCAATTGCGACAGCAATTCCAAGATCGATGTCGGCGTATTGCACTATTGCATCGCCGTCGAACGAAGCGTTCACTCGTGGTACCTTGAGCGCGGCTTGTACTGCCGCTTTTAAAACGAAATCGTTTACCGTAATTTTCGCCGCATCCGCGCCTTCGCCCGCCGACTTCAATTCCTCTCGCGCCTCCATCAGCGGCGCAGCATTGATGTCGATGCTGAGGTAAAAATGTGGAACCGGTCCGAGACTTTCGACCAGCCGCTGGGCAATGATTTTACGCATTCCGGACAGTTGAATGCGGGCGCTTTCGCCAGCCTTTACCGCCGCCGGAACTTTGGTCGCCGGAGTAACGGATTTTGATTTAGCTGCAGCGCGCACATCGGTCTCCGTTACACGACCTTCCGGTCCAGTGCCCTTCACGCTGGAAAGATCAACACCGAGCTCGGCCGCAATTCGGCGCGCAACCGGCGACGCTTTCACCCGTGCTTCCTCGGCCTTATCGATTTTCGGCGCCGGTTTTTCAGGTTCAGTTTTCTTTTCTGCCTTTGGTGGGGCCGCCGCCTTTTTCTCCTCCTTCTCTTCCGTTGTCGGCGTTTCTTCTTTTAGTTGCTCGCCCTTCTTCGGCTTCTCTTCCTTCTTTTCTTCTTCTTCTTTGGCTTTTGGCTTTTCCTCTTTTTCTTCCTTCTCTTTTTTCTTCTCCTCTTCTTTGGGTGCTTCCTCGCCTTCACCACCGATGAAGGCAATCCTATCGCCCACGTTTACCTTGCCGCCCTCTTGGACATAAATCTCGGTGAGGGTTCCGTCCTCGGGCGATTCCCATTCCATCGTCGCCTTGTCGGTCTCAATCTCAGCGAGCACTTCGCCGGCCGAGATCTGGTCCCCCTTCTTTTTTTTCCAGGCGACGAGAGTGCCCTCGGTCATCGTGTCGCTCAATTTGGGCATCTGAATTTCAGGCATGGGATGAAAGTTGAAAAGGTTAAAGAGTTACAGGTTACACGGTCAAAAAGATACAATGTTACGTGTGGCCCGCTCTTTAACCTTTTAACTGTTATAGCCTTTTAGCTTGGTTCATGCGTAGCAGACCTGTTTCACAGCAGCGACGAGTTTGTCCGCGTTTGGGAGAACCGCTTTCTCGAGGCGCTCATTATATGGCATGGGCACGTCTTCTTGGGATACGCGGATGATGGGAGCGTCGAGCGCATCAAAAATGTTTTTTTGGATCCGGTAGCAGACCTCTGCGCCGACACCGCAAAATGGATGATCTTGTTCGACGATCACCACGCGATGCGTTTTCGTAACGGACTCGAAAATTGCCTTCTCATCGAGCGGCTTAATCGAACGTAGATCGACAATCTCCGCAGAGATATCTTCTTCCTCCAGTTGGGCTGCAACGTTGAGTGCCAGCGGAACGGTCTGTGAATAACAAATGATCGAAACATCGCTGCCTTCGCGTTTCACTTCTGCTTTGCCGAGTGGGATGAGCAGCTCTTCATCCGGGGGCTCCACCATTCCCTTTGAGCTGTAGAGCAACTCCGCTTCCAGAACCAGAACCGGATTGTTGTCGCGCACGGCCGTTTTAAGCAATCCTTTCGCGTCGCGCGGCGTCGCCGGCGTGCAAACTTTCAGCCCCGGCACGCTGGCGTAAAAGTTCTCCGTTGCATGCGAATGCGTAGCGCCGAGCTGATGTGCCGGGCCGTTTGGTCCACGAAAGGTGATGGGAATATTAAATTGCCCGCCAGACATCGTGTACATATTCGGGGCGTTGTTCACGACCTGATCGAATGCCACGAGCGAAAAGCTGAACGTCATAAATTCAATGATCGGCCGCAGGCCGACCATTGCCGCGCCAACTCCCAGGCCGGCAAATCCGTTCTCGCTGATTGGGGTGTCGATAATGCGTCGCGGCCCAAAGCGTTCAAGCAAACCATGGCTGACCTTGTAGGCGCCCTGGTATTCAGCGACTTCCTCGCCCATCAGAAAAACATTCGGATCACGCTCCAGTTCTTCCGCGAGCGCTTCATTGAGCGCCTGACGATACGTGATTTCTCTCATCGCTAATCGGTATTTGGAGATGGCGCGCCCTCGCGCCGCTTCTGTGCTGGTTCCTCGGGCCGATGATGGCCCGGCTCCATCGCTCCATTGGCATATGTGTAATCGTACAGTGTATCGAGCGGCGGTTGGGGACTCTTCTCGGCGAATTTTACGGCCGCCAGCACCGTCTCTTTCGCTCGTTTGTCGAGTAAATCGAATTGTTCGTTCGTCAATTTTCCCTCACGCGTAAGCTGCGCGCGTAAACGCGTGATCGGATCATCGAGTCGATATTTCTCCAGCTCCTGCTTGGTCCGGTAACTTGCCGGGTCCGACATCGAGTGGCCGCGATAACGATAAGTCCGTACTTCCAGGAACGCTGGATGCGGTTCTTTGCGGATGGAATCTACCATCTCCGCAACCTTGTCGCGGACTTCGCGAAAGTTCATTCCGTCGACAATCTCTCCAGGAATGTCGTAACCTTCCGCGCGATCGACGATTTGCCTGAGCGAGGTTGATCGCTGCACGGAAGTTCCCATTGCGAAAAGGTTGTTTTCACAAATGAAGACGATCGGCAATCTATAGAGAGCCGCGAGATTCAACGCTTCGTGGAAGGCGCCCTGATTGATCGCTCCGTCACCGAAAAAGCAGAGCGTGACGCGATCTTCACCGCGGTACTTGATGGCGAAAGCCAATCCTACCGCGAGCGGAATGTGAGCTGCAACAATGGCGTGACCTCCGTACATGTGATTTTGCTTGTCGAAGAAATGCATCGAGCCACCCAAGCCGCGCGAACACCCTGTTTCTTTCCCAAAAAGCTCCGCCATACAGGCGTCGGGGCTTGTGCCGCGAGCAAGCGCGTGAGCGTGATCGCGGTAGGCGGTGATGATGTAGTCATCGTCACGAACGGCTGCGACAGCGCCGGTTACAACTGCTTCCTGCCCAATGTAAAGATGACAAAAACCCCCGATCTTCTGCGCTTGATACTGCTGACTGGCGCGTTCTTCGAAACGCCGAATCAACAGCATCAGCGAGAGCATCTCGACTTCGTCGCGCTGCTCCACCGGGTGCATGACGGCTCAAGCCGCGCGCGGAACCGCGGCACGGGCGCGCGAGTCCTCCGCGCTTCGGCCAAGGTTGATGGACAGGACAAAGACCAGGGTAAACAGAAGATCGCTGATCAGCGAATTGCGAAAGAACATCCAACTGGGGGTAGCGCTGTAACCGGGTAATCCGGTCGTCAGCGCTTGAATGAGGCCCGCCAAATTCTTCGTGTAGCCGGGATCGCTTAACCACGAAAACATGTTTGTGATCGCATAGAAAAACGTCGATCCAACGATGCAAGCCGGCAGAAGCGTTTTCAGCGATGCTCGGTTCTGGAGGAGAAGCCCCGCGCATCCAACAACAGCCAGCGCGACGTAACGCACGACGATTTGTGAGTCGAGCAGCGGCGCGCCATAACGGAAGTTAATCACCACGTCGGAAATAAAAAGCGTAACGAGCGGTATCGAGAATTTGTATTTCCCTGGAAAGTACGCCGCGCTACAGAGGGCAATTGCAGCGAGCGGCGTGAAATTAGAAAGCCAGGTCGCACCCGAATGAATCAAAAGGCCGGTCGTAACGCGATAGGCCGCAGCCGAAAACACGAGCAGAAAAGCGGGAATCATTAGCAAGAATCTATCCGTCCGGCAGGATATGCAATCGGCATTTACCGCAGCCGCGTCTCTGTGAGACGCGTCGCGAGTGCGCATTTCAAACACATCAGCGCAGGACCTTGCACAGCGAGGCAGCTACTATTTATTTAGCGCCGGCGAGGATTTTGCCAAGTCGCGCTTTACGGCGCTTGGCGGCGTTCGGATGAATGATTCCGCGCTTGGCGGCTTTGTCGATTGCTGAGATCAGCGCGCGGACTTGATCAGATCCCGGTGTTTGCGTGGAACGCACCGTCTTCTGCATGGTCCGCAGATGCGTTACAACGCTACGATTGCGGAGCGATCGCTTCAGTGTTTGCCGAGCGCGTTTAGCAGCTGATTTCGTATTGGCCATTAGTAATAATCAAAAACCTCGTGGACGTGCACGCTCGCGAGCGCATTACGATTGTCAACCCCGAAGCTCTTCAAGATTAAGTTGACGCACTCCCAGATCCAAGTGGTCCAGTTGTGCCCTTCCAAGCGCCTACAAGCGTTTGTCCAATTCGAGCTTCGCTTTTTGTCGTTGGGCAGCAAGAGCCCCACGCATTCGCATTTGTTCGACCGAGAGCGTAGCGCCGGAAGCTGGAGTAGAAATCGTCTGATCCTGGCTCTGAGGTTTTGCGCTTACAGCTGCGAAAGTATTGGTTGGTTGCAGTCGCGGCGCCTTTGCCAGTTTCGGCAAGTGCTCAGGGGTAATCTGCACGAGGGTCCCGAGCGGAACGCGATCATAAAGTGCGGCAACGTCGCTCGACTTCATCCGAATACAGCCATAGCTGGCTGGCCGACCGATCGTCTTTTCCTGCGGCGTCCCATGAATATAAATACAACGCTGAAAAGCATGCGCGTTTTGCGCTTCAAGGCCGCGCAACCAAATGATACGCGTGGTTATGGGGTCGCGTCCGGGAGCATTGGGCTGCAGAACTTCGCCAGTGAATCGACGATTGTGGAACACGGCCCCGGTCGGCGCGTTGTCACCAATTTTTTTCTCGACGGCAAGATAACCCAGAGGAGTTGTCATTCGTCCCCAGGCGTCGCCAAGACCGAAAATTGACGTGGACACCGGGTAAGTCACCACTTTCCCGCCGTTCTGTACCAGCATCAGCTTTTGATCACACACACTGACAATAAGCTGGCTCGATGTATCGACCGGTGTGACAGCGAACGCAGGTATTATTGAAATGAAACTGAAAATTGCTGCTAGGGGCCGAAGCATGCGCAACTTCTTACTCGACAATTTGAATTTGTCACGCGGGAATTGCATCGGCCGCGCCGGACCTGGCAAAATTAATTTTTGACCAGCGACTGCTAAATGAAGAAACGCAAACGTAAAAGAAACCGGCTTGAAACATCACCAGGAATGGCACGGACAAAAATTGGCCATGCACGATCGCGAACACCACGAAATACGTGAAATAGATTGCGAAAGCCAATTCCGCCAGTGGAAGGGTTGATTGAAGCGGCCGGTATTTGCAGCTGCGCCACGGCTGCGATCTTCGTTCAATGCCGTACTTGGGCGTCCGGGTGAAGTCGGATTTGTGGTTGATAAGCGCTTCCAGCACCGCTCGCGCATTGTTGAGCGAAAGACCAATTCCCAATGCAAGCAGGCATGGCAGAAACAGAATCTCTTTCATCCACGTTCTGGGATGCAGTTCACGTTGGGCACAAATATAAAAAACGGCTACCGAAGCCGATGCTGCGAGGAAGATCGGAATATCGATAAGCAAAGTACGGAGCCACCCACCCTGAGGTCCTCCGGTCGAGGGATGCAGAAGCACACACAACAGAGCGAGCAGCAGGTAGGCGAAGTTGGACATCAAATGCCCAGTGGCTTCGAGCTTGATCGGGAACGGAAGGCGGCTGCGCCAGATGGTGGGCAATAGTTTTTTACAAGTCTGGACGGAGCCTTTGGTCCAGCGATGCTGCTGAGACTTGAAGCCGTTCATGTCTACCGGCAGTTCCGCCGGAGTTACAACGTCTGAAAGATAAATGAATTTCCAGCCCGCCAGCTGGGCGCGATAGCTGAGATCGAGATCCTCGCACAGTGTATCATATTGCCAGCCTCCGCTTTGTTCGATACAGGAACGCCGCCAGAGACCGGCCGTTCCATTGAAATTGAAAAACCTGCCGCTGCGGCTGCGCGCGGTTTGCTCCAGCAAAAGGTGTCCGTCCAAAAAGATCGCCTGCATACGCGTGAGCAACGAATATCCGCGATTCAAATGTCCCCATCGGGTCTGGATCATTCCCACTTTCGGGTCAGTGAAGTAATCGATGGTTCGCTTCAGTAGATCCCTTTGCGGAACAAAATCGGCGTCCAGGATACAAACGAATTCGCCTTCGGCAGCCTCGAGCCCTATCGCCAGAGCGCCCGCTTTGAAACCAGTGCGATCTACCCGATGAATGCGCTGAACATTAAAGCCTCGCTGTTGCAGTTCCTCCGCGCACGAGGCGATGATCTCGCAGGTTTCGTCGGTTGAATCGTCCAGCACCTGGATTTGGAGAAGCTCCCGCGGATAATCCAATTCGCTCACGGAACGAAGCAAACGCTCGGCAACGTACACTTCGTTAAAGATGGGGAGTTGAACCGTCACCTTTGGCAGTTTTTCAAAATGACCTGCTGGGACTGGCATCCGCGTCCGGTTTTTCAGATACAGATAGATGATGAAATAGCGATGGATGCCATAAGCCGAAAGCCCGATGAGCACGCTCAGATAACAAATCGACCAGATAATGTGTGCGAGGCTTCCTTGCATGGGAGTTCTACAGCCCCGAAAGTTTTTCGGGGTAAGCCCGACATGATGCCGTTTTCACCATGTCCGTCAATTCAAAAATCGTACATTTGCCTCTGAAATCGTCGCCGCATTCTGTTGATACACAACAATCTCCTCTCGATTTTCGTAATTCAGAGGACGAACGGTCTGGCAATCTGTTTGATTGTCCAAGACTGGACGATCTTCTCGTGTGATTGGACTGACCCATCATTTCGACCTCATCTTGTCCTCCCGACATTCACGCTTGCCTGAAATGGCGAGCAGAGTAACGGTGATGGGCCAATTTTCGCAACCGGCAGGCATCAGTTGGGAGACACAATGACGAAACGAAGGCGCGACCGTTTCGAACGTTTCAAGATCATCTTTCCTATTCTTCTGGCGGGATGGATCCCATCGATCCTGACGCTAATTGTTTCCTACACGATCTTGCGCGACACGCTGGAATCAAGAATCCTGCGCGACCGGCAAACTCTAATTCAATTGGTGGGACACTTGGTCGCCCATGATCTAAACCGCAGCAGCAGCGTCATCGAATATTATCAAACGCTGCCGGAAGTGGTGAATAATTTGAGCGCGCCAAATCCGCAGGTTACTCAACAATGGCTCAACTCGGCGTTTTATTCCCACCCGCAGATCGATGGAATGTTCATCACAACGCCGAACGGCGACCTGATCGCATCGATTCCCACGGGTTCGGAGATGATCGGCAAGGATTTTGGCTCGGAGTACTGGCGCGAGCAAGCGGCCGCGGCAGATGCAACCTTTGTCTCGGCAATTCACCCCAGGCTGTCGGATAACCGGGCCGTCACTGACATTGTCGGTGCGGTGCGTGCGCCGGACAGGACCATCCTGGGTTATGTCGGAGTTTCCGTGCTGGTGGAAAGGATTGGCCGGCGCTTGTCTGCGATTGAGTTTTCAGATCGCCTTGTTTTTGAGGTACTCGATCAAAACGGCGTGGCGCTTTTTGCCAGCGATTTCAAGCCAAATCCCGTAACCCCTGCACCGAAGGCAAATGAAGGATTGATCAAAGAGATCAGCCAGAGCAAAAGCGGGCATTTCGAGCGACATGGCAATCTCTATTCTTTCAGCCCGATTGAATCGAGCGGTTGGGTGGCCGTAGTGGAGCAGCCCAGGACCCTGGCTTACAAACCGGTTCATGATCTTTTGGGACGAATGACGGTGTTGGCAGCCTGGTTGATCGTCCTGACTGCGGTCTTCGCATGGCTGGGCAGCGGGTATTACCAGCGGCAACTGGAAGCCAAACAGCGTCTGGAGCGCGAAGTCATCTTCAACGAAAAAATGCTGGCCAACATGCCCAGCGGAATCGCTTTCATCGATCCGGCTTCCCGTCGTTTTCTCCATGCCAACTATGCCTTTGCCCGCATGGCGGAGCGTTTTGGCGATGTGCCAGCTGGTCGCGACATCACGGAAACCACCTACGAGGACGTGAAGATTGCTCCGCCCGGGGCAATTGAGAGGGTGCTTACCTTTGGAACGCCATTTCAGCTAATTGAACATCCCTTGAAAGATAAGACGGGTATGACCCATTTTTTGAACGTCAATTTACTCCGGCTCCAAGGCTCACACGAAACCATTCAAGGCGTACTTTATCTGGTCGAAGACAAGACACGCGATGTCACGCTGCGTCAGGAATTGATTGGCGCAAATGCGGCAAAGGACCAATTCCTGGCATTGCTATCACATGAGCTGCGAAGTCCACTCGCACCGGTACTAGCGATGGTGGGAGATCTCGAGGCTGAGCTGCCAGATTCCCCGCCCGTCAGGGAAGCGCTCGAGGTCGTCCGCCGCAACGTCGAACTGGAAGCACGGCTGATTGATGATCTGCTCGACGTAACTCGAATTGCAAAAGGCAAGTTGCAATTAAGCTTTGAAACCATTTGCGTGCATCAACTCCTGCAGCGCGCTTACGAAATATGCCGGGAGGAAATCGGTGCCAAGGATCTCGAAGCGGAATTTCATCTTCGCGCTACTCAAACCTACGTGGAAGGCGATCCGGCGCGACTACAACAAGTCTTTTGGAATTTGATCAAGAACAGTGTGAAATTTACGCCGGAAAAAGGCCGAATCACTATTGAGACGTTTAACCCCGCGCCGGACAAAATCGAGGTTCGGATTATCGATACGGGCATCGGCATCGAGCCAGAACAAATCGATAAAATCTTCAACGCGTTCGAACAAGGGCAGGCTGAGATTACCCGGCGTTTTGGAGGGCTCGGCCTCGGTCTGGCGATTTCAAAGGCGCTAATCGACGCACATGGCGGAAAGGTCCGCGTCGAAAGTCCTGGGAGAGATCAGGGCGCCACTTTTTCGCTGGAACTAAACACCGTGGTCAAGCCTGCTGGCGGCGACGGCGACAGGAAAGATCTACCGGCTGGCCCGGAACGAGAACTGGCCGTCGCAAGGCATCGGCGCGTCCTGCTGGTGGACGATCATCATGACACTTGCATCGGAATGAAAAGGATGCTGGAACGCCGCGGCTACGAAATTACGGTCGCGCATTCCGCCGACCAGGCCGTGGAAAAAGTCCGCACACAGGACTTCGATCTGCTTATCAGCGATATCGGACTGCCGGACCGCAGTGGTTACGAATTAATGCGCGAAGTGCGGCTCAGCAAAAACCTACCCGGAATCGCACTCAGCGGCTTTGGAGCAGAACAAGACGTCAACCAAGCCAGAGCGGCAGGATTCGCCGAACATCTCACCAAACCGATCAATTTTGAGCGCTTGGAAAGGACGATCCAGAATCTGCTCTCCTAGCGCTTCTCTGAACCTCAACCCTGAGGGTTTTCCCTAGCCCGGGTTTGGCGCGCCTGTTTCGGTCTTGGTCTTTTCGTCTGCGGCTTCTTTCAGTTCCCGCGAAAGCTTCTCAACGCGCTGACGCATAATCTTGCCAGCTTTGAATTTCACCGTCGCGCGTGGCGGAATGACAAAACTGCTCCCGGGTTGATTCGGGTTTCGACCGACGCGCGGCTTGGTCAGACGCGGCTGAAAAACGCCAAAATTGCGTAGTTCAACGGGGATATTGCTAGCGAGACTGTCGGTGATTTTATCGAGCGTCCGCTGGACCACATCGAAGACTTGATGCTGGACCATGCCGGTTTGGTTACTGATGGCGACTACGATGTCGCGCTTGGTTAACTTTGCCATATCTATTTTACTAATCGTTCCGTATTGCTCTTGTGGTGGCTCAATGAAGCATAAAAACGCGATTTTTAAAATTGAGTAACCTCTTCGACCAGAAGGCCAAACGCTCTTGAATCACCGCTCGCGTGCCTGAATACGACAAGCAATGAGCGCTGTGACGTTCTAACGCATTAACAAATCACCCACCTTCGCCGGGGCTACGGCGAGGCAGGCGTGGGCCTGCCCAATTCTCGCGCGGAGTCGGAGCGGGATAATAGTCCGGCGCCATTTCATGCGCGGTTCGGAAGTGCACCTTGGCGACCGTGCGCAATGCGTCTGGTCCATTCATTTCCACAAGTTTCTTGGCGCTTTCTTTCACGCCCGCAGACACACCGCGTTCCAACCGCACACCCATTTCCTTCCCTTTACGCTCCAGCCAATTAATGAAGGCTTCTCGCGCAAGGATCGATGCGGCCGCCACTGCGATATCTGATTCCGCTCTTGGCCGCTGTTCGATGTTGATCTTTCTCGCGTGCCGCAACAACGATTGTTCGACCACACGCGCGTCCGCAAATTGGTCCGACAATGCCCTCGGGCAATCCGGCTTTTTCGCCAGCAGATTCTCAATTACTCGCGCGTGTCCCCATCCAAGCAGTTTGTTCAAGTTGCCAAACTTCTCGTAAAGCTCGTTGTATTTCGCCGGCCCGATCAGGACCGTGTCCGTCAAACCGAGGGACTCCTTCCGAATAGCGTCCGCCAAAGCACGAATCCGCGCATCGGAACCAATCCGCTTGCTGTCTACGACACCGCCGTCCAGAAGTTTGCGCGCGATCCCCCGGTCGACGTACGCACCCGCGATCACGAGGGGCCCGAAAAAATCGCCCTTGCCACTCTCATCCACGCCGAAGTGCGGCTCGAACATCTCCGGCGAATGCACTTCTTCATAGCCCAGCTTCGCTTCGCCAAGAATCTTCGGCTCCAGCTCAAACTGCACGAATTCCTCCAGACCTTTTCCCTGCACGAGAATCTTTGGTCCTTTCTGGTAAACCGCCACGCTCAATTTGTTCTTCTGTGCAAAGAAAATGGTCCATTCCTTCGGCGCGAACTGGAAGCCGAGTTCTTCGAGCAAAGTCCGCAACTTTGTGACCTGTTCCTGCGTGAGCGGATAAGTGTAAGAATTCAACGCCCAACGCTCAACGCTTAACCCGCCTTCGGCAAGCCTACGCCGTTGCACGCACTCGGTGCTCGATCACTTCCGAATTGAGAGTTGGACGATGAGCGTTGGACGTTGGACGTTTGCTTTCAAATTGTGACATCGCCAAAAGACGTTCGCGCGTTCCGACGCTTCCTCCTGCGCTGGTTTCGCCGCCATGGCCGCGATCTACCTTGGCGCAAAACCCGCGATCCTTACGCGATCCTTGTATCCGAGTTCATGCTCCAGCAAACCCAGGTCGCCACCGTGATCCCGTATTATAATAAATGGCTTCGCCGATTTCCGGACTTCGCTTCCGTCGCGCGCGCTTCGCAAAACGATGTTCTCCACGGCTGGCAAGGTCTCGGCTATTACAACCGCGCCCGGAATCTTCATGCCGCCTCCAAGATTGTGCAGGATCAACACATGGGAATCTTTCCCGGCGATATCGCAGTGATTCGCAAATTGCCTGGCATTGGCCGCTATACGGCGAACGCAGTCGCGACTTTTGCTTTTCATCAACCGGTTCCAATTGTCGAAACGAATACCGCGCGTCTGCTCGCCCGCCTGTTTGACATGCGCGCCCCGATTGATTCCGCGATCGGCCGCGAAAAACTCTGGGAGAGCGCCGCACAAGTTGTTCCCAGCCGCAATGCAGCGCGTTTCAATTCCGCGCTTATCGATCTGGGCGCGCTGGTTTGCCTAGCGGACAGACCCAAATGCAACGTCTGTCCGGTAAAAAAAATTTGCCGAGCTAAAAATCCGGAAGCGCTGCCAATCAAGAAGTCTAGACCGCGCACCAAGCGACTTATCGAAACACACGCATTCGTCACTAATAACGGCAGAGTTCTTCTCGAACAATCATCCGCACGCTGGCACGGCATGTGGATACTGCCACCGCTCAAACTTGACGGCTTAAGGCCGTCAAGTTCGCGGCAACGTCCCGCTTACAAGTTCGTGTTTCCATTCACGCATCATCGCGTGACGCTGCGCATTTTTCACCAGCGCCCGCCGAAGATCGACAATCGTTCTCAGCGCTGGTTTTCCATCCGCCGAATTGAGTCGGTCCCCATCCCTTCTCCTCATCGCCGCGCAATTGTCGATCTTCTTAGCGCAAGACCAGCAACACGGTCACACCGGCGGCGGTCGTCAGAACGGTAATAGGAATTCCAAAGCGCGCGTAATCCCAAAAACCGACCTGGATATGATCGCGCGCTGATTCAACCACGATCATGTTCGCGACCGAACCCACGATAGTGAGATTGCCACCAAACGTCGTCGAAAGCGCGAGCACCTTCCACATCAAAGCCGGTTCCGCTAATCGCGCGATCCAGTTTCCTGCCACCAACACGAACGGCACGTTTGAGAAAACGTTCGATCCGACCACGGAAAACCAGGTGAGATTCCATGCCTGCGCCGGCGCGCTTGATCCGAAGATCGGTTGCAACCGCGAGTAAATCGCATCTGGCAGGCCGGTATCGCTTAAGCCATCGACTACGATGAAGAGCGCCGCGAAAAAAAGGAGCAGATGCCAGTCGACCAGCTTCAGCACCCCGTGCGTGTCGCGTCGCGCGAGTACCATCACAAGTGCCGCCCCAGCCATCGCTGTCCACGCCAGGTTCAGGCCGGCTAAGAAACCGCCAAAGATCGACACCAACACAACACAAACAAGCGCGAACAAGCCGCTCTCCAGTTTTGGGGCCGGGTAGTCGGCCCGATCAATCGCTGTCACGCGCAACATTTTTCGAAAACCAAAACGCAAAATGAAAAAATTGATTGCCAGCCCAACCGCGGCCGCCGGCAGGAGCGACCGCGAAAATTCCGGAAAGGAGATGTGCGAGAAGTGTCCAATGATCATATTTTGCGGATTCCCAACCAGCGTAGCCACACTGCCAATATTTGCGCTGGTCGCGAGCGCAACGAGGTATGGCAGAAGGGGCAGCTTGCCGCGCCTGATAACAGCCACGACGAGCGGGGTGAGCATCAGGCAAATCGTGTCGTTCACTAACAGCGCCGAGAGAATTCCCGAAGTGAGCGTGACATAAAGCAGCAAATGCACGGGAGTTCGCGAGAAATTCAGAACCAGTTCCGCCGCCCATTCGAAAAAATGAGCGAGATCCAGGTAGGCCGAGATGAGCATCATACCCAACAGCAGCACCAATGTGTCGTAGTTGATTGCGCGATACGCGCGCTCGGGTGTCATCACCCCAGTCGCAATCATTAGTACCGCGCCTAACAAGGCCGCGGCGGGGCGATTCAAGGGCAGAATCTTGAGTTGCCGGCCGCTGATGAGAACGTAGGTGATTGCGAAGATGGCGCCTGCAATAAGCTCCTGCTGCCAGTGGTTCACACGCGTGCATAACGGATGCCCCGGTGCTTTTCAACGGTTCGTCCCCACTTCGCTTTTACTGCTTTCCATTGAACGTTGAGCGTTTCTCTGGCATAAACTTTTGCATCGAATATGAGAAGCATGACTGGATATGGCCGCGCTGAAGTGGTCCACGCCGGAAGAAAATTCAGCGTGGAGCTCAATTCAGTGAACCGAAAGCAGAGCGATATCGTGATCAATCTGCCGCGCGACCTGGCCGAACTCGAACCGCGTATTCGCCAGACGATCAATGAAAATATCTCGCGCGGCCGGACCAACGCCACAATTGCTCTCCACAGTAGCCCCAACGGCGCGCGAAACCTGGCGCTCGATACCGAGTTGGCGCGCTCTTATCACGGAGCGATGCGTGCATTGCAAAAGGAGTTGAATGCTCCCGGCGAGATCACGATCAGCACAATCCTGCAGGCCCCGGGAGTGATGCGTTTTCCTGAACAGGCCTTGAACGCGGAAGAAGCATGGCCCGCGATCGATCGCGCGCTGCGCGGTGCCCTCTCAGATTTAATTAAAATGCGAGAACGCGAGGGGAAACATCTGGCCAAGGATTTGATCCATCGCCTGAAAGCAATCCGTAGAAAACTCAAGGAAATCCACGCATTTCATCCCGATGTGGTGAAACGATATCGTGCCGTCCTTCTCGATCGCATACAAAAGGCTGGCTTGCCGATTGCCAGTGACGATGAGCGTTTGTTGAAGGAGATCTCATTCTTTGCCGATCGCGCAGATGTTTCGGAGGAACTAACGCGTCTGGAAAGCCATCTCGCCCAGTTTGCGCATCATCTGCGCAGCAAAGAACCGGTCGGGCGCACTCTGGAATTCATCACCCAGGAGATGTTTCGCGAGCTCAACACGCTTGGCGCAAAAGCAAATGACGCCGCAATCTCCCAGCGCGTCATCGCCTGCAAGGCGGAACTAGAGAAGATTCGCGAGCAAGCCCAAAATCTTGAGTAAAAAATTCAGCCGCCGCGGAATTCTTTTTGTGGTTTCTGCTCCATCGGGCGCGGGTAAAACCACACTCGTGGAAAGGATTCGTCAATCTCCTAATCTTTTTTATTCCGTCTCCTGTACGACGCGAGCGCCTCGCGCCGGCGAAATTGACAGCGAAGATTATCAATTTCTTTCCGATGCAGATTTTCGCGAGCGAGCTGATAAGGGAGATTTTCTGGAGCACGCGCAGGTGCACGGAGACCGTTATGGCACCCTGCGCGAACCGGTCGTAATAAATCTAAAAAGCGGAAGGAATGTTTTGATCGACATCGATACGCAGGGCGCCGCTGTTATTCGGAACTGCGGCGATCCTCTTATCCGGGATGCTCTGGCCGACGTGTTTATTATGCCTCCCGATCTTGAGGAATTGCGAAAACGCCTGCTAAATCGCGGAACGGAAACCGTCGAGCAAATCGATTTGCGCCTGGCCACCGCCGCCCGGGAAATGGAACACTGGCGCGACTATCGTTATACTATTATCAGTGGATCGATGGAGGAAGATTTGCGGAGATTCCGGCAGCTCATGGAGGCAGAAGGCTATTTAAGCCGGCGTTTGATCGAGAAATGATTGCAGAAGGCAGAGATTCCAAAAGGAAACGCGATAAAGCGAGCGCGCGGAAAGTTGTGCGCATTCGACCGGGCACGAAAACCGTCGTGCTCGGAGTGACGGGATCGATTGCTGCGTACAAGTCTTCCGAGCTCGCCAGTCTGCTGGTCAAACAGGGCCACGAAGTTTTTGTCGTCATGACGCGGGATGCGACGGAATTTATTTCTCCACTCACTTTGCAGACACTTTCAAAAAATCCCGTGACCACCAGTTTCTTCGACGAAAAAGAAAGTTGGCGACCCGGCCACATTGAGCTGGCGGATCGCGCGAACCTTCTCCTGATTGCTCCGGCGACTGCGCACATCATCGCCGAGCTCGCGCATGGACTGGCCGATCACCCGCTTGCAGCCATCGCACTCGCGACGCGTGCCCCAATTCTGCTGGCGCCGGCCATGAATGGAAAAATGTGGGAGCATCCTGCCACTGTGGATAACGTGGAAAAATTGAAAGCGCGCGGCGCTGAATTTATCGGACCAGAAGAAGGAATGCTTGCCTGCGGCTACGAAGGCGTCGGCAGACTCTGGAACGTCAACGACATCGCGTTCCGCGCGGAGTTCTTGCTTGCCCGCCAGGATAATTTGATCGCGTGAGATTCCTCATCACGGCCGGGCCCACGCGCGAGCCGATCGATCCGGTTCGTTACATTTCGAATCGCTCATCTGGAAAAATGGGTTACGCCATCGCCGAAGCGGCCCTGGTTGACGGGCACCATGCCACGTTGATCTCAGGCCCGGTGAACCTCGAGGCGCCGCGCGGCGCACAACTGATTTCCGTTTTGACGAGTGACGAAATGTTCGAAGCCGTGCACCACCATGCGGACCAGTTTGACATATGCGTCTTGTGCGCCGCGGTCGCGGATTACAAGCCGGCAAACGTTTCATCGACTAAAACCAAAAAGCACGGCGAGAAGTTTTCGCTCGAACTGATTCCCACGCGCGACATTCTCGATTCGTTAGGTCACCGGCAAGACCGGCAATTTCTTCTCGTAGGTTTCGCTGCGGAAACAGATCACGTGGAAGAAAATGCCGCGAAGAAGCTGCGCGAAAAGGATTGCGACATCATCGTTGCAAACGATGTTAGCGGCGCAAATTCGGGAATGGAGAGCGACGTGAATGAAGTGACGATTTTGTTTCGAAATGGCGAAAAAGAGAAAATTTCTCGCGCGCCAAAAAGAATTATCGCGCGCGAGCTTGTGAAAATATTTTCAAAATTCGCAACAAAATGTTTGACAAAAAAAATGTGACGATTAACTGAACTCGAATAAGTGAAGTCATTCCCAACTCTTCACAGAGTTCCGCGCGTGTTGCGGATGAAAGGGGGGAATTAGTCGATGGCGAAGAAGAAAAAAGCAGCAAAGAAAAAATCAGCGAAGAAAAAGAGGCATTAACGCCCCACGCTTGATTAACGGCTCCGAAGGCTTTCGGAGTCACAACCCTAACTTCAACCCCGGGAGGAGAATTTATTTTCCTCCCGGTTTTTTTATTGTGTGCGCTTTGTCATTCCGAGCGTAGTCGAGGAATCTCTGATCGTGATTCAGAAAAGAAAATCGAGATGTCTCGACTTTGCTCGACATGACAAAGCCAAACAGGCTTTTGTGGTTGAGGAGTTGAGAGGTTGAGCAGCTGAGCGGAAACTACTCAACCTTCTCAACATTCAACGGGTCAACTTCGCGATGAAGCATTATCTCGATGCCGCTGAAAAGGCAGCGCGCGCTGCCGGAAAGTTGCTTCGCAAAAATTTCGGCCGCCCGCAGCAGGTCCATGCCGTTGCGGCGCACGACATCAAGCTGGCGATCGATATTCAGACACAGGAGTTAATTACGAAGCTGCTTCTCAAAGAATTTCCAAAACACGCGCTTTATGGCGAAGAAGGAATCGTGGGTGATCAATCCAGCGAGCACCAATGGATCGTCGATCCGCTTGATGGCACCGTGAATTATTTCTATGGGATTCCACATTTTTGCGTTTCGATTGCGCTGCGCTTTCGCAATGAGGTCACGGTCGGTGTTATTTACGACCCAATCCGCCGGGAAATGTGGAAGGGGCAAAAAGGCGAGACTCCAAAGCTCAATGGCAATCCGCTTCACGTAAGCGACCGCGCGGACCTTGCTGAAGCAGTGGTCTCTGTCGGGCTCGCCAAGACCGGTGAGACGATCAACGCAAATTTCCCGTTGCTCCAACAAATGGTTCATCGTGTGCGCAAATGTCGAGTACTCGGCAGCGCTGCGCTCGACATGGCTTATGTCGCCTGCGGACGACTCGACGCTTACATTGAGCAGGGAATCAGTCTTTGGGACATCGCAGCCGGGTGGCTACTGGTTGAAAACGCCGGCGGAACTGTCGACCTTCGCCCGCGTGCGGATATGAAAGACAAATACAGTATTGTTGCGTCAAATGGCGTGATTAATCTCAAACTGTGATAAATGATGAGCGCAAATGACGAATGAATTAATGGCCAAGCATGAAGCACGAGCAATCTGGGTGACTCGTTATACCGTTACATCGTCTCGCTCGCGGAACCTTTTGGAGTTGCATCGGATTTACGATTCAACGCTTCAACTCTTCAACGATTTAACGCGGCGAAGCCCATGATTCGATGCGGAATTGGCTACGACGTGCATCGCCTCGCTGAAGGCCGAAAACTGATCCTTGGCGGCATCGAGATTGCGCACTTCCGCGGACTGGAAGGACATTCAGACGCAGACGTCTTGTCTCACGCGATCGCAGACGCATTATTGGGCGCGATCGGCGCCGGCGATATTGGTCAGCATTTCCCGAACACGGACGAGTCTATTCGCGGGATTAGCAGCATCCAGATTTTGAAGCAGGTGAGTAAATTGCTTGCCGAAAAGAAAGCCCGCGTGCTCAACATCGATGCAACTATTATCGCTGAAGAACCGAAGATCGCGCCGCACGTTTCCGCGATGCGGAAGAAAATTGCCTCCGCCATCGATAGTAGCGAATCGGATCTGAGCATCAAAGCTACGACAAATGAAAAGCTCGGATTCATCGGGCGCGGCGAGGGCATTGCCGCAATGGCGGTGGCAACCGTTGAGCAAAAATGAATCGTTTGTCATTCCGAGCGGAGCGCAGCGGATCGAGGAATCTCTTATCTATTAATCGAGAGATGTCTCGAGTTCGCTCGACATGACAATGCGCTTCTTTAACACCTACTCGCGCAGGATCGAAGAGTTCGAAGCGCGCGATTCGGCCGGGCACGCAGTCAGCATCTACACTTGCGGGCCAACCGTCTATAGCCGCGCACACATCGGAAATTTTCGCGCTTACATCTTCGAGGATTTGCTTCAGCGTCATCTGGAGCTGCGCGGTTACAAGGTGCATCGGGTGATGAACATCACCGATGTAGATGACAAGACGATTCGCGGCGCGCGGGAAGCAAAGGTGCCGCTGGCGAAATTCACCGAGCAATTCAAACAGGCGTTCGTTGAAGATTCCGAGACGTTGCGGATCAAACGCGCAGATGAATTCCCTGCTGCCACCAACCAGCGTTACGTCGATAGGATGATCGACATGATCCGCGAGCTTATTGCACGCGGCCTGGCTTACCAGGCGGACGACAAATCAGTTTATTTTCGTATCAACAAATTTCCGAATTACGGCAAGCTCGCGCACTTCGATCTCACTCAATTGCAATCGACAGGACGCGTGAAGCATGACGAATACGACAAGGAACACATCGGGGATTTCGCGCTGTGGAAAGCGTGGGACGAAGAAGACGGCGACGTAAAATGGGCCTCGCCATGGGGACCGGGCCGGCCCGGCTGGCACATCGAGTGCAGCGCGATGGCGACTGCGTTGTTGGGTGATCAGATCGATATCCATTGCGGCGGCGTCGATAATATCTTCCCGCATCACGAAGCGGAAATCGCACAAAGCGAAGGCGTGACCGGAAAAAAATTCGTCCGTTACTGGCTGCATTGCGCGCATTTGCTGGTCGATGGCCAGAAAATGGCGAAGTCGTTAGGCAACTTTTATACCGTGCCGGATGTCCTCGCGAAAGGTTACACCGGGCGCGAGCTTCGCTATGCGCTGTTGCGTGTGCATTATCGAGTGCCGCTCAATTTTACCTGGGAGGGAATGAAAGAGGCGCGCGAATCGTTAGGTCGAATTGATGAATGGCTCGCGCGACTCCGGGAAATCGCAAAAGAAGAAAACGTCCAACGCTCAACACCGAACGTTCAACGTTCAATTGAACCCGACTTCGAGAATGCGCTGGACGACGATCTGAACATTTCCGCGGCGCTGGGATTCCTGTTCGAATCGATTCGCGAAACGAATCGTGCGATGGACGAAAATAAACTCGACGGCGCGACGGCAAACGCATGGCTCAATTGGTGGAGCCGAATCAACACTGTTCTCGAACTCGAAAGCGAGTCGGAGGTCGCAGTACCGGCCGAAGTGGCGCAACTGGGAGAGGAGCGGCAGAACGCGCGACGCGAAAAACATTGGAAACGAAGCGATGAACTGCGGGATCAAATTTCCGCGCTGGGCTGGGAGGTGCGCGATACGAAAGAAGGCCAAAAACTCACCCCGCGCACGAGCTCTGGGTAAGGCACGCGTCACAAAAAGCGCTCGCAACGGAGGGAGTGATTGGCCATCTTCACTGCTGAAGATGTTTGCGCCCGCCGATTTTCTCGATCTCGAACACACGGCTCACCCGAAGTTGTTCGAAAACCAGAATCATGTCTGGGATGCGCTCAAACAAATCGCCAGTTACCTGCAATTTCGTCTCAAGCCTGCAATCCTGGCCGAGCTGATGGGCAAACCATTTATCAGCAACCATGTTTTTATTGGCAGAGGAACGGTCGTTGAACAGGGCGCTGTGTTGAAAGGCCCGGCGTGGATCGGCGAAAACTGCCACATTCGCAGCGGTTGTTACGTGCGCGAAAACGTGATCGTCGGCAACGGTGTAGTCATGGGCAACTCGTGCGAATTCAAAAATTCCATCCTTTTCGATGAAGTGCAGGTGCCGCACTTCAATTACGTGGGTGATTCGATCATTGGCCATCACGCCCATCTCGGAGCGGGCGTGATTCTCTCAAACGTAAAGCTGGATCACGGCGAAATCGCGATCGTAGCAGCCGATGGCCACATTCCGACAGGACTCAGGAAATTTGGCGCTATTGTTGGCGATCGGTCGGAGATCGGTTGCAACGCAGTGATCAATCCCGGCTCGGTCATCGGCCGCGATTGCATGATTTATCCCAGCGTAAACTTTCGAGGTGTTCTCCCAAACGGGAGCGTCGTCAAGTTGCGGCAGGAATTACAAGTGGTGGAACAACGGGCAGGTTAGCGTTAACCACTGAGAGTAGGAGCAAGCCCAAGAGATCAACCGCGGATGGGGGGGGATTCGAACCCCCGGTGCCTTTCGGCACACACGCTTTCCAGGCGTGCACAATCAACCGCTCTGTCACCCATCCGAAAGAACCTTCCTCTTCCTCTGCATCTTAATCTCAGCGCAGCCCCGGACAACGAGTAAGACTGGGAGGAAGAGGGAGAGGAACATTGCTACAGCTGCAATCGCCGGAACAATTCGTCCAGTGGCAATTGAATGCCGATGTAAAATTCGCCGAAATCCGCGTACTCTGCGCTGACGGGATCGAAACGCATTTTGTAAACGATCGCTTTGATCTGAAATGTATCGCGCGCAAACAGAGTCACGCCCCATTCCGCGTCGTCGAGGCCGGTCGAACCCGTGATGAGCTGTTTCACCTTGCCGGCGAACTCGCGTCCAACCGCGGCGTGTCCTTTCATCAGTTTGCGGCGCTCGTCATACGGCAGGGCATACCAATTGCGCTGCTCTCCCCGCCGTTTGCTCATGTTATAAAAGCAAACAACCGGCCAATCGGGCAGTGTCGGATAAACGCGCTCCTGCCGGTAATGTTTCATTCGCTCGCGAAATGCTGCCAAGGCTTGATCGAGTTTTGCTTGATCGTTCCGCACACTGGGCTCAAGCGTCTGCGCGTATTCGTCTTCGCTTGTGGCGTATTCGCTTTCCTCCGTAAGCGACACATAACTGTAAACCGGACTTAGTACGTCCGCGCCTAACGAGAGCGAGAGACGCTTTTCAATTTTGTTGGCATTATGCAGGTCGGGCGTGATCAACATGAAACCGATCTCGGCTTTCGGCGTGACCATGCTAAGCGTAAGCAATTGGGTTGACTCCATCGCGCGAACTTCCTGCACGAGCGACGACAGATTTGTCTTTGCCGCATTTTGTTCGTCACGGCTGAGTAATTGCCATTGGCCGTACTCGATCCGGTAATATAAATGCAAACAATGCCAGCCTACCTCGGGTACCAGCGCTGTGTTCTTATCTGTCATCGCGCTTAGTTTCATGCCCAACGATTTCTGGTCAAGCCGCGTTGTAGCGACCGCGCTGAGTCAAGGCGATTAACGCCTCGACACAGCGAGGCGGCTACAAAGTCTCCCGCGCCGGCGTTGCTGCCTTCGGTAAATGCGCCATGCAATATTCCTCGCCGTCGCGGGCCACGCGAAAATCAAGGTTTGGATCGCTCAATTCGGTCGCGCCGCACACGGAGCATTTATGGAGTGGCTCGGCTTCACTTCGAGAACTCCGTGCGTAGCGGCTTCGTCGCGCCGAGACTTCGCCGCGATGCCGAGCATCGTGAATAATTTCTGGACCGAAAAAGATCAAATAATTGGCCATCGCAGCCACCAGCGCCATGCGATAGGAATTCGTGCCGACAACAAAGCCAAACAATAAGAACGCTGCCGAGACCCAGGCGATCCATTTGATTTTCGCCGGCAAAACGAAAAAAAGATAGATCACCTGATCGGGATAGAACCGGGCAAAAGCGAAGAACAAGGACGCGTACAACATTGAGTTGGAAAAACGCGCTCCGAAGAAAAATGCGGCGACTGTCGTGCCGATCATTCCGACGATGAAATAAAGCGTGAGGCGAAACGCTCCCCACGCCTGTTCAAGGCCTTCACCGATGAACCAGAGAAACCAGAGGAGAAGGAAGACCCACAAAAAACTGTCGGTCTGTGGAAGAAAAATATAGGTGATTAGTCGCCAGACTTCGCCGTGGCGAATCCGCCCGGGATCGAGATCGACCACGAGACGAAAACCAGGGTTCAAACGAACCAACAGAAAAACGAGCGCGTTAAAAGCGACAACGATCCGCATCAACCCCGGGATAGCGAGAAAACCGAGGCGCCGTTCGAGTTTGTCGAGCCAAGTCATCGCGACGCACGGTAAAGGCGCGCAGTTTGCGCGCAAGGTGGATCGCGTTGTCCTCAACGCGATGGCAATAAATGCAGCTTTGCCGCCTGACATTTGCGGCTTTGGCGAATCCTCCGCCATCGTCTTCAGAGACGCCGATCCACCTTTGCATGCAATCGCTGCACTGCTTACTTTGGCGCGTGAGCGAACCTATTGCGCCAAAAAAGACACCGCTTTACGAAGAACATGTCCGGCTTGGTGCGAGAATGGTTCCTTTCGGGGGGTGGCTCATGCCGGTGCAATACACGAGCATCGTCGAGGAACATCAAGCGGTGCGAAACAACATCGGCATCTTTGATATTTCGCACATGGGACAATTGATTGTGGAGGGAAGAGACGCGAACGAATGGCTCAATACCATGCTCACAAATAACGTCGGCAAGCTCGATGTTGGCACGGGTCAATACACCTTTCTGTTGAATGAGAGCGGCGGTATCATTGACGACCTGATCGTTTATCGGATCGGCGAGCAGAAATTTCTGCTGGTCGTCAATGCGGCACGGACAGATGAAGATTTCGCTTGGCTACAAAAGCATCTCAAGGAGGGACGATCTCCTGATCGCCCCAGCGGCGGACTGAAGACCGCCGCTGTTTGTGAGATCACAAATCGCAGCGCGAATTTTGGCGGAGTCGCCATTCAAGGTCCGCGGATCGCCGAGTTGTTTCACGCGCTGTTCGGTGCGGGTATTAATCTTCCGCCGCGAAATTCGATTACCGATTTTCGATTCGATGGGACGACTGTCTCCGTCGCTCGCACTGGGTACACGGGTGAGGACGGTATTGAAGTTTTCTTTCGCGCGCCGGATGCGGGGAAGTTTTGGAACGCCTCGCTCGAAAAAGGCAGGCCATTCGGTATTAAGCCCAGCGGTCTCGGTTCGCGCGACACGTTGCGCCTCGAAATGTGCTACCCGCTGAACGGCTCCGACCTGTCCCCAGAACGAAATCCGATCGAGGCAGGGCTGGGATTCTTTGTCGATCTGACAAAATCAAACTTCATCGGACGCGACGTTTTGCTCGAAACAAAAGAAAAAGGAACGCGCGAAAAGCTCGTGCCATTTCGAATGAAAGAAAAAGGACCTCCGCCGCGACCGCATTACGCCGTCTTCGAGAACGACGAGCGCATCGGCGAAGTAACAAGCGGCACCCTTTCTCCGAGCTTGAACTGGGGCGTGGGCATGGCGTATGTCTCGACGGCGCGCGCGAAAATCGGCGCCCGAATCGATATCGAAATCCGCGGACAAAAGTTTCCAGCTATCATAGAAAAGAAGCCGCTCTACAAAAAACATGAATGTTCCTGACGAACTGCTCTACACCGAATCACACGAATGGATTAAACGCGAAGGCGACAACGTCCGTGTCGGCGTTACCGATCACGCCCAATCTGAATTGACCGACGTGGTTTACGTCGAATTACCGAAGATGGATCGGCAAGCGAACGCCAAAGAAGCGATCGCGGTTGTCGAATCAGTGAAGGCAGCGAGCGACATCTACGCGCCGGTGAAAGGAACGGTCGTGGAAGTCAATAAAGCACTCGAAGCAGACCCGGCGCTGATCAACCGCGAACCCTACGGCCAGGGCTGGATTTTCGTTCTCAAACTCGATAACGCCGATGATCTCAAACAGTTGAAAGACGCGAAAGCTTACAAGAAGCAAATCGGTTAACCATCCTCGTGAATGCGTGATCGCAGTGCTGGCTCGCGTAGCGCGCGAGTTCTTGATCTTTCGCTCGGCATGATGAGATCGGCTGCGATGAAGATTAAATACTTCAAATCAGCACACGATTTTCGCAGATGGATGGAGAAGAATCATGCTATCACCCAAGAATTATGGGTTGGGTATTATAAAAAGAGCTCACGGCAGCCGAGCATTACGTGGCCAGAGTCGGTGGATGAAGCGCTCTGCTTTGGCTGGATCGATGGCATCCGCAAGAGCGTTGATGATCTGCGTTACACCAGTCGATTTACGCCACGAAGACGCGGAAGCATTTGGAGCGCGGTCAACATCAAGCGCGCACGAGAATTGAGCGAGAAAGGTTTGATGAAGCCCCCCGGCATGGCCGCGTTTAATGCGCGAAAAGAAAATAAGTCGGGGATTTATTCATACGAACAAAGGAGCGCCAATCTCGATGCGCCTTACGAGAAAAGGCTGAGGCAAAACAAAGCCGCATGGGATTTCTTTTACGCTCAGCCGCCCTCATATCGAAAAGCAATCGGGTGGTGGATCGTGAGTGCAAAACAGGAGGCGACGCGGCTGAAGCGATTGGAAAAGCTAATCGCAGGATCGGCGAACAGAAAACGCCTGCTTTAGTAACGGAAAAGTTAGCCTTTCTTAATTGCGAAGCCGATATAACCCCAGCGTCCCCATTCATAATGTGATGTCCGCTGCGCGTCGCGGCGTCCGGTGTTTTTATCGTGCGCATAAGTTTTGGCTACGAATTCGGGAAAAGCCGCGTTCATCTGTACGTCGTGCGACACGAGCAATCCGCCGTCGCGTAGTCGCGGCCAAAATTGGCGAAACTCCCAGAGCATGTGCCGATAGCTATGCGAGCTGTCGTGCAGAAACATGTCGACGGATGAAGGGAGCGCGTTGCGCTTAAGGAAATCTTCGATTTTGCCGCGCATCGGCACGAAACCGCCTGGAACGGATCGCAATTCATCCGGAATCAAAGCGCCTTGGTCGCATTCCTGGCTCAATTCAATGCTGTACAGTTTGGCCGCTGTGAGCTTTTCGTCAGCAAGCGCTTTCAAGATAAAGGCCGACGACATTCCAATATATCCTCCGGACTCCACGATCGCCGCCGGCCGGAGCCAACGCGTCAATCCATAAAGCGTCGCGCAATCGAGCGCTCCCATCACACCTTCGCTGCCGTACCCATCGCGGCGGCGGATCATCTCAGCCATGAAATTGCTGGCCCGAATTTCAGCCGCGAAACGTGCGACCGCGTCCCACGTCCCGTGATAGGATGGCCCGGGCGATAACTCGGCTCGATTCGTATCCTCAGGTCGACGCCACCACAAACGCGAAATTGCCGGCATTCTTTTCATGGATGCAGAGCGGAAATATTCGGCCGCGCTTTGAATTGACGCGAATGCTTATTTGGTGTGTCGTTTAAAGGCCTTAAAGCTGCAATTCGCTCCGTTCTTGGCGGGTGCACCGCGTAAGTCGCCCCTTTTCTCCTGGCTAAGCTGTGCTTAATTCCTCCGTTTTCCCCATGAGCAGCAAACCGAAATCGCGCGAAACAGAGCTTAACTTTGAGGGCGCGATGGATCGGCTCGAAAAAATTGTCGAGCAAATGGAATCCGGCAAACTCCCGCTCGAGGATCTAATCGTACGCTACGAAGAGGGAATGAATCTGGTAAAGGTTTGTCAGGAACGACTTGCGAAGGCAGAGCAAAAGATCGAAATCATAGCTCGCAACAGTGCAGGAAAGGCGATAGTTAAGGATTTCGAGCCTACACCCGAGCCGGCTGCTCCGACCGAAGGCGTCAATGAATCCGAAAGCACAAATGATGAAATCAAACTCTTCTGATTCGTCTCAGACCTCTGAGGCAACAGCCACCGCCCCGCGTCTGCTCGATAGGATTCAATCGCCCGCTGATATCAAGGCGATGCGCGAACAGGATCTGCCCCAACTCGCACAGGACGTGCGGGAAGAGCTGATCGGAGTCCTATCCCAAACCGGAGGGCATCTGGGCCCAAATCTCGGTGTTGTTGAACTGACAATTGCCCTGCACCGGGTTTTTAACACGCCGCACGACCGATTCGTTATGGACGTCAGTCATCAAGGCTACGTCCACAAGATGTTTACCGGCCGGCTCGATCGTTTTAATACGATGCGCCAATTCGGCGGACTCAACGGTTTTCTTTTGCGCACTGAGAGTGAACACGACTGCTACGGCGCGGGTCATGCGGGGACGGCGCTTTCCGCTGCGCTCGGTATGGCGGTTGGACGCGACCTCCGCGGTGGGGACGAGAACATCATCGTGGTAGCGGGAGACGCCGCATTCACGTGCGGGATCAGCTACGAAGCACTCAACAATGTAAAAGCGCACACGAAGCGTTTCATAGTCGTGCTCAACGACAATGAGTGGTCGATCGCGAAAAACGTCGGCGCGATAGCTAATTACCTAAATAGCATCGTTACGAATCCGACTTATGCGCATCTGCACGATAAGGCTCGCGATTTCGTCCAGGCGATTCTTGGGAAAACCGGCGTGCACCTCGCGCACAAAGTGGAGGAAAGCGTCAAAGGCTTGCTCGTGCCGAGTGTCATCTTCGAGGAGCTGGGCTTGCGTTATTACGGCCCAATTGACGGACACGATATTCCATTGCTGATCCGGACATTCGAATTTTTGAAAACTCAGGAGGAGCCGGTGTTGTTGCACATTCTCACCAAGAAAGGCAAGGGATACGCCCCGGCGCTCAAGCAACCGGATAAATTCCACGGTCTCGGCAAATACAAGATCGAGAGCGGCGAGACTGCGCCAACGCCTACGCCGACGTATTCGGAAATTATCGGCAAAACGCTCGCCAAATTTGCAGAGACGAATCAAAAGGTCGTTGCCATCACCGCCGCAATGCCGAGCGGTACCGGCCTTTCGCATTTCGCCAAGGCGCATCCCGGCCGCTATTTCGATGTCGGTATCGCGGAGGAGCATGCCACGCTTTTCGCCTGCGGGTTGGCAACGCAGGGACTGCAACCATTCCTCGCAATTTACTCCACATTTTTCCAGCGCGCCTACGACATGGCGATCCACGACATCGCCATTCAGAACTTGAATGTAAAGTTGTGCATGGACCGCGCCGGATTAAGCGGCGACGACGGCCCAACGCATCACGGTTTGTTCGACATTGGGTACCTTCGCCACATTCCCAATTGGGTGCACATGCAGCCGAAGGATGAGGACGAGTTCGTCGATATGCTTTGGACCATGGCGCACTACAACTCCGGCCCAATTGCCGTTCGTTATCCGCGAGGGTCGGGGCCAGGCGCAAAAATCAAACCGGAACCCAAGCTGCTCGAGATCGGCAAGGCGGAAGTCGTGCAGCATGGGCGCGACGTGGCAATATTCGGGCTTGGCAACATGTTTGAAGTGGCCGAGGAAGCCGCCCGCAAACTGGAGGAGAAAGGAATTTCCGTCGCGCTCATCAATCCGCGATGGATCAAACCGATGGATACCGGCACGCTCGAATTTTTCGCGCGCAGTGTCGAAGTTGTGTGCACGATCGAAGATCATGTTTTGCACAACGGTTTCGGCTGCGCGGTCATGGAACATTTGCACTCGCAAATGATCAACACGCCGGTGGTGCGCATAGGCTGGCCCGATCAATTCATCGAGCATGGCGCGGTTCCAATCTTGCGGAAGAAACACGGCATCACCGCCGATGCATTGGTAGAAAAAGTTCTGCCGCTGCTGCACAAAAAGTCTAAGCTTAAGCCTTCTGTTGCCTAAAATTGGCCACCGGCGTCAGAGCGCGCTCTCCCCGCTCAAATTGTAAAAGCGAAGGGCGCCTTCGTTTCCGAAAGCGCCCTTCATATTTTTGATGGCGATAAGCCGAATTCTGTCCCAGCACTTTGCTAGCAAAATACTGGGGATGATCATTTATCTCTCCCGGATTTCTCCAGGAGTCCGACGAACTTTCATTCGCCGCGATGCGACGATACCCGAGGATCAATCGGGCCGGCTGCCCTTCCTCTGTTTTGTCTTGCACCGCATGGGGTTTTTCATGCCTCACGAATTGCTTCGCAAGCGGTGAGCTCTTACCTCGCCTTTTCACCCTTACCTGCACTTTGTTGCCAAAGAACCGGCGGTATTTTTTCTGTGACACTCTCCGTCGCCGCAGTTTTTCAACTGTGACGCCCGCGTGTTTTACGCGGCATGCCGCCGTATGGTGTTCGGACTTTCCTCCAGCAAGTCCCGCCAACGCAGGACTTACCAGCGATCATCTGCCATCGGCAATAATTTATCACAGACAGCCAGGAAGAAAAGAGAACCGAAGATTGGGGCGGATGAAACCCCGACAAGCTAAACCATCCTTCATTTGCGGTAATGAGCCGCATTCTAGCAGGTATCGTGTGGGAAATTAGGGATGTCTCGACCCCGCTCGACATGACACCGATCAAAACGGATGCGGCACCGTCATGAAGAAAATCGCGATCATCACGAGCGCGATAAAAAGTTTGCCAATCATCGCACCGAGATTTCCCAGCAAACTTCCCCAGCCGGCCCGGCCCGCATCGATCATTCGTTTGCCGGCGATGAATTCACCGGCGACCGCGCCAATCACCGGTCCAATAAATAATCCGGCGACACCGAAGAAGATACCGACGACGGCTCCGAGTAGCGCGCCAAACATTCCCCACTTTGTGGCGCCGAAATATCGGGCTCCGAAGTAGCCACTGAGAAAATCGAGCGCATACGCCACCACAGTGAGCAGCACAAGGATCGTGATCGTTCCCCAGCCAACGCTTTTCTCCGGCCCGAGCATCATGCGGTGAAGGAGCGCGCCGGCAAGAATGATAATTGTCCCGGGAAACACAGGCAGCACGGTGCCAATCAAGCCGACTGCGAACAGGATCACCGCGACAAGCCACCAGAGGAGTTCCATGGGATGCAGTGAATCGTAATCCGAAATTCGAGATTCGTAACCCGGTCGGGAATTACGATGTAACGATTCAGCGAATTAACGAATCGCGATCTTCGTTTTGACCACTCCGCTGTCGAACCTATACTGAAAGTCCCCCCACGTTGAACTCAAACTGGAAGAATCCATTTATGCCACTTGCTGTTGGAACTAAAGCGCCAGATTTCATGTTATCGACCAAGGCCGCTGACGGGCCAAAGCAAATCAAACTGAGCGACAATTTCGGAAAGAAAAACACACTTCTGCTTTTCTTTCCTATGGCCTTCACGGGTACCTGCACAACGGAAATGTGCGAAGTCAGCGCAGGCTTGAACGCTTACACGGGTTTGAACGCCACCGTTTATGGAATCAGCGGCGATAATCCTTTCGCGCAGGAAGCGTGGGCACAAAAGGAGAAAATCACCGTGCCGTTGCTCAGCGATTACGAACACAAAATCGCGGGGGATTACGGCGTGATGTACGAATCGTTCCTTCCCCAGATGAATCTCGGCATGGGAGGCGTGCCGAAACGATCCGCGTTCATCATCGATAAGAACGGTGTGATCCAGTACGCGGAGAGCAACGACGACGCGAGACAGCTGCCCAATTTCGACAAGATCAAAGCGAAATTGGAAGAAATGAAATGACGCGCGCGCTCAATGTCATCCCGAACGAAGTGAGGGACCTCAGGTAACTTGCGTGACCTTATGAATCTGTGCGAGGTCCTTCGCTCCGCTCAGGATGACGGGATTGAAAATGAACGACGAATTTAAGACGCTGAGGAAATTCGACGCGGGAAAAGGAGGCGAAGGATTTTTGTTTTCGCTCCCGGCATTGGAAGAACAGGATGTCGGAAAAATTTCTCGACTACCGGTCAGCATCCGGATTGTTCTCGAATCGGTGCTGCGCAACTGCGATGGCCAAAAAGTACAGCGCAAAGATGTCGAAGCGCTGGCGAACTGGAACGCGAAATCTCCGGCGAACGAGGAAATTCCATTCGTCGTTGCCCGCATCGTCTTGCAGGATTTCACCGGCGTGCCACTGGTGGTCGATCTCGCCGCGATGCGTAGCGCGGTGAAACGACTCGGAGGTGATCCGAAAATCATTGAACCGCTCGTGCCTGTCGATCTGGTGGTTGATCACTCAGTGCAGGTCGATTTCTTCGGTTCCGCGCGAGCGCTGGAGCTGAACCTGGACATGGAATTCAAGCGCAACCGCGAGCGCTACCAGTTTCTAAAGTGGGGACAGCAGGCGTTCAAAACGTTCCAGCTCATCCCGCCAGGAATCGGCATCGTGCACCAGGTGAATCTGGAATACCTCGCCAAAGGCGTTCTTTCCGCTCAATCAACCAGCAACAACCAAGCATCAACTATCTACTTTCCCGACACTCTCGTCGGCACCGATTCGCACACGACCATGATCAACGGTCTTGGCGTCGTTGGCTGGGGTGTAGGCGGAATCGAAGCGGAAGCCGGCATGCTCGGCCAACCGGTTTACTTTTTGACGCCGGAAGTGGTCGGCGTGCACTTGAGTGGACAACTGCGCGAAGGCGTCACCGCGACTGATCTCGTGCTACACATCACACAATTGCTGCGCGCGCAAAAAGTCGTTGGGAAGTTCGTCGAATTTTACGGTGAAGGGGCTGCATCGCTGCCGGTGCCCGATCGTGCGACCATCGGAAACATGTCGCCGGAGTACGGCGCAACGATGGGATATTTCCCGATTGATCAAGAGTCGGTCGATTACTTGAGGGCGACCGGACGCAGCGAAGAACAATGCCTTGCGTTCGAAAATTATTTTAGGGCGCAAAAAATGTTCGGCATGCCGCTCAGGGGTGAAATCGATTACAGCGTCGATATCGATCTGGATTTGGCGCAGGTGCAGCCGAGCGTCGCCGGACCCAAACGGCCGCAGGACCGGATCAATTTGCCGGATCTTGAAAAAACGTTTCGAGAATTGCTCGAAAAGCCGGTTCGTGATGGCGGGTACGGCAAACAGAATGTCGATCTTCGCGAAAAGCATCTGGTCGAATTGAACGGCAGCGCGCCTCGCGACGAGGAAATGTTTTCGACCGATAAAAAGGAAGACCAGGGAATTAGTCCCGGGGATGAACTCAACAAGATTGAGATGATTGCAAACCGGCCAACACCGGATCTTGGCAAGGAAATTGAAGCTGAGTCCAGCGACGTTTTCACGCACGGGCGCACTCACGTCGGGCACGGTAGCGTCCTAATCGCAGCAATCACCAGTTGCACGAACACGAGCAATCCGAGCGTGATGATCGCGGCCGGATTGCTCGCAAAGAAAGCAGTCGAGCATGGCCTGCGTGTCGATCCTGGAGTGAAAACATCACTCGCGCCGGGCTCGCGTGTTGTTTCCGATTATCTTCACAAAACTGGGCTACAGAAATACCTCGATCAACTCGGATTTAACCTCGTCGGTTACGGTTGTACCACCTGCATCGGCAACTCGGGGCCGCTCCACCCGAACATTGAGAAGACGATCAATAAATACGACCTGGTTGCCGCCTCAGTCCTTTCGGGAAACCGCAACTTTGAAGCGCGCGTGCATCAACATATCAAGGCGAATTTCCTGATGTCGCCGCCGCTAGTGGTCGCGTTCGCGCTCGCCGGTCGCGTGCACATTAACCTTTCGCGCGAGCCGTTAGGAAAAGGTAGAAACGGAAAGGAAATCTTCCTCCGAGATTTGTGGCCGAGTCTCAGTGAAATCCGGGGCGCCATGCAAAAGGCGCTTGCACCCGAAACCTTCCGCAAACTCTACCGCGATTTTGCCGATCAAAATCCGAAGTGGAACGACATTCCATCGAGCCGCGGCGACATCTACCAATGGGACGAGAAGAGCGATTATATTCACGAGCCTCCGTTCTTTCAAAATTTCTCGATGGAGCCGGGGCACATTGAGGAGATTCGAGGCGCTCGCGCACTTGGCATTTTCGGCGACTCGGTAACGACCGATCACATTTCGCCTGCGGGAGCGATCAAAGAAACTTCGCCAGCTGGAAAATATCTGAAGTCGCGCGGGATTGAACCGCGAGATTTCAATAGTTACGGCAGCCGGCGGGGCAACGATCTGGTGATGACGCGCGGAACATTCGCCAATGTGCGGATCAAGAACTTAATGGTGCCAGGGACCGAAGGCGGAGTGACGAAATATTTTGCTAACGGTGAAGGCGAAGAGATGTCGATCTTCGACGCAGCGATGAAATATGCGGAGACAAATACTCCGCTGGTGATTCTCGCTGGGCACGAATACGGTACCGGCTCGTCGCGAGACTGGGCTGCGAAGGGGACGCGTTTGTTAGGGGTGAAGGCGGTTGTTGCTGCAAGCTTCGAACGGATTCACCGCTCGAACCTCGTCGGCATGGGCGTGTTACCGTTGCAATTTTCCGACGGAACAACAGCGCAATCCCTCGGGCTCGACGGCTCAGAGATCTTTTCGATCACTGGTTTATCTGAAACAATTAAGCCTAGCCAAACCGTAATGCTCGAGATCGAAGGCAAGGATCGGCAGAAGCGCTCTGTGCCTGCGAAAGTTCGCATCGATACGCCAATCGAGGTCGATTACTATCGGCATGGCGGGATTTTGCCGTTTGTGCTGAGGCAACTCCTATTGAGATAAGAATAGCTCGCGCTTTTGGACGGTAATTGGGGAACCGTCCGCAATGAATGCTGAGCGAGGAGACCGACTCAACGTTTCGGCGAATTGTTCGCCGTAAAGAGTTGCCACGTCAGCGTTCAATTCGAACCTGGCCGCATTCCAGATCTTCCAGCGAGGGTGTTCGACGCGGTACTCGCTGCAACCGCCCCGGACACAGGTGTAGCCCCAGTAATGTTCGGTAATAAATTCGGCATGCGAACCGGCGGAAACAGATTGCGGTTCGCCGGCTGCACTCATCTTAAGAAACTCCCACTTCTTTCCGCGTCGCCAGCAGTATTCGACGCTTAATTTAGCATCGACGTGCTCTATTCTGTGCTTCATCGGGAGAGCGAAGTAGCGCTCTCCATAAAATGCACGGGCAACGAGCGCAATCGCACGGCGAGGCACAAGCTCGCGGACGAAAACTACACCGCGTCGCCAAGTGTCAGCCGATTTTCTTCTCACGTAGAAACGCAGATTCAGTTCTTCGAAATCGCGATGCAGCGGGATCGGAAGACCCAGAAGACGTGTATCGAGAAACAGAAATCCGACTATACTGACGAACGTCTCGCCGTTTTCATAATCGATCTCTGTTCCGACCGGAACGAGCGGTTCAATCAGCGCAGGATCGACGACGTAATTCAGCATCGCCAGATAACGCCAGTTAGCGGTAAGAAATAGTTTCATGCGAGGGATACGGCGGTCTCAGAGCGCCGGCTACAGAATCAATCGTCAACGGGACGCACTCGATAGCCCAGCCCCATTCGCTCAGGTCGGAAACCGGACTAAGATCGGCCCGTTGCGTGGCGAAAATCCAGTCAGATCAGGTTTCGTGATCCTTTCTTGGCGCAGGTGGAATTCTCAATTCAATAAATTGCGACGCGACTGGTTCGTTGCCGATACAGGCCAGGAGCGATCTGGTTTTGCTATGCGTCAACAGCGGAACCTGTCCGGGAACCAAGGCATGTTCGGCATCTTTGTGATCCCGTTCCAGTCAATTCGCCGTTAGATTTTGCGGTCAAGCCACGGCAAAACTTTAAAACGCGCAAAGGTCATTCGGATCCTTTGTCAGAACTTCCCGACATAGGTTTCTGTGGTTCGGTACTCGCACCGCTGAACCTTTCCCTGGCGGCGTGTACAACACCATGCGGGCCGTCGCGTGATTCTTCCTTCAACCCGCCGGAATCGTTCGTTGTCGCCTCGGCCTCGATTGAATCTCCCGCGGATTTTTTCGCAAAAATAAAACTCGCGGTCAATGCGCCGGGGTTCTGATCCGAAACTGAAACCACAGGCTGACGAAGCAGACCGAGTTCTTCGCTACTTAGTTTTGTGACTGGCTGGGCGAGGAGTTCGATCTCCTTATTCAACGAATCAGATTTGATTCTTAATCTGTCCAGCTCCGCCAGCATCAATTTTCTTGCTTCCTCCCGACGCGCTTCTTCCTCCCGTTCCCGTACCACGATGTTTCGCAGGAGTTCGTTCTCTCTCATCAGTCGGTCCGTCTCCTCGCTGTTTTTGCCGGTCAGCTTCGCGGTCTGCAGCTGCGCGCCAGTCTCATCCAACTGCACCCAAAGCTCTGCAATTCTCGCTACGAGATACTGATTCTGTTTCTGGCTTTCGGCCAGTTGCTGCTGGAGCTGCGTAACCTCCTGCTTCACTCCCACCAATTCCTCAACATTTGTTGAATTGGCGTTAGCGGGCGCGTTTTTCTCTAAATTTGCCAGCTTGAGCTTAAGATCGCCATTCTCGGCGAAAAGCGCCTGCGGGTGCTGTTCCGTTTCGCTGCCGGCTTTTAGCTGGGCTAGCGCCTCGTCGCGCTGCTGCTCTACCGCATTGATTTGCCTGTTTGCCTCGGCGAGTTTCGCGTTGGTTTCGTCCCTTTGCTTTTCTGCCGTTGCACGCGCCTCTTCCGCAACAGCAACGGCATCCTTCAAATCGGCGATCTCCGTGCGCAACTGCTCGAGGCCATTTTCCTGCGATGACTGAAGCGCTTTGATCGATGCGTGCGTCTGCGCGAGTTCATCGCGTGCTGAGCGTTCTGACTCCTTCGACGTCTCGATTTCCTTTTGTGCATTCTCAAGCTTGGAGCTTGTTTCCTCCAGATGCGTGTTTACGGCTGTCTTTTCTTTTTGGGCGGTTTCGAGATCGCTGCGTGACTTTTCAAGCGCCGCTTGCAGTTGATCCACCTTGCGACGCAATTTCCTGGTTGCCTCCTGAATCGCCCCATCGCTCGGCCCTTGGGAAATCGTGTCGAGTCCTTGCGGAGCTACGACCTCTGGACCGGGCTCCGACCAGGCCTCATTCTCGGGAAGTGAAGGGACAACCTCCGGCAGAGGACTGGCAGCCGCACTCAGTTCATCATGCCTCGATATACGTTCCTGGACGCGCAAGATTCCTTCGCCGATCTTACGGCCGCGATACTCCACGATCGCCGGCTGCCAATCGGAGTGCGATCTCCGCAATTCTTCGATCAGGCTTCCAGCAAACCGAAATTTGGCGAGGGCAGTCTTAAATCGGTTTTCGTGCTCGAGTTTTTCGCCCTGCTGCGCCGAGAGATAAGCTTTAAGAAAAATCTCGCTTGGATCGTCCTGCTGCGCCGAAAGCGGAATTATCAAAAGGAGGCAAAACAAGCCGGCAAGAAAAGCCGAGCCAACCCGCCTCACGCCAGGACCAGCCGAGGCGACAATCAAGCTGCAGGCAGATTTTCGTTCCACCGGCGTCGAGAATTAGGGGAATGACTTGGGAAAGTCGAGTCCTTTGTTTGGCAAATGTTAAAAGTCTGTCCTCCTTTGTCCTTTCTCCCTGCCACCGCGAAAGGAGAAAAAGGCCACTGTCCAAACTGACAACCAGACAGACACCGGGTTTGCAAATGGAGATTCGAATCTTAAAATCTCGTTCTGCGTTACTGTTGGTGGCCGTAGCTCAATGGTAGAGCCCCAGATTGTGGTTCTGGTTGTTGCGGGTTCGAGTCCCGTCGGCCACCCAGATTTAAAGAGATTAGTGAAAAGTGAGAGGTTAGGTCTGCCCCTGGTCACTTCTCACAAATTACTAACCACTTTCCCATTGTGCCTGTAGCTCAACTGGATAGAGCTTCTGACTTCGGATCAGAAGGTTGGGGGTTCGAATCCCTCCAGGCACGAATTAGCCGAGTGTTTCAGCACGCGAAAAGGCTTCTTTGAAGTTCCGAGCACAACATGATCAGTGAGTGTTTGGTTCACCCCGTTGCCTCAATAGGCAAGAACAATTATGGATGTCTCGAAGCAATGGATAGAGGACGAGACGAAAAGTTCATGCGCGCTGCACTCAACGAGGCAAAGAAGGGGCTTGGTCAGACTAGCCCTAATCCCGCGGTTGGAGCGGTTCTCGTCGTCGGCAACCGGATCGTGGCGAGAGGACATCATCGGCGAGCCGGCCGCGACCACGCTGAGGTTGAATGCCTCCGCAATTTCCCCGGGGCTGTGCCTGCGCGCGCTACGCTTTACGTTACTCTGGAACCGTGCTCCACAGAAGGACGCACTGCTCCGTGCGCAGATGCGATACTTCAGGCGGGAGTCAGAAACGTGGTTGTCGGCGCGATTGACGTAAATCCGCGTCACTCCGGCAAAGGGATTGTGAAATTGCGAAATGCGGGGGTCACAGTACGAAACGGCGTTTTGGCCGATGACTGCGCGCAAATTAACGAGGCGTTCAACAAGTGGATCGTTACAGGGCGCCCTTTTGTTATCGGTAAGTGCGGGATGTCGCTCGATGGTCGATTAACGCGACCCGCTGGTGAGTCTCGTTGGATCACAGGACATTCCGCCCGCCGTCACGCGCATCAGCTTCGCGCCACGGCGGACGCGATATTGGTTGGAGCTCAAACAGTCCGGACGGACAACCCACGACTGACGGTGCGCGGCGTTCCCAGCGCGCGGCAACCGCACCGCGTCGTATTGAGTCGCTCAGGAAACCTGCCGCAGCATGCTCATCTATTTTCCGATCGGCATGCTTCGCGAACGCTAATTTATAGACGCAAGTCTCTTGCGGCTGTACTGAAAAATCTGGGCGAACGCGGGGTCACGAGCGTGTTGATCGAGGGCGGCGGCGAAGTTTTTAGTCAGGCCCTCGATGCACGCGTCATTGATAAAGTGCATCTCTATTTGGGTCCGATCCTTACCGCAGGTCCGATAATCGCGTTCCCGGGTCGCGGCGCCGAAACGACTGCGAGTGCCCTGCGTCTTCAGCGCATTTCTTATGAACAGATTGGCCAAAGCGTTTGCATCATAGGTTATCCGGAGGTTCGTCCATCCGAATAAACCGGAAAACTTTTCTTTTCATCTTCTGTTTAATTACTGGGAGGTAAAACAATGAGGAAACTTCTCTTAATTACACTGGTGGCAGGGGGATTGGTATTCGCTTCAGTCCCGCGTTCCGATGCGCAAGTGTACTTCTCGGTTGGGTTCGGGCCGGGCTACTACGGGTATTATCCATCCGGGTACTATTACCCGTACCGCTATTACCGGCCGTACTACGGATCCTACTATAGACCCAATTATTGGTACGGCGGGCATCGTTACTATCGGCACTATCGGCATCATCACTACTATCGGCGCTAAGTTGACGTAGAGCCTAGAAATCCAGATCGAGCTGGCTCGAGAGCGATCTCGGGCCAGTTTCTTTTTCCAGGAACGCCTTTACCAAGGCATAAGGCGTGAATCGTTACTTCTTTGATTTGGGCGACTCTACCGGTTTTGCCGCCGGCCCTTTGGTTGGCTGGTCAATCTGGAATTCTTTCTTCAGCTGTTGAATCAGCGCCGGCAGCTGCTGTTGTCGTTCAGCTTCAATTTGCTGACGCAACGTTTGTTCCACTCTTCGGCGCTCCTGAATGTAGCGCGATTCAAACTGAGCACGTTCCTGCGGGCTCAAACGCAGGCCGGAGTCACGAACGGCTGCCTCGGTCTCGCGCCTGATGGTTTCCCGGCGCAGATTCTCTCGCTGGCGCATTACGTTACGCTCTTCCGGACTCATGCGCAGCCAACGCTCGGCGTTGCGTTGAAAGTTTTGGCGAGCCCCCGGGGGCATCGCCTGCCACCGCTCACGTATGTTCTGGGATGGCGGACGCCCATGGGGAGCTCCGACGGGAGGTCGCCCAATCGGCCGATGTGATTGTGGTTGCGCTTGTGCGGCGCCGCAAGACAAAGCGAAGACCGACAAAGCAACGACTAACTTACAAAGTTGGCTTGTCCTCCCACACGCTATTTTCATCCCAGGCGATCAATTCATCCAGATCGGCCACGACGTCATAATCTTGTGGATCGATTTTTGCCACCACGTCTGAATCATTTACAGCGGGCGTCTGCGAGACTGGATGATGCGTGGCGATGGCCAGGCCGATCACGACGACTGCCGCAGCGGACGCCGCAACAAGTCTCCGCAAACTGAACCAGCTTCGCGCCCGCTCGAAAGGAGTTGCCTCCTGACGAACGCTCCTCACCACGTTCCGGGCAAAAAACGGCGACAGCTTCGGCTCGGGAATGCGACCGAGCGTATCCCACAATTCCTTGTCATCTTCACGATCCATAGTCTCCAGTCAATTGAACTATCTGCAGAGATGGAAGTTGCGCTCGAATGGCAACCATATTCAGAGGCCGGGAGCTTCAAGGAAGCCTTCGAGTTGCCGAATACGAGTTGGATGCCGCATTTTGCGCAATGCCTTTGCTTCGATCTGGCGGATGCGCTCGCGGGTGACCTGAAACTGCCGGCCTACTTCTTCCAAGGTTCGGCTGTAGCCATCGACCAGCCCGAATCGCTGCTCGAGGACTTGCCTTTCACGATCGGTCAGGGTTTCCAGCACGTCCTTAATTTTTTCTTTCAACAACACAATCGCAGTCATGTCGCTTGGGTTTTCGGCGCCCCTGTCCTCGATAAAATCCCCAAAATTTGTTTCTTCGCTCTCGCCCACCGGAGACTGGAGAGAGATTGGTTGTTGCGCCATCTTAAGAACTGACCGCACGCGATCTACTGGCAGGAGCACTTCTTCGGCCACTTCCTCTGGCGATGGTTCGCGCCCGTATTCCTGCACCAGCTGTTTCTGCACACGCATGAGCTTATTGATCGTCTCAATCATGTGGACCGGGATGCGAATCGTGCGGGCTTGGTCGGCAATCGAGCGGGTGATGGCCTGGCGAATCCACCACGTCGCGTAGGTGGAAAACTTGTACCCGCGCCGATACTCGAATTTCTCGACCGCCTTCATCAACCCCATATTTCCTTCCTGGATCAGGTCAAGAAAGGATAGGCCGCGATTGGTGTATTTTTTTGCGATCGAGATAACGAGACGCAGGTTGGCTTCCACCATTTCGGTTTTGGCCTTGAATGCCTGGCGCATCCAACCCTTAAGCGTCTGGTATTCTTTCGCATATTCGGCAAGCGGGAACCACAGCCCCTTTTCGAGCTCGCGGGTGTTGGTCTGAAGCTGCAATCGCCGTTTCTTACTGCGAGGATTTTTGGCCAGCTCGGTTTGCAGGTAAAGCGAGGTGTGATGCGCGTCATCCGCCAGGTGCACAAATTCCTCCGTGACTTTCTGCTTGAGGTAAAAAAGAGGATAAAGCCGTTGCAAAGAAGTCATCATTCTTTGCAATGCCCGGAGCTTCGGCGGTCGCTTTTTTAAGGAATTGCGCGAGACCTCGCAAAACTGCCGGGTGATCGATGCGCTTAATTGTTCCACCTGTTTGCAGAGGCGCGGGAGATTTTTCATATACCTTTCCCGGCTCTCGATTTTCTTGTCGAGAATCACCCGATCGAACCGTTCCCTGCCCTCGATCAGCTTCGTGGCGAGGTCCAAGTGGGCCTGTGCAATAAAACCGAAGCGATTGATGTGCTTCAGCACCATGTCTTCGGCTTCCTCGATCCGTTTGGATATTTCTACTTCCTGTTCCCGGGTCAGAAGCGGGACCTGGCCCATCTGTCTGAGATACATCCGTACCGGGTCGTCCAGGATATCAACCTTGGCTTCGGGCCTCTCTTCCTCTTCTAACTCCTCCTCTGTATCTTTTTTCCCGTCCTTGTAGCGATCGACTTCCGACGCTTCAATGATGTCGATCTCCAGGCGACGCAGCCGCGTGAGAATGAGGTCCAATTCATCGGCGTCAGTGATTCCCTCAGGCAACGCCTCGTTTAAGTCGTCAAACGTGAGATAGCCTTGTTCTTTCGCGAGTTTGATCAGTTCGCGAATGCGGCTCTGTAATTCAATCGCCGAGTATAACCGGGACGCTGCCATTTGCTCTCGCGGCTCCGGTAGCGATCCGTTCTGGTGTTGTGGCGAGGTGCGTCCGCGCTTGGCTTTGACTGCAGCGATTCGTGGTTGTTTCTTAAGCTTCCGGCGAAGTCGAAGAGCAACAGGCCTTTTTGATGAACTTCGGCGCTGGGTCTGTTTAACCCGTTTCGCCGACGACTGCCGGCTGCCTCCCGTGTGTTTCGAATGCCTGGCCAAGATGATGGGATTACTGATTTGACTAAGACGTTCGACTCGCCGCACGGCAGTAGATCGACAACTAATTGTCGCCCGGGCCGGCAGGCCGGGAAAGCTCGTGGAGCTGTTCCTGCAGGTCAAGGATTTGTTTCTGCAAATTTACGATTTCTCCGGTGCTCAGGTTAGGAAGTTTGATTTGGTTTGCAGCGACGTCAAGTTGGCGGCGTAAGACAGCCTGGCGAATGCCGAGCCACCATTTTTCGACCATCGCCGCAGCATTGGGCGGCGCCTTTTGCAGTAGCCACGAAGAGACTAATCGCTCCTCCGGCGGGGAAAGCGTGACCATGAAGGTGTTGAGTGAGGCCGCGTCGTCCGGACGCAGGTCGCTTGTGAGAATGCGAACAAGAATTTCTCCATCCGCTACCTGGGCGAGAATCTCGCGCCAATTTTGTTCGCGAAGAAATTCTCGCGCTTCTTCGTCTCGTAACGCCAGAAGACAAAGCATGGCAATGTCGTGCCGCGGTGGCGGCGCGGGTCCACCAACGCCGTCCGCCTCGGATCGCTCGTTTGACCGAAGCAATTCGCTTCTCTGCTTGGGCAATAGCGCCTGAAAATCTTGAGCGGCGACACCGAGGCGTGCGCTAACTTTGCTCGCAACCTCCCCACGCATGAGTGGGTCGCGCACACGCGAGACGGTTCCAGCCAGGCTTCTGGCTAACTGCATCTTGGCCCCGAGGGAAGCCAGATCGACACTGGCGGCCTCACGCTCGATCCAGTAGTCGAAAAAATCACGCGCACGAGCGACGCGGCTTTCAAATGCCTCTTTTCCTTCGCGCCGAACTAGCGAGTCGGGATCTTCGCCCGCCGGGATTTCTGCCACGCGCACGATCAAGTCATTCTGGAGCAGCGCATCGAGCGAACGCTCCGCAGCCTTCTGACCGGCTGCGTCAGCGTCGAAGCAAAGAACGACTTCATTTACGAAGCGTTTCAGAACCCGCGCCTGATTCTCTGTGAACGCGGTTCCTTGCGGCGCGACGACGTTCGTGATTCCCGCTTCAAATAAACTTATCAAATCCAGCTGGCCTTCACACACAATGGCGCAGTTCGCCTCGATCAGCGCGCGCTTGGTTTTGTGCAGACCAAAAAGCACGCTGCCTTTTCGGAAAAGCGGCGTCTCAGGCGAATTTAAATATTTCGCCGCGCCCTCCGCATCTTTCAAAAGGCGGCCGCTGAATGCGATCACTTCGCCGACATCGTTGCAAATCGGAAACATGATCCTGCCGCGAAAGCGATCGTATGCACTTGAGCTCTCAACCGGCCCGCTCTCTGTATTATCTCTTGTTTTTGAGAGGCCACTCGTAATGAGGTCCCGAGTATGGTAGCCCTGCGCGCGTGCCCAGCTGCCAAACGCGTCCCATTCGTCGGCGGCGTAGCCAAGCTGCCAATTTTTGGCGATTTCCGCCGTAATCCCGCGCTGTTTTAGATATTTTCGCGCTGGTTCCCCGACATCTCTTTTCAACAGGTTCTCATGAAACCATTCGGCCGCGTCGGCGTGCAATTTCAGCAGTGTCCGGCGCGCCTCATATCGTCGATCTTCATCCGCCGCGCCGCGCTTCTCTACCACTGTAATTCCGGCGCGCCCCGCGAGCTTCCGCACTGCCGATGGAAAATCGGTATGCTCGTAGTCCATGACGAACCGAAAAACGCTCCCGCCCGCGCCACAACCGAAGCAGTGAAAGGTCTGCCGGCTCGGGCTGATCATGAAAGAAGGCGTTTTCTCCTGATGAAATGGACAAAGCGCCTTGAAATTTGCTCCGGCGCGTTTGAGCGGAAAATACGAGCCGATCACTTCGACAATATCGTTTGAGGCAGCAATCTGCTCGATCGTTTCCGGAGGGATTGTTCCCATGCGCGCCTGATTATTTTTGCCTCGTTTGCCTTTTGAAGCGATGCCAAACTTACGCAGTGCCTCTTTATGTCCAAGCGATGAAAAAGAGTTTATCGATCTTGGCGCTGACCTGGTGCCTGACGACGATAACACCCGCGCACGCGCGTGAAGTCATCCACAAAGGGGATGTTGTTGTTGTCCCGTTACGCGGCGAAGTGGGCCCTTCGCTCCTTGCGTTCCTCCGCCGGGCAGTGAAGACAGCCGAGAGCAACGAAGCGTCCGCGATCATTTTCGACATGAACACATACGGCGGCCGCCTCGATACAGCGACCGATATCGTGAATGCACTTAATCAAACCAAAATCCCGAGCTACACATTCATCAACACAAATGCCGGGTCCGCTGGTTCGCTTATCGCCATTGCCACGCAACGCATTTACATGGCGCCGGTGAGCGCAATTGGCGCCGCCGCACCGATCCTCCCGAGCGGCGAGGATTTGCCCGCTACCGCGAAGGAGAAGGCGATTTCGTATTGGTCTGCGCTCATCCGTGGTTCTGCGAGTAAGAACGGGCACAATCCGGATGTCGCCGAAGCGTTCATCAACAAGGACAAAGAAGTGAAGATTGGCGACCGCGTCGTTCACCCGAAAGGAGCGGTGCTCACTCTCAATGCTCAGGAAGCAACTGAACGGATCAACGGCAAACCATTGCTCGCAGAAGGTGTCGCCGATTCGGTTAGCGATCTGATCAAAAAAGCCGGCCTAAAAGGAAACAAAGTCACGATCGAGCCGACTGGCTTCGAGCAAATCGCGTTTTGGATCACTGCGCTTGCGCCATTGCTGCTGCTAGGAGGAATTCTCGGCGCGTATCTGGAATTTAAAATTCCTGGTGTGACGTGGCCGGGGGTTATCTCTGCAATTTGTTTCGCGCTATTCTTCTTGGGGCATTATCTGGCCGGCCTCGCCGGCTGGGAAGTCGTCGCGTTGTTCATTCTCGGAATGATTCTGGTCCTGATCGAGATACTTTTCTTCGCGCACAGCACGATTGTTTTTGGTGTTGTCGGCGTTTTCCTCATGCTCGCTTCGCTGCTGTGGACGATGATCGATCGTTATCCGGGTCAGAATTTCTTCCCGACCGGCAAGATGCTCGCGATGCCGCTGCTTAACATGTTTATCGCGATCGTGGGATCGTTCATCATCATTGCCCTGCTCGCCCGCTATTTACCGCGCACGAGCATTTACCGGCGATTCGCCTTGATGGATTCAAATCCACCCGGCCCATCGCTCGCCGGCGTTCCGCGACAGTTCACAACTGCGCTCGCACTCACTCCAGGAATGCAAGGTACCTCGGTTACGGTTTTACGGCCGAGCGGCAAAGCGCGTTTCGCCGATCACGTGGTCGACGTTGTCACCGAAGGTGAATTCATCGGCCCCCAAACACCTGTCACCGTCATCCAGACCGACGGAATGCGCGTCGTAGTAAAGAGCGCTCAAATCTGAGGAGAAGAATCGCCAAATAAGCCTCTAGCCGCCGGCGACGACACGGATCAATTCAACATGGTCGCCTTCGGCTAATGACCGTTCCGTCCACTCATGTCGATGAACGGCGAGGCCGTTGTGCTCGACCAAAATCGATTGCGGCGGCAATTGATAGCGATCGACTAACTCCGCGATCGTCTTTGCCTCGCGCACATCAACACGTTCGCCATTGAGTGAAATCGTCACGCTCCGCAAAGGGCCTGGTCCCAATCTTTCCAAACCGGCTCGAGGCCGCGACGGCGAAGGATTGCGGCGATTTCCGCTGGGGAACGTTCGTCGCTGATCTCAAATTGGCCGGTGGCGAGTTGATCTTCGCCGTCTTGGAATTCGGGCGCGACGATGCGGCCGCGTACCGTGCGATGCAAATGTGCGCCCCCGCGTCGGGTGTAGCCGCCCGGCTCCGTGTGACTGCCGGCACTCATCATCGTTACCCCGATTAACACCAGTGAATCCCGCAGGGGCGCGCACTCGCGAGTGCTCAACACAATGCCGAGCTGCGAGAAAGTGATGCGTAGCGCGCAAACTAATTGCGCCAATTCGCGGTCAGTCATGGAAAAAAGCGGACGAAATTCGCCGGCCGCGGGACGCAAACGCGGCAGGCTCACAGTAATTTGCGCCTGCCAGCAGTGTTTGAACAGATGTTCCAAGTGCGCTGCCAGCGCGATTGCTTCGTCCTGCCAGCGCGACAAACCAATCAGCGCGCCGATGCCGAGTCTGCGAAAACCGGCCGCATAAGCGCGCTCGGCGCAATCGAGCCGAAAATCAAAATCGCGTTTCGGTCCGGCGGTATGCATTTCTGCATAAATCCCGCGATTGTAGGTTTCCTGATAAACCACGAGCCCTTCCGCGCCCGCTTCCACGATCGGCACGTAATCCTCCGTTTTCATCGGGCCCACTTCGATCGAGATCGACGAAAAATCAGGACCGAGCGTACGAACGCATTCGGCGAGATAGTCGCGGCCAGCAAATTTTGGGTGCTCGCCCGCGACAAGCAGAATCTGACGAAATCCCTGACGCGCGAGATGCTGCGCTTCGGCGACGACTTCATCGACATTGAGTGTGACGCGAAGGATCGGATTATCGCGCGAGAAACCGCAATACCTGCAATTGTTAATGCATTCGTTGGAAAGATACAGCGGAGCGAACAGACGCATCGTGCGTCCAAAATTCTGTAGCGTAAGCGCACGCGAAGTTTGCGCCATCGCTTCGAACTCTCGATCCGATTTCGGAGCAATCAGGTGCTCGAATCGGTTGACTAGCTCCGATTTCTTCAGAGCCAGATTGTCCAGGGTTTCGACGAATGACATCACGATAATTTCGTGCCCATGCCCGCGTTCGCAAACGCCAATCGCGTACAAACAAAAGCGGCGTCCGATATTCCGGACGCCGCTTTAGCAAATCTGATCGTGGATCTTTAGAAGGCGAAATTTACGCCGGTGCGCACCATCCCGAAGTTGTTCTTCGGTCCATCGACGAAATTCCAGCTGAAATCACTGACCCAGCCAATGTGCGGGGTGAAGCGAACTTCCATGCCGCCGCCGACCTGCCCGATTGCCCGCGACTCGGAACCGGTTTGTTCAGTGCGGATGATTCCGTCGTTCACGACAACCTTCGTGCTTTCGCCGCCACCAAAGATTCCGCCGGCTCCTCCAAAAAGGTAGGGCGAGAAGCGCGTGCAGGGAATCGGGTAGCGCAGCGTCAGGGTGCCTAACACGGAACCCACCGCGCGGCTCTCATGTCCAGTATGGACGTCGAAGACGCCATTATTAAGATCAATGAAGACATCCTCAAACGCGCGCCTGGCATCAACCGCCCACCCTTCGATACCAACACCGAAGTAACGGTGGAAAAAGTACTTGAGATCAATACCACCGCCGAAGGCATGATCCGATTCAATGTAGCGATCATCCTGCCAGTTGTTTCCTGTGAAAACGTAAGTGCCCCACAGACCGACGTTAAACTCGTTGTCTGCGTACCATTGCGGACACGGTGGCGGCGCCACCTGTTTCATTTCTTTTCCGGAATAAGTTTCAGTCCCAGCAAACGCTGCCGAAGTGAGTGCAGCGATGCATAACAACCCCAACACTGGTTTCTTCATTTATTTCTCCTTTGGTTAAGTCTCTCCTCAGTTCCTAGCTCCAAACACTCCTTCGGAGCACACGCTAGCTAATAACGAAACTCGCCATTACTGCGGATGCCCCGACTTTTGGGCCGCCGAAAGGAAATTGCAAGGATTTTTTAGTGTAAGGCGCTGCCTTACGGGTGAAGCTCCGCGCCTGTATTTGCGTCAGTAATAACAAACTTTTCGTGATGAAACGTAGGATCGCCGCGAAAGGTGAGCCGGCTCGCGTAACGGCGTTCCAATTCCACCAACAATTCTTCATCTTCTTCCTTCAACCGTTTGAGCACGCCTGGATTCAGAATCACGCGGATATCATGAATACTGTCCTGATACTTGCGCATGACAGTATTGAGAGTCCGATGCAATTCTACGCTCGTAGTCATGGAAGTTTTTACGACGCCGCGTCCGCCGCAGTAGGGACAATTCTCGTAAATCGTGTCGCTCAGGCTTTCCTGCGCTCTTTGACGAGTCATTTCCATCAAGCCGAGTTGCGAAATGGGGAGGACATGCGTCTTGGCTTTGTCGCGATTGAGCCGTTCCTTCATCAAGCTGAAGACTGCCTGCTGGTCTTTGCGGCTCTTCATATCGATGAAATCGGCTATGATCAGCCCACCGATATTGCGTAAACGAAGCTGTCGCGCAATTTCATCTGCGGCCTCCAGGTTGGTTTGCAAGATAGTCTTCTCCACGTCGCGCCCGCCTTTGTTTCGACCCGTATTCACGTCAATTGCGACCAGCGCTTCCGTCTCGTCGATCACAATATAGCCACCGCATTTCAGCCAAACTTGCCTATGAAAAGCGTCATCAATTTGCTTTTGCACGCCGTACGTTTCGAACACCGGCATCGCACCATCGTAGTGGTGCACGCGATTCCGGGCGCGTCGGGAAATCTGGCCGATCATTTCGATCATTCGTTCGGTTGACCCGCGGTCATCGCAAAGGACTTCGTCGATTTCCTCAGTGAGAAAATCGCGCACTGTCCGTCCGACCAAATCCGGCTCCTCAAAGAGACGGCAGGGAGTTTGTTCCCCGCGAATGAGCTGCTCGACCTGGGCCCACTGATCGAGAAGAAAACGCAGATCCCGCACAAAATATCTCGCGCGCTGGCCTTCGCCTACCGTGCGAATAATGACTCCAACGCCGTCGGGAATTTCCAATTCCCGGACAATCTTGCGCAATCGCTCGCGCTCCTTCTGGTTTTCAATTTTTCGCGAGATACCGCTACGATCGCTAAACGGCATCAGCACCAGATAGCGCCCGGCAAAACTGAGATTCGTAGTTACCCTTGGTCCTTTTGTGCCAATGGGCCCCTTGGTTACCTGAACAATGACATCCGAACCGACAGGATAAATACTCGGGATGTCTTTTACCGTGATTCGTTTTCGCGGCCGCTTGCTCCCACGGCGATCAATTTCCTCAATGCCGCTGTCCAGCGCGGCCGGAATTGCGTCCCAAAAGTGGAGGAACGCATTTTTTTCGAAGCCGATGTCAACAAACATCGCCTTGAGCCCCATCTCGATATTTTTGACTTTACCCTTATAAACGCCGCCGACGATATTCCGTGAGCTCTTACGCTCGACACTGTACTCCTCGAGCCGGCCATTCTCGAGCAGGGCAACCCGGGACTCGAGTTTTTCCACGCTGAGTATGAGCTTTTTGCCGGTCTTGCGTGAAGAAAGACCCAAAAGTTTTCTTACTTTGTCTATCATAAAACGAAATAGGTTGTCTGATCAGAAGCAGAACTGACCAAATGCACTGCAGCGAAGGTTCTGATCGGGTGTTCATCGTGGTGGTGTTCCACGCCGGCGGTTAGGTGGCGGAGGAGGAGGCGCCTGGCGCGGATGCATTCCAAAGATCCGTTGGAAGAAATTGCGGGGAGCTGGCGTCGCAGCAGGGAGTGCACGGGCCACCGCAGGACCTTGCCGACGCACTTTGCCCTGAGTATCTGCCTCCGGTTCGACATCCGGCGATGCATCCGAGCTAGCCATCTGCGCTGTGGCAGTTTGCGAATCGCCGGCGTCTTCTTCGTCGTCGCTTCCAAGATTGCCGCCCGTGTCGTGATAAGCCACTGATTTGATCAATTGGAGCGGATTCGCCTTATGTGCGGGTGCGAGCCAGGCGACCTGCATATCGTACTTTCCTTCATCCTGCGCGAGCGTGCGTTCGAGAATGCGTGTAGCGATCGGGCCCGCGACCTCGCCGCCGTGCCCAGAGGCGCCCTGCACCATCACTGCGACGACATACTTTGGATGGTCATACGGCGCGAAACATGCAAACCACGCGACATTTTCCTCGTGGCCACGGTCGGTGGCCTGCGCAGTGCCGGTTTTCCCAGCTACCACCCAATCTTTCAAGCGCGCGCGGCCGCCGGTTCCTCCATCTTCGTTAACAACTTTCCAGAGGCCTTTACGCACAAGCTCAATTTTTTCAGGTGAGATTTCCTGACGTAAGTCCGATCTCACTCGGGGCGTCTCAGGCACTGCGACGTTGCCATGCTCATCCAGCACAGGCAAGCCGTCCTGCTTCAAAACTCGATCCACCAGACGGGGGTAATAGCATACGCCGCCGTTCGCGATCGTCGCGTAGGCCATCGCCAATTGCAGAGGCGAGACAAGCGTATAGCCCTGGCCGATCGAAACATTGGCCGTTTGTGCCTGCGACCACCTCTCCTGGGGATGGTGAATTTGCATCCACTCAGGTCCGGGCATGTTGCCGGTTTGTTCACCTGACAGTTGAAGGCCCGATTCTTGGCCGATGCCTAACATTTTGCCAACCGCGTCGATCGATTGAATGCCAGCCGCGTTACCATACTGATAGAAAAAGGAGTCGCACGACACCTTGAGGGCATCGGCGAGTCCGATGGTCCCGTGCGTATAATGTTTTTCCGCTACCCAACATCGGAAAAAGTGATCGCCGTAACTCACGCCGCCACCGCAGCTGTATTTGGCGCCTGAGAGATTTTTCGTGCTGCTGCGCAGACCGGCGAGTGCCGTGACGAGCTTGAACGTCGAGCCCGGCGGCAAGCAGCTGATTGCACGGTTGACCAGCGGATCGCCCTCATCTTTTTGCAGCGCTTGCCAATCCTTGGCCTTGATGCTGGGAATGAAAGTATTTGGATCAAATGATGGAACAGTAGCCATCGCCAGGATGTTGCCATTGTTTGGATCGACAACCACCGCACCTGCCCGGCTCACTGCGCGCAGCGCCTCCTCCGCAACCGCCTGAATGCGCGCGTCGATCGTCAGGAAAACATTGGCACCTTGCTCCGGGGGATCTTCGCGCAGGACGCCATCAATGGTACCCTTTGCGTTGCGCCGTAAATAACGCACCCCGGGTTTCCCGCGCAGATATTCGTCCATGATCTTTTCGACGTTCGATTTCCCCTCAAAGTCTCCCTGGTAAAACGTGAATTTCTTTGCGTCCTCTTTATCGACATCATCCGGCATACCAACATAACCCAGAAGGTGCGAGGCAAGCGCGCCATAAACGTAAGAACGCACGGGTTTGAGCGCGAGTTCCACTCCCGGCAACCCGACATCATGCTCGGAAAATTTCGCCAAAGTTGGAAAATCGATGTCTTTGACGTACGAAAACGGAACTTCGGTATCGTTGCGATAGTGTTTTTGCAACTTGCCCGCATTGTAATCGCGCGCGAGATCAAGGTCGTTAAGGCGTGGGACGACGCCACTATTGACGATCTTGATGATGTCCGGTTCCCTCAGGTCTTTCGGCATTCCATTGATGGTTGCTCGATACTCGGTCACGGGCGGCTGACCAAAGCGTTCGCGATAGCCTTTGACCATTTCCGGCAGATAAAAATCGACCTCATAACTCGCCCGATTTTGAACGAGAGTTAGTCCGTTCCGATCTTTGATTTCGCCGCGCACCGAGGGGATGCGCACCGTCGCCTGAGAGCTACCACGGAGCTGGGAAGTCCATTCCTGGCCATGCGCTACCTGAATCCACCAAAGCTTGAGGCCCAGAGCGCCTATGCCCATCAGCATCAACAGCCCGAGAAGTTGAATCCGCGCACGCGAGGTAATACGGCGTCTGCTCATTCAAGCCGACCCCTTTCAGGTTGATAGGAGTAGGCAGTAATCCGTCCGATCCATTGGAGAAACCAAAACAGGATCGGGGCCATCGCCATGGCAATAAGACCAGGCCCGCCGATCTGCCACCAAATTTCGCGGGTGAAAATAAGAGAGCCGCGACGAAATGTGATCATCAAATATTGCGCCAGAACTATTAATGAGGTGAAAACACCGCTCAGGATACAATGCACTTCCCATCGACCGCGTGCAAAAAGCGGTCTCAGGCCATGCATTACTCCTGCCAGCACACCGTAAATCAGTATCGATGATCCGGTTGAAATTTCAACTTTGCCCCCGATCACCTGCACGGTAACGGCATCCAGTAAAACTCCTGCGTACATGGCCAGCGCCAGCATGAGAGGAAACGGCAGGGCCATCGCGCCGTAAAAAACAATCACAGGTACGATGTACACGTGCGCGTTGAAGAGCCATGGCAGCGCTGGAATAAAAAACTCCGCGATCTGCGCCACCAGCACCAGTAGGAGCAAAACAAAAAAGAAAATCATTTTCTGCCAGTTACTACGAACACGTCCTCCAGATGCGACAGATCGACGGCGGGGGTGAGCTGCGCTTGCCCATCCAGTTCTCGCACACGGAAAGTTTTCACAACACCGATCAGCAAACCCGACGGGAACACGCCGCCAACTCCTGAAGTATAAACTTTTTGGCCAGGCTTCAGATCGGCCTGTTTTGACAAAAAATTCAGATTCAAAAACGGGGTGAGTCCGGATGTCACGCGCTCGCCAGATACGATCCCCTGTTCTCGGCTTCCTTCGACCTTTGCGGCGATCCGGCAGTTTTCATCGGAAACCAGCAATACAATCGAGACGCTGTCGCTCACGGTCGTTATTTTTCCTATTAAACCTTCGTCTGTCGCAACAGGCATGTCGATTTCGATGCCATCTCTCTTGCCACGGTTAATTGTGACCGTTCGCCACCAGGTCGATGAATCACGCGCGACAATTTCAGCGGCGATTAACTTAAAGACTGAGCGCTCGCGATAATTGAGCGCATGACGCAAGCGATTCACCTCGTTCTCGGCATCGCGCAGACCCTGGTTAGTTGCTTTCAGCTCTCGATTTTCCACCTGTAAGCCAGCATTTTCGTGCTCCAGTTGGTCGAGCGACTTCAAGCCTGTACGCACGGATGTAAGCTGTTTTTTTAATCCAGAGCCGCCGGTGAAAAATGGTGCCAGCAACTGATAGACGCCAGACTTGAACTTCTGCGTGGCCGTCGGGCCAAAGCTGAGAAAGTATCCCAGAATTGCGCCGAAAATCAGCAGCGCGATGATGTTCGTGCGGCTCATCGCAATCGCGGATTTCGGATTGAAGTTCGTGGACTAAGGAAGGTCGACATCTGCGGAAGCACCGACATCAGTCCGCAATCCGAAATCGCCAATCCGGAATTCTTCCTAACGCCACTGGCGGTCTGCCGAGGCCACTTGACGCAAGAATTTAAGTTCATTGAGGCATTTGCCAGTCCCTTCCGCCACTGCGCTGAGCGGATCTTCAGCAACATGGACAGGCAAACCCGTTTCTTCGCTCAAAAGCTTGTCAAAGCCCCGTAGCAACGCGCCGCCGCCTGCCAGTACCAGGCCGCGATCGACGAGGTCCGCCGAAAGCTCGGGCGGACACCGCTCGAGAGTGATCCGCACGGAATCGACAATTGTTGAGATTGGTTCAAGCAGCGCTTCGCGCACTTCCTGGGAGGTGATCATAAGCGTCTTCGGCAGACCGGCGACCAGGTCGCGTCCCTTAACTTCTACGCTCGTCTCCTTTTCGCTCGGATATGCCGACCCAATTTTAATCTTTATCTCCTCAGCTGTGCGTTCCCCGACCATCAGATTGTAGGCGCGCTTCATATACTGCACGATTGCTTCGTCCAGCTCATCCCCAGCGACGCGCACGCTGCGGCTAAACACGATTCCGGACAGCGAAATCAGTGCGACCTCGGTCGTGCCCCCTCCGATATCGATGATCATGTTGCCGGCTGGATCCTGCACCGGAAGGCCCACTCCGATCGCCGCTGCCATTGGTTCTTCGATCAAATAAACTTCGCGCGCCCCGGCATGCGTCGCCGATTCACGCACGGCGCGCTTTTCCACTTCTGTGATCCCGGATGGCACTGCGATAACGACACGTGGTCTCGCCTTTACTCGACGATTGTGCACCTTGGTGATGAAGTGCCGCAGCATGGCTTCCGTCACTTCGAAGTCCGCAATGACGCCATCTTTGAGCGGTCGCACTGCGACGATGTTTGCCGGTGTGCGACCGAGCATGCGTTTGGCTTCGTCACCGACAGCCAGCACTCTGTTGGTGCCGGCCTGCACAGCAACGACAGATGGCTCGCGCAGAACGATCCCTTGATCCTTTACGTAAACAAGAGTGTTTGCCGTGCCCAGATCGATCCCGATGTCGCTGGATAACCAGCCGAAAAGTCCGTTGAACATGAATTATTTATTAGCAGCAACTTCCAGCCCGGGAAGAAGCGCGTTCTTCCGCCCGAGGCGGCCTATCTTCATACGAACCTACCCCACGAGCGCGATTCGGCCGGCTGAATCGCCGTAACATGAAACAGAGAGGGACGCCGTCAAGCAGCATTTCTGTTGGGTAATAGAGTTTCGGAGCAGTGGAGTGCGACCGGGAGGGCTTGCCATTTACCCGATAACTCCTTTACTCCATCACTCATGGGAAGAGTAATCGTCGCCCCATCCATTCTGGCAGCTGATTTCTCACGACTCGGTGACGAAATCCATCGGGTGGAGGCCGCCGGCGCCGATTGGATCCACTGCGACATCATGGATGGACATTTCGTCGATAACATTTCCTTCGGGCCGGAGATTGTCGGACGGGTACGCGGCCTAACAAGTCTTCCGCTGGATGTTCATCTTATGATCGAACATGCCGATCATTACGTCCCGCGATTTATCAAAGCTGGCGCAAACTCGATCACGGTCCACGCGGAACCGGAGGCGAAACACAGCGTGACGAAAACATTGCGCCAGATTCGAGACGCCGGTTGCCGCGCCGGCCTCACTCTAAATCCCGAAACCTCGTTCGATTTGATCGCGCCCTTCATGGACAAAATCGATATGCTACTGGTAATGACCGTGCATCCGGGTTTCGGAGGCCAATCCTTTCGAGCTGATCAAATGCAAAAAGTTAAACATGCAAGATCGTTGAGCAGCACGATCGACATCGCAGTAGACGGCGGCATCAACGCCGAGACTGCAAGAGTATCGATCGAAAACGGCGCAAACGTGCTCGTCGCCGGCACTTCAATTTTTCACGCGAAAGATTACGCAAAGGCGATCCGCGAATTGCGGGGCGAATAGCAAAGATTGTGATCGCTTCGCTCGGTGTGACACGCGTTTAAGATTCGCGCGTTAGCCCGCTACCACCGGCTCGGCTTCTTCAGTGGTTTCGGCCATCACCTCGTCGGTTTGCGTGACCCGAACGACTTCTTCGATGGTTGTTTTGCCTTCAGCGACGCGTCGCCAACCGTCCTGCCGCAAAGTCTCCATCCCTTCTGCGATGGCGCATTGCTTCAGCTCGCCGCCGTCGCGCTTTCGCATGATCATCCTTCTCAGCGGCTCCGTGATGAGGCAAACCTCATAAATTGCCGCGCGCCCTTGATACCCAGTCTGACGGCATTGATCGCAACCGGCGCCGCGCTTGAAACGAGTACCGTGTTCTTTCACGGGAAAACCGATCTCCGCGAGATATTCGCGAGGATAATCGACCAATTGCGCGCAGTCTGAACAAATCGTGCGCACGAGCCGCTGTGCAATGAACGATTTGACCACCGATGCGAGTAGAAATGGTTCCACATCCATATCGAGCAAACGCGTGATGCCTCCAACAGCATCGTTCGTGTGCAGCGTGCTAAAAACAAGGTGACCCGTCATCGCCGCGCGGATTGCGATGTCCGCAGTTTCAACATCACGAATCTCGCCGACCATCACCACATTGGGATCCTGTCGCAAAATGTGGCGTAGACCTTTGGCAAAAGTCAGATCGATCTCTGGTTTCACATCGATTTGCGAGACACCGGGAATCCGGTATTCCACCGGTTCTTCGACCGTAATAATGCGGCGTTGCACTGAATTGATGCTGCTTAGGAAGCAATAAAGCGACGTCGATTTTCCGCAACCGGTCGGGCCAGTGAGAAGAATGATTCCATTCGGCTGGGCCAGCAGATGCCGAATAATTTTCTCCTGTTTTTCGCTGAGATCGAGCCGCTCGAATCCAAACTGCTGCTCACCGCGGCTAAGCAATCGCAAACTAATCGATTCGCCATTCACGGTGGGGATGGTTGAAACGCGCACGTCGATGTTTTGGCTGTGCGACTGCAAATTCATACGCCCATCCTGAGGCAGCCGACGCTCCGCGATATCCATGTGCGACATCACCTTCAGACGCGAGATGATGGCCGATTGCAGGACGCGCAATTGTGGCGGAACAGCGACCTCGTGCAGGATCCCGTCGATCCGATAACGAATCCTTAGATCGTTTTCCAGCGGTTCAACGTGAATATCGGTTGCGCGCTCGACGATTGCTTCGCGAATGATCTGGTTCACAAATTTCACCACCGACGCTTCGGGGTCGTCATCATTCAACTCGATGGCAGTCTCGCTGTCCTGCAACACCTCGAAGGAACGATTCGTCTTAAGAATTTCGTCGAACGTTTCCGCGCCGACGCCGTAGAGAGTTTTCATTGCGCGCAGAATTTGCGCGCGCGGCACCAGCACCCATTCAACCGGCTTTTTCAAAAGCTGCGACGCAAGCTGGCGGCCAATAGAATTGAAAAGATCGTATGTCGCCAGTACCACCGAATTTTCGTTCACCTCGACGGGCAGAATGTGATGTTGAAAAACAAAACGACTCGGCAAGACCGATAAAGTCGCGCGCTCGATTTTTTTCGGGTCGATGGAGGTAACCGGCACGCGGAAGAAATTGCCGATTGCGCTCAGGAAAAGTTGTTCGTCCACCTTACCGGAATCGAGCACCTGGCTCACCCACGAACCGCCGTTCAGGTTCACGGCCAATTGTGCCGCTTCTTCAGTCGAAGGAACGCCGCTTTCCAGCAGCAAATTAATCAATGATTGACTGGCAGGTGAACTCATGAGGCCCAGCGTTCAGTAGAATCGACAACGCAGAACTGGAAGCGTTCGAATGAAGCCGATTTAGGACATTTCGCAAGCGCTTTCACGTATAATGCGTGGGTACGGATATTACGCGGCAATGAGATTCAGGCGTCGCGGAGCTCCGCCTCCATCTTTTGTCACGGCATGTGCAACGCTCGTCGCACGGGATCGGTGAGTGTCCCCGTGACGCGCATGGAAGAATTCTTTTGCAGCCGCGCGATGGCTTCGGCCACCTGCGGAGTGAATACTCCGTCAACGGGGCCGCAATAGTAGCCAAGTCGGCGTAACGCTGTTTGCATCGAGCCTACGTAAGCCGGTTGCAAGATGAGTTGTTCGTTGGCCTTGAAGTAGTAAACCCATCGCCACTTGTAACGTGGCGCGAAGTCAGTTGCATTGACATCTTTCCCCTGGTGGAGCAGACCGTATTCGTCTCGTTGAGCCAATGGATCGGTCGATCGCCAAATGTCGTCGATAATCGCGTAATCGTCAGCCCGCGTGATGGTCGCGCTAAGACCAAGAATTACGGCAAGAGCTATCCGTTTCATTCGAGAACGAAGTTTACCTTATATCTTTCGGTTCGGGAATATCGGGCGGTGGCAAGGTTAACTGTTTACCTTCCCTTGGCTTGGGACAATCCGGGCAATCGTCCTGCTCGAGTTCAGGCCCAAAATGTGTCCTGTCCTCTTGTTTCTGTCGAATCCGATAAGCATCCAGTTTAGTCAGCGTGACCTCTGGGCGCATTAGAACGATTAGTTCCGTACGGATCACACTCACCTTTGTACTGCGAAAAGCCGCACCCAGATACGGGATACGAGAAAGATAAGGAATGCCGTTGGAATTTTTTTGTTTATTGTCTTCGATCAACCCGCCCAAAACAATGGTTGCTTTGTTTGGCGCGGAAACATTCGTGCGAATGTACCGAGTGTTAATTGCGGGGACCACGTTTCCACTGATAATTTTGTTCTCACCCAACGAGTCGATCTTCTGAAGAATATCAAGCGACACTTGTTTCTCCGCGTTAATAAGCGGGACTACCTCGAGCTGAAGCGCAACCTTCTTGTACTCGATACTCGATTGGATCGAGCCAACGTTGAGCGTGCTCGTGGCATTGGTCAGAGTGCTCACCGGCACGGGAACCTCCTGACCTGAAGCAATGATAGCTTTCTTATTGTTGCTCGTGAAGACCGTGGGTCGCGAAATGATTTTGAACTTACCTGTCTGCTCAAGCAGGTGCACTATGGCTGCGAATGCGTCGCCTGCCGCCACATAGACATTCGTGCCGGTAGCCGCATTTTTAAGGATTTTGCTGAAGTTGATAATCTTGGACGGATCCATAACAGCGGTAGCGGGAATTCCCGGGTTATTGCCGCTAAATACCCCGTTGTTAGTCGAAGTGCCTACGAATCTGTTGTGGTACTTTGCAAAGTAATCGGCGCCGAATTCCTCGTCGTTGCTGAGGCTCAATTGCCCGACAACTGTGCTCAGCGCAACTTGCGGCGCCGCGACGTCCATTTCATCCAGAATCTTCTCCACTTTCACCACAACTTCGCGGTTTCCCAGAACAATGATCGAATTGGCGCGCTGATCGGCGATGAGCTTGGAATTACCCACGGTGACTGCTTGCGGAGTGGTGTTTACCGGCTGCGTCGAGAGTTCCTCGGAAATATTCAGCGTGCTGCCACCGCCTGCCGTGCTGGATGTGCCACTCGTGCCGGTCAGGTCCGCACCACCGCCTCTGCCGCCATAAGAGGGACTCGGACCGCGTTGCGGTTGTGGACTTGCACCAGGCAGTCCGCCACCTGGCAATCCGCCAGCTCCAGCGCCCTCCGTGCCGGGCTCCGTTAATGCTTGCACCAATACCGGCAGAACGTCACCGGCTGAAATGTATTTCAAATAGCGAGTGACTGGTTTTGCAAACTCAACATTAGCGTCGAATTCATGAATCAGTTCACGGATGAAAGGCATGTTGATTGGGCGCGTCACGACGTGGATCCGGTTGGTGCGCACGTCAGGAGTAAGTTTGATTTTCCCCACGATGATCGCTTCCTCGGACAGCACGCCCAATCCGGCACCTTCAACTTGCTGCGGTTGCGGAACCGCCGCTGGCATGTTCACTCTGCGGACACCCGGCTGAGTGGGCGATTCGGTGCCCTTTTCGAAAATGTCCTTGAGCATGTCGCAGACTTTGCTCGCGTCGGCGCGGTCGAGCTTGATAAACTCACTCACCACTTCGGCCGGCGCCACATCCACCTGGCTAATCACACTGGCAAGCTGCCGGATGATATCGGCGTTTTGCGTCACCAGCAGAGCGGATGCTTTCGGCAAGGCGAGAATATTGATCGTCCCCGAGCTTCCCTGAAAATATGCCATCAAGACTTGTTGGAGTTCCTGAGGATCCGCATACTGCAATCGGAAGAGGAAACTGATCACCGGATTTCCCGACGGGATATCTGCCAGATCGGAAACGATTGGCACCGGCGCTTTTCGAGGATTTTGACCCGCTCCCACCACGTCTAACAGGTCGCGGCCAGCCGGAACGAGAGAGATTCCGTTCAGGGACATACTCATCTCGATGATTTTGATGGCTTCTTCGCGCGACACGTCTTTGGCGATGAAAATGTTCACCTTCCCCTGCACGAAATTATCCATCACCAACTTCTTCCCCGTGAGCTGCTCGTAGAGATGCAGCACATCGACAACATCGCTATTCGGGAATTGAAGCCGAACCATCGCAGGGGCGTTTGGAGGGGGAGGAGCCGGCGCTTCTGCCGGCGGCGGGTTCCCCATCTGGGAAGTAGGAGATGACTCGGGACGCCCCAGCTTGCTCTGAGCCGAGGCTGCGGTCGCGCTGGCAAGCACGAGCGTCGCGATGCAGAAAAAGCGGTGCACAGCCTTATTTAAATGGATGGCCGACGCTAGTGCATTTATGAGACCCGTCAAAATATTTCCCTTCGTTGAAACGATCCTTTGATGCTCAAGCTGGACGCGGCAGGGCACCTAGTTTACAAGAGATTGCCGTCGCTGCAAATGATCAGTCCTGTAAGTCTGGGTAGGGCGCGCTGGATCGCAATCACTTCTTGTACCTTCATCGCGATCACTGTCTTCGCCGCGCCCAAACAAACCGCAAATACGCTTACTCAGATTCGGTCTGTCCTTCAGGCACAGCAGGATGGTTGGAACCGGGGCGATATCGACGGATTTATGAACGGATACGCCCGCTCGGCATCGACTGTCTTTATTTCAGAAGACACAATCAGACGCGGCTGGCAAACAGTGCGCGATCGTTACAGGAAAAAATATTCCAGTCGCGCGAAGATGGGAACGCTCACGTTTTCTGACCTTGAAATCACTCTGTTATCATCTGATTCCGCGGTGGCCTCAGGACGTTGGAAACTGAAGCGTGCAAACGACCAGCCGCACGGCCGGTTTACCCTCATTCTCAAACGCCTCCCGGAAGGCTGGCGAATTGTGCACGATCATACAAGCGCGGCTTCGCCGCCGAAGTAATCAGTTAAAAAGTTAGAACGTTGAATTGGGCGCTACTTTTTAACTTTGTAACACTTTTAACTTTTTAACCTGGTTAGAAGCTTCTCGTGGATATTATCAAACCCGCCATTGCTGAAAACCGCAACGACGTCATTTGCCCGCAGCATCGGAACGATTCGATCCACAATCGTATCGGCGTTCCGCTCGTAAAACGCAGGGCGGCCCGCCTTGGCAATCGCAGCCACAACTCTTTCGGGATTTAATCGCTCTTTTTCAGGGATCTGTTCCAGCTTGGCGACCTGGGCAATGAAAACTCCATCGGCTAACTTCAACGCGTCGGGAAGCTGTTGTTGAAAGATTGCGCGACGCGTTGTGTTGGAGCGCGGTTCGAAGACAGCCCACAGCCGACTTCCTCGATAGCGATGGCGCAATGCTTCCAAGGTGTATGCGATCGCGGTAGGATGATGACCGAAATCGTCGATCACCTTCACCCCCCGGGCCTCCCCGCGGAGTTCCTGCCGCCTGGCGATCCCGGCAAAAGTCTTAAAGGCGTTGTCGATTTTTGCCTTCGGCACATCGTAAAACCTCGCTGCCATCGCAGCCATCGCAGCGTTGTGCACATTAAATTCGCCTACGAGCGGAATCTCGAACGTCTCATCTCCAAGCTTAAATCTGGAACCTTCAGCCGAGGAGGCAACATCACGGATTCGCTGCGCGCAATTCTTCGAGAAACCCACTTCAATCATCTGTGCAAGACAATCTCTTGCGACCTCAACGCAATTAGCATCGTCGCCATTCACCAGCACCATGCCGTTGCGAGGAACGATGTTGAGCAAACGCCGAAAGCTGAGCTTGATCTCATCGAGGTTGTTGAAGATATCCGCGTGATCAAACTCGATGTTGTTTATGATCAGCAGCTCCGGCAGGTAATGAATAAATTTCGAACGCTTGTCGAAAAAGGCTGAATCGTACTCGTCGCCTTCGATCACGAAATACTTCGAATCATTCAGACGCGCGCCCTGGCCAAGGTTTTTCGGGAGTCCGCCGATGACGTAACCGGGTTTGAGCCCGGCTTTTTCCATGATCCAGGTGAGTAGCGCTGTTGTCGTTGTTTTACCGTGCGTCCCGGTAACAACAAGATTATGGCGGCCGCGCAAAAAATAATTTTTCAGCACCTCCGGGAGCGAAAGGTAAAGGAGCTTTCTGTTCAGCACGGCTTCTACTTCCGGGTTACCACGCTTCATCGCGTTGCCGATCACCACTACGTCTGCATCGGCAGGGATATTTTCCGCGCAATACCCCTCTCTTAACGAGATGCCCTTTTCCTGAAGAAAAGTCGACATCGGCGGATACGCATTTTCGTCCGATCCAGTGACCTTGAATCCGCGCTCCTTGAGCGCTGCCGCCAGCGACGCCATGGCCGTGCCGCAAATCCCAAGGAAATGAAATTTCTTCGGCGCTTCCTTCACGCGGGAGAAGAAACCACGGATTACGCGGATTTCACGGATAACAATTCGTGATAAAATATCCGCGTAATCCGCGCTTCTTATTTTTTCTCAAATACCTCTACCGCGTCCCACGCTTCATCCGGCGGGGCCTTTTCGTATTCGAGAGCGCGATTGAGATACATCTTGGCCAGTAAGTCGTCCGGATAAAATTCCAGGAAACGAGAAAACAGAATCTTGGCCTCAGTAAAATCGCGTGCCCGAAATAGCTCCAGTCCCTCCTCGTACGTTTCGAGCCACTTCAAGAATTCTGGGTCGACCTCTTCGTTTCGTCCACCAATGAAAGTGAAAACATCCACCGGTTTGCTTTTGCCTTTTACCTGCACGCGGGCAACCGAGCGAAGATGAACCTCGTCACGCGTCAATTCAGCCGCTGAGGCGCCAACAAGAATATCCACGCCATAAATTCGCGTGAGCCCCTCCAGCCGCGACGCCAAATTAACCGAGTCACCGATGACTGTGGGATCCATCCGCTCGTGCGAGCCAATATTGCCGACGACCACTTCGCCTTGATTGATGCCAATGCCCATGCCGAGCCCCATGCGGCCCTCTTCGCGCCATTTTTGATTGAGCTTCTTCAGCTCGCACCGCATCGCCAGCGCCGCGCGCGCGCAATTTTTCGCGTCCTGCGCCATGCCAAAACTGCGCACGTTCCCCCACACAGCCATGATCGCGTCGCCGATAAATTTATCGAGCGTCCCACCATTACTGAAAACAACGGAGGTCATGCGGCTGAGATATTCATTAAGTTGCGAGACTAGCGCCTCGGGATCGGCTTTTTCCGATAACGTGGTGAAACCAATCAAATCCGAGAACAGTACCGTCGCAGGGACGCGGACCCCGCGAAGTGAGCTGTAATAGCTGTCAGGATTTTCGAGGACTTCCTTGACTAAATTTTTCGAGACATAACGCTCAAGCGTCCGCCGGGTGCGTAATTTCTCGAGCCGCTCGATCGCGTATTCCAAACCGAGCGAAAATAATCCGCTTAGAAGCAGCGCGGAAAGCACAGGAACCGTGAGAAGCAGGAGCCCTGTTTGGTCGTAAGACAATCGTGCTGCGCCGAGATATGCAGCTGTAGTCAAAACCAGCGTACCGACGCAAAACAGGGGCTTACGCAAAAAGGAGACTAACGACCACGCCACCAGCCCCCCTGCGCCTACTAGCGCGAGGCCGGTTTTCGCCGGCGTGGGCCGCAAAAATTCGTGGTTCATCGCCGCAGCCATTGCCTGCAAATGAAGCGCGGGACCCAATGTAGTTGGGTCCATAGGCGTATCGAAAACGTCGTGCATCACCTGCGCTGACGCACCGACCATTACAATCTTATCCTTAAAAAACGCGCCATCAGCGTAATTGGAATGCCAAAACTTTGGATCGAAAACTTCGTAGAGCGGGCGGGGCGCAAACGCGTCCGGCGACGTGAAACGAATCATGTGACCACGAAAATCACGCGGCACATCGTTCGCGTGACCAATTTTGGCCAATCCGCGAGCCGAAAGAGATTGATAAACTTCTTCGCTTGGGTCGGGCGGCAAATCGGCGAGCTCCCGATCGGTCACGCGATAAGTCACGGCGCGGATTTTTCCGTCGATTTGGTCAGCCCAGAAATTCACGAACCCGACGCGATCGTCCTGCAATTGCGGCGGGGGAATCAGCGTATTGTTTGGCGTGACAGCCTGGGCCGCGTTGGCCATGTCGAAATTAGCGCCGAGCACGACCTTATCGTGGTAACGATCAAGCGCGGCATGAAATGCTGGATCACCGTCGTTAGGCGGATTAAAGATCATGTCGAAGATGACCACACGCGCGCCCGCGGCGAACAACCGATCAAGCAAAAGCGCCCATACTTCACGTGACCACGGGAACGGCTTCTCGGTCATCAGTTGAAACGCGCGGTTGCCCGCAATTTCTTCAGCAGTCAGCGGCGGCAATTGCAATGTGCTTTGGTCGATCCCGAGGAAAACAAAATCGGCTGGCGCAGGCGTCTTCCGGCCTTCCCGCCGAAGGAAGTCCTCAAAACTCTGTTCACCGCGCCACGGCGCCGAGATGAATGGAACGCCTGGGAAAAAATGACCGGAAAGAATCAAGCCCGTGCAAAAAACGCAAATGAAAGCGAGGACCAGGAGACGATGACGTCCGAGCCAGTGCATGCCGGCGGAATCTAGCACTAAAACGTTGAAGGGTTAAAGAGTTGAAGCGTGACGTAATTGGACCCGCTTAAATACTTCAACGGTTCAACGCTTCAACGTCCGCCTCTGCAGAAAGCAGTTGTCATTCTCGACTCGCTACTTATTGTTCGTCGCTCGGCGCTGCCGCGTCGTGACGATCTGCGCACCTGGTTCCGTGCAACGGGACTGTATCAGCGAGTGAGGTCGCGAAGATCGATAGTGGAACAAACGACTCGCTGAATGAGGAGCTCCGGAGCAATTCCGGACAAACAACCATGCCAAGAGCTACAAATGCCCCAGCAAGCCGGGCGCGACGCAAACGAGTCTTAAAAAAAGCCAAGGGTTACCGCGGACGCCGTTCAAAACTCTTCCGCTACGCGAAGGACGCCACCATGAAGGGCAAGTACTGGGCCTATCGCGATCGTAAAACGCGTAAACGCACGTTTCGCTATCTCTGGATTCAACGGCTAAACGCGGCTGCTCGCGCAAATGGAATGACCTACAGCCGTCTCGCGGAAGGATTAAAAGCCGCAGGCATCGGCCTGGACCGAAAAATTCTCGCCGATCTGGCTGTCTCAGATGAGACCGCGTTCAAATCGATTGTCGATCAGGCGAAGGACGCGCTCGAAAAGAAAAATAAGAAAGCGGCGTAGTAATTGAGCCGCGTCATTGAAGTGTAAATGCCAAAGGCGGCATTGTCGTTCTGAGCGGCGCGAAGAATCTCTGGTTAATTCTTCGGTCAAAGCCAAAATAATCAGAGATGTTTCGCTTCGCTCAACATGACATGGGAACGCTTGCCGTTTAGCGCTGGAACAATGTAACGCCTCAACTGTTCATGACTCACCCGCTCGAACAACTGCGTGACGATGCACTGCGCGAAATTGAAGCCGCGTCTGACGAACAGGCGCTTGAGGCCGCGCGCGTAAAATATCTCGGCAAGAGCGGCAGCATTTCCGCATGGGGTGAGCAGATGAAAACGCTCACGAAGGAAGAGAAGCCGGTCATTGGCAAACTACTCAACGAGGTTCGCAACGCCGTCACCGCCGCGATTGACACCCGCAACGCACAATTCCGGTTACAAAAAGAATCGGGCGCGCTGGCCAAGATCGACATCTCCCTTCCAGGAACGCCGCACGAGATCGGCGCGCTACACCCGCTCACGCAGATGTGGGAACGTTCGATCGAAATTTTTCGGCGAATGGGCTTCGCGCTCGCGGACGGACCGGACATTGAAGACGAATGGCATTGTTTCGACGCGCTTAACACGCCACCCGAACATCCGGCGCGAAACGAACAGGACACATTTTATTTACCGGACGGCCGTTTGCTCCGAACGCACACTTCGACCGTGCAAATTCGAACGATGCAAGCCGCGCCCCCGCCGATTCGTGTGATTGCTCCCGGGGCTGCGTATCGTCGCGACGAACTCGACGCCACGCACAGCCCGCAGTTTCACCAGATCGAAGGACTTTATGTCGATGAAAACGTAAGCGTCGCCGATTTGAAAGGCGCCCTCGAGTTTTTCATGCTCGAACTTTTCGGTTCGGAAACGGAAGTGCAATTTCGTCCGCACTTCTTCCCGTTCACCGAGCCGAGTCTCGAGGTTTATGTGAAATCGAAAGCGCTCAAGGGTGGCGAGCGCTGGATCGAAGTCGCCGGCTCGGGCGTGGTGCATCCGGCGGTTTTCGAGCAGGTCAATAAAGCGCGTGGCGACAAAGCTTACGATCCCGAAAAGTGGAGCGGCTACGCGTTCGGTCTCGGAATGGACCGGCTCGCGATGATTCTGTTCGACATCCCCGACATCCGGCTCTTCGCGCAAAACGATTTGCGGTTTCTCCGCCAGTTCGCATGAAATTTTCCGTCAATTGGTTGCGCGAATTTGTTGATCTTCCCGAAAATCCGGAAGAGATCGCGGATTTGCTCACTCGCGCCGGCGTTGAAACGCAAAACATCGAAACCCGCGGCGCGAAGATCGACAAGGTGATCGTTTCGCAAATCACCGCGTCGTCGCGCCATCCGAATGCTGATCGGCTCACAGTTTGCGAAGTGGACGACGGCAGCGGCACGAAACGCCAAATCGTTTGCGGCGCGACGAATTACAAAGTGGGCGATAAAATTCCGCTCGCGCTTCCGGGCGCGAAGTTGCCGAACGGAACTGAGATTCGAAAAAACAAACTCCGCGGTGTCGAAAGCGACGGGATGCTTTGCAGCGCCATCGAGCTCGGCCTCGGCTCGGACGCGGCTGGTCTTTTGATTTTGTCGCCCGAAGCGAAAATCGGCGCGCCGATCGGTGATCTCTTTCCCGCGGACACGATTCTCGACGTCGAGATCACGCCAAACCGTGGCGATCTGCTGAGCCATTTTGGTCTCGCCCGCGAAATCGCGGCGCTGACCGAAAAAAAACTTAAGTCAACGGCGCGCGAATCGAAAATTCCCGTCAAGAAGACCGGCGTGACCATCGCCTCAACGCACGAATGTCCCTTTTTCTCTGCGCGCAAGATCGACAACGTTACGGTCGGACCGAGTCCGCAGTGGCTACGTGCCAAGATTGAGAGCGTCGGCACTCGCTCCATCAACAACATCGTCGACATCTCCAATTTCATAATGCTGGAGCTCGGCCAACCTACGCATGCATTCGACGCCAATAAATTGAAGGGCGGCATCAATGTACGTCTCGCGCGTGACGGCGAGCAATTTCTCGCGCTCGATGGAAAGACTTATTCGCTGAAGTCAGACAGTTGTGTCGTCGCCGATCAGGAGCGTGCCGTTGGCATTGGCGGTGTCATGGGTGGCGAAGAAACAGCTGTGACCGATTCGACCAAGAATATTTTACTCGAGGCAGCCTATTTCCTGCCGGCGAGTATTCGTCGGACCGCGCGCGAATTAGGTTTACCGAGCGATGCCAGTTACCGATTCGAGCGCGGCGTCGATCCTGAAATGGTGCTCCGCGCATCGCAGCGGGCCACCGAATTGATTCAAGAGATCGCAGGCGGAACTCCCGCAAAGGAAATCACCGTCGCCGGCAAGCTGCCCGCGAACCCTGCCGATGTTTCGTTTCGCTACGAGAAATGCGATCGCGTTATTGGGATCGCGATCAAACCGAAAACGGTCGACGAAGTTCTAACGAGATTCGGTTTGAAGAAAATCAGCGCGGCCGAGATAACGAAATGGAAAATTCCGAGCTACCGGCGCGATTTGCAGCGCGATGTCGATCTTATCGAAGAAGTCGTCCGAGCTTACGGCGCCGAGAGAATTCCGGGAACGGATCGCAGCCGGTTCACGCCTTCGAGCGCGGCTGACCGCGCGCACAATTTGGAATCACAGATGCGCGAACGATTGGTTGCAGCTGGCCTTAATGAAGTGCGGACGTCAAAGTTGCTTCCCGGGGAAAGATTCGCGTTTGGGGAAAAAGCAATCGAGTTACGTAATCCGCTGAGCGAAGATCACGTGGCACTACGCCCCAGCTTGTTGCCGGGGTTGCTGGGAGTACTTGACCACAATATTCGTGCCGGAGCGGAACGCGTGGCGATCTTTGAAACAGGTAGGGTTTTCGAACCGCCGAGCGGCGCAGAACAGAAACGAGTGGCTATTCTTCTTTGGGGTAACGTGGGAGGTGAAGTTCATTGGCGAAACGAAAAACGCCGCGTTGATTTCTTCGATCTAAAAGGCGCGATTGAACTAACAAGAACCGGCTTGTCTTTCCGTCGCGATCAGCACGACAAATTTGCGCTCGCTGTAAAAATCACAGCGGATAATCAACGAGTTGGCCTCGCCGGGCAGCTAACGAATTCGCTCGCGTCAACAATCGACGCATCTGGGGGCGTCTTTGTTGCCGAAGTATCGCTTGATTTCCCGATTGGCGGTTTGGGGTCGCACGCGACTTTCCGCGAACTTGGGAAATTTCCTGCCATCTCGCGCGACATCGCGATGATCGTTGCCGAAGATTTGACCCACGAACGAATATGGGAAGTAATTTGGCATCCAACGGAACCGTTATTGGAACGAGTTGAATTTTTTGATCTCTTTGCCGGCACTGAAATCGGTGAAGGCAAAAAGTCGCTCGCATATCGATTGACATATCGCGACCGGAGTCGCACACTGACAAGCGAGGAAGTGAATGCAGTGCATGCGAAAATTCGCGAGCGATTGCGAAGCGACCTCGGCGCAGAATTGCGCGAATAGTTCTTTGAAAGTGTGAGAGTCGTTTGTTGAGGGTTGGGAAGAAAACCAGTGCTTTTCTCTCAACTCTCAACCAGCGGCTCTCATCAGTCGCGGGTAGTTTCGCGCTTTACCCTGCGATGTTCGAGATTACAGGTGGGATTCCCGAACCGATATTTGGTTAACCTAAGGAGGCTGAGTCGCTCGGAGAAGATGGCAGGCCTTAATTGGAAGTCAGACGCTACGGCGACGGTCATCCGCCCGTTACGAAAAGGGAACGGGAGATCCGCCTAAACGGCATCAGCGGGGTAACATTTCAAAAAACCCGGATCGAGATTTCGATCCGGGTTTTTTCATTCAAGCATCGGCGAGCAAAGCGGGTGGCTAAAAAAACTTTACGTTGGCCTTTCAATGGATTTGAAAATGCGCAGATAAAATCGACAGTGCGCAGTGACATGCGCGCCCTGCTAGCTCTGGAAGACGGCCGATTTTTTGAGGGCGAATCGTTTGGCGCAACCGGTACCTGTGTAGGCGAAGTTTGTTTCAATACCGCGATGACCGGTTATCAGGAAGTGTTAACCGATCCTTCGTACCGCGGCCAGATTGTGGCGATGACTTATCCGTTGATCGGCAACTACGGCACGAACTCATTCGATCAGGAAAGCCGGTCGCCGCACGTACGCGGCTTTATCATCGAAGAGCTAAGTGAAATCCCGAGCAACTGGCGCTCGGAGATGCCCCTCGACGAATATTTAAAGAAATGGAACATCCCCGGCGCACAGGGAATTGACACTCGTGCGCTGACCCGGCACCTGCGCACCCGCGGCGCGATGAAAGCTTGTTTGACGACGGAAGAAATGTCGCCGGAGGAGGCAACGCAGAAAGCGATCAGGGGCGAGGGTGTCATCGGCATGGATTACGTCCGCGAAGTTTCGGCGCGCGAAATTTATCAATGGGATCCCGAGGACAAGCTGAGTGAGCCGTGGTCAATCAGATCCAGTAATGATGGAACCAAACCCATCCTTCCACCTGCCCGGTTTCGCATTGTGGCCTATGATTATGGAATCAAAGAAAATATTCTGCGGCTGCTGCGGCAGAAAGGTTTTCGCGTCACGGTTGTGCCAGCAACTACAACTGCCGAAGAAGTGCTCGCGCTAAATCCCGATGGCATTTTTCTTTCCAATGGACCAGGAGATCCCGCGGCTCTCGGGTACGCTCACAAGGCAACGCGCGATTTGATGGGAAAGAAGCCGATTTTCGGAATTTGCCTCGGCCATCAGATTCTTGGGTTCGCGTTCGGCGGCTCGACGTACAAATTGAAATTTGGGCATCATGGCGCGAACCAACCGGTAAAAGATCTGAGCAGCGGCAAAGTGGCAATCACGGCACAAAATCACGGGTTCGCCGTCGATCCCGAGTCGCTGCCGTCAAATGTGGAAGTAACGCACATCAATTTGAACGACGGCACCGTGGAGGGAATGCGGTACAAGGAACTGCCGATCTTCAGTGTGCAATATCATCCCGAAGCTGCGCCCGGCCCCCATGATGCATCGTACTTTTTCGATCAATTCGCGGATCTGATCGAGAAACAAAGGTAGGGCGCGATCGCCGGGCGCGCCGAAACGAACGTCCTGTTGATCCCTCCGCACCGTTGACCGGTGCGCCGAGCAGCCCACATTTCTCTTATGTTTAATTCAATAAGCAATAAACCTAGGGTCTTGAGAGTTGCAGTGACTGCGACCTTCATCGCAGCTCTGGCATCCGCACCACTGGCGATCGCGCAGGAACACGAGCATGGCAGTGACGCCGCCGCTTCAAAAGAAGTAACCGGCGAAGTGGTGGATATGATGTGCTACGTCGATCATAACGCAGTCGGCGAAAAACATGGCCAGTCCTGCGGCGCGAAGTGCATCAAGAGTGGTGGGCCAGTCGGTATCGTCAGCGAGGGAAAAGCATATCTCGTGGTTGGCGAACATAAGCCAATCAACGACCAGCTCGCCGAGTACTGCGGCAAGACGATCACGGTCAAGGGCAAGCTGGCAGAGCGTGGTGGCGTTGCCATGATCGAGAATGTCGAGGTCGTTAGAAAATAATTGTAGCCGCGTCTCTGTGAGACGCGTGCGATGAGCGTGCCAGGCAATTCAAGGCCGCGCTTTGCATTGCGAAGCGGCTACAGCAGAACCGCGCCCGTTTCTATTTATAATACGGTCGCAAGGACGGTCGCAGCTTTCCGACTTTAAGGGCCGTCTCGATTTGCAAATCAGACACCGACGAATCAGTGACTCCGCCATCGGACGGATTTGCCGTGGCGAATGTGCGGATCTCACCTGCCTCCAGCGCCGCGATTGGTAATCCATCGAAAAATAAAATGCGATTTGCTGTCAGCGCGGCAATTCGCGGGCCCGGCGTCAGAACGCCTTGCAAATTCAGCGGATCGGCCGCACTCAGTGCAATCAGGTCGCCATCCGGAGGCGTCTTGCGAATGGACCGCAACAAGCCGATGGCCTCAGGGAGCGCAAATTGTTCGCCACTGACCCCTCCCACAAAATACCCGCCGCGAATCTCGCCGCGCGCTTCCCAGCGACGATAAATTCGCCCCAGCTCATACCAAGTGACCGGGAAACTTTCGCGCTCGAGCAAGCGGCGAAACACGACGCCATACCGATGCAGAAACACCCGCGCAAATTGTTCGATGGCCGCGGCGCGCGCGGAACTTTCCGCTCCATTTCCTGATGGTTGCGAAGCAAAGTCAGTTCTCAACAACGACCAACGTCCGGCAAATTCGATGCTGGCAAGATTTGTTTTGCGTCGCCGTTTCCCAATGTTCCGGCCAAACGTGGGACGTTTATTTGAGGGCACCAGAAGAGCCCGCAATCCATCGAAGCTGTCCGAAGTGACCAGGCCGAGTGCGGCAAGTTGCGACAACGCTTCTTCGACTTGAGAAGGCAGTAGACCGCTGCAGCGCACCAGTTCGCTGAAGAAGAGCGCCCCGCCCGCTGCGAGCGTATCGAACAAAGTTCGGCCGGCGACGGAAAGTTCCATCTCCGAATTTGCGCGGGTCAGTACCAGCCAATGCTGGAGGTTCTCGCGTTGATAAAGTGCAATGGGGCTGGTTCGCAACGGAGCGCTCGCCTGCCCGCCGTAGCCTCGGCGTAGGCGGGTACGCGCGCTTGGATTTTGCGGCGCGCTCAAGCGTGCCCAACCAATACGGCCGGAAAAACAAAGGCGATCAAGCCATTCGGGGTCGTAGTCGGCAACGCGCGCGGCGAGGACAGCAGACTCCCACGCGGCCAACGGCAGCTCGCATCCGTCGAGTTGCTCAAGAACAGATTGCAAACCTTCAAGGCCTTCGACGCGGTGTTTCTGATCGGCGCGCTGCCATGCGAATAGAAAGCGATAAAAATCCTGCTGTGAAACCGGCTGAATCTCTGCGCGCAAACGATCGATCGTGAGCCGATGAATTCGCGCCAGTAATCGCCGATCACACCATTCCTGTTCTGTTGCGTGCGGGCGAAATTTACCGCGCAAAACAAACCCTTCCCCTTCGAGCGCCAGTAATGCCGCGTCGATCTCTGATCCTGGCAATATCAATATATCCGACAGCTCACCAACAGTGATCGGACCGCAAACTTCCATTCGCCCGCGAACCATTTCGCGAATGGCGTTTGCGCGCTCCCACGTCTTTCCCGGCACCGAGTCGGGAACAGTCAATTCAGGCTCAACACGCGCGTTAGGGAAAACGGCTTGGATCATTGGTAGCCCCTCGGCTGCGATCCAAAATGTCTTAGTCGCGGCAGTCCCGCGACTGCGGGAGAGTGCGCCACTGCTGTGGCGCTTTTCGGGAATTTCCTCGCCGTTCGAAAGCGGCGCAGCAGAGCCGCACTCCAAAACCTCGCGGTCATTTGAATGTTCAGAAGCAACGAGCAGACGTGTAGCCCGGTTCTCAGCCACCAATGCTGACGTAAGTTGTTCTGCCCTCTCGCCATCCAACGTTCGCTGCACTTCCTCCGGCGTCATCACGCCGAGCAACATTAATGCGTCATGCAATTCATCCGCATTCGTTGCCTGGGGCCACGCTTCCTTTTGCACCTTCTCAATCGCCGCTGCATCGAGGATTCCCAGTTCATGGCTTCCATTACGTTCGGAAGCCCGACGCGTGTACACCGCCTGGGTGCGGCGTTCCTCCAGAGGCGCATTATCCAGAAAGGCATAGGGACGCGCGTTCAAAATCTCGGCAGCGAGCGCTGAGGGTTCCGGCAAATCGCGCGCGATACAGCGAATTTCACCCCGTTCGATCTTCCGTAACAGCTCTTCCAACCCATCGATGTCCATGGCCTCAGTCAAACAATCGTCGATCGTCTGTTTCACCAACGGATGGTCCGGAATTTCGCGGTCGCCCACGATGTGTTCCAGACAAGCGAGCTGATCCGGGAAAACTGCCGCCAAAAGATTTTCGGACTCCATGCGCTGCAGTGGCGCCGCGATTTTTGCGCCGCCGCGAAACCGAGGCACCGCAAGTGAACGTGTCGCATTCCAGCGCCAGCGAATCGTGAACATCGGCGCGTCGAGCAAGGCTTGGACCAGCAGATCGCGAACTGTTTTGGAATTCAGATAACGAAACACTTCCTCAAGTGGAAACGAATGCTGTGTGCCAAGCGAAATTACGATCGCGTCGTCTGTCGCTGCCGCCTGGAGCTCGAAATTGAACGAACGACAAAAACGTTTTCGCAGCGCCAGTCCCCAGGCACGGTTGATCCGATTACCGAATGGCGAGTGAAGAACCAGCTGCATCCCGCCCGATTCATCAAAAAAGCGCTCCATCACCAAAGTTTGCTGTGAAGGAATTGCGCCGAGCGACCGATAAGCGTCCGCGAAGTATTCGCTGATCTGTTCAGCCGCTTTATCCGGTAACCACATTTCGTTGACCAACCACTCACTCGGGGTTTGTCCACCGATAACCAGCGTTTCGATTTCGGTCCGCAAATCGGACACAGCGTGCGACACCTCCGAGGTGCGCGCCGGAGCTTCGCCTAGCCAGAACGGAATTCCCGGCGGCTGGCCTTTTGCATCTTCCACGCGAACGACGCCGGAATTGATGCGCAGAATTCGCCACGACGCATTCCCAAGCTGAAAAATGTCGCCTGCGAGACTTTCAACCGCAAAATCCTCGTTCACTGTGCCGAGGAAAGTTTCCGACGGATCGAGCACCACACGATAATCTGCATTGTCAGGAATCGCGCCGCCGGACGTCAGAGCAACGAGCCGTGAACCGCGTCTCCCACGCAAACGATGATTGATTGCATCGTGATGAATCAGCGCCGAGCGACGGCCGCGCTTGGTGCTGAAACCTTCAGCGAGCATTTTCACTACGCTGTCGAATTCTTCGCGAGCGAGATTGCGATATGACCAGGATGAACGGACCAGGTTAAAGAACTCATTTTCATCCCAATCCTCGGTAGACGCCGCGGCGACAATTTGTTGTGCGAGGACATCCAGCGGGTTTTCGGGAATGCTGAGGCGATCAAGCTCGCCGCGACGAATACAACGCAGTAACGCAGCGCATTCGACCAGTTCATCACGGCTCAATGGGAAGATACGGCCCTTCGGCAAACCACCGCGCTTATGCTCGGCACGCCCGACCCGCTGTAGCAGACTGGCGATGGATCGCGTGGTGCCGAGCTGGCAAACGAGATCAACCGAACCGATATCGATGCCCAACTCCAGCGAAGCTGTGGCAACCAGCGCCTTCAATTCGCCTCGCTTCAATCGATCTTCCGCATCCAGGCGCAGTTTCGCAGAAAGACTTCCATGATGCGACGTCACCGCGTCCGCACCGAGCAGTTCGCTCAGATGGTGCGTCACCCGTTCGGCCATTCGACGCGTGTTGACGAAAACCAAAGTGGTCCGGTGCGCTTGGATCAACTCCGCGAGGCGATGATAGATTTCCTCCCAGACTTCATTCGACATCACCGCCTCAAGCGGCGACTTCGGAAGTTCGATCGCCAGATCCAATTCTCGGCGATGACCTATGTCGATGACTTCGCAATCCGGATTGCCGGCCGCATCCACTGCATGCGCGCCGACTAAGAAGCGCGCGACTTCCTCGATTGGCTTTTGTGTCGCGGACAAACCGACTCGCTGGAGCGGTCCGCCCGAGACGGATTTCGCTAGCGCAACCAAGCGTTCCACGCTCAGGGCCAGATGAGCGCCGCGCCGATCATCGACGACAGCATGAATCTCGTCCATAATCAGCGTCCGCGCTGTGCTCAACATGCGCCGACCCGACTCGGATGTGAGCAGCAGATACAGGGACTCCGGTGTGGTAACGAGGATGTGCGGCGACTTTTTGATCAGCGCCTGCCGTTGCGCGGCAGTTGTATCGCCGGTGCGAACTTCGGCGCGCACATCGATCTCGCGACCATTTGCTTGCTGTAGCAACGCACGAATTCCAACGAGCGGTTCCTGCAGATTTTTTCGGATATCGTTGCTTAACGCTTTGAGGGGCGACACGTAAACGATTTGCGTTTCATCCGGCAAATCGGCCTGTGCGCCTTCGCGAAAAAGCACATCGAGCGAAGCAAGAAATGCTGCCAGCGTTTTGCCTGAACCGGTCGGCGCAGAAATCAGCACGTGCCGACCGGACTGGATTGCCGGCCAGCCGCGCAGCTGCGGTTCAGTCGGTGATCCAAATGTCTGCTCGAACCACCGTGTGACCGCGGGATGAAATCGGAAGGACTGCATAAAGGCAAGAGTCGAGCAATTAATTTAGGTGCCGACGCGAGAAAGAAAAGTTCTCGCGAAACTTTCCAAGGTGGATCGGCTTCTCTGAAGACGATGTCAGTCGCCGAAGGCGCAGTGATGTATTCCACGGGATGTTGCACGCAAAGTGCGTCTGATGGCAAGCCGCAGCTTTTGCGAACCTTGGAACGTCACCACGCAGCAAAGAAATTACGCGCGCGCTCTCAGCGCGATCACTTCCCGCAACATTCGCAAGCTATCGCGAAAAAAACTGACTTTGCTACCCTCAGCGTGGTTCCAGCGCACCGGAATTTCACGGATTCGCAATCCGGCACGCTGGGCCAGATAAAGCAGTTCGACATCGAAGGCGAACCCGTCCAGGCGAGCGGCCTCCAGAATTGGGCGGCACACATCGAGACGAAAAGCCTTGAATCCGCATTGCGTATCCCAGAACGGCAGCCCAGTCGCGATGCGGACGAGCAAGTTGAACGCGCGACCAGCCTGCTCACGCCGCCACGGCTGATGGATGCCAATCAGTCCGCGATCCAGGGCACGCGACCCAAATGCAATGTCGACCTCGCCATTTGCAATCGGCTCGATCAATTTCGGCGTCTCTCCCAGAGGCGTGGAAAGATCGGCATCGAAAAACAGGCCGATTGGTTTTCTCGCGGCAAGTAATCCAGAACGAACCGCGGCGCCTTTGCCGCGATTTGGAAAATTCTCGAGCAAGCGCGTTTCGATCTTGGCATCCTCCAATCTTTCACGCGCAATCGCCGCAGTCGCATCAGTTGATCCGTCATTCACGACGATCAATTCACTCTCCGGCGCGTTAGCGTTGAGATAATCGAGCGTGAGGCGAAGGGTTTCTCCAATGCGCGACGCTTCATTGAAACAGGGAATTACGACGGAAAAGGGTGGAAGCATCGTGTAAACGTTAAAGGGTTGAAGCGTCACAACGCCATTGTGCGAATGTCATGTTGAGCGAAGCGAAACCATCTCCGATTATCACTTTCAGCGCGGCCGGAAAACAACCAGAGATTCTTCCCTTCGCTCAGAATGACAATCCTGTTTTCCGCTTCAACGGTTCAACGAATCCCGAACCTACCTGTAAATTTCAATAGCAAACTTGCCATTCGCATCGACGTAGCCGCGATACATTCCTGAAGTATTGAATGGCAACGTGACATTCCCTTGGTGATCGATTGCGATCAGTCCTCCGTTGCCGCCAAGTTTCGCGACCTTGTCGAGCGCCGCTTGCGCAGCATCTTTCAGCGACATCCCGCGATATTCCATCAACGCGGAAACATCGCGCCCAACCGTTGCGCGGATAAAATATTCACCATCGCCGGTCGCGGAAACTGCGCAGGTGGCATTGTTTGCGTAAGTGCCTGCGCCGATGACTGGCGTATCGCCAATGCGTCCCGGCCGCTTGTTGGTTGTCCCACCGGTTGAAGTCGCTGCGGCAAGATTCCCGTTTTGATCCAACGCTACTGCTCCCACCGTGCCGTGCCGATCTTGATCGGTAATCAGAAAGGCCTTTCCGCCGCCGCTCGTGTGATTTTTTTCAGCAGCCTTGATCTTCTGCAAAGCATCCCAGCGGTCCTGTGTAAAAAAATATTTCTGATCGACCAGTTCAATCCCGTTCTCTTTCGCGAACGCCTCTGCGCCTTCGCTATCCATCATGACGTGTCCGGATTTTTCCATCACCAGCCGGGCAAGGCTGATGGGACTTTTGACGTGCTTCAAAGAAGCGACCGCGCCGGCAGCGAGCGTTTTCCCGTTCATGATCGCTGCGTCCATCTCGTTGGTTCCGGCGCTTGTGAACACTGAACCCTTGCCTGCGTTAAAATGCGGATCGTCTTCGAGCGTGCGCACAGCGGCCTCTGTCGCGTCGAGACTCGAGCTGCCGCGCTTGAGAATTTCGTAACCAGCCGTGAGTGCGCGTTCCAGCCCGGCACGAAATTCGCGCTCCCGTTCCGGCGTCATATTGCTTCGCTCGATCGTGCCGGCGCCGCCGTGGATCGCGAGTCCAATTTTCTTCATTTCCATGTTCGGTTGATGATCTGGGTTTCGTTCGCTAGAACCCTCCGCCGGAGGTGATTGCTCTGGAGCCGCCGCCAGCGCCCCCGCACTAAATAGTAGGACGGCAAAGAAGCAATTCGTTATGCGAAACAATTTGAAAGCTCTCATTTAATGTCTGTTGATTTTAACGTTCACAGGCTGAGCGTCGAAAACTTTCGGCTGGGCGTTATCGGTTAAACCGTTAAATCGTGCCTCCGTTTTGACTTTGTAACCCGTTTAACATCTTAACGCCTTAATACTTTGCGCTTTTCCCAATGGCGAAGTGAGGCAACTTCTCGTCCATGGCGAACACTGAACCGCCCCCCGTTTTGATTGCCGAGGGAATCGGCCATGCCACGCGCTATTTTCTTCGCGAAGTAGGCGGCGTGTTCTGGTTCATTGTGAACACGTTCGAAGAAACCTTCGAGCGGATTCAACACGGGCGCGTCCCGTTTCGTGCCGTCAGTTTCTTTCGCCATACCGAACGTGCCGGTGTGGATTCGGTGCCGTTGGTGGGACTGGTTTCCTTTTTCCTCGGCCTCACCATGGCGCTGTTGACCGGCTACCAGTTGCAACGCTTCGGAACAGAACGGCTGATCCCCGGTCTGGTGGCAATTGCTTTTACGCGCGAGCTCGGCCCCTTGCTCACCGGTATCATGCTCGCGGCGCGCATCGGGGCGGCCTTTACGGCGGAACTCGGCACAATGCAAGTTTCCGAAGAGGTCGAGGCAATTGAGGCGATGGGCATCGGCCCGCTCCGTTTCCTCGTCGCGCCGCGAATGCTTGCGCTGTTTCTGCTGATGCCGTGTCTATCGACGGTTTCGAACATGGCAGCCGTTTTGGCGAGCAGCCTCGTCTGCAAAGCCTATTTCAGTATCGCCTTTCCCTATTTTCTCGATCTGGTGAAAGATTCATTGCTCATCCGCGACATTATCACCGGCATTTTGAAGAGCTTTCTGTTCGGTCTCCTCATCGCCGCAATCGCTTGCTACCGGGGCCTGACAGTGAAAGGTGGTGCCGCCGGGGTTGGCACATCGACAACCTCCAGCGTCGTCACTGCGATCACAGCGGTGATCGGCTTTGATACACTCTACAACGTCGTTTACACCACCTTTTACCCGACGTGAGCACCCCGGTTGACATGGTCGAACTGCGCGATGTGCATATGCAGTTCGAGGAAAAGAAAGTGCTCGACGGTGTTTCGCTCAAGGTCGAGCCGCAGGAACGCCTGGTCATCATGGGTCAGAGCGGCAGTGGTAAGAGCACGATTTTGCGATTGATTCTCGGCACGCTTCGTCCCGATTCCGGCTCGATTTTCTTCAAGCGCTTTGAAATCACGCGGCTGCGACGCCGGAAGCTTCAGCAGGTACGACAACACATTGGCATGGTTTATCAGTATTCGGCACTGCTGAGTTCGCGCAATGTGCGCGATAACGTTGCCCTCCCACTGGAAGAGCTTACTGATAAATCGGGCAGTGAGATTGATAGGATTGTCGATGAAAAACTCGAGCTTGTTGGGATGGAGGATTCCAAAGAGCTGTTGCCGGAGGAGTTGAGCGGCGGCATGCGAAAACGCGTCGCCCTTGCGCGCGCCCTCGTGCTTGAGCCCGAATTGATCCTATTGGACGAGCCATCGGCTGGCCTTGACCCAGTCATTGCCTCGGTGATCGACGAATTAATTATCAGCCTCAGCGAGAAATCCAAGGTCACGTCCATCACCGCAACGCACGAAATGGACAGCGCCTTTCGCATCGCGACGCGAATGGCTATGTTGTATCAGGGGAAAATTATTGAAGAAGCCGAACCTGAAGAATTTAAACAATCCAAAAATCCTGTGGTCGCGCAGTTCGTGAGCGGAAGCACTGAAGGTCCAATCCTGGAAGGCAGCCTCGATGCAATTACAAAGAAATGAAATCATGACTGGTCTGCTCGTGATCGGAACGATCGCGGTAGTCGCTTTCCTTCTGGTGTTGCTTGGCGCACCGGGATTATTCCGGCCGCTTGTGACCTACAAGATTTACTTTGATAACGCGGTTGGAATTAAACAGGGAGCTCCGGTGATGCTCGCCGGTCGCAAGATTGGACAAGTCCAGAAGCTGTATTCACCGGTCTCGCCCGAAGAAGAAAAACGGGCAGAGGAAGCTGCCGCCGCAATTAAGCCATCCGAACCCAACGCCGGTCCCAACCCCTCTCCGACGCCGGGCAAACCCAGATTTGAAGTTCGCATCGATGTTCAGGTGGACAAAAATGCGAAGGTCTATCGCGATGCCAAAACACGAATGATACAGCTGGGATTGCTTGGCGACATGGCCATCGACATCACCCAAGGCACTGAGAAATCCGGACGCGCGAAAGACGGCGAGATATTCGCCGGAGAACGCACGCCCGATCTGGGCGAAGCCGCGGCCAAAATGCTGGAAGTCATCAAGCCGGTTGCGGCCGAAGCAACCAATACGATGAAAGACCTTCAGCAGACCGCGCAAAACATTAATCGTCTCACCGACGAAAACTCAGAGCTGACCCTTGCGCTCGGACAGTTCAAGACGTTCGGGCAACATCTCTCCGATTTGACCGCGCCCGACAGCGCGCTTTCACATTCGCTTACCAACATCGAAAAGATTAGCACCAGTCTCACAGAGAACGACAACATCGAGGTCACGCTGCGAAACCTGCGAAACTCGTCAGAGAAACTAAAGGTCGCGACGACTGAGCTCGGGCCAGCCGGCGAAAACATCAAGCAATTCAGCGAGACAATCAAAACTCAGCCGTGGCGTTTAATCTGGCCCACGACAAAAAAGTACGCCGAAGCATCACCGACTCCCGCTCCTGGTCAGGGAGCCATCAACGTGCGTAAGACCGCTAGAACACGATCACGTCCAAGCTCGACTCCCAATTCGCGTCAGAGCAGCCGTTAGAGCAGCGTACCGCGTCTCGTCCGCCACAGGAGGCTCGCCGTGGCGAACATGCTCGTTTCGGTGTTTCACCGAAACGGACGTTGCCGAGACTCGGTCACGCTAATGATTCTCACACAGAGGACGTGATCGCGAAAACGATGTTCCACCTTGCGTTTGCTAAAGATGGATCGGCTTCTCCGAAGACGATGCGTAAGCCAAGCGCCGAAGGCGCAAGATTTCGAGCGTCGCGCACCAAGGCTTACTCGATATTAAACGTCAGTGACAAACTGCGTTTTAGTTGCCAACCTTGGCGTTTGCAAAGGGGGGATGATGGCTTACGGCCCGTAGCTCTTGGTGAATTTCTTTCGTGATTCCGTCTCAGGCTCAGCCGACTTGCTAGGTGCTGACGGTTCGGACTCCGATTTTGCTGCTTGCTCAGCTGCCGCTGGTGGTGGGGCGGCCTCCGGAGTTTCAGGCTGAGGCGCGCCTTGGGGTCGCGCGCCACCCGAAGCTTCCACGAATGCCATTTGCAAATTGGAAAGCGCGTTACTCAATACTTTTGCCTCTTCGCTGGTCAGATTCCCGCGCGTTTTTTCCTGAATCATGGCGAGTTGATCGATAAACATTTTGGCCAGGTCCAGGTTCACTTCCGCTTCACCGGTTCTTGGATTTGGAATTTGGCCGAGAAACAGCGCGGCGTTTTGCGCGTGCATCACGACAAATTCAATGAAGCGCTGCGAAAGCTCGCCGCTCAACGTGGTTTTCTGGACTTCAGCCATGGGTCATTTTTGTTTCGCAGCTGCGGAACCTTCCGGGGGTCGCACCGTTGCCAAAACATACGGTTGATCGCGAAAATATTTCGCAGCCACTTGTTTAGTATCCTCGAGCGTTACCGTGTTCACATCATGCTCAAGTTGCTTGTAATAATCAAATCCAAGTCCGTATAGCTCGTCGAGCGCGCAATGATAACCAAAAGCGTCGTTGCTTTGATTGGCGATTTCTTGTTGGCCAATCAGTTTCTTCTTCGCTCGCGCCAGTTCGTCAGAGGTTAACCCCTCATTTGCGAGTTTATGAATTTCATCAAGTAACTCTGTCTTTACCTTCTCAATTTTTTGCGGGTCGGTACCGAGATAAAATGCGAAGAGACCTGGCACAAGACCTTGCATCTGGCTTGCGCCGACATAATAGGCCAAGCCCATTTGCTCGCGAATGCGAACAAAGAAACGCGATCCCAGATCGCTGCTCGCTTCATCAATTAATTCCAGCGCGTACCGATCCGGACTCGACAAACTCGCGCCCCGAAATCCAACCATGATCACTCCTTGCGCTTTGTCTTTGCGGCTTTCGACGGTCTCCGGTTTGCTTAGCGGCATGGACGGCTTTGCATCAGTTAGCGCAAGCGCGCCAGTTTTCATCTTGCCCAGCGCTTGCTCGACAAGCTGCTTGACCTCAGCTGCTTTAACATCTCCAAAAACGTAAATCACTCCGTTCTTCGCGACCACGTAACGATCACGAAATTCGATGAGATCTTTTTGTGTTAAACCCTTAACGGATTCGACGGAACCACTGCCGCGCAGTGCGTAAGGATGCTGCGGAAAAAGCGCCTGCCGCATGATGTTGCGGGCGACCGCCGTCAGTTGTTCCTCCTCCTGTTGGATCGCGGCGATCTGGATCTCCTTTTCGCGCGCGACCGCCTTCTCCGGCATGGTGGCGTTCAGTAATACATCCGAGAGCAAGTCCACACCTAGTTTCGAGTCGGGTTTCATGACATCGACCGATACGCCAAAGCTGTTGTTGCCAGAATCGCTGGAAATGGAACCGCCAACCGCCTCGATCTCGTTGGCGATCTGCTCAGCGGTGCGCGTCTTGGTTCCTTTCAGCAGCACTTTCGCCATCAAATGAGTGATACCGTTGTTTTGGGGACTCTCCGCAAGAAGACCGCCGCGAAAAACAGCGCCCATCGCCACGAGTGGCAAGCGAGGATCTTCGCGAACCAGAAGACGCAATCCGTTCGATAATTCAAATTTCTGGATCTCACCGGCGGCAGCGACCTTCGGACCCTCGGCTTTGGCGGCGAGCGAACCTTTCGGATTCAACGAGATAACCGTCAGATTGTTTTCCGTCAGGTATTTCGCGGCGACGCGCTTGATATCGTCGGCCGATACTTTCTGGACAGCATCAAGATAATCGCGGCTAAAATTCAGATTGCGCGTGAGCAACCAGTTCGAGCCGATGTCCGACGCCTGGCCCCGCATGGTCGTGAGCGCGCCCAGGTGATGACTGAGCATGATTTTTTTTGCCTTGGCAAGTTCATCCGCAGTGACACCAGCGTGCTTTACATCCTCAACAATGTGAAGGGCCAGTTGCTCAGCTGCTTCGCGTTTCTTTGGATCGACTGTACCATCTATGCCGAACAAACCGGGATCCCCCGGCGTGTAGGAAAATGCCGATATACGAAACGCGAGACCCGCCTCTTCGCGAACGCGCCGGTACAAACGCGAACTGCGCCCTTCACCGAGAATCGTTGAGAGCAAATCAAGCGCGGGTACGTCTGGGTTCGTAACCGCCGGGATGTGCCATGCCAATGAGAGATGCGTCAGCTCCGTGGCAAATTCCTGATGCGCTTCGCGCCGGCCAAGTTGCGGCGGTTCCCCTGGAATGAATACGGGCTGGAGTGATTTCTCCGGGTAAGGCTTGAACAAGTCGGCGAGCTGTTGGCGCACTCTTTCGGCATCGACATCGCCCACTACGATGAAGGTGAGATTATTGGGGACGTAGCGCGTTTTGTAATACTGCATGACCTGCTCTTGGGTGAGCTGGTTGTAGATTTCGATCTCGCCGATGACCGGGAACCGATAGGGATGTACCTGATACGCGGTTGAAAAAAGGAGCAGCCCAGACATGCGATCGGGATCATCCATGCCCATGGCAAACTCGCGCCGGATCACTTCCTGCTCCTTCTGGTATTCCTCCGGCGGCAAAGTCGAATTCATCATCGCATCGGCCAAAATATCGAGCGCGGTAACAACCCCATCTCTCGGAACGTCGATCCAAAAGACCGTGCGATCGAACGATGTATATGCGTTGATGTAACCACCCACGTCCTGAATTTTCCGCGCGATCTCACTTTTCCCTCGCGTTTTCGTCCCCTTGAAAAGCATGTGCTCGAGAATGTGAGACAACCCCGCTCCGAGATGCTGGTCTTCGTCGATGCTTCCCGTGGCGCACCATGCCTGCACGCTGGCTACGGGGGCACTACGATCTTCCTGGACAATAATCGTCAGTCCGTTAGGCAAAATCCATTTGTGCGCGGAGGTCGGCGGAAACGTGATGACGGGCGAGGGTTCAGACGTAGCAGCTTTGAGATTGACCATCATAAATAATAGAACCGTTGAGGAAAACTTTGCCAGTGGTATGCGAGCCATTGAAATACGGCGACGGCGTCCTCAGCGATCAGTGATTGCTGATCACTTTCTCGATGCAGCAGGCTTAGGCGCTGGCAATTCCGCCCGCGCCCTCGTCACCGCTGGTTTTTCAGGTGCGAACGGTTTCACGAAGACCTCTTTGAAATCGTAAACGTTCCTGAAATCTTCGATCGAATCCTTCTCTGTTTTTCCGAATATCCCGGCGCCGATCAAATTAAAAACCATGTTTCCAATGTCCTCGGATGAGTGAATCCCCCAGCTACTGAAAACCGTCATGACCATCGGCCCGAATTCCTTGAGCGCGTACTGTCGCAAGCCTTCCAGTAGCTCCGGCCCGGACACATGGCGGACGCTGGTTCCTTTCACTTTCTTTTGCTGTTTCGTCGTGAAATCGAGCGCGTCACGCAGAAAAATGTATGCGTCTCGCTCGTACCGCGGGTCGATCTTCACAATGGAATCGAGGGCTTCAGCAAATCCAATTTTTTGCATGGGATGAAAAAGGCGCGTTTTAAACGCGCATCTAAGCATAATCGCCAAACTAGGAACCGGCAACTGGCCGCGCGTCGCTGGAGTGATCGAGTAATGAAATGATGGAAAAAGCGCAAATCCCGAACACTCCAATAGTTCATCACTCCAGCTCGGAAGTCTCGATTTGGTCTTCCAGTGCATCGAGATACACTGAGAGCGGGTCGCGTCGCCTTTGCGCGGAGACCTGCGATTGGTTCGCCGCCTTGAGGTAATCGCTGAAAGCTCCGCTCTGATTCTCCATTTGCGTAGCTTCGAACCAGTTCATGTAATCATCGATATCGCCCATTCGCGCGGCGAGTTCCTTGCGAATTCCGTCCAGATGCGATACACGCTTTGCTATTCCGCGCCGCTTCCCACGTATGAGCAGCGCTGCAATTTGCTGATACTCGCGCGCGACCGGACGCAAGACTGGATGTGCCGTCCCAACAAGCAACAGCAAGCCCTGGCTCATGTGGTTGACTGCGGCTTTTCCCTCTGCGGACAGTTTGCTGCGCGAAAGCTCGCTAAGATTTGCCGGCTTTGGCCGCCCCCGATTGCGCGAGCCATCCGAAATCTTGATCTGTATCAATTCATCAAGACGTTGTTCGCTTTCGGCAAAACTTAGCAACTGGTAAGTTTGATGCTCGCTGAGTCGGGCCACCCTTGAGCGCCATTTCTTTTCCACATCATCCCGCAATTGCGGAAAGCAGGCCTTCAAATCAGCAACTCGATCATTCGACCCATGCGAAAGATTGGAGATGTATCGCGCCAGACGCCCGCGGCCACCGCCCTCATCGAGGAGCAATTGCACGAGCGCGACGGAATATGCCCGGTAAAGCATGCGTCCGGCGGAATCGAGCAGATCGAAGCGCTGACCCAGAAATTCCTGCAGGGACTTTCCCTTATCGGCTGTTGAAAGCGCCTCCACGAGAGCCTCACGCTCTCGTCCCGGCGTCAGCGCCAGCGCGCCTTCCAGCAGCCAACCCGGCGGTTCGACGAGTCTCGCGCCCGGTGCAAGTTCGCTATCGTCTCGATAAATCATCTCGAACAGAATGGCGCGCAGTAGCTGGCGCTCGACCAATGAACCGTCGAAATTTTGGCCAACGGTCAAATCGAGTTGCAGCTTCACGCCAAATCCGGTCTGGCTGACTCGTAGGCTCGCCGGCGGAATTTCGGGGAGGTTCGCCTGTTGCGTCTGCAAATTGATTACAATCGCAGTTTTCCATCCGTCGCGCTGTCGCAGCAGGGCAAGGAGATTTGTCTTGGTCTGCTCTGCTAGTTCCGAAATCGCCCCGCGCAACGTGGCAGCGGCGCCGTAAATGACGAACTGTCGGGAGGGACTTACGCTGTGCTCCGGTAAAGCGCGAAGTTGGTGGCACGCGAAGACCAACAATATGAAAGTCGCAGCACGCCTCATCTTCGTTATCCGGCATGATAATCAGGGCGGCGGTCTGCTGGCGAGAAGGAATCAGTGCGAACTCTGCTCCCCGCCCCGTTCAAGAGTCCTCAAATTCATCTGATTTATTCTTGTGCGCCGTAAAAGAACGAGACTTTTTGGTGCGTACGGTGTCTAATAATTAGAAACCCCACCTAACATGAATAATTCAAAACTGATACTTTCCTTGAGTTGCTTTGTTGCCGTCACACTGGCTTCCCCATTAGCCACCGCTGCGCCCCGAGGAGGCGGTGGCCATGGTGGCCATTTTAGCGGGGGCCGCGGCTTCGCCTCGGGACGCCCCGGGATGGGTGCATGGAGCGGACGCAATTGGAATGGGCGAAACTGGAGTGGCCGCAATTGGAACGGCCGCAACTGGAATGGCCGAAACTGGAGTGGCCGCAATTGGAACGGCCGCAACTGGAATGGAAATTGGCGTCATCACAGTCACAATAATGTCATCTTCATCGGCGATTTCGGCTTTCCAGGGTGGTGGGGCTGGGGCTGGGGATATCCATATGGATACGGCTATGGGTATCCGTACGGCTACTACGGGTACGGCTATGGCGACCCGTACGGATACGGCGGCTATGGGTACGGCTACGGTAACGGCTACGGATATGGGTACGGTTCTGGCGGCCAAAACGGTGGCAGCCAATACGGCTCTGCGACTCGGTCGAGGGTAGCCGAGTTACAACGGCGGCTCTCCCGCGCCGGCTATTATCGCGGGTCAATCGATGGAGTTCTGGGGCCTCAGACGCGGCGAGCAATTCGAGCGTACGAACAGGAACACGGTTACGCTGACGCAGGCTGACCCTGGCGTTCCCGCCGATTTTTGTCGCGGGCCATTTGATAATCTTTCGGTTGGTTGACCGGCGGAATTCGCGAGGGCGCAAAGGGCGAACCGCCGGTCGCCTATTTTCAAAGCGCTGCGGCTCGTTATTCATCACCTGCGCCGTCCGCCTGTTTTGGTTAGATCTGATTGCTCACGAAATCACTGCTACTCCTCCAAATCCGCCGTTCCAATTTCTCTGGACCTTCTTCAGCGCAGAGCTCCTTCTAATTTTTTTCTTTTCATCCGCAGTCTTTTTGGCATACGACAGGATCCCGGAGGAACTGTATCTGTCCGGTTAGCCATCGAATCCTGGTCGGCATCGCTGTTTTCGCGTGGGTCGTACCACCGGCAGTAGCCGATCTTTTTCCAACCTCTGGACCTGTTGTGTCTGGCAAGGCCGCGCGCCTTCGTTTTGGCAAAGCAGCTGCGCCAAAGAATGCGCCCCTCGCCGTGAAACGCGCGATCTGGGCAGCCAATCAACTTCGCCACAAAAAATATCGTTACGGTGGCGGCCACAAATCGTTTGATGACCGCGGCTACGATTGTTCCGGAACGATCTCGTATGTGCTGGGCGCGGGGGGATTGATCAGCGCTCCAATGAGCTCAACGGAGTTTCGCAATTACGGTGACCGCGGTCCCGGCAAATGGATCACCATCTACGCACGAGAAGGTCACACGTTCGCTGTGATTGCCGGCCTGCGCCTCGATACAACGCCATACGACCGTTACCGCGGCAAATGGGCGCCGCGATGGCAAACCATTTATCGTCCGCCGCGCGGGTTTGATGCCAGGCATCCGATCGGCTTATAGCCGAAAGCTCCAAATCCCAAATTCCAAGCCCCAGGAAAGATGTAAAATAACACGCAGAATGCTTCGTAAATGATGAATCAATACTCAAATGCCACACACGCGGGTCACTATGCGAAATTCGCCGCGATATTACTGCCGATTCTGCTGATGCCGTTGGGCGTGACTGGCCAGGAAAAGTCTCATGTTACTTCCGAGCAAGTGACTCACGCGATTCAGGAACTAGAAAAACTCGCGCAAACGCAAATTCAGAAAAGCGCGCTGCCGGGCCTTGCCATAGCAGTCGTGTTCCAGGACAAGACGGTATACGCGAAAGGTTTCGGTGTTCGCGATGTGAATACCAAGGCGCCGGTTAATGCGGACACGGTGTTTCAACTCGCGTCGCTGTCCAAATCGATTGGCTCAACGGTAGTTGCCGAGCTGGTCGGTGAAGGAAAAATCACCTGGGATTCAAAGCTCAGCGGCCTCGATCCCACTTTCGAGATGTTCGATCCGTGGGCAACGCGCGAAATCACGATCCGCGACATGTACGCACATCGCAGCGGCTTGCCCGAACACGCGGGCGATTTGCTCGAAGATCTCGGTTTCACGCGCGCGGAAATTCTATATCGCCTGCGCTATCAACATCCCGCGAGCAGTTTTCGTTCGCACTACGCCTACACGAATTTTGGGATGACTGAGGGCGGCATCGCCGCAGCGAATGCATACGGGCTGGAATGGGAAGAGGCAGCGGCGCAGAGATTATACAAACCGCTCGGAATGACGGCCACGAGTTCCCGTTACGCCGATTTTGTCGCGCGCCCGAACAAAGCCCTTGGGCATGTGCTAGTGGATGGCAAATGGGTACAAAAGTTCAAGCGCGATCCGGACACGGAATCGCCTGCAGGCGGCGTGAGTTCCTCGGTGAATGATTTGACAAAATGGATGCGGTTACAGCTCGCGAACGGCAAGTTTGAAGGCAAACAAATCGTGGACGAAAAAGCGCTGACCGAAACGCATCACCCGCACATGCTGACAGGTTTCAATCCGTTCACGCAACTGCCGACTTTCTACGGCTTGGGATGGAACGTCAGCTACGATCCAGAGGGTCGCTTACGCTTAAATCACTCCGGGGCCTTTGGCCTGGGCGCTGCAACTTATGTAGGTCTCGTGCCAGGCGAGCAACTGGGCATCGTTGTTCTGACTAATGCCTATCCCCTCGGCATAGCGGAAGCACTAGGGACGACGTTCTTGGATATCGCTCTGTACGGCAAACCCAGCCAAGATTGGTTTGCGCTTTTTAAACAGGTATATTCAAACCCGGCAGCGATTGGCACCGTGCTTGGCTTCGATTATTCCAAACCACCCGCCTCGTCCGCGTCTGCGCTCAAAAATAGCGCCTATGTTGGAAAATACGCGAACGATTACTTTGGCGACATCTCCATCATCGAAAAGGACGGCGGATTAGTAATCGTGCAGGGTCCGAAAAACAAGACGTTCCCAATGAAGCACTATGACCGGGATACGTTTACCTACGAGACGGAAGGTGAGAACGCCGTTGGCAGGAGCGGCATCACCTTTACCGTCGGCCCGGATGGCAAGGCCGCACAGGTGGTCGTGGAAAATCTTAATGTGCGCGGCGAAGGAACTTTTAAGCGGGCTGACGAACGAAAATAAGAGCAACAAAGCTCCAAACCCCAAGCGCCAGAGCCACAATTGTCATCCTCAGCGACGCGAAGAGTCTTCCGTATTTCTTCCACCTCTCGATGCGATAATCAGAGATGTTTCGCTTCGCTCAACATGACAGCATGGAGGTCGCGCCTTAATTAGGTATTGGATCTTGATGATTCTTTGGAGGTTGGATGTTGAAATCTGGGAATTCATCTGATTTCGGTTTCACCTCAACGGAATTACGCCGGTTGCGCGCATTGAAAACCCCCGCTGGCATACAGAAATTTCTCGACGATCTGTCTTACAATCTCAGTTATACCGCCCGATCGCCGAAGAGAGTCCTGCACGATAGCACCGCATCCTGTCTCGAAGGCGGAATTTTTGGCGCTGCTGCGCTTC